>Ga0334722_10002845_pt1 | contig 19059 bp, 19 predicted proteins | sample C3_bottom_MG_FD_207210 | JGI IMG/M metagenome (GOLD analysis project Ga0334722, IMG submission 207210) | Sediment microbial communities from Yellowstone Lake, YNP, Wyoming, USA - C3_bottom | ecosystem: Environmental > Aquatic > Freshwater > Lake > Sediment | place: USA: Wyoming | collected...
CGGCATCGATCATTCGGGATATCGCCCAAGCTGATTTGGCTGGGCTCTACATTGAAGAGCAGTACGGTGGTTATGGTGGCGGTAGTTTTGATATTGTACTCGCCCTTGAGCAGTTTGCCCGTGGTTGTGTCGGTATCGCCACCAGTTTTGCCGCCAATGCCCTCGGGGCTTATCCCATCATCATCTCTGGCAGTGAAGAGATGAAGCAGAAGTACCTTCCACACGTTGCCAGTGGCGAGAAACTGGCGGCCTTTGCCCTGACCGAGGCTAATGCCGGTAGCGATGCCTCCGGCATTCAGACCACCGCTGTCCTCGATGGTGACGAGTGGGTGTTGAATGGCACCAAACAGTGGATCACCAACGGCGGCGAAGCCAATATCTATTCGGTAATCGCCATCACCGATCGCAGCAAGGGGCCGAGGGGGGCCAGCATGTTTGTGGTGGAGGATACCGATCCCGGTTTCTCCTACGGACAGAAAGAAAAAAAATTAGGCATCCGCGCCTCATCGACCCGGGAACTGATCTTTAAGGATTGCCGTATCCCCAAGGATCGCATGATCGGACGACCGGGTTCCGGTTTTATCACGGTCATGAAGACCTTGGATAAATCACGGCCCGGCATCGCTATCCTTGGTGTAGGGCTCTCCCAGGCAGCCCTGGATGAGTCGGTGAATTACGCCAAGCAACGAGTTCAGTTCGGTAAACCGATCATTGCCTTTCAGGCGGTGCAACATCTCCTGGCCGATATGGCGATTCAGACCGAGGCGTCTCGGGCTTTGGTCTATCAGGCCGCCAAGCACATCGACGCGCATCCGAACGATATGTCCAAGGCCTCATCCATGTGTAAGGTATTTGCCACCGACGTGGCGATGAAGGTTACAATCGACGCGGTTCAAGTCCTGGCGGGCTATGGCTATATGCGGGACTACCCGGTGGAGAAGATGATGCGGGACGCCAAGATCCTGCAAATTTACGAAGGGACCAACCAGATTCAGCGTAATGTCGTGGGACAAGCCCTGAACAAGGAATATACCGCATGAAGATCGTTTGCTGCCTGAAGCAGGTGCCGGACGCAAAAAATGTCCGTCTTGACCCCAAGACCAATACCTTAAGCCGGGAAGGGGTGCAGAGCATCATGAACCCTTATGACCGCCATGCCTTGGAAGAAGGCGTCAGGCTCAAGGAAAAATTTGGCGGTACGGTAGTTGCCCTTAGCATGGGTCCGCCCCAGGCTGAAGAGATGTTGCGCGAAGCGGTTTCCTGTGGTGCCGACGAGGCCGTACTGGTCTCTGATCGCGCTTTTGCCGGGTCGGATACTTGGGCGACAACGTATACATTAACCATGGCCATCAAGGCGATTGGCGGCTGCGATCTGGTGCTGTGCGGCAAACAGGCAATCGATGGAGATACCGCCCAAGTTGGTCCAGGTCTGGCTCATCGCCTTGACTTTGCCTATGCCTCCTATGCCCGTAAGATACATGGCATGCAGGGAAATGCCTTGCTTCTACAGCGGATGATGGATGATGGATACGATGAATTGAAGGTCACTTTGCCGGCCTTACTTACTGTCGTCAAGGAGATCAATGAGCCACGGATCCCTTCCCTGAAGGGTAAGATGCGGGCCAAAAAGGTTGAGATCCTCCGTCTTAATGCGGCGTCCATTCATGCCGATCCCGCCTGTCTTGGCCTTGCCGGTTCACCGACCAAGGTCTTTCGTGTCTTTGCCCCGGAATTGCGAGGGGAACGGACCATGCTGGACGGTGCTGCCCATGAACAGGTGAGCCAATTGGCCGCCATTCTTCAGTCAATCGTATAACCATGCTTAAAATCGATACGGAAAAATGTATAGGCTGCGGCGTCTGTGAGTCCCAATGCGCCTTTGGCGCCATTGAAGTGGTTGCAGGCATGGCTCAGGTCAACGATAAATGTACTCTGTGCGGAACCTGCGTTGACAACTGTGAAGTCGGCGCCCTGTCGATAGAGGCGGCGGCCCAGGGGGCTAAGGTAGACTTGGCCTCTTACTCAGGGGTTTTGGTGTTTGCCGAATTCCGTCATGGCAGTCTGGCCCCGGTCGCCTTGGAACTCCTTGGTATTGGCCGTCAGCTTGCCGACACCAAAGGTGTGACGTTGTCGGCTGTCTTGCTTGGGGTAGGCCTTGCAGGTCAGGCTGAAACCCTGATCGCTCACGGCGCCGATACTGTCTATCGCGTCGATAACCCGGCCCTGCATTATTTCACCGATGAGGCTTATGCCAACACTGTCGAAGACCTGATCCGCGAACAGAAGCCCGAGATCGTGCTTGCCGGCGCTACCGCCATTGGCCGCTCCTTTATCCCTAAGGTGGCGACGGCGCTTGGCGCCGGATTGACAGCTGACTGTACCGATCTTGCAGTCGGCGAGGATGGCAATCTCCTGCAAACCAGACCTGCCTTTGGTGGTAATATCATGGCGACAATAGTCTGTCCTGATACCCGCCCGCAGATGGCGACAGTACGACCCCTGGTGATGAAGGCCGCGCCGAGGGACGAAAGCCGTTGTGGCCGAATTGTTGATTTTGCCCCCAATGCCAAGCGCCTTGTTTCACGAGTTGAGGTACTCTCTTCGGTCTTGGCCGATCAGGACAAGGTCAATCTGACCGAGGCCAACATTGTGGTCGCCGGTGGCCGGGGCTTGGATAGTGAAAAGGGCTTTGTCCTGATTCGCGAACTGGCCGATCTGCTGGACGGTGCGGTGGCGGCCTCACGGGCTGCGGTTGACGCCGGTTGGATCGATTACCCGCATCAGGTAGGCCAAACCGGCAAAACCGTTGCGCCCAAGGTTTATATCTGTTGCGGCATATCAGGGGCTATTCAGCATCTGGTGGGCATGCGTTCGGCAGAGACTATTATTGCGATTAATAAGGATCCTAACGCGCCAATCTTTGATGTCGCTACCTACGGAATTGTTGGTGATCTGTTTGAGATCCTGCCTAAGCTTAATGACAGCTTGCGCGCCCGGAAACGGGTAACGGAGTGAGGCGGAAATGAATCTGGAAGGGAAAGTGGCCGTGGTCACCGGTGGCGGCAGGGGAATTGGTCAGGCGGTGAGTCTTCGTCTGGCCAGTCTTGGGGCCAAGGTGATCGTTAATTATGTCAACCGCCCGGAGCCGGCCCTCGAGACCGTGGCCAGGATTGAGGCCGCTGGCGGTAAGGCTAGGGCGCTGCAATTTGATGTGGCAGATAGCAATGCAGTGCAGGAGATCATGCAGACGATAGCAACCGATGAGGGGCGTCTCGATATCCTGGTGAATAACGCCGGAATCACCCGGGACGGCTTGTTGATGAAGATGAAGGAAGATGATTGGGATGCCGTGCTCGACACCAATCTCAAAGGTGCCTTCAGCTGCATTAAGGCGGTTTCGCGAGTGATGATGAAGCAGCGTATGGGCCGCATTGTCAATATTTCATCGGTTATCGGTTTTACCGGCAACGCCGGTCAGGTTAATTATGCCTCGGCCAAGGCTGGGCTTATCGGCCTTACCAAGTCGGTTGCCCGTGAATTTGCCTCTCGTGGGGTTACGGTCAACGCCGTAGCCCCTGGCTATATTGAGACGGAGATGACGGGCGGCCTTTCCGAGGAGTTGACGGCGAAGATCATGACGCAAATCCCCTTGGCTCGATTGGGGAACCCGGATGATGTTGCCGCAGCTGTAGCGTATCTGGTCTCGGACGAGGCCGCCTATGTTACCGGGCAGTGTCTGCATGTCAATGGCGGGATGTATATGTGATTTCAGTAATACGGACTGTGGGCAATAACAACACGGTCTGCCTACTTTTCAAACAATTGTATCGTTACAAAAACATAACTTAAGGAGAAGGACTATGTCTGTGCAGGATAAATTGATCGATATTATCGCCGAACAACTCAGTGTTGATAAAGATAAGGTGGTCCCTGCGGCCTCATTTGTTGATGATCTGGGGGCTGATTCTTTGGATCTGGTTGAGTTGATTATGGCGATGGAAGAGGCCTTCGAGGTCGAAATTGCCGATGAAGTAGCGGAAAAGATCGTAACTGTTCAGGACGCTATTAATCACATCCAATCGGTCAAGGGGTAGGGACGTCTCGTGAAGAGAAGAGTCGTTGTCACTGGGTTGGGTTTGGTGACCCCTCTCGGGACCGGGGTCGATAAAACTTGGGAAAATCTCTGTGCGGGCCAGAGTGGCATCGGCTTGATCACTCGTTTTGACGCCGGGGAATATGAGGTCAAGATTGCGGCTGAAGTCCGTGATTTCCAGGTGGAGGACTACATCGACAAGAAGACGGCCAAACATCTGGAATACTTTGTCCAGTATGCGGTGGCTGCGGCCAAGATGGCCCTTGACGATGCAGGTCTAGAGGTTACTCCAGCCAACGAGACCCGGATAGGTTCGATTACCGGTTGTGGTCTGGGCGGTTTGCCAACCATTGAGAAATATCACCAGGTCTTATTGGAGCGTGGCCCCAAGAAAATTACTCCTTTTTTTATCCCGATGGTCATTCCCAATATGGGGGCAGGCCAGATTTCGATTGTTTTCAAGCTTAAAGGCCCCAACCTTTCGGTGACCACTGCCTGCGCCGCCGGCACGCACGCCGTTGGCGAGGCCTACCGTTCTATTGAGCGTGGCGATTGTGACGCGGCAGTGACTGGCGGCAGTGAGTCGGTCATTTGTCCGATGGCGGTGGGCGGCTTTAATGCCATGAAGGCGCTTTCCACCCGCAATGACGAGCCAGAGAAGGCATCGCGGCCCTTTGATCGGGATCGGGACGGTTTTGTCATCGGTGAAGGCGGCGGCATCCTGGTTCTGGAAGAATTGGAGCATGCCAAGGCTCGTGGCGCCAAGATTTATGCCGAAGTTGTCGGTTACGGTCTATCGGGCGATGGCTATCATATCGCAGCCCCCCCGGAAGATGGCGAGGGCGCGGTGCGCTGTATGCGGATGGCCTTGGAAACAGCGGGGCTTAAGCCGCAGGATATCGATTACGTTAACGCCCATGGCACCTCGACCCCGTTGAACGATCAAGGTGAGACCCGGGCCTTGAAGACGGTGTTTGGCGAGCATGCCTACAAACTCGCGGTGAGTTCGACCAAATCCATGACTGGCCATCTCTTGGGCGGCGCCGGTGGTATTGAAGCGGTCTTTACGGCGCTTGCAATATTTCATCAGACCGCACCGCCGACCATCAATCTTGACAATCCGAGTCCGGAATGCGATCTGGATTATGTCCCCAAGGTGGCGCGCAAGATGTCGATTCGGGCTGCTATGTCCAATTCCTTTGGCTTTGGCGGTACCAATGCAGTCCTGGTGATGAAACGGTATGAGGGATAGAACATGAAAGTGGCGATTGGCTGTGACCATGGCGGCATCGATTTAAAAAAACAGGTCGTTCGCCAGCTCGAACATGAGCAGATTCAAGTGCTGGACTTGGGCTGTGATTCCCATGACTCAGTCGATTATCCGGTTTTCGCCCGGGCGGTTTGCGCCTCTGTTCTGAACCACGAGGCTGATTTCGGGATCCTTATTTGTGGTACCGGTATTGGCATGTCGATGGCAGCCAACCGCTTCAAGGGTATTCGCGCGGCCCTTTGCCATGAGTTGTTTACGGCTCGGATGAGCCGCGAGCACAATAACGCTAACGTCCTTTGTCTTGGCGCCAGGGTTGTTGGCCCAGGTTTGGCGCTGGAGATCGTCAAGACCTGGTTGCGGACCGATTTCGGTGGTGGTCGTCACCTGCGCCGGATTGAGATGTTCTGACGTAATCACTATTCGCACACATTAACCGATAGGTAACAACGTGTCTTTTCTCAAGAATTCAGATCCTGAAATTTTTGACGCCATTGAGCATGAGTTGGCGCGGCAGCGGTATCAACTGGAATTGATCGCCTCCGAGAATATAGTCAGCCAGGCGGTGCTTGAGGCCCAAGGGTCTATTTTTACTAATAAATATGCCGAAGGCTATCCAGGAAAGCGCTATTATGGCGGTTGCCAGTATGCCGATCAGATTGAGACCTTGGCCCGTGAGCGGGCCTTGCAGATTTTCAAAGCTGAATACGCCAACGTCCAACCCCATTCCGGCAGTCAGGCCAATATGGCTGTCTATTTTTCGGTGCTAAAGCCCGGAGATAAGGTGCTCGGTATGGACTTGGCTCATGGCGGCCATCTGACTCATGGCAGCGCGGTCAATTTTTCCGGTCAGCTCTTTGATTTTGTCTCTTATGGCTTAAATCGGCAGACCGAGATGATCGATATGGACGAAGTCGAGTCCATCGCCCGCCGTGAACGGCCCAAGATGATCGTGGCCGGGGCAAGCGCCTATCCCAGGGCCATTGATTTTAAGGCCTTTAGAGAGATTGCCGACCAGGTCGGGGCCTTGTTCATGGTGGATATGGCGCATATTGCCGGGCTCGTTGCCGCTGGCGAGCACCCATCGCCAGTGCCCTATGCCGATTTTGTGACCACCACCACCCATAAGACCCTGCGTGGACCTCGCGGTGGTCTTATCCTGGCCAAGGAAGCCTTTGGCAAACAGCTCAACAGCAAGATCTTCCCCGGTATTCAAGGTGGACCTCTGGTGCATGTCATCGCTGCCAAGGCGGTGAGCTTTAAAGAGGCGATGACGCCGGAATTTAAGGTCTATCAGGCCCAGATCGTCAAGAATGCCCGCACGCTTGCGGCCCGACTGATCAGTGACGGCTTTCGCCTGGTCTCCGGGGGCACGGATAATCACCTTATGCTCGTCGATTTGAACAACAAGTCCATCACCGGGAAAGACGCCGAAGAGGCCTTGGAAGTTGCAGGGCTTACTGTCAACAAAAACGCCATCCCCTTTGATACCCAGAGCCGTTTTGTGACTGGCGGCATCAGAATCGGTACGGCGGCAGTGACCACCAGGGGCCTTAAAGAGGCTGAAATGGAGCAGATTGCCGACTGGATAAGTCTGGCTGTCGCAAACTTCAACAAGCCTGAGGTTCTGGCGCAGATCCGCCAAGGAGTCCGCACCATGTGCGATCGCTTCCCTCTCTATCCTAACCTCGGCGACGTTTAAGGCCGTTATGGCGGATGATGCCAAAACTGTACGCCCCTCATGGGATGAATACTTCATGGGGATTACGGAACTTGTGGCTCAGCGTTCCACTTGCCTCCGGCGTCGTGTGGGAGCCGTACTGGTGCGCGACAAACGAATTATCGCCACCGGCTATAACGGTGCGCCTGTCAATATCAGCCATTGCCTTGATGTAGGCTGTCTTCGTGAGCAACAGGGCATTCCGTCCGGCGAACGTCATGAACTCTGTCGAGGTCTGCATGCCGAACAAAATGCGATCATCCAGGCGGCCTTGCATGGTTTCAGCGTAGGTGGCGCGACCCTCTATTGCACCAATCTCCCCTGCTCCATCTGTTCCAAGATGTTGATCAATATCCAGTTGCAACGGGTGTTTTATAGGGAAGGCTATCCAGACTCCCTCACCTCACTCCTGATGTCCGAAGCCGGTATCCCCCTGATTCAGTTGCTGTGAGTTGTAAGCGATCACAGGATACTGCATCTGCTGCGTTTATCCCCGTCCAACACCAGCGGGGACTGAACTGAGTCCCCCTTTTGGGGATCATCGGCCTGCTCACATAGGCTGGCTATAGTTCGCAGGCCGATTGATTGACCAACGAAGCGGGTCAATATAAATCGTGCATCTGCGGCATCCTGCAATCGCTTACGGGTTCATGGTAGAGCGTTCGCGGCTCTTCGCCTCCGCTTAGCAGGGGTGAGTGCCCTGCCACCGAAATCGTAAGCTCATTTTTTTGAGGTAACGCACATGAAATGTCCTTACTGTGGTCACTTCGACAATCGGGTGGTGGATTCCAGGCTGAACAAAGAATATACGATTACCCGACGCCGTAGACTTTGCGATTCTTGCGAGCGTCGCTTCACCACCTATGAGCGGCTTGAAGTCACCATGCCCATGCTGGTCAAGAAGGATGGACGCAGAGAGAACTGGGATCGGCTCAAAGTTGTGGAAGGCTTGAAGAAGGCCTGTGAAAAACGGCCGGTTTCCATGGGGCAGATTGAAGAGTTTGTGGATCAGGTGGAGCGGGAACTGCAGGACATGGGGGAACGCGAGATTCCGATCACCGTGATCGGCGAAAAGGTGATGGAAGGGCTCCGCCAGATTGACGATGTGGCCTATGTTCGCTTTGCCTCGGTCTATCGGCAGTTTAAGGATTTGAATGAATTTATGGACGAATTGAAGGGGATGCTGGGCGGGAATGGCAAGTAGGAGACATTCAGTTCAACCCCCGCTCGACATGGACGTGGACCGGCGTTTCATGCGACTCGCCCTGCGTCAGGCGGTTCTGGCTCAGGGACGGACATCGCCCAATCCCCTGGTGGGGGCTGTGATCGTCAAGGATGGCCAGCTGATTGCGGCGGGTTATCACAAAAAGGCCGGCACCCCACATGCCGAAATCAATGCCATTGCCAAGGCCAAGGGCAAGACCAAAGGCGCGACGCTTTATGTGACCCTTGAACCTTGCAGCCACCATGGCCGAACGCCGCCCTGCACCGAGGCGGTTTGGCAGAGTGGTATCAAGCGGGTGGTGGTGGGGATGAGTGACCCCAACCCCTTGGTCGCCGGCCAAGGTCTTCGCTTTTTGCAAGGAAAGGGGCTGGAGGTAAGCGTTGGGATTTTGGCCGATGAGTGCCGGAAGATCAACCGGCCTTTTTGCCGGTGGATCACCACCGGCCTGCCGTGGGTGATCATGAAGGCCGGGATGTCGCTTGATGGCAGGATCGCTGCGAGGATCGGCTGCTCCGGCTGGATCACCAACGAGTTATCGCGCCACCATGTCCATAAGTTGCGGGATCGGGTGGACGCCATCCTGGTCGGAATCGGTACCGCCCTGGCTGATAATCCGTCCTTGACCACTCGGCTACCTGGGCGGGGATTCAGTTCAATCCCCGCTGGTGTGGGACGGGGGCATCGCGATCCACTCCGGGTCGTGCTTGATCGTGACTTGCGCTTGCCGGTCACGGCCAGGATGCTGACCCAGGAGTCGACGGCAAGGACCATGATTTTTTGTGGGCCGGGTGCGGATGCTGACCGGAAGATGACGCTTGAGGCGGCTTCCGCTGTGGTTTGCCCGGTTGCGCTTGGGGTTGATGGCCAGCTCGATTTACCCACAGTACTTGCCGAGTTAGGGCGGCAGCAGATCACCAGCCTTCTGGTTGAGGGCGGCAGTCTGGTACATAGCGCCTTTTGGTCCCAGGGCTTGGTGCAGCAGGTGAACTTGTTTTTTGCCCCGATCTTCCTTGGTGCCGGCGGGGTGCCGTTGATGGCTGATTTGGGCCTTGATCGGGTCGATCAGGCCACAAGGCTGCGCGATGTCCGGCATCACCGTTTTGGTGATGATTTAATGATTGAGGGCTTGGTGGCGACGGACGAGGATTCATCCGCCCAGCCTGCTTTTTGTGATAGTCCAAAGCAGATGAAGACAGATACGGGTCGTGATCTGCGGCACCGAGAATTTAAATGAGGCGTGCGATGAAATGGTACGGTGAAATCGCTATGCTGGCCTGTCTGTGCAGCTTCGCGCTTGTCAGCTGCGTACCGCAATCGAAGACCGACAAGGGAGGCGCCACTGGCGCTGCTTCTGGAGTTGTCCCTGTCGCTACCGGTCATTCCGCTGGACGGAGCACCAAGTCAACTCCAATCGGGACAGCGATTGCGGCGGCTGTTGCCGGCTCGGCCAGCGCCGGGGAAATGATGGACATGCAAGAGCTTGAGATGCGTACTACCATGGTTCATTCTGAAGCGGCTGTCATGCAGCGGCAAGGGGAATTGCTTACGGTTAGCCTGAAAGGGGATCTCGCATTTGACAAGAATTCGGCCGCAGTCAGGCCAGGCCTGTTTACAGAAATCGAGCGGATGGCCAATGTCTTAAACAGATATCCGAAGACCGTTATCCAGGTGGGTGGACACACCGACAGCCAAGGAAGTGAGGCCTCTAACCTTACGTTGTCGCAGCAGCGAGCCGATGCCGTCAAAAATCTTATGATTCAACTCGGGATTAGCCAGGAACGGATTGAGTCGGCAGCCTATGGCGAGTCCAAGCCGATCGACTCTAATGAAACAGACGCCGGTCGCATGATGAACAGGCGGGTGGAGATTAAAATTGCCCCTGCTCAGTGAGAATGGCTGGTCGCGCCAAAATTTGATGTGGTACTGTCCTCTTCGACACCCCATGAACCTTTACCCGTTAACCTGACCCATGTTCACCGGCATCATTCAAGGAAAGGGCGCTATTTTCGAAACCAGACCGGTCGGCGGGGGCCTCATCGTCGGTCTGGAGGCGGATTTTGACCTGACCGAGCCTCAGGATGGCGAGAGCATCGCCATCAACGGGGTTTGTCTGACCGCCAAGGGTATCCGCGGTCGCCGTTTTTACGCCGATGTCTCGCCGGAGAGTCTGTCGAAGACCAATCTCGGGCGGCTCTCGGTGGGGAGCAGCGTCAACCTGGAGCGGGCGCTTAAGCTCAGCGACCGGTTGGGAGGCCATCTGGTCAGCGGCCATGTGGACGGTGTCAGCGAATTGCTGAGCAAGGTCAATCACGGTAACTTTACCATATTTACCTTTACCGTGCCAAGCGGCCAAGGACGTTACATAATCCAGAAGGGCTCCATCACCATTGACGGCATCAGCCTGACCGTAAATGCGGTGGACGACAAGTGCTTCTCTGTATCGATTATCCCCCATACGTTGCAGATTACCACCTTGGGCCTGCTCTCCCCTGGCTCCTCAGTCAATATCGAGGTGGACATCATCGGTAAGTACGTCGAGAAACTCCTGACCAATGCGCCAGAAGTAAATCAATCAAAAATTAACATGAATTTTTTGGCCGAACACGGGTTTTTGCGGTAGAGGCAATCCCGATAGGAAGTCTGAAATTTTTAGCTACGAGCAAGGCCAGCCCTTTTCGTACGGAGACAACACATGACAGTCAATACCATAGAAGAGGCGATTGAAGATATCCGCGCCGGCAAGATGATCATTCTGGTTGATGATGAAGACCGGGAAAATGAAGGCGACCTCTGCATGGCCGCAGAACTGGTCACCCCGGAGGCGATTAACTTCATGGCCACCCACGGACGGGGACTGATCTGCCTGACCATGACCCCTGACCAGATTAACCGGCTCCGCTTGCCGATGATGGTGCAGAATAACCAGTCACCCTTTGAAACCGCCTTCACGGTCAGCATCGAGTCCCGGACCGGAGTTACCACCGGGATTTCGGCGGCCGACAGGGCTCGGACCATCCAGGTGGCGGCGCGGCCCGATGTCCAGCCCGGCGATATCGTCAGCCCCGGCCATATCTTCCCCTTGCGCGCCAAAAAAGGGGGAGTTCTGGTCCGAACCGGGCAGACCGAGGGTTCGGTGGATCTCTCCCGCTTGGCCGGTCTCGAGCCTTCCGGCGTGATTTGCGAGATCATGAAAGATGACGGCACCATGGCCCGGATGCCCGACCTGAAAAAATTCGCCAAGGTGCATGGACTGAAAATAGCAACCATTGCCGACCTCGTGGCCTACCGGCTCAGGATGGATACTTTGGTGCATCGGGCGGCAGAGGCCAATATGCCGACACGCTTCGGCGGTGATTTCAAGGCCATTGTCTACACCAACGATGTCGATAATTTCGAGCATATGGCACTCGTCAAGGGCGAGATCAACCCGGACAAGGCGATCCTGGTCCGGGTTCATTCCGAATGTCTGACAGGGGACGTCTTTGGCTCCATGCGTTGCGATTGCGGCAGTCAACTCCATGCCGCTATGCGGATGGTGGACAAGGAGGGGTGCGGCGTAGTCCTCTATATGCATCAGGAAGGACGAGGAATTGGCCTGGTTAATAAGATCAAGGCCTATAACCTTCAGGACCAAGGCATGGATACTGTCGAGGCCAATCAGCATCTGGGCTTCAAAGCCGACCTCAGGGATTACGGCCTGGGCGCCCAAATCCTGCGGGAACTCGGGGTTGGCAAGATGCGCCTGATCACCAACAATCCCAAGAAGATTATCGGTCTCGAAGGGTACGGGATTCAAGTTACCGACCGGGTGCCGATCCAGACTGAGCCGCAAGCCGACAATTTGAACTACCTTAAAACCAAGAAGGCAAAAATGGGGCATATGCTGGATGTGTGAGGTTGCAGGGCGAGGCCTTTCTTCTGCCGATTATGGCCTACGAACTGTTGTAATTGCAGTTTTGAATAACACCACAAAAGACGAGGAATAACAGTGAAGATCATAGAAGGCGGCCTACAGGCCCAAGGCAAGAAATTCGGTATTATTGTGGCGCGCTTTAACTCCTTTATCGGCGAGCGTCTGCTCGAAGGGGCAGTTGATACGCTGCTTCGTTCTGGCGCCAAGGAGAGCGATATCGAGGTCGCCAAGGTGCCAGGCGCCTATGAGATTCCTCTCATCACCCTGAAAATGGCGCAGAGCAAGCGTTATGACGCCATCATCTGTCTCGGCGCGGTGATTCGTGGCGCCACCCCCCACTTTGATTTTGTCGCCAACGAGGTGGCCAAGGGCGTGGCCCAGGTAGGTATGGATCAAGGCCTGCCGGTAATATTCGGCGTCTTGACCACCGATTCTGTCGAGCAGGCCATTGAGCGGGCCGGCACCAAGGCTGGCAACAAGGGCTCCGACTGTGCCGTGGCCGCCATTGAGATGGTCAATCTCATTGACAAGATTTGATGGGTACTCGCCGTAAATCACGGGAACTGACTTTGCAAGCCCTGTATCAGGCCGAGGTCAGCGGGACGGAACCGCTTGAGCAGTTTGCGCTGTTTTGCGAGAATTTCCAGGTCAACCAGAAGATAATCCCGCTCGCCCAGGAGTTGCTTGAGGGAATCAGCGCCCATGCCGCTGAAATTGATGCCCTTATCGGCCAGCACACCAAAAATTGGCGGGTGGGCAGGATGTCGGTTATTGACCGCAATCTGATTCGGCTGGGAGTTTATGAGGTGCTGTTTCGCGATGATGTGCCGGCCACGGTGGCGATCAATGAGGCCATCGAAATCGCCAAACGCTATAGCACCGATGATGCCCCATCATTTATCAACGGGATTTTAGACGCGATCAGCAATGGCAAAAGCCAATAACACGACGGAGTTGCCAAGCGGACCCAGCATTGGGCACGAGATCATGGCTATTGCCGGGCTCTGCCTGGCGCTTTTTTTGTTCATCAGTCTGCTCAGTTATTCCGCCTTCCCTGTGAACGGCGGTTCTTCTGTGCCCTGTGCCAATTGGGGGGGGTGGTTGGGTAATTTTTGCGCCGAGCTCCTGACCTGGACCTTTGGCCTGAGCGCCTTCTGGCTGGTCTTCTTCCTTTTTTATTTTCCGTTTCAGCTCTTCTTTCAGAAAAAAAATATCGAGCGTCTGCCCTCCATCCTCTCCGGCGCCACGGTCTTTTTGCTCTCCTGTAGCGCCTTACTGGCGGTCCTCCCGATTCAGCAGATTCCCTTGTTCTGTGGCCCTTATCCTTTGGCTGGCGCAATTGGCAGCAGCCTCTGCATCACCTTGAGCCCACTCCTGGGACGGCCTGGATTTGTGGTGGTCTCTCTCTTTGTCAGCCTCATTTCGCTGATGGTGACCATCCAGTTTTCCCCCTATCGCTTGCTGGTCGCTTTGACCACCTGGCTGCGGTCGGCGTACCAGACCTGGCGAATCGGTCGAACGCTCGATACGTCCCCTATCATCGACCGGCAAGAGCGGGAGACGAAGCGGCGCACGTCGCCGCCGATTGAAACGGGGCTTGTCCTGCCTAAACTCAACGAGCCGATTCGGCTCACGCCTGAGCCGGACGCCGATTTTAAGCCGCTGCCGGTTGCGGCAGGAGAGTTTGCCCTGCCGCCGGTGACACTCCTCGATATGCCCGAGGAGTCTCTCACCCTCGAACTTGACCGGGAGCACTTTCTGGCGGTCAGCAAGAAACTTGAGGCCAAACTGCTTGACTTTGGGGTGGAGGGCAAAGTCATCGGCATTTCGCCAGGGCCGGTGATCACGACCTATGAATACGCACCGGCCCCCGGCATCAAAATCAGCCGGATCGTGTCGCTGGAAAACGATCTGGCCATGGTTTTGAAGACCGAGAGCGTCCGCATCGTCGGCTCGATCCCCGGCAAGGCCGCCCTCGGCATTGAGATCCCCAATCCGATCCGTCAGATGGTCTATATCCGCGAAATCCTTGGCCACGAGAAATTTCAAAAGGGGGCTAAACACCTGACCCTGGGGCTTGGCAAGGATGTGGTCGGGCGTCCGGTTTACGCCAACCTCACCGAGATGCCCCATCTCTTGATCGCAGGGGCCACCGGCGCTGGCAAGTCGGTGGGCATCAACACCATTATTTGCAGTATCCTGCTGAACTCGACCCCCGATGAAGTCAGACTGCTGATGGTCGATCCCAAACGGATCGAACTGTCGGCCTACGAGGCCATTCCCCACCTCCTGCATCCGGTGGTGGTGGATCCGAAGATGGCCAGCCGCGCCTTGCAATGGGCCGTCCTCGAGATGGAGCGGCGTTATGGTCTGATGGAGCAACTGAAGGTAAAGAGTCTGGCGACCTACAATGAGGTAGCTGACGAGAAACTGCCGTTGATTGTGATCATTATCGATGAGTTGGCGGATCTGATGATGGTGGCTTCCAAGGACGTGGAAGGGTCGGTCGCCCGCTTGGCCCAGATGGCGCGAGCCGCCGGCATGCACCTGATCCTCGCCACCCAGCGGCCGTCGGTGGATGTCCTCACCGGGCTGATCAAGGCCAATTTTCCCACCAGGATGTCGTTTAAGGTCTCAAGCAAGATCGACTCGCGCACCATCCTCGACGCCTCGGGCGCCGAGCATCTCTTGGGCAAAGGCGATATGCTGTTCATGGCGCCCGGCACCAGCCGCATGCAGCGCATCCACGCCGCCTATATCTCCGAAAAGGAGATCTCCCGCATTGTTACCTTCTTGAAGGAGCAGCGTCCGGCGAGCTATGATGAGTCGGTGATGAAGATCGCTGAAGAGTCGGAATCGTTTGATGACGGTGAGGCCGGTGGTGATTACGATGAAAAATACGATGAGGCGGTGGAGTTTGTCTGCGAGTCGGGGCAGGCTTCGATTTCAATGGTGCAGCGTCGTTTGCGGGTAGGGTACAACCGGGCGGCCCGCATGATTGAGATCATGGAGCGGGAGGGGATTGTCGGGCCGTCGGATGGCTCCAAGCCCCGTGAGGTGCTGACTCGAAAGAACTATTAAACGCCCAGCAGCACCGCATCTGCTTTGTCAGCGGCCTGCTCACATAGGCTAGCTATAGTTCGCAGGCCGCTTGATTGACCAACGAACCGGTGCGGCGCTGCTGGGCGTTTACAGGGGGAAACTCAACAGATCAGGATGGGGCTTGAATGATGTCAGCGAACATGGTGAATAATGTCGCACGGAAGCTTGCAATGCGTCAGTACAATCCATCATGTTCGCTTGGGACAGCCTATTTTTCTTCGACCTTTTTAGCCTTTTTGCCTGGCCGAGTATTGCCTTTTGACTTCTTGAAAATTTTGCCGCGTCTGGTTCGTGCGTCGCCTCTACCCATTGTTGTTCCTCCGGTTGTAATTGTATAAAAAAGTTTCTTGAGCCCTTGAGTGTATCTCCCAGGGGCACAGTTCATCCTGACTGGACCAAGCTGAATCAATTTAAAGACGCGCATTAAACCAGATGCATGGAGTGTTTCGCAACCATTTTCTTCATTTCTGCTGTATTAGCCTCTTTGCGGTGTTGCTCTTCGGTTGTTCCGCCAAGCAAACAGCCACTCCTCCTGCCGAGTCCCTTCCCCGTCAACAGATTCTTCCTCCTTTAGGGTATGCCATTCAGGTCGGAGCCTTTGCCAAGGTCGATAATGCCTTTCTCCTATGTTCAAAGCTCATCGACCAGGGGATTTCGGCCTATTATTTCCGAGGAGACGCTGGTCTCTATCGGGTGAGGTTCGGTAACTATCCGAACTATGATAAGGCCATTGCCTCCGCCCGAAAGCTACAGCAGGGTGGGGTGATCGCAGTTTATCACATTGTCCGGCCGGAGACCTATCCCGCGGTGCGGTATCGTGATCAGGAGGAGGCGATCAGGCGGGAGTTGGTCAGCTTGGCCCAGCAGTTTATCGGCGTCCCCTATCAATTGGGCGATGTCTCGCCGGTTGAGGGGTTTGATTGCAGCGGGCTTACGATGATGGTCTATCAGCTTGCCGGATTGGATATGCCTCGCATCTCCCGCGATCAATTCCGCCGGGGCCGCGAGGTTGGCCGCGATCAACTTCGCCCTGGCGACTTAGTTTTCTTTACCACCGACCAGAGCGGTCAGGTCTCCCACGTCGGCATCTATCAAGGTGACGATCTCTTCATCCACGCCCCACGGAGCGGCAAGACGGTTACCCGTTCAAGCCTTTCGTCCGCTTACTTTCGGAAACGGTATCTTGGCGCTCGGGCCTATTTTTGATGGCAATTTGACAAGCGTGAAAGGATATGCTAATTGATAGGAACTGGTACGGAGTGAACATTCATTCACAGAGAGAGAACCCGTTATGGAGACTTCCGAAAAACGTCAAGAAATACTAAATGCGGCTTTGGAACTGATTACCGAACATGGTTTCCATGGCGCACCTATTGCCGCCATCGCCCAGAGGGCAGGCGTCGGGGCGGGGACCATCTACCGCTACTTCGCCAACAAGGATATTCTCATCACCGAGCTCTTCCAAGAGCTCCACGACAGAATCTGTGCGGGACTCCTGGCGGGGTACGAGGTGGAGAAACCTTTCAGGGAACGGTTCTTCCACCTGAGCACGGCGCTACTCCGCTATTTTATCGCCAATCCCCAAGATTTCCGCTATCTGGAGCAGTATCTCAACTCCCCCTATGGTGTCGCGTTCCGCCGGGACCGAATTTTGGGAAGAGGGGGAGATGGAGCTCCTTTCTGCTCTCTTTTTGAAGAGGGGGTGGCTCTGCAGATTGTGAAAGATCTCCCGCTGGTCGTGCTCTTCGCCCTGACGTTTGGACCTTTTCTGGCGGTGGCCCGAGACCATATCCTTGGTTTTCTCGAACTGGATGATTCCATACTGATGCAGACCGTCCAGGCCTGCTGGGATGGCATCAAAAGATGAAAATGGCGGGGGTTCATGGCAAAAATTTCTGCACGGAATGAACGTTCGTTCTTTAGTCCAAAGGCAAATTCCTTCCCGATATTGCAACATCAGCCATTGAGGCTAAAATGATCAAGAGTGAGATTTGCTCAAACCTTAATAGAGGTGTATTGATGGAAACCACTGACAAAATCAAATTGCTCGCCCTTATGGGGCTACTGGCCGGCCTGCTCGGATTGACCGGTTGCGGCAAACAGTCCCCCGCCAATGGGCCGCCGCCTGCCGCCACGCCTCCCGAGGTTGGGGTAGTGGTGGTAACGCCTGCGCCCGTCACCTTGACCAGGGAGTTGTCGGGCCGGACCGCACCCCACATGATCGCCGAGGTACGGCCCCAGGTGGGGGGGATTATCCAGGAGCGGCTCTTTACCGAGGGCTCCGACGTCAAGGCCGGGCAACTCCTCTTCCGGATCGCCCCGGCCACTTATCAGGCGGCCCTGAACTCGGCTCTCGCGGCCCAGGCCCGGGCCGAGGCCAATCTCCTCCCGGCCCGGATCAAGGAGAAACGTTTGCGGGAGTTGGTAAGGATCAAGGCCGTAAGTCAGCAGGATTACGACGATGCCCAGGCCACGGTCAAACAGGCTGAGGCCGAGGTGGCAGTCAATAAGGCTGCGGTCGAGACCGCTCGCATCAATCTCGCCTTCACCCAGGTCACGGCACCGATTTCCGGGCGTATCGGGCGCTCGGCCTTTACCGTCGGGGCCTTGGTGACCGCGAACCAGGCGGCGGCGCTCGCCACCATCCAGCAGCTCGATCCCCTCTATGTCGATGTCACCCAGTCGAGCGCCGAGTTGCTCCGTCTGAAGCGGAGCCTGGCCAAGGGCGAGATCAAGAGCCACGATGCCGGAGAGGCCAAGGTCAAGCTGCTCTTGGAAGACGGCTCCCCCTATCCTGAAGAGGGGATCCTGAAGTTCAGCGAGGTGACAGTTGAGCAATCCACCGGCTCGGTCACCCTGCGCACCCTCTTCCCCAACCCCCAGGGACTGCTTCTGCCGGGGATGTTCGTCCGCGCCATTCTGGAGGAGGGGGTGGACGAACAGGGGATCCTGGTGCCGCAGCAGGGAGTATCCCATAACCCCAAGGGTGAGGCCACGGCCTTGGTGGTAGGGGCCGAAGACAAGGTGGAGCCGCGCATCCTGAAGGTGGATCGGGCCATTGGCGACCAGTGGCTGGTGCGCGAGGGGTTGAACCCCGGTGACCGCCTGATCGTCGAAGGGGTGCAGAAGGCGAAGCCCGGCACGCCGGTCAAGGTCGTCATGGTCGAGCAAGGGCCACACGCGGCAGCGGCCGCCAGCGAGCCCATCCCGGCTGTGGCCAAACAGTAAAGGAGACTCTCCATGGCGCAATTTTTTATCAATCGGCCGATCTTTGCCTGGGTCATCGCCATCATCATCATGCTGGCCGGGGTACTCTCCATTTTGCGTTTGCCCGTCGCTCAGTACCCGGCCATCGCCCCGCCGCAGGTCTCGATCGTCGCCTCATACCCTGGGGCCTCGGCCAAGACCGCGGAGAGCACTGTCACCCAGGTCATCGAACAGAAGATGAACGGCATCGATCATCTGACCTACATGTCCGCCACTAGCGACTCACTCGGCAATGTCTCCATCACCCTGGTCTTCGATGCCGGCACCGACCCCAACATCGCTCAGGTCCAGGTCCAGAACAAGTTGCAGCTCGCCGTGCCCTTGCTCCCCCAGATCGTCCAGCAGCTCGGGGTCCAGGTCGTCAAGTCCACCCGTGACTTTTTGATGGTGGCGGGCTTCGTCTCGGAAGACGACAGCATGGGGCCGTATGACCTGGGGGATTACGTCGCTTCCAACATTCAGGAGGTGGTCA
>Ga0334722_10002846_pt1 | contig 19058 bp, 15 predicted proteins | sample C3_bottom_MG_FD_207210 | JGI IMG/M metagenome (GOLD analysis project Ga0334722, IMG submission 207210) | Sediment microbial communities from Yellowstone Lake, YNP, Wyoming, USA - C3_bottom | ecosystem: Environmental > Aquatic > Freshwater > Lake > Sediment | place: USA: Wyoming | collected...
CGGATCTCCTTGTTTTTGTTATCGTTTTCGCAAAAACAGTATAACACAGGGAGCTCTCCGAGCCTTCTATTTATCCGATATTACTTACAAATTTATAAGACAGCAGTGATAATCGATAATTTTTCCACTAAACAACATCTGTCCCCCGTTGTTTTTAATCATTGGTTGCATAGATCTCGTTATACCTGCCGTTTGTGCCATGTCGATATTGGCTTTGCCATGCAAGCGGGTGGGACTAAAATCCATGAAGAAGATAACCGCATGGGGATTTATTGCGGCGCTTGTCATAATGGTGGCGAAGCTTTCCCGGCAGAGGGCACAAACCAGATGGGACAAAAAGTCAGTAATTGCGTGTCCTGTCATTCTCAAGGGAAGGACGTTCAGCTCCATGCGAATTTTTTCGAGTTCCAGAAAGTAATGCCCAGAGAGAGATTTGGGAATGGTATTGACTGGCTCAAGGCTGAGGAAGAAGGGTTAATTACGCTAAAGGATTATATCGAGGGGGTTTCAATAAAGCGTCCAAAAATCCAGGAACCCGCAGAGTTTAACTTGAAGCCTACCGATAAGAATATGCCGGAAATCCTCTTCTCCCACGTTAAACATGCCAAATGGAATGGCTGCGAGTTATGCCATCCAGAGATTTTTCCTGTTAAACGTGGAGAACAACCTTACTCAATGCAGGAAATCTTTGCAGGTAAGTATTGTGGTCTTTGCCATGACGCTGTGGCCTTCCCCAATTTAGATTGTCAACGATGTCACACCAAACTCGTCTACTGATAGGGTACTAGCCGTACCGATTTGGGAGGAGTGATGAAAAAATTCTTGATGCTCGTCGTGCTGTTGGTTTTTCCGGGGGGCATTCTTCCTGGGCCAGTTTGGGCTGGGCGATTCTGGGAATTGCCCTCTTTACCTTCCCCCGAGAAATATGGTGATCTCCTTATAGACCGTCTTTCAAGTGCCAATCATGTCAAGCCCGTATACTTTTCGCACTGGAGACATCGAACCAAGTTTACCTGCCGGGTCTGTCATTGGGAGCTGGGTTTTTCCTTTAAAGCTGGCCAGACCGAGATAACCGAGTCGGACAACCGCAACGGTCAATTTTGTGGAGCATGTCATAACGGTAAGATTGCCTTTGGCCATAATGAGGGCAACTGTCAACAGTGTCACAGTGGAGAGATAGCCCCAGACAAGGAGAAATTCAATCTGTTACGCCAAGGCCTCCAGAAAGACTCTTTTGGAAACAGAATAAATTGGGCTGCGGCCATTATTGCCGAAAGGCTCAATCCAGTTGCAAGTATTTATCGGGCCGATGAAAAGCCCATGTTTTATGGAAAAAAACTGGAGTTAAAGGCCGAATGGGCGAATGTGCCGGCTGCTATTTTTCCACATGAAGTACATAGCCGATTACTTGATTGCTCTAGTTGTCATCCTGATATATTCAGTATCAAAAAGAAGGGAACCGAACATTTTCAGATGAATTTTATTCTCGAAGGCCGCTTTTGCGGTGTCTGCCATCTGTCGGTGGCCTTTCCCATGGATGATTGTCATCGTTGCCATCCCGGCATAAAAATGGACTAGGTTCGGAAATGCGTTGTCTTGTTTTGGCGATGGCCATTCTTACGATTTTCGTCAACACTTTTGCGTTGTGTGACGAATCGTCCGAGGGATGGCGTGAGGAATTCGCGCGTATCTGTGCTCGTAGCGCGGAACCTGAGGCATTAGATGAGGCTGAGTTGACCAGGCTGATTGATGAAAGTGAGCATTTGCGAGAGAAGATTGCGAATAGTACGGAGCCTGATAGTAGGGTATATCTGTTTCGCCTCAATAAATGCAGAGCTTTTTTCGTCTTCATGAAAGAAGTGAAAAAGAAAAATTAGTCTTCAGTTGGGTGGTTTTGCCAGGCGGAATGGTCTCGGAGTGAGCATTCAGAATATTCTTGTATCCTGGTTAGAAGTCTTTGTCGAATAAAACGGCCTTGCCGGAATCACTTGTGAGGGAGCGGGTCGACTTGACTACCCGGAAACCGGTGTCGGCATACTGCCCAGATTGTTTGTTTTTGTATCGAGTCGCTGAACGAATGTGGGCAGAATAACGAAACCAGGAGCCTCCTCGTAAGACCTTCATCTGACCAGTATCCGGGCCAGCCGGATTTTGTACAACCTCATGTTGGTAGTAATTCGCCTGATACCAGTCGTTGCACCATTCCCAGACATTGCCGTGCATGTCGTACAGACCGAAGGCATTTGCCTTGAAACTGCCCACCGGCAAGGATGTTTTCCTGTATTCATCGATCAAATTCAAGCCGAATGGAAAGCTACCGTTGAAATTGGCATCGGTACTCTTTATGGCGTCCCCTGTGGTGTAGATTGTACTGGTTCCGGCGCGGGCAGCGTATTCCCACTCTGCCTCACTGGGAAGTCGAAACTCAAATGTGTTGTTAAGCTCGTTGAGCTTTCGAAGGAAAAGCTGGGCGTCATCCCAGGAAACCATTTCCACGGGATAGTCGTCCCCGTCTTGGAAGACTGAGGGGTTGAACCCCATGACCTTCTGCCACTCACTTTGGGTTACCTCGTGGATACCCATCCAGAACTCGTCAACACACACCTTGTGCTGGGGTAATTCGTCGGCGTAGTATTTTTCGAAATTTCCTTCTGCTGAGTCTCGCTTAAGATACCGTTGTTCTGTTAGATTTTGGCCCATTTCGAAACAGCCTCCCGTGACTTTGACCAAGTTCATGCCGGTAATCGGTTCTTGCCAAATTTCACGTGTCTTTGTTGGAGATGGATTTTTTGGGGGGGAGGATTTTAGCGCCTCGATTTGGGGCTGATTTTCGGGGGTAATTATTGTAGACTGATGTCCATGCCTTAGACTAGCGTTAATATTGGGTTCAGATATAGAATGTTTTTTCCCGTCAGACGTTTGATCAGCATTTGTATTGCTATTGCTGGCAGGAACTTCCACGAAATTACTACCAATTGTTTGATCGGTATCTGAGGTAAGGATTGCTGGATAGGCTGGATTGGTAAGTCCTATCGCGATCACAATGAGTATTGTTGCAGGAGCTCGCATGGCACATCCTGATTTTTCTGATAAATATTTTATATACGAATCATAGCTCTTGAAGTTAACATAAGCGGGACATCTGCGCAATTTATCTTGGAATTGTTGGTGTAGTGATTATTGCTGTTGGCCAAGAAGGCTTAAATCTCTTGACATCCGTGTCTTTAACTAATAGATATTTAGCGAGTGATCATTTGTCTCTGCAAGGAATCCCAAGTATTGTTTACGCTTTGAAAGAAAATCTGTTTTTCGACATTCATAAAATCCAGCGGCGTTAGCTTTTATAACTTAGTCCCCACCAGGAACCGCGGGTTTCTGACTCCCTTGTATTACCAATCCGATTAGTTTTCGTACCTCAGGCCTATTTCGCCGACTTTGCAGCAATTTGAAAATTTAATTTTTGTCAAATGGTTCGAGTGACTTTGTGTCATAGTTTTTCGATAAAGACCAAAGTTAGCTTTTGTTGTGTAAATCAGTTGAGAGGAGAGTGTGGCTGATGAATCTGTCTGAGTTGAAGCTTCTGAAAATCAACGAATTGACCAAGATGGCCCAGAAGTACAATATTGAGGGGATCAGTGGCCTTCGTAAACAGGAATTAATCTTTGCCATTGTTAAGGCCCAGGCGGCTCTGGAGGACAAAAGCGGGACCAACCGTGGCAGTGGTGTACTGGAGATTCTCCCGGATGGCTTTGGGTTTTTGCGGGCTCCCGACTATAACTATTTGCCCGGCCCTGATGATATATATGTTTCGCCGTCACAGATCAGGCGTTTAAATTTGATGACCGGTGACACGGTCGAGGGGCAGGTGCGTTCCCCGAAAGAGGGAGAGCGATATTTTGCCCTGTTGAAGGTTGATTCGGTAAATTACGATCCTCCAGAAAAAGCCCGTGACAAGACCCTGTTTTCCAACCTCACGCCTTTACATCCCAATGAGCCAATCCGTTTGGAGCGGGATGCTGAAAGTATATCCATGCGTATCATGGATATAGTCTCACCAATTGGTAAGGGACAGCGGGGTTTGATTGTGGCGCCACCCCGGTCCGGCAAGACCGTGTTGATAAAGGATATTGCCAATAGTATCATCCATAATCATAAGGAAGTAATTCTCATCGTCCTGCTTATTGACGAGCGGCCGGAAGAGGTGACCGACATGGCTCGTAGCGTCAATGCCGAGGTTGTTAGTTCTACCTTCGATGAGCCGCCGCAGCGGCATATTCAGGTGGCGGAGATGGTGTTGAACAAGGCCAGGCGTCTGGTTGAGCACAAAAAGGACGTGGTTATTTTGCTCGACAGTATTACCCGTCTTGCTCGGGCTTACAATACGGTGGTCCCGCCTAGCGGTAAGATCCTGTCTGGCGGTGTTGATTCAAACGCCCTGCATCGCCCCAAGAGGTTTTTTGGTGCAGCCAGAAATATCGAAGAAGGAGGCAGTTTGACCATCATTGCCTCAGCTCTGATCGAGACAGGCAGCCGGATGGACGAGGTGATCTTTGAGGAGTTTAAGGGCACTGGCAACATGGAGATTGTCCTTGATCGCAAACTCGCCGATAAAAGAGTTTTCCCGGCCATTGATTTACATAAATCCGGAACACGAAAGGAGGAGTTGCTGCTTTCTCCCGAGGTCCTCAATCGCATGTGGATTTTGCGTAAGCTCCTTTCAAGTATGAATCCTGTTGATGCCATGGAGTTCCTTCAGGATAAAATGAAGAGCAGCAAGAGCAATGCTGAATTCTTTGAAATGATGAACGCCTAAATTTGGGTTTATTCTTTGCTTGCCAAAGCGAGGAATTAGGGTATATTCCTTTCCGTTCTTGTGGCCCGGAATTGTCCCGGGTCTGAAACTGGATATGCCGCTCGATTATTTGTCAGCGGAAGTTTAAGTAGTATTTGACTGGAGGCAGTAACCAATGAAAGAAGGTATTCATCCGAAATATCACCATGTCGTCGCTAAATGCGCTTGCGGCAATGAGATTGAGATGGGCTCGATTAATGCGGAGGTTTCCACCGAAATCTGTTCGGCCTGTCATCCGTATTTTACCGGTAAGCAGAAATTGCTTGATACTGCTGGCCGAATCGACAAGTTCAAGAGAAAATACGCCAAACATTTCGAGAAGGAAACAAAGTAGACTGTTTTCCGGTCGACTATTGTTGTTGGTAATAGCGAGGGTTCAGGCAACGGGCTAATTGTCCGCCTGAGCCCTTGTTTTGTTTTAGGTGACTATGGAACGTCAAGTCCTCCAACCGCTTTTTACCCTGAGATAACCGGGGTGGTATTGATATGTTCGAAAGATTTGCTGATCTGTCCGACAAACTCGACGAGCTGGAGCAAAAGCTAGCTGATCCTCATTGCATGGCCGACCAGGATGGCTTCAGGCGGTTGGCTCAGGAGCATGCACAGGTTTCCCGGATGCATCAGCTCTATACCAACTTTTGTCGGCTCCAGTCTGATCTGCGCGAAAACCGGGAGCTGCTCAAAGACGAGAGCGACGAGGAAATGCAGAGTCTGGTTCGGGCCGAGATCGAGCAACTCACCGAGCAACTTGCCGACCTTGAGCAGGAGATGCGTCTCGCCTTGCTCCCCCGAAACCCCAATGACGAAAAAAATATCTTACTGGAGATCAGGGCCGGCACCGGCGGTGATGAAGCGGCCCTCTTTGTCGGCGACCTCTATAAGATGTACTGCCGCTACGCTGAGTCCCAGAGCTGGCGCGTGGAAGTTATGAGCAGTAATCCTCTCGGGATTGGTGGCGGTTTCAAGGAGATCATCGTCTTGATCAGTGGGGAAAAGGTTTACAGCCGTCTTAAGTATGAGTCAGGGACCCACCGAGTACAACGGGTGCCGGAAACCGAGGCCCAAGGTCGTATTCACACCTCGGCGGTGACTGTTGCCGTCATGCCAGAGGCCGAAGATGTTGAGATCAACATTGATCCCAACGAGCTGCGCTATGATATTTTCCGTTCATCCGGTTCGGGTGGCCAGAGCGTTAATACCACCGATTCCGCGGTGCGCATTACCCATTTGCCCACCGGGCTAGTGGTTCAGTGTCAGGATGAGAGGTCCCAGCATAAGAACAAGGCCAAGGGGTTGAAGGTGTTGCGTTCCCGGTTGCTTGCGCTCATGGAGCAGAAGCAGCACGACCGGATCAGTGCTGATCGCAAAAGCCAGGTTGGCAGCGGCGACCGCAGTGAGCGGATTCGGACTTACAACTTTCCCCAGGGTCGGGTCACGGACCATCGGATCAATCTGACGATCTATCGGCTCGATAGTGTCATGCTGGGCAAGTTGGACGATCTGATCATTCCCTTGATTTCCTATTACCAGTCCGAGGCGTTGAAAAATTCCGGTGTCTAAGCTCCGGGATTTCTGGCCGCAGGCGATAAAGGTCGGAGAGCTGTTTCGACAGACTGCCGAACAGTTGCGATTGGGCGGCATCGCCGAGGCCCAGCTAGAGTCCGAACTCCTCCTGCGGAATTTCTTAGGGCTCAATCGGGTCGAAATGCACTTGACAGACCGTGACGTAACCCCAGGTGAACTGACCGAATTTGCTGTTCTGGTGTCTCGGCGCCTCAGTCGAGAGCCGTTGGCCTATATTATCGGGGAATGGGAGTTTTGGGCGCTCACTTTTGCCGTATCCCCGGCAGTCCTTATCCCGCGACCGGAAACTGAGCGGCTCATCGAAGAGGTGCTGGCCCGGATCGTGGAACCGGCAACTTTTGCCGGCACGATTCTCGACCTGGGAAGCGGCAGTGGGGTGATCCCGGTGGTCCTGGCCCGTGAACTGCCCCAGGCTCGGCTAATTGGGGTCGATATCTCCCCGGCTGCCTTGACGGTGGCGGCGGAAAATGCCCAGCGCCACGGGGTTGCCGGGCGGATAACCTGGCTGCTCGCTGATTGGTTTAGTGCGCTTGATCACGGCGCGCATTTTTCATTGATCGTTAGCAATCCTCCCTACGTGGCTGAGGCGAGTCGGCACACCTTGCAGCCGGAACTGACCTACGAACCATCCCAGGCGCTCTTTGCCGGTGGTGACGGTCTGGACGACATCCGACGGCTTATATGCCAAAGTCCAGCTTTTCTTGCCCCCGGAGGTTGGTTTATCATGGAAATCGGCTATGATCAGGGCCGGTTCGTTGAAGCGCTTCTCGTGGCTCAGCCTGATCTGGCTTCGATCGCGATTATCAAAGACTACGCTGGTCTTGACCGGTTGGCAGTGGCTCGGAAAACATAATCGGCGGCGTGGCTGCCATTGACCAGGTGTCAATAATATGGACAAGATTATCATCAAAGGCGGTCTTCCTCTCCATGGGACCATCAAGGTAAGCGGTGCCAAAAATGCGGCTTTGCCGCTGATGGCGGCAGCCATCCTGGCGCCAGGGGAACACGTGCTGCACAATGTTCCGGATCTGCGTGATACCCGGACCATGTTGACCCTGTTGGCCTCATTTGGCATCAAATGGCGCCGAAGGGAAAGTGATGGGGCGCTGCTTCTGGACTCTACTATCATCGACAATGTCGAGGCCTCTTACGATCTGGTCAAGACCATGCGGGCTTCGGTGCTAGTGTTGGGACCGCTCCTGGCTCGGATGGGGCGGGCCCGGGTTTCGTTGCCGGGCGGGTGCGCCATCGGTGCCCGGCCCATTGACTTTCATATCAAGGGTCTGGCACGGCTAGGTGTGGTTTCGAGTCTGGATAACGGTTATGTTGAGGGCAGCGTTGAAGGACGGCTGAAGGGCAATACGATCTATTTTGATATTCCTTCGGTGACCGGAACCGAAAACCTTTTGATGGCCGCCACTCTGGCCGAGGGAATCACCGAGATCCGCAATGCTGCCCGTGAACCGGAGATTGCCAACCTCATCGACATGTTGACTGCCATGGGTGCCAGGATCGATGGACGGGACAGTGATTGTCTGGTGATCCGGGGGACCAAAAAGTTGCGGTCGGCCGAGGTGACCATCATCCCTGATCGCATTGAAACCGGAACCTACCTGCTGGCTGCCGCCGCCACCGGGGGAGAGTTGACGGTTGCCGCTTGTAATCCCGGGCACCTTGGGGCTTTGATCGAAAAATTGCGTGAAGCGGGAGTAGAGGTCAGGGTCGGCCAAGATGAGATCTTCGTTTGCCGAACGCAACCCCTGCGGAGTGTGGATATTAAAACCTTGCCCTATCCGGGCTTCCCCACCGATCTTCAGGCCCAGATCATGGCCTTGATGTGTCTAGGTAACGGGTTGAGTGTCATCACTGAGACGATCTTTGAAAACCGTTTCATGCATGTGGCGGAACTGCGGCGGATGGGGGCCGATATCAAGGTGGACGGGCACAGCGCCATCGTCAAGGGTGCGGGAAGTTTGACCGGCGCCCAGGTCATGGCCACCGATCTGCGGGCCAGTGCCTCGCTGGTGGTTGCCGGGCTGGCCGCCCAAGGTGAAACTGAGATTTCCCGGGTCTATCACCTGGACCGGGGATACGATGATTTGGTCGGCAAGTTGATTGGGGTCGGCGCGGTTATTCGGCGGGAGTCGGAGTAGAGCAGACGTTGTTTACTTGAATTGTCCGCCCGGCCAGACTCAGTCAGGCCTGCTTCCCCGCTTTTTTCAGCGCAGCGCCATGAACATGGCCGGCATAGTGGACGCTGCTCTTGCCGCTGATGGGGTCGAAGGCGGCTGGGTCGGCAACACAGAGATACTGGACCTCGCGGGGGTAGGCAATCAGCGCTTCAGCAAGGGACATCCCGATTACCCGGGTGGCCGCCAACCAAGTCGCCCCGCAAGATGCCCCCCGCATCACTTCGATCCGGTTGATCCGGCCATTCTCTTCCGTAATTATCAGCTCAGGAAAACCAAACTGTTCGCCATAGGCGCCGAGTCCGGCCATTCGCCCCAGGCCGCAGCAGGTAAAAGGGGTGATGGCCTTCGCTGCTTTTTTCCCCGAGGCGATGCAAGGGACTTTCTTTTGCTCACAAATCTGGGCCAGGTAGTCGATCAGGTCAGGTTGCTTGAGAAAGCTCAGAACCAGGTCACCGTTAAAATCATTGGTAACGTAACCTTCTGGATTCTCAACGAAGGCGGGCAGAGGGGCATCAATATTGTAAACTGCACTTATCTGCAAGCCTTTGCCAAAACGGCGCAGACCGGCGAGCTTCTTTTCCCCAGAGCCACTTTCCTGGAAAATCACCAATTGCTGGTCGCGGATCAATGGGACCCCAAATGATTCGAATGGTTGGCGGAGATCTGTCTGTTTTCCTACGAATATCTAAAGTTAGGTCTACCTGGGAGGATGTTTACGGCGTCAATGGGTAGTCATGTTGACAATACGGCGTTTTTCCCGGTTCAAGGAGTTGCCGATATCGCGGAGCATGTAATCGCGAATGGCCTCAATCTTCTCGTAGTTTACATCAAGTAAAAGGGCCAGGTCGTCAACCCCGTAACCCTCACCGAAGTGGCGTTCGGCGATGATGATCCGCAGGAAATCTTCTCCGATTTCCTGTTTAAGGTCGTGCTCCAAGTCGGGGATGGCCTTGCACGCCTGGTCGTAAGTGCGGCCCTTGTCAATCTCCAGCCGCAGCCGACGCAGGGTCTGCTCGTAGATCATCTCGTTATCGGCTACAGGTGTGAGGCCGGATTCGTCGGTTTTGTTTTGTGAAGCCATTTTGTCCTCATTTCTAGCGAAGGTATCGGATTCGCCATAAGTGTAAGAATTCGGATGTACTTAGCAAGTGGGGGAAAAATTGTAAATCATTTCTTGCCATAAAATTGACGGTGGTGGAAAAATCGGGGCGACCCACCATCTCGCTTTGAAGGGCGATTTTCTAACTCGGTTGGTTGAGGATTAATTGCCTCTGCCTTGATTCTTAGCCAGCCAGGGATGCCATAAGTTGGCGAATCTGGGGTTGCACGGTTTCGACCAGTCCGGTGATTGGCTGTCCGCACCGTTCGGCCTTGCCGATGGCCGGGGAGTCGGGAAAAAAGGCAATTGGGCGCTCCCCTAGTCCTTCGCTGAGAAAGGTTTCGTCTTCCTCGTCGGCCACCCGGTTGCCGACAAAGCGGATCGACTTGATTCCCACCTCCTCGGCCAGTTTTTTGACCTTCAAGGCGGTACGGATGCTGGATTGGGTGGGGATGACCACGGTCAGTAGGTGGTCGACCCCGGCGATGGTGCCCCGACCCAGGTGTTCGACCCCGGCCTCCATGTCGAGCAACACCACCTGGCTGGGAGAAAGCAGCAGCTTAGTAAGCATCCTTTTTAGCACGGTGTTTTCCGCGCAAGCGCAGCCCTTGTCGCCGCCCTCGATGGCACCAAGTACCATCAGACGGAGTCCGTTGGTCTCAACCATGTAGCGGGCAAGGATATCATCCACCTGTGGGTTGATGTTGTAGAAGGGTGAACCCTCAACCTTGCCGGAACGTTCGATCAGCAGGGACTTCATCTCGGCGATTGGCACGATTTTCTCGGGCGCGGCCAAGCCTATGGTCTGGGCCATGTGCGGGCTCGAGTCGGCATCGATGATCAGTACCTCCTTGCCGTCCCTCTTGAGCTGTTCGGCGAGCAGGGCCATGATGGTTGTTTTGCCGACCCCGCCTTTGCCGCTGATGGCTATTTTCATCTCTAATACCTGAGGGTTATTGGTTGTCTGCCTGGTCTGACCTGGCCGTCGGCCTGTTTACATTTAAACAGTAATTGTTTAAGTAAGACTTCTTTCCCGAAGAGAAAAGGGTGTTCGGAGAATTTATCCGTAATTACTGCCAGAATCCATTAGCGTCCGGACGTTACCATGATCAGCATAGGACTGGAAGAACTGGTCGCCAACCCGCCGGTCTGGCTCAGGGGTAAGCGGCTGGGTCTTCTTTGCAATCAGGCTTCAACCGACCACCATTACCGCCATAGCCGCGAACTAGTTGCCCAGGCCCTGCCGGGGCAACTGACTTGCATCTTCTCGCCCCAGCACGGTTTTTTTGCCGACCGCCAAGACAATATGATCGAGTCGGCTCACACCATTGATCTGCTCACCGGACTGCCGGTATTCAGCCTCTATGGCGAAAGTCGTAAGCCCGTTGCCGCTATGCTCGACCAGCTCGATGTTTTGCTTATCGATTTGCAGGATGTGGGAACCAGGGTCTATACCTTCATCTGGACCATGTTTTACTGCCTGGAAGCGGCGGCCGAGCAGGGCAAAATGGTGGTGATTCTCGATAGGCCAAATCCCATAGGTGGCGTGTTGATCGAGGGCAATCTCCTGGCCGCCGACTGTCATTCTTTCGTCGGCCTGCGCTCAATTCCCATGCGCCACGGTCTGACCATGGGCGAACTGGCCCGGTTGTTTAACGATTATTACGGCATCGGGGCGGAACTGGCGGTCATTCCCATGACGGGTTGGCAACGGGGGATGAACTTCCGCGACACCGGTTTTCCCTGGGTTTTCCCCTCGCCAAACATGCCGACGCCCGAGACGGCCCTGGTCTATCCCGGCCAAGTTCTCTGGGAAGGGGCCAATGTTTCGGAGGGGCGCGGTACCTGTCTGCCTTTTGAGCTCTGGGGGGCGCCCTTCATTGAACACGGCAGGTTTGAGGCTGCTCTTGACTTAGCTGATCTGGCTGGTTGCCTCTTGCGGTCGGTGGCCTTTGAACCGACTAGCAACAAGTTCCGGGGTGAACTGTGCCGTGGCTTTCACCTTCTCGTTACCGATCCGGTCAGCTTCCGGCCCTATCGCACTTCTCTGGCCTTGTTGCGGACGCTCTTGGAGTTGTACGGTGAAGCAGGTTTTGCGTATAAACAACCGCCCTATGAGTATGAGTATCACAAATTGCCCATGGATATGATTTTAGGTAATACCGAGTTGCGGCGGGGGCTAGAGGCGGGCCGTTCGGTGGCTGAGCTGGAGTTGGGTTGGCAGGATGAATTGGCTGAATTTGACCGATTGCGTCGCGAGTTTATGCTGTATTGATTTGTTGCTGGAGAGAAAATGATTAAACGATTATTCGGAAGCGGGCGGGGTGACAGGAAGCGGGCGGCCCAGGCCACCCAGGACCATGCCCGGGAGCGCGATCAATTTCGCAAACTCTTGGAGGCGATCCACGCTACCCGGATCACCGACCGGCTGGCGGTCTTGGACCGGTTTCTTGGGGTGGAACACCATCTGACACTCTCCGCCCTGGTTGGGTTGATGCTGGACAGTGACCCTGCCCTGCAGGACATCCGCTTTCTGCGGGACACCATGGAGATGTTCTGCCAGTGCGGCTTTGCCCGCAAGCGCACCTTCGAGGCCCAGGAAACCACCTACGAGCACCAGCATCTTGGCGACCACCACGACCACTTTATCTGTACCTCCTGTGGCAAAATTCAGGAATTTCATAATAGCCGACTGGAACACTTGCAGATGGAGATTGCCGATGGCCTGGGTTTTCACGCCCTCCAGCACAAGATGGAGATCTACGGGATCTGCGCCGACTGTCTCGCCCGCCGGGAAACCAACCTGCCCCTTACCTTGGCGGCCATGGGCGAGAAGGTTCTGATCGTCGAGATTCGCGGTGAAGGCAATATGGTCGGTCGGCTGGCTTCCCTTGGCTTGCGCAAAGGGCTGATTCTGGAAGTGATCAACAACAACCCGGCTGGCCCCATCATTGTCGCCGTGAAGGAGGTGCGGTTGGCGCTGGACAGCGAGATGGCCGAGGCGATCATCGTCACCCATGCCTGTAGTCATCCCGCCAGCGGCGGCACTGAGGGTGCGTTGGTTAAATAAATCAAAATATCAACCAAATAGAAAGGAAAAGTCATGCAAAAGAACGTCGCGGTATTAGCAGGGGACGGCATCGGCCCGGAGATCATGTCCGAGGCCTTGAAGGTCCTGAAGGCGGTCGAGGTAAAGTTCGGCCACCAGTTCGCCTTGGAATTCGCCCCATTCGGGGCCGGGGCCTATTTCAGCGAGGGCTCCCCCTTTCCCGAAAAGACCAAGGCGGTTTGCGATCGGGCCGATGTGATCCTTAAAGGGCCGGTGGGGCTGGCGGTTGAAAGGATGAATGAGATTCCCCAAGAGCATCGCCCTGAGGTCGGCGCCATCCTGCCCTTGCGCAAGCGCTACGACACCTACGCCAATTTTCGGCCGGTGCGGCTGCCCAAGGCCCTGGCCGGTTTTTCACCCCTGAAGCCAGAGATGATCGGCGAGGGCATCGATATCCTGATGATCCGCGAACTGGTGGGCGGCATCTATTTCGGTAAGAAAACCGAGGGGTCGGCAACCGGCATGCAGTATGCCGAGGATGAGTGCATCTACACCGACGCCCAGGTTCGGCGGGTGGCAGTGGTCGCCTTTGACGAGGCCCGGAAGAGAAAGTGCAAGATGATCAACATCCACAAGGCCAACGTCCTGGCAACCTCGCGCTTTTGGAACGCGGTGGTGGAGGATGTCGCCAAGCTCTATCCCGACGTACCATACCAGTCGGTGCTGGTCGATAATGCAGCTTACCAGTTGGTTATCAAGCCCGGGATGTTCAACGGAGTTTGCCTTCTGGAAAACATGATGGGCGATATCCTCACCGATCAGGCTGGTGGGGTGATCGGCTCTCTCGGTCTGATGCCCTCAGCCTGCATTGGACCAGAAAAGAGCTACGTCGAACCGGCCCATGGTTCGGCCCCGGACATTGCCGGACAGAATATTGCTAACCCTTATTCAATGATCGGCAGCGTCGCCCTGATGTTTGATAAATGCCTTAATCTGCCGGTGGAGGCCAAGGCCGTCTGGGATGCCCTCTTCGCCGTATTCGAGCGCGGTTACACCACCAGTGAACTAGGTAGCGGCTATGCCCCGGATAAAATTCTCTCTACCAGCGCCTTCGGGGACCTGGTTGTGAAAATCATCCAGGAGTAGGACTTTCTGGAGCAACTTTGTTCGGTGATTATGGTCAGCTCAATAGTTTTGTGCTTTCGAGGTCTCCAATGCATACCAATACCAGTATCCTGGAAATGTTGTCCCTGATTTATGAGGACTTGGATGTTGATACCATTGAGGAGCGTTTTGTTACCTTGGTGGCAGAACTTTTTCCCTTCGACCGGGTTGGGCTTTTCTTCGTAAAACACAAAAAGGGGCTTTTGCAAGGCAAGCTCTGCAAGGGTTTTGCCGAGGGATCCATCAGTACCATTGAGGCGCCCATCGATGGGCGGCATTTACTCACTAAACCCCTGATCACCGGTTTTCCACTCTGGAATGAAGCAAGTAGCGAAGACCCCTTTCTTGGCCCGTTGGGCTTGAACCACTTCGCTCTGATTCCGGTGGTTAGCAAGAAGCGCATTCCCTGTTGGCAGATCACCGAGTGCCGGTCCACTGCCTGTCCGGCATATGGGCAAAATTGGCTCCGATGCTGGCTGGTTCCGGGAACAAAATGCAAAGACCAGACGCAGCCAAGCGTGGCCGATAAGGCTGAATTCTGCGCGTCCTGCCCGATATTCACCAGCCAGGACCACAACGCCGTGGAAGGAATCATGTTGGTTGACGGCCCAGATCACATCGATAACGAAACGGTGACCATGCTCTCAATTATTGCCCACGGGGTGGGGTCTGCGATCAACAACTCAAAAAAGTACACCCAGGTCCTTCGGGAGTCTATCCGCGATGATCTGACCGGGCTGCATAACCGGCGCTATTTAAATGAAAGGCTCTTAGAAGAGATCGAAAAGACCCATCGTTATGGCGGAAATCTCAGCCTGCTCATAGGCGACATCGATCATTTTAAATTGATCAACGACAAATATGGCCATCCCGCCGGGGATGCGGTCTTGCGGATAGTTTCTGCGATATTTGTCCGTGAATTGCGGCGCAGCGACTTGATCGCCCGCTACGGTGGCGAAGAATTTGCGGTCGTGCTCTTCGACTGTACGCCGGAAAGGGCCAAGGTGATCGCCGATGGTCTGCGTCAGGCGATTGAGGTTGCGCCATTGCCTAGCCTCGGTGAGACTAAAGTTACCATCAGTTTTGGTGCCGCCTCTTTCTCAAAAGCCACCTCCACTCTGGAGGGTCTTATCGGTAAAGCGGATAAAGCCCTTTACAACGCCAAAGCCCAAGGGCGCAACCGGGTTTGTAGCGCACCGCAAACCTTGGATAGCCTTTAGCACAGAGGCTGAACGTTTACGTCTCTTGGTCAGGGGCAATTACATAAATTGGCTATCAGTCTTCGCTGCTTCAATTAGGTTTGTTCTGGTTCTCACATGGTGGTATGTGTCGTCCGTGATGATTCACCCTTCTTGTTACCATCACTTGCATCGTTGATATTTTTGCTATTAGAAATAATTATTATAATCATGGCCCCCAATCGTGATAGAATTACAGTAACTTGGTAATCTTTTTGCGATTAAGGGGGGCTTATGAGCAATAGGATATCGATTGCCGCATTGTTGGCCGTGGTGTTGTCCGCTTCAGTGGCGGAGGCGGGGTACTATTTGGATACACCGCACAACGGATCTAACGGCATAGATTGTACAACGTGTCACAGTTTACCTGTATTCTTGATACCAAATTACAATCCAAACTATCATGGTGGTCCTACTGACCCCATCGGTAAGGATTGGGTAACGAGGGTCTCATTAAACCCTGAAGACACATTGGTTAACAATGTCTGTCTGGAATGCCATGCCGAGGGTTCTGGTAATTCCTTAAAAGGACCGTCAAAAAAGTTACACAGCAGTTCTACTACCGGCTCTGCTACTATCTGGTCCACCAATTGTACGCAATGTCATGACCAGCATTTTCAGGGGCAGTTGGACTGGATTACTACTACTTCTTATGGAGCCAATCCAATCTACCTTGCCACCGGTGAATTTCAGACCTCCTCCACTGGCCGGACTCTGACTTGGAATTCGGCCGGTAATTACACCACCATCGGTATCAACTCCACCATTACCGCTCGCGATCTCACTTGGGCCAATGTTTATAACTGGAAAGCCAAAGGCGGTCGGATCGATAACAATAGGGCTCAAGATGGGAGCCGTGGTCTGATCCTTGTCCCCAGCTTGGATTTTCATGACCAGACCTATGAGATCGTCGATGTTTACACCAATGCCTCAGGCCTTTTGGTAATTAAGGTGAAAGGTAACATGGACGCCTCGGAGGCATTTGACACCGGGATCTTTGGGGTAATTTACGGCCAGTTGATAAGATCAAGTGTTATGCCCAACGGCGGCAAAACGACCGCTGATTTACGCGATGTTAAGTTCTTTCAGCCGGAGCTAATAGGCGGTACCCTCGGCGGTCCGGCCGATCTTACTTCGGGTGCGGCCAAACCCATGGGCTTATGCCAGGTTTGTCATACCTCTACTTCTGTCTGGCGGAGTGATGGCAGTAGCGAAAATCATAATAACATTTCCGGCACTAAGTGTGTTGACTGTCATAATGCTCCGGCCGGTTTTCCTCCACCAGCCTCGATTGAGCATGTCATATTTATCGGGGATCGTCTCGGTAACGGCTGTGTCACCTGCCACGCAGGGATCGTCGCCGACCCGACCAGTCATGCGGGTAGCTGTAATACCTGCCATACTTCCACTCCGCCGACTATTAATACCGCTTCCTTGGCTAACGAAGGCGGGGGGCTGACAGTTTACAGCGCTCTCGACAATGGGGCTTATGACTTCAACGCCACTTATCCCTTTCGGTTGATTGATGCCGAAGGCGATGGCATTGGTTCACCTTCTTTCCTGAAAATTGACTGCTGTGAGTGTCATAAGGCCAAGCCAGCGGCCCTGGCCAACGGGAGTCATGGCCCGCATATGACCGATTTCGGTAAAGACGCGATCTGTATTGATTGCCATAACGGGGCGAGTGTTCTGGTGAACATTCACGGCAACGGCACCGTCGCCACATGCACAATGTGTCATTCCGCACTCCCTGCGACCCGTAACAATGAAATTATTGGCTCCTCAGTCAATGGGGTTGATGGCGATGCCACCCTGGCCAATGGCACTGCGGTGGCCAACAACTGGGACAATGTAACCTGTCTGACCTGTCATCCGGCTGCGACCTATCCGGCTGGCACCATCCACCACAACACCACCAATGCCGTCAATGGAAACTGTGTGGCCTGCCATGTCCAGGGAGGCAGTCATGGTGGTGATCACTCCCCCAGAGTCAGTGCCTCAGCGACTAACTGTAACACGAGCTGCCATCCCTTTGCTCCGGTGGTCGGCACAACCACCGGGATTCCCGTGAGCCCGGTCACCGATAAGGTCCATAACGCCTGTACGACCTGTCACCAGGTGGTCGGTTCGACAGTCATTAAGAATGCCACCACTGCCAAGGCTCCGCTTCGGCCGGTGAACGGCGGTAACTGTAACGCCTGTCATGGCGCCTATTTCGTTAATCACACCAGGGCCGACCACACTGCCCGGGTGAACAATCATGTGGACTGTTCGACCTGCCATACCGACGCCTTGGTCAAGGGGACCCCCACGACCTGTCCGGTTGACGGTGTGCCTGGGACCAAGATCCACGACGCCTGTACCACCTGCCATGACGCTACCACTGGTGCTGCTAATGCCACCACCAGTAAAGCGCCGCTACGTCCGGCGGGTGGTGGTGACTGCAAGGCCTGCCACAGCGCGGTTTACTTCGAAGGCCATCTCCACCCGGGCCATATCGCCTCGGTGAAAGTTAATACCTTGACTACTCCACCGACTTCAACCTGCGTGGCTGCCGGTTGTCATGAGGCCACCTTGGCCCCGTTTGTCGGGGGCGGTCAGGTCCACTTGTCTTGCTCCTCCTGTCATACCGTAAGTACCGGCGGACTTAAGGGCAGCGCAACCGGTCACGCCACGGGTGGCGAGTGTGTCACCTGCCACTTTACGTACTTTGATGGCCACCTCAATCACAATGGTACCGGGGCCACCCATGCGGTGCTGATGCGGGCCACTGATCTTGCCGGTGGGATCGCCTGTAACAACTGTCATAGACGGGGTGGAAACGGTAGCGCCAATCCATTGTTCAGCAACACCTGGGCAGGTACGGATGGTATTTTCGCGCTGCATACCGGCGGTTGCACCATGTGCCATGATTCAACCCGCACCAGCAATGTTAAATCGGGGTATGCCAGCCTCCAGGCGGTAATCCAGGATGATGCCATCTCGATCGGTTGTCTTGATTGTCATGCCGACAAGACCGTGCACGGTGGCCATAATGCTGGCGACTTCGCCTGGACGGTGGCAACCCAGACCTCCTGCGGTGCTATCAACTGTCATAACTATGCTCTGAACAGCGATGTTATTAAACAGATTCACGGCAATGGGAGCGTTGGTACTTGTGGAATTTGCCATGTCGCCCAAAACGGAAGTGGTTCCCGGCGGGTCGGTAGTGACGCCGATGCCACTTTAGCTGGAACCGATGCAACCGCGGAGTGTACGATTTGTCACGCGGTCAAGCCCACCATTGGTGGCATGCATCACGACACCGACTCGGCCGCCAATAATAACTGTACGACCACCTGTCATCAAACGGTGGACCACACTGCCTACATTGGTGACAGCAACAGTTGCAATGCCAAGTTCTGCCACGCCAATCCTAACGTCGATGGGTACAATGATTCGGCGGTTGGCAACCAGCCGGTCGCCACCCTGGTCGATCCGAGCAACCCCATGAAACATGATTCTTGCCGAACCTGTCATACCTTCGCGGCCGTGACCCTGGCCGGTACGCTGCGAGCCCCCACCGGCAAGAAGGGGGTTACCGGCGCCAGCCTGCCAGTGACCGGCGGTCCATGTACCGGTTGTCATGTCCAGGCTACTGCGCTCTTCCATCACCAGAACGTCAATACCGCCAATGGCGCCTGCACCCAGTGTCATAACGATCCGCGTAATGACGCCTACGATGATACGCTGACTCCTAGCTACAATATGGTCCCGGTTACGACCAAGCCGACCAATCAGATGGTCTGTGACGAGTGCCATCTGACCCCGCTGGCCAATACCAACGGTTGGAACGGCAATATGACGATTTCGGCCTGGAACGAGGGCGGAACGCATTCCA
>Ga0334722_10002847_pt1 | contig 19058 bp, 20 predicted proteins | sample C3_bottom_MG_FD_207210 | JGI IMG/M metagenome (GOLD analysis project Ga0334722, IMG submission 207210) | Sediment microbial communities from Yellowstone Lake, YNP, Wyoming, USA - C3_bottom | ecosystem: Environmental > Aquatic > Freshwater > Lake > Sediment | place: USA: Wyoming | collected...
GGCCAACATCTGCTTGGTGTGGAAAGCGCCCTGGTTCCCGGTGATGCCCTGGACCAGGACCTTGGTCTTCTCGTCAATGTAGATAGCCATCTACTGCGCCTCCCCGGCCGCGGCCACGACCCTGGCGGCCGCTTCGTCCAAGGATTTGTACGCGTTGATGCCGGCTTCCTGGAGCAGGCGGACCCCCTCGGCCTCGTTCGTCCCCACCAGGCGGACGACCAGCGGCACTGGAATGCCGCGGTTCTGCTTGACCCAGAGGATGGCCCTGGCCACGTCGTCGCAGCGGGTGATGCCGCCGAAGATATTTATCAACATAGCCTTCGGCCTCTGGGCCAGGAGGACCTCGATGGCCTGCGCCGTCGGCTCGACTGCGGCGCCGCCTCCGGCATCGAGGAAGTTGGCCGGCCGGCCGCCGTAACGGCTCAGGATGTCGAGCGTGGCCATGGCCATTCCGGCCCCGTTGGCCATGACCGCGATGTCCCCGTCGAGCTCGACATAGGACAGGCCGATGGCCCTAACCTTCCGTTCCAGTTCGGTGCCCTCCTCCACGGTCGGAAGGTCCTTATGCCGGAACATGGCGTAATCATCGACGTTCAGGCGGGCGTCGGCGGCGATGACCTCTTCCTCCCCGGGCCCCTTCCCCGCCGTGACGATCAGCGGGTTGATCTCAACGAGCTCCGCATCGTAGGCCCGGAAAACCTTGTAGAGCTTAATCATGACCTCAGCGACCTGTTTGGCCGGGGTCCCGGTCAGGCCCAGTCGCCGGACGACCTCGCGGGCGGCGTATGGGTAAAGCCCCCAGGTGATGTCGATGGGACGCTTGACGATGGCCTTTTCGGGGACCTCCTCGATGCTCATCCCGCCCTGGGCCGAGGCGATCAGGAGAGGCACCTTGGCCGCCGCGTCCACGGCGATCCCGACGTAAATCTCGTTCTCTATCTTCAGCTTCTTCTCGACCAGCAGCCGGTCGATCCTGAAGCCCTTGAGGTCGGCCCCGAACATCTCCCTGGCGACCGCCCGCGCCTGCTCCGGGTCGTCGGCGAACCTGATCCCGCCCGCCTTGCCCCGGCCGCCGGCCAGGATCTGGGCCTTCAGGGCCACCGGCGCGCCGATCTCGGCGGCCACCGCCGCCGCCTCGTCCGGGCTCATCGCCAGGCGCCCCGGCGGCGTCGGGATCCCGCTCTTGGCCAGGATCCCCTTGGCCAGGTATTCATACAGCTTCAAGATCATCACCCACCGTCGCATATTCTACACGCGTCCATTATCGGCCATCGGTGGTAGGTTGTCCAGTCCGAAGGCTCGGACCCCGCCCCCCGAATACCGGACCGCCCCGGCTGCAGCGGGACCTGGCCGGGGCGGGCATTTGCGTTGATGCGGAAGATGTTACACGGGGACAGCCCTCCGCGGGAGGCAAGCGGTCGGTCCGCGCTACGCCTGCCGACTATTGATCCTCTCGACCAGCTGCCGCGCCTTTTCGGCGATGTCGGCCGGATCGCGCTTGAGCCTCGCCACGCCGGTCTCCATGGCCGCCCTGGCCACTGCCGCCGCGACCGCCGGCGCCACCCGCCGATCGAACGGTTTGGGGATGATGTAGTCCTCGTTGAGCTCGCTGTCCGTGACCAGATCAGCGATGGCCCTGGCGGCGGCGATCTTCATCGCCTCGTTGATGTCCTTGGCCCGCACGTCCAGGGCGCCGCGGAAGATGCCCGGGAAGGCCAGGACGTTGTTGATCTGGTTCGGGTAATCGGAACGACCGGTGGCGGCGACGGCCGCCCCGCCGGCCTTGGCCTCGTCCGGGAAGATCTCCGGCGTTGGGTTGGCCATGGCGAAGATGACCGCCTTCCGGTTCATCGACTTGACCATTTCCCTGGTCACCGCGCCGGCCACCGAAACGCCGACGAAGACGTCGGCCCCCTTCATTGCGTCGGCCAGCGTCCCCTTGACCATCTCCCGGTTGGTCCGCCTGGCGATCTGGTCCTTGAACGGATTCATGCCCTCGGCGCGACCTTCATAAATGGGCCCCTTGGTGTCACAAAGGATGAGGTCTCCAACCCCCAGATCGAGGAGAAGCTTGGTCGTGGAGATGCCGGCCGCGCCCGCCCCGTTGACCACCACCTTGACCTGGTCAACCCCTTTCCCGACCAGCTTGAGGGCTGAAAGCAGGGCGGCGGTGACGACGACGGCCGTCCCGTGCTGGTCGTCGTGGAAGATGGGGATGCCGGTCTCCTTCTTCAGCCGGGCCTCGATCTCGAAGCACCGCGGGGCCGAGATGTCCTCGAGGTTGACCCCACCGATGGTCGGCTCGATCCACTTGACGAGCTGGACGATGTCATCGACCTTCTTGCTGGCGACCATGACCGGGAAGGCGTCGACGCCGGCGAAGTACTTGAACAGAATGGACTTGCCCTCCATGACCGGCAGGCCGGCCTCCGGCCCGATGTCGCCGAGGCCCAGGACAGCCGTGCCGTCGGAGACGACGGCCACCAGATTGCCCTTGGCCGTGTACTCGTAAACCAGATCCCTGTCCCTGGCTATCTCCTTGCACGGCTCGGCCACGCCAGGCGTGTAAGCGAGGCTCAGGTCGTCCTTGCCGCGGAGGGGGACCTTGCTCACGACCTCGATCTTGCCCTGGTGGTCCCGGTGCAGCTTTAGAGCGTCATCCCGCAGTGCCATGCTCCCGCCTCCTTGAATTGAGCTTCTCCTTCTCAGGCTCTCCGATACTGCTTCACGCCTTCCTCGTAGAGGTCGTTCCCGTAGACATCGTTGACCACAATGCACGGAAAGTCCTCCACGGTAAACTCGTGGATGGCCTCGGCCCCGAGGTCCTCGTAAGCCACGACGCGGGCCTTCTTGATCGACTTGGCGATGAGGGCACCGGCCCCGCCGACGGCGGCGAAATAGACCGCGCCATACCTGACCATCGCCTCACGGGCCTGCTTATCGCGGGAGCCCTTGCCGATCATCCCCTTGAGGCCGTACTCGAGCAGGGCCGGCGTGTAACTGTCCATGCGGTACGAGGTCGTCGGCCCGGCCGAACCGATGGCCTGCCCCGGCTTGGCCGGCGCTGGCCCTACGTAATAAATGATCTGCCCGCGCAGGTCGACCGGCAGCTCCTGGCCCGCCTTGAGCCGCTCGACCAGCCGCTTGTGGGCCGCGTCGCGGCCGGTGTAGATGATCCCGGTGATCAGGACGCGGTCGCCCGACCTGAGGGACCGGATGACGTCGTTCGTCAGCGGGGTGGTGATGCGCTTCTCGGCCATTCTCGACCCCTCCTAAAGGACGGCTTCCTTATGCCGACTGGCGTGGCAGTTGATGTTGACCGCCACGGGCAGGGAGGCGATGTGGCACGGATAGACCTCGACGTTGACCCCAAGGGCGGTGACCCGACCGCCGAGGCCCTGCGGACCGATGCCCAGGCGATTGATCCTTTCCAGAAGCTCGTCCTCGAGGGCGGCGACATCCGGAAACCTGGAGTGCTGGCCGATGGGTCTCAGGAGAGCCTTCTTGGCGATGAGGGCGGCCACCTCCATGGTCCCCCCGATGCCCACGCCGACCACGATCGGCGGGCAGGGGTTGGAACCGGCCTTCTCCACCCAGTCGACGACGAAGTCCTTGACCCCCTCGACGCCGACCGCCGGGGCGAACATCTTCAGCCCGCTCATGTTCTCGCTGCCGGCGCCCTTCGGCGCGATGGTGATCTTCATCCTGTCGCCCGGAACGATCTCCGTGTGGATGATGGCCGGGGTGTTGTCGCCGGTGTTCCGGCGGTCGCCGATGGGATGGGCGACCACCGACTTGCGGAGGTAGCCCTCACCATAGCCCCTGCGGACGCCCTCGTTGACGGCGTCGACAAGGTTTCCGCCGACCACGTGGACATCCTGGCCGAGTTCGAGGAAGACCACGGCCAGGCCCGTATCCTGGCACATCGGGACCCGCTCCTCGGCGGCGATCCTGGCGTTCTCCAAGAGCTGCTTGAGGATGTCCTGGCCGGCCGGCGACTCCTCGGTCTTCAGCCCGTCCCTGATGGCCCTGAGGACGTCATCACCCAGGTCGTAGTTGGCCTCCATGCAAAGGCGGGCCACCGTCTCGGCGACCTTCGTGGCCTCGATTTCCCGCACTCCGCGAAGCACCTCCTTCTAGGAGTTACGCCGTTTCCAGTTTGGTTTTCGACGGTGCTCAGCCGACTCCTTCAGGGTTGGGAAAAGTTTCACTTGCACCAATCCCGGGAAAAACTCGTCCTTTGCCGGTCGTCCTCAGCCCCGGCCGGCCAGCGAGATCATGGCTCGGGCGGCCCGCACGGCGCTCAGGTAGTCCGGACCCTCCCAGCTCGCGGTCAGGTCATCGACCCGCTCGACCCCCGGCATCAGGCAGGCCCCGTCGGCCAGGGCGGTGGAATTGAACTTCAGCTCGACGCGAACCGGTCGGGTCACCCTGAAGGGCTCGATCCGGCCGAGGTCCCTCAGGGCCCGCTCGGCGGCTTCCCTGATGAGCGCCCTCGCTCTCTGGGGGTGCAGGCTGTTGGCCGCGTAGCGCCCGACATGCTCCTTGACGGCGACCGTCTCCACGTCGCCGAGGAGGGCCCTGGCCTCGGCGCAGACCGTCCCGTCGCCGGTGACGAGGACCACCGGCACGCCGTGCTCGCCCGCCGTGGCCGCGTTCATCCCCGTTTCCCCGAAGACCTGGCCGTTGACCCGGTACTCGAGCAAGCTTCCGGTATAGGTATGATTCAGTACCCCCGGCGTCGTTGCCCGGGCGTGATAACCGATGAAGAAGACCGCATCGAAGCTGCCGTCAAGCCCTTCCATCATGCTCATGAGCTTCGGCGACCCGCTGATCAGCCGGGCAGCCGGGTTCAGGTCCTCGATGATGAGGTTGCGCATCGAGCCATGGGAGTCGTTGACCAGGATCTCGGTGGCCCCGGCGGCCAGGGCGCCCTCGATGGCCGCGTTAACCTCGCCGGCCATCAGCCTGCGAGCGCGGTCGTAGTCGCCCTGATTGCCCTCCCGGCCCGTCTCGTCCCAGCTGACGACGCCGCCGATGCCCTCCATGTCCGCCGAGATGTAGACCTTGAGCCCCTTACCTTGTTTGTTCGTCGTCATCTGAATTGGCCTCCTTGGCCGGCGGAGGAAAGGTCCCGTCGCCGGAGAAGAGTATTGTGGAGAGAATTCCGAAATCGAGAAGGAAGAACGCCATGGCGCCCTTCACCGTCACCCCGTTCGATCGGTCCCGTGCACCGGACCTGCAGGCCTTCCGGGAGACCCTCGGCCTGCGGGAACACCGCCTGTTCCTGGACCAACTCGAGGCGGGGCTTGCCCACTGCTGGTTGGCCACGGACGGAACCGGCCGGGTCCGAGCCTACTCCATGGTCAGGCCCTGGCCCCGTCAGGCCCCGGCCAGAATCGATCGCAGGGTTTCCAGGGTGAGATTGCCCCCGCTCAGAATGAGCCCGACCTTCTTGCCGCCGATGGCCCCGCCGAGCTTGCGCGCCCCCGCGAGGGGCGCGGCCCCGGCTCCTTCGGCGACCTGGTGGGCCTGTTCGAGGTAGAGGACCACGGCCTCCCGGAGTTCCTCCTCGCTCACCGTTAGCATATCGTCCAGAAGCCTGATCATTATCCTCAACGGAAGCTCGAACGGGACCCGCGTGGCCAGGCCGTCGGCGAAGGTCTCCGGGCGGCCGAGGCTGACCGGACGCCGGGCTTTCCAGGACTCGTAGACGGCCGGAGCCCCGGCGGCCTGCACCCCGATGACCTTCAACCTCGGGTTGATCGCCTTGGCGACGATGGCCGCGCCCGAGGCCCCGCTCCCGCCGCCGACCGGGACAAAGAGGTAGTCCAGGTCGGGCACCTCCTCGAGGACTTCCAGGGTGGCCGTGCCGACCCCGGCGATGAGCAAGGGCTCGTCGCCGGAGCTGACGAAGCGGGCCCCCGTTTCGACGGCGTCCTCCTCGGCCCGCGCCCGGGCGTCGTCGAAGTCCTTCCCGAAAAGGACGACGTCGGCCCCGAGCCGACGCATCGAGGCCAGCTTGAACTGGTTCGCCCCCTCCGGGGCATAGATCGTCGCCCGGACCCCGAAGGTCCGGGCAGCGTAGGCGATGGACTGACCGTGGTTGCCGGTGGAGGCGGTGACGAGGCCACCGGCCCGCTCCGCGGGGGTCAGGTGGTACCCCAGGTTGATCCCGCCGCGGATCTTAAAGGCCCCGATCGGTTGCATGTTCTCGCACTTGACGTAGACGTCGGCGCCGAGGAGCTCGCTCAGACCGGCCGGGTTGAGGAGGGGCGTGCGGCGCAGGTGGCGGTCGACAATCCGCCGAGCGGCCAGGACGTCCGCCAGGTCTGGTTCGCGGAGGTCGGCCGCGGGCCGGGCGGCCATCAGCGGGCCAGCCTTTCCACGGCCTCGAGGGTGCGTTCGACTTCCGCCGCCGTGTTGTATGGGGCGAGGCCCATCCGGACGAGGCCGCCCCGGGCGGTCAGGTCCAATCGATCGTAGACCAGCGTGGTCGCATAGAAGTCGCCGTCCCAGACGAAGATGCCCTGACGGCCGAGGGCCTTGGCCATTTCATCCGAGCGAAGCTTGGTGAAGGTCGAGGAGACGGTTGGCGTGCGGACGGTGTCCTCCGGGGCGCTGAAGACGCGAGTGCCTGGGATGTCCCGCAGGCCGTCGCGAAGCTTCTTGGCCAGCCCATCCTCATAGGCCTGAATGGCCTCCATGCCGGCGACGACGGCGGCCCGACGGCCCTTGGGGACCTTGTGTCCGGCGGCCTCGGCCGCCCGACGGCCCAGCGAGGCGATGAACTCGACGGCCGGGATGGTCCCGGCGATGCCCTCGTGGCAGAGGGTCCCGGTCTCAATGCGGTAAGGCCGGCGGTCGTCCTGGGGGCGCAGCTTGTATGTGCGAAGCCGATTGAAGACCCCGCCGCGGCCGTAGAGGATCCCGATGTGCGGGCCAAAGAACTTGTAGGCCGAGCACAGGAGGAAGTCGCAATCGATGTCGCGGACGTCGATCGGCAGGTGCGGCGCGGCGTGGACAGCGTCGACCACCGAGAAGGCCCCAACCTGCCGGGCCAGGGCGGCCGCCCGCTTGACGTCGTTGACCGTGCCGAGGGCGTTGGACGCGTAGCCGATGGCCAGGACGCGCGTCTTCCGCCCGACCTTCGACTCGAGGTCGTCCCAATCGAGGACAAGCCTCTCGGGGTCGACCCTGGCCGACTTGACGACCACGCCCTTCTCCTCGAGGGCGAGCCACGGGCCGCGGTTGGCCTCGTGGTCCATGTCGGTGATGACGACCTCGTCGCCCGGCTTCAATTCCCGGGCCAGGGCCCGCGATAGGGAGTAGTTGAGGGTGGTCATGTTGGCCCCGAAGGCGATCTCATCAGGGGCCGCTCCAAGGAGGTCGGCCACGGCCGCCCTGGCCTCGGCCAGCAATTCGTCCGTCCGTTGGCTGGTGGCGAAGAAACCATGGGTGTTGGCGTTGGAGTGAAGGAGGTAGTCGACAACGGCGTCGGCCACCGACTGCGGAACCTGCGTCCCGCCTGGTCCGTCGAGGAAGATGACGGGTTTGCCGCCGACCTTCATCTCCAGCGCCGGGAACTCCTCGCGGCAGAAGCTGAGGTCCACCGGGTGATTCAGGGCTTTGCCTTGGGCCATACCGGGCCCTCCTCTCCAAGGATTTCGAGCAGATCGTTGAGAACCCCATAGGCGGTCTGCATCAGGGCCGGCTCGTGCTCGACGATGGTCAGATCGCCCATCATATCCGTCTTCAGGGTGAGGATGGAGGTCGTCCCGGAGGCCCGGCCGAGGTCGCTGTCGAGGGGCACCCGTCTGGGCCCGACGCGGGCGACGAGACCGGGGGCGCCCACCAGCCGGCCTCCTTCCACTGCGGGCGGCCGGCCTCCTTCCATCCCCCCCTGTGCCCCGGCGGCGGCGATGGGCTCCGACAGATAGGCTTCGCCGACCAGCCTTATGGTCTCTCCCGCGGCGCGGGCTTCGGCGAGGTCGGCCGCGGTGATTCCAGCAATGCCCCGCCGCTCCACCATGAGCGGGGTGATCGCCGCCCCCATGAGCACGTTGGCCAGAGCCGCGACCTTGGCCGCGGCGTCCCAACCCTCAACGTCGAGGGTCGGGTCGGCCTCGGCGAACCCGCGCCGCTGGGCCTCGGCGACGGCCTCGGCGTTGGACGTCCCCTCCTCCATTCGGGTCAGGATGAAGTTGGTCGTGCTGTTGAGGAGGCCAGATAAGCCCGTCACCCGGCAGCCGCGCAGGCCGTAACGGGCGACACTGAAGACCGGCGTCCCGTCCATCACCGTGGATTCGAAGAGGAGGCGTCGGCCGGCCTGGCGGGCCAGGGCGGCGAGGCGCTCGTAGTCCCAAGCGATGGGCCCCTTGTTGGCCGTGACCACGTGCTTGCCGGCCTTCAGGGCGGCCTCGACGTGGTCGATGGCCGGCCGCCCGGAGAAGACGTTGAGCGTCGTCAGCTCGACGACCGTTTCGGCCTCGACCGAGCCGATGACCTCGAGGGCCGATGGCGCGGCGGGCTGCGGTCCGCCCAGGCCGCCACGCAGGACGGCCTGCAGGTCGATGCCCCCCGGGTCGACGAGCGACCCGTGGCGCCCGGTGACGATGGCCACAACTTTGAAGCGATCTCGGTAACGATCGGCGATGATCCGGGCGAGGTCGCGCCCGACGTGTCCGAACCCGACGAGGATGAGCCGCATGGGGGATAGCTTCGACGAAGCGCCCGCCTATCCTCCAAATTACTTTCGCCGAAAGCGAGGAATGCACGGGGTGAAGCTGGCAGATGCCTTTCCCTATTGGAGCGAGGTGCGACGGACCCTGGCCGAGGCGGTGGGCCCGCGGATGACGGGCCGGACGCCGCCGGCCATCTGAAACCGGCCGCGGGGTTCGGTCGGCCACGGGGTTCGGTCGGCCACAAGCCCAGGAGCGCAGGCCCGGACGATGTCCGGACCTGCGCTCCTGGTCCCGAGACGGCGCCTCCCGGCGAGGGCCTCAAGCCCGGTCGTCTTCGTCTGAGGAGGCCGACCCAGCGGCGGCCTCCCGCTGGCCCTCGCTGGCCGTCTCGACCTCGACCCGCCGACGCGTCCTCAGCCAGCCATACACGAGGACCCCGAGAGCGGCGAGCCAGGGCGCCAGTCGGCCGACCAGGCCCAGGGACCTGGCCAGGCCCAGCGCCTGATCATCGACGATCATCACCAGGGAGGTGTGGGCCAGGACGGCGGCGCCGACGAAGATGACCATGGGATAGCTGTTCATAAGCCGCGAAACCCAGGTGCTTCCCCAGATGAGGATGGGCATGCTGATGAGAAGGCCGATCACGACCAGGGGGACGCTTCCATGGGCGGTGCCGGCGACGCCCATGACGTTATCGAACCCGCAGGACATGTCGGCCAGGATGATGGCCCAAACGGCGGACCAGAACCGGCCACTGACCGACCCGCCCTGGCCCTCGTCGTCGGCGACGACCAACTTCCACGTGATCCAGATGAGGATCGCCCCGCCGATCGCGTTGAGGTAAGGCACCCTCATCATCAGCGTCGCGGCGGCCGTGAACACGACCCGAGCAAGGATGGCCCCCGAGGCCCCGATGAAGGCGGCTCGGCGGGCCAGTTTGGGCGGCAGCTCCCGGATGGCCAGGCCGATGACGGCGGCGTTATCCCCGGAAAGGGACAGGTCGATGAGGATGATGGCGAGAAGTGAGGTCAAGAACGAAAATGCGCGCATCGCGCCCTCCTAGTGTAGAGACGACGTGACCGAGCGTCCAACCCCTCGATGCAGGCTCTCCCCGGGGATCGTCCTGCGTGACCGGCTGGCCCGGGTTGACGAGGCCGGGCCGCTGATCATCCCCGGCGCCCCGGAACCCGTCGTCGCCCGCCTGGCCGAGTCCGTCGGCTTCGAGGCCGTCTACGTCAGCGGGGCCGTGACCAGCGCCGCCTGGCTTGGCCTGCCCGACATCGGCCTGGCGACGATGACCGAGATGGTCGAAGTGGCCGAACGAATCGCCGGCGCGGTCAGGTTGCCGGCCATCGCCGGCGGTGACGGGCTTCGACGACGCCGTCGCCAGGGGGCAGGCCTACCTTGAGGCCGGCGCCGGCGATCTTCCCGGAGGCCCTGACCTCTCCCGACGAGTTCGCCCGGCACGCGGAAGAACTTTCGGCCAAGACCGGTCGGCGCCTGCCCAAGCGGGCGGGCGCCGCGGGGTCAGCGACCTCCGGACCAGCCCTCCGAGACACGCTCCATCTCCTGGCCAACATGACCGAGTTCGGCAAGACCCCGATCATCCCTGCTGAGGAATTTGGACAGATGGGCTACTCGATGGTCCTCTACCCGGTCACGGTCCTCCGGTACATGCTCGGGGCGGCCCTGGACCTTCTCGCCGGCCTGAAGTCGTCGGGCAGCCAGGAGCCCTACATCCCGCGGATGTTGACCCGTGCCGAACTCTACGTGCTTCTGGATTATGACCGCTACACCGAGTGGGAAAGGGAATTTGTGCCCGGCGGCGGGACGCGACCGCTGTAAGCATCAAGAGCGCGGATCGGCGGTCACCGGATGACCGTCGCCTCAAGCAGTCTCCTCACGTCGCTTAGCTTGTCCAATTCCCAAGCAAGTTCAAGGATCTTGGCTTGCTGGTCACCGTCCAGCAAGCCTTGTGTTTGCAGGCGGAACTTCTCTTCGACCTCCTCGTCGGTCATCGGGTTCCCGCGATGCCCGCGCGGGTAGTCCACGCGGACCGACTGCCTGGCCCCCGACCTCATGGTCACCTCGATGATGGTGGGGATGCCATCGGGGTATTTCGCTGTCAGCGAGGGGTCCTCGACCACCCCGATCCGTCCGAGGAGGGCCTGAAGCGAAGGGTCGTTGATCCTCGCCGGGGAGAACTGGGCCGGGCCGATCGTCCCATCGACAGCTCGCCGGCCCGGGTCTGTCGCAGCGCCGGGCTGGCGACCCCGGCCAGATTGACGGCCTGGGCCAGCTGCTCTGGGCTCAACCCGATGATGTTTGCCTGCCGCCAGGGACGTGGAAAACGCGCCGTAGGTGACGTGATCCCAGCCGCGGGTCCGGATGCCGGCGGCGTCGGCCAGGCGGCACTGAACCTCGTAAGCGAGGACAACGCGGTGATGAGGTCCCGACCGTCCCTCCCCTCCGCTTCGGCGACGGCGAAAGCGGCCGGGATGTTGTCGCTCGGGTGAGCGGGCTCCAGGGACAGGTAGGTGTCGTTGTAATCGAGGTACCGCACGGCCACGCCGTTGGCCATGGCCGCCAGGTCGACCGAGGTCCTGGCCCCCGAACCGATGATCGTGCTGGCCGGCTTGCGACCCAATTCGGCGGCCGCAGCCCTGGCGGCCGCGAAGGCCGCGACGGCACAGCCGACGGAGTCGATGACCCGCCGCTTCACCTCGCGGACAACTTCCGGCGGCAGGCGTTCAAAGCTCAGCCCGGCGGCGTAATCGGCCAGTCATCAACGCCCCCAGCATCACCGCCGTCGTCCCCGAGCCCGGCAGCCCCAGCGACAGGAGATGGACCATGGCCCCCTGGGCCGCCCCGTTGTTGGCCGTCTCGGGGCGGCGACACCCTCGATGGCCCCCTGGCCGAACTTCCCGGGGTCCTTTGAAACCTGCTTTTCGACGGCATAGGAAACGAATGACGAGGTGGCCGCGCCGACCCCCGGCAGGACGCCGAAGGGCAGACCGATGAAGCTGCCCCGCATCATCGCCCCGAATGATTCCTTGATGCCCCGCCAGGTTGGGAAGGGGTTCTTCAGGGGGATTCGCTCGACGGCCTCGTCCCGGTGGGTCGCCTCCCAGAAGACCTCGGCCAATGAGAATAGGCCCAGGGCAAGGACCAGGAAGTCAATCCCATCCATCAGGTTGGGGTTGCCGAAGGTGAACCGGTTCGTTCCGGTCTGAAGGTCGATTCCGACCGTCCCCAGGACAAGCTCCACCCCCATGGCGATCAGGCCCTTGACCGTCGAGCCCTCATTGAACGAGGTCGCCGACATCAACCCCATGCCGAGAAGAGGACGGCCACAATGAGGTTGACCGCCGTCTTCCGGTACCCCATGAAGGACACCGCCAGGACCATGTAAAGGGTCGTCGATACGGACGCCCAAGCGCGCGAAAGCGCGAAAGCGATCAGATGAGCCCGGCAACCACCCCCGTTCCAAACCTTGCGGGACCCGGGTTCAAACGCTCCTTCGGTGATGAGTGCGATTTCACGAGCCCAATCGCGAAGAGGATGACCGCGAACGGGACGACCCGACCCGGGATCCCTTCAGGCCCTGCGCATCGCCGCCACGACAGCCTCGGCGTAGGCCCGGGTGCCGACGGCCGGGCACCCGAGCTGGCGGGCCAGGTCGGCGGTGACAATCCCGCGGCCGATCGTCGCTTCGACCCCCGCCCTGACCAGATGGGCCGCTTCTCTCCAGCCCAGGTGATCAAGGAGGAGGGCCGCCGAGAGAATGAGCGAAGTCGGGTTGGCGATGTCGCGGCCGGCGTATTTGACCGCTGACCCGTGGGTCGCTTCGAAGACGGCGACCTCGTCGGACAGATTGACCCCGGCGGCCACGCCCAGACCGCCGGCCAACGCGGCCACCGCGTCGCTGATGTAGTCCCCGTTCAGGTTGGGGGCGACGATGACGTCGTACTCGCCCGGACGGAGCAGGATCTGCTGGAACATGTTGTCGGCGATCCGGTCCTTGAGGACGATGGGACGCGGCGCCGAGGGACCTGCCCCGGCGTCGGGCGCATCTGCCGGAACGGCCTCGGCCCCAGCTGATACGGCCGCGGCCGCGTCGGCCGCCGCCTCGCGGGCGAAGAGCCCGGGAAATTCGCGTTCGGCCAGTTCATAGCCCCACTGTCGGAAGGCGCCCTCGGTGTACTTCTGGATGTTGCCCTTGTGCATCATCGTCACGCTGCGCCGCCCGTTTTCGAGGGCGAAACGCAGGGCGCGGCGGATGATCCGCTCGGAGCCCGTCCGGCTGATCGGTTTGATCCCGATGCCCGAATCGGGCCGCACCTTGACGCCGAATTCGGCGGCCAGGTGGGCGATGAGCTTCCTGGCTTCCGGTGAGCCCATCGGCCATTCAATGCCAGCGTAAACATCCTCGGTGTTCTCACGGAAGATGACCATGTCCACCCTTTCAGGGTCCCTGAGGGGCGAGGGAAGCCCCGGGAACCACCGAACCGGGCGGACGCACGCGTAGAGGTCGAGGGTCTGCCGAAGGGTCACGTTGACGCTGCGGAACCCGCCGCCGACCGGCGTCGTCAATGGGCCCTTGATCCCGACCCGACATTGGCGCAGGGCTTCCACCGTCGAAGGCGGGAGATACTCGCCGTACCTCGCGTGGGCCGTCTCCCCGGCCGGCAGGTCCGACCAGGCGATGGCCCTCCGGCCACCGTAAGCCATGGCCACGGCGGCGTCGGTGACCTCCCTGGCCGCCCGCCAGACCTCCGGCCCAATGCCGTCGCCCTCGATGAACCCGACCAGCGGGTGGTCCGGCACGACCAGAGCGCCGTCCCTGAACCCGATCAGTTCGCCCCAGTCCGGCCTGGCGCTCGGAAGGCCTCCACCGGCCTCGCGGTCACTCATGGGATTCCCCTCCCACCGCCAACCGGCCGTGTTTCCTGACGTGCTCGACCAGGCCCCCGTCCTCCAGCAGCTGGAGCATCACCGCCGGGAGGGGGACGATGTCGATGACCGTTCCTTTGGTCAGGTCACGGAGGCGCCCCGCGGCCAGGTCCAGCTCGAGCTGATCGCCGGCGGCGATGCCATCGGTGTTGCAGACGACCGCCGGCATCCCGATGTTGATGGCGTTGCGGAAGAAGATCCGGGCGAAGGACTTGGCGATGACCGCCGACACGCCGGCCATTTTCATGATCGTCGGGGCGTGCTCGCGGCTGGACCCGAGTCCGAAGTTGGAACCGGCGACGACGAAGTCCCCCGGTCTGACCCTCGACGGGAATCCCGGGTCGGCGTCTTCCAGGACATGCTTGGCGAACTCAGGCAGGTTCGAGCGCAGGTGGTAGTACCGGCCGGGAGCAATCAGATCGGTCGAGATGTCATCGCCGAAGAGGTGGGCCTTCCCCTGCAGCTTCATTCAACGTACCTCCCGAGGGTCGGCGATCCCGCCGGCCACGGCCGTCGCCGCGGCCACGGCGGGCGAGGCCAGATAGACTGCCGATTGGGGGTTCCCCATTCGGCCTTCGAAATTGCGGTTGGTGGTCGAGACGCAGGTCTCCCCATCGCCCAGGATGCCGAGGTGAATCCCGGCGCAGGGCCCGCACCCCGGGGGCAGGATCACGGCCCCCGCCCGCACGAAACGGGCAAGGTAGCCGAGGGAATCCGCCTCCAGCCAGACGCGACGGGAGGCGGGCTGGATGAGGAGCCGGGTGTTCGGGTTCACCTGCTTGCCATCCAGGACGGACAGCGCCTCGGCCAGGTCCTCCAACCGACCGTTGGTGCAGGAGCCGATGAACACCTGTTGCACCGGCGTCCCCCTGACCTCGGCGATGCCGGCGGTGTTGTCGACCCGGTGAGGGCAGGCGAGGGTCGGCTCGAGCCCGCCGAGGTCAATGGTCATTGTCCGGGCGTATTCGGCATCGGGGTCCGGGGCCAGCGGACGCCAGGCGCCGCCGCGCCCATGCCTTTCCATGAACTCGCGGGTGACCTCGTCCGATGGGAACAGCCCGGCTTTGGCCCCGCATTCCACGGCCATGTTCGCCAGGGTCAGCCGGCCCGTCAGGGGGATCTCCCGCAGCGCCTCCCCCCCGAACTCCAGGGCCTGGTAAGTGGCGCCGTCGGCCCCGACCCGTCCGATGAGGTGAAGGATCAGGTCCTTGGGGCCGACGCCTTCCTTGAAACGGCCCAGGAGGTTGATGCGCAAGGTCTCCGGCACCCTGAACCAGTTATTGCCTAGGGCCATGGCCACCGCCACGTCGGTCGAGCCCATCCCCGTTCCGAAGGCCCCGAGGGCGCCGGCCATACAGGTGTGGGAGTCTGCCCCGACGACGATCTGGCCCGGCTCGGCCCAGTCCTCGGCCACCACCTGGTGGCAGATGCCGTAGCCGTGCTCGCGGATGACGGCGCCGCTGGAACGGGCGAAGTCACGCAGGAAGACGTGGTCGGTGGCCAGCTCGCGCCGGGGACTCGGCAGGGCGTGGTCCAGAAAGACCAGGGTGCGCTCGGGCCGGCGCGGCTTGTCGAATCCCATCGCCCTCATTTGGCGGATGGCCAGCGGCCCGGTGCCGTCCTGGATCAGGGCCACATCAACCTCCGCGACGACGATCTCTCCCGCCCGGACGGTCTTGCCGGCGTGACTTGAAAAGATTTTCTCGGCGATCGTTTGACCCATGGCTGTCTCGTCACTCCCCTTCCCCGCTCTGGAGCCTGGACCTCCGACCGTCGGAGCGGTCTCGCACCGCCGTCCCCGGCTGGGGCCAGGCCACCAGCAGACGGCTGATCGCGGCCGCCCGTTCACGCACCAGCGGGGCCAACCTCTCCAGGTCCTCAACGGTCAGCCGGGTGACCGGCCCGGACAGCGACAGGGCCGCCACGAGACGGTCCCCACGCCCGAAGATCGGGGCGGCAACGGCAGCGATTTCAGGTTGCCTCTCGCCGTGGCTGATGGCGTACCCTTCCCGGCGGACCTTATCGAGGCGGGACACCCAGGCCCTGAGGTCGAACCCGACCGGGACCGGGAGGCCTTTGATCAGCTCCGCCCGTTCCTCGTCGGGAAGAAAGGCGGTCAATACCTGGGAGGCCGCCCCAGCGTACATCGGAAGGCGCTGGCCCAGCTGGACGAAGATTCGGACGGAGCGGTTGCCCTCCAGGCGCTGGATGCAGATCCGCTCAAAGCCGCTCCGCACATAGATGCTGACCGTTTCCTCGGTCTGGTCGCGCAGTCGCTCAACTTCCGGAAAGGCGATGTTGGCCAATTCATTTTCGCTGAAAAAATGCCCGGCCAAGGCCAGCACCGCCGGTCCCAGCCGGTATCGCTGCGTCCGCGGGTTCTGAACGACGTAGCCCTTCCTCTCCATCGTGTACAGCAGGCGAAGGACGGTGCTCTTGTTCAGCCCGAGCGCGCTCGCCAGCGCGGTTGGCCCCTTCTCGCCGTTGACGTCGACAAAGGCCTCGAGGATATCGAGGGCCCGCTCGACCGCCCTGACTGCCTTCAGGCTGCTGGTTGCCATCGCGACGTCCCCCAATGTCATATAGCTGGACTGTTTCACGTGGTGATACTATGGTTCGACCTATGCACCCTGATCTCTGTCGTTCGACATCGGTCGCCAGGTTCCTTCCTCCGGTGGAAAAAAAGGCTCCCGCTCCCAGCGCGGACACCAGGCCGGGCGGAAACATAAGATGGGGCGGGGGAAAACCCGTCGAAACGAGGAGCCAAGGGAGGAGAAAGGGACCATGCCCGAATGTGCCGGAGCGGCCCAACAGCGGGCCGCTCTGATCGCAGAAATCCTGTCCACCATCGCTTCCGGTATTCACCTGGTGACCTCGGTACCGCTTCCCGGACAGCTCAACCCGGAGGCCGTGGCCACCGGGGTGAGGGCCGCGGCCGCCCACCCGGCCGTCCGCCTGACCGCCATCGATTTCGGCTCCTGCGCGGCCGCCACCCGGGCCTTCAGGGACGCCCTGCGGTGGGCCGTGGCCGGCGTCCTGCCGCCCGGCCGGGCCGTCATTCATCCCGACCCGCGCCTGCTCGAACGGTTTCCGGCCACCGCCGCCTACTTCACCTGCTGCCGCAACCCGGCTGCCGACGGGTTCATCCTCCCGGCCAGGGATCTGGGACTGACCGTGATCACCGAACCAACCCCGGCCAACCTGCGGGCCCATATCGAGCGGCGGGCCCAGGCCATGGCCGATGCGGAGGCCCTGGCCCGACACCATCCGTTGGCCCTCGCCGACGGCCCCACCGATCACCCGTCAAACGTGTGGGACCTGCGTCCGGGCCCCTTGGAGGTGGGCTTTGACCTGGGCTATGGGGTCGGTCGCGTGGAACGCCTCCTGGCCCCCAGCGTCCGGGAGGTGCACCTGGTCACCCCGGCCGAGGCCCTGCTGGCCGAGGCGCGGCCGCTCCTGGCGGACCGGCCCAACCGCGTCTTACACCCGAACAACCGCGACGATCTGCTCCCTCTGCCCTCGGGGGGCTTTGACTTCGGCTTCGCCGACCTGATCTTCCAGCTCGTCTCGGCCCCGGTGATCGAGGGCTACGTTGCCGAGATCTGGCGCGTCCTGAAACCGGGCGGCCGCTTCACCTGCAACATCCTGCGGAAGGACGGTTACGAGAGCCCCGACCCGACCGGGCGGCTCAGCGGTGGGATGACTGAGGACGAGGTCAGGCGCCTCTTCGCCCGGTTCAGCCGGGTGGAGTTGCTCCCGGGCGGCGAGGCATCCATCGTGCCGGTGGCCGTCAAGTGACGAGTCGCCGTCATGAAGATACTACCTTTGGCAGGAACCGCGGACGCCAAGTGAGAATCCAACGGGCGCCGGGCCAAGGAGGTTACAACCGTGTCAAAAATCGTCGAATGCGTCCCCAACTTCAGCGAGGGCCGCCGCCCCGAGGTCATTGAGGCCATCCTCGAAGAGATTCGAGCGGTACAGGGTTGCAGGGTCCTGGATGCGGCGACCGACGCCGACCACAACCGGGTCGTCGTCACCTTCATCGGCGAGCCGCCGGCGGTCGAGGAGGCGGCCTTCCGGGCCTGCAAAAAGGCGACCGAGCTGATCGACATGGAGAAACACCGCGGGGAGCACCCCCGGATCGGAGCCACCGACGTCATCCCCTTCGTCCCGTTGTCGGGCGTAGGGATGGACGAGTGCGTCGAGATGTCCCGCCGGGTCGGCCGGCGCATTGCCGAGGAGCTCGGCATCCCGGTCTACCTCTACGCCGAGTCGGCGACGACGCCGGCCCGGCGGCGCCTGCCAGACGTCCGCCGCGGCGAGTACGAGGGGCTGAAGACGGCCATCGCCGAACCCGACCGCCGGCCCGACTTCGGGCCGGCGCGGATGCACCCAACGGCCGGGGCCACGGCCGTCGGCGCCCGGCCGCCCCTCGTGGCCTTCAACGCCAACCTCAACACCCGGGACCTGGACAAGGCCAGGGCCATCGCCCGGGCCGTCCGCGAGTCGTCCGGCGGGCTCGTCAACGTTCAGGCCAAGGGGGTCGCCATCGAGGCCACCGGCCAGGCCCAGGTGACCATGAACCTCACCAACCACCGGAGGACGCCCCTCCATCGGGCACTGGAGCTGGTTCAACGGGAGGCCGAGCGGCACGGGGCGACGGTCACCGATACCGAGCTGATCGGCCTGGTTCCCCTGGAGGCCCTCCTCCGCAGCGCCCGCTGGTACCTGAAACTTAAGGGGTTCAAGCGCCGGCAGATCATCGATTTTCAGTTCGGAGAGGCCGGGCGCCTCGACCGTTTCGTCGATGAGGTGGCCAGCTCCAGCCCGGCCCCGGGGGGCGGTGCGGTTTCGGCGCTGAACGGCCTGATGGGCTCGGCCCTGTTCGCCATGGTCGCCCGCCTGACCCTGGCGGGCAAGAAGTATGAGGCCGTGCACCCGCTCATGCGCCAGCTGGCCGACCGCGCGACCGCTCGCATGGATGGCTTTCGCGCCCTCATGGACGAGGATACCGAGGCCTACGAAGCCGTCGCCGCAGCTCACAAGTTGCCGCGCGAGACCGAGCCGGAGAAGGCCCATCGGGCCGAGGCCATCCAGGCCGGGCTGAAGGCGGCCGTGGCCGCGCCCCTGAAGACCTGCAGCCTCTGTGCCGAGGCCCTGACCGACGCCGAGGTCCTGCTGGAAAAGGGAAACCCCAACGCCGTCACGGACGTCGGGGTTGGGGTCATGCTTTACGAGGCCGGCTTCAAAGGGGCGCGGCTCAATGTCGAAATCAACCTCGGAACCATTCAGGACCCGGCCTTCGTCGAGCGCGCCCGCGAGGAGGTCGCCGAGCTTCAGGAACGCGTGGACAAGCTGGTCGCCGCAGTGCGGGAGAGGGTCGCCGCCCGGGGGTTGAGGATTTAGAGGGGCTGGCCGCCA
>Ga0334722_10002848_pt1 | contig 19057 bp, 6 predicted proteins | sample C3_bottom_MG_FD_207210 | JGI IMG/M metagenome (GOLD analysis project Ga0334722, IMG submission 207210) | Sediment microbial communities from Yellowstone Lake, YNP, Wyoming, USA - C3_bottom | ecosystem: Environmental > Aquatic > Freshwater > Lake > Sediment | place: USA: Wyoming | collected...
TTAGCAGCATTATCATCGGTTGATTTTATGCTAATACCTTCAGTAGTTAAGGTGGGTACCTCAATTGCCAATTTGCTACCTGGATTCGTCGTTCCGATGCCGACGTTGCCAGCGAAATACCCTTGACCAGTATTTGAAACATTAAAGAGATTTGGTGCCGTGGAGGTTCCGGCTTGGATTAAATACTGTGCACCGCTACCCACTACTGTTTCTGTTCTTTGTATGAGCAAATCAGTATTCGCGGCATTGCCTGAAGCCTGATTATAACTTGGCAATACTGCGAGGAATCCTGACGTGCCAGAAGTGTTTGTCCTCGCTGTATCTTGAGAGATGCGCACAATATTCCCTCCAGCGGCCGGATTATAGCTTGAGCCAATTTTAGAGTTGGCGGTGAAGAGTATGTCCCCACTGGTAGTTAAATTACCCGTTAAGCTCACTCCACCGAGTGTGGAGATGCCGGCGACGTTGAGGGTCGAAGTCGCGGTAATCGCTCCACCGAAGAAGGAGGTGCCACTGGTGTATGAATTGCCCTGTACGCTCAACAAACGGCTCGGAGTCGTCGTCCCGATGCCGACGTTGCCGGTATCTCTATGAAGTGACAACAACGGAGTAGCTGAATTAGTGCCGACAATATCCAAACGTCCATCAACTAGTTGGTCAAGCTTAAAATCAAACCCCGCGGCACTATTATTAGATTGCCTCAAAGCTATGGCTGATTTTGTAGCACCATCACTGGCGGCAATCTGTAGTGACGCCCCCGGTGCCGTCGTCCCGATGCCGACGTTGCCACTATTTCCATATCCGTCTACTGGTTGTAATACTAATGGTTTATAAGCGGAACCTTTTATTCCAACATTAATAAAACCAAAATCGTTAGTTGTATCATATCCCAAAATTAACCTTTTGTTTGAGTTTGTTAAACCAGTCACAATAATTTGTCCCGTATTGTCCCCCAATCCATCCAACGGACTACCAGAACCAAACGTTCCATCCGCCTGAACATTTAATTTACCCAATGGCCCCGTCGTCCCGATGCCGACGTTGCCGTCGTTTTGAATAAATAACTTTGAGGTATATACGCTATTATAATATGTTTGAATATCAAACGTATTAGCGTTATACATAGTAAATGCGCCGTTCGTCCCAGCACCATTCATATACGTATAACTACCGCCAGTATTATACATATACAAACTACCTCCATTTCCTATTTTGATACTGCCGTTAACATCTAATTTTTGTGTCGGGGCTGTCGTCCCAATTCCAATTCTTCCATTTGTAGTATCCACATTTAAAACACTCGTCCCAGCCTGGTTTAAAAATTGCATAGCCGTGGTGGAATTAGCTGCCGGTTGAACAACTAACGCACCTGTCGGATTCGTCGTCCCGATGCCGACGTTGCCTTGTATGATTAATCCATTTGTCGGTGGTGCGAAATTGTAGTCCGCTCCAATACTTGCTCCACCAGATACTGCCAATTTTCCAGACGGACTCGTCGTCCCGATGCCGACGTTGCCAGACAATCCCAAAACTGTTGCATTGCTGGTATATCTTCCAAGTAATTCGACATTATTACCTGATGTCAAAGAAAATGGATGATTAAAATCATAATTAACAATCAACGATACTTGATAATTAGAATCCACATCACTTACTAATTTCAATTGAGGTCCATGAACACCGCTAATTTCCAGCTTTTGACTAGGATTCGTCGTCCCAATACCGACGTTGCCGCTTATTATCATTCCACCTGACGGAGCTGCGGTTGCAGAATATGTTCCAGCAGAAATACCACCATTCACACTTAACTTTGACCCTGGAACCGTCGTCCCGATGCCGACAGAGCCAGTGCTACTGATGAAAATAGTGCTGGTGGCTTGGGCTGTTCCGGCGTCATTCCCCACTAAAAAGTTCCCTTTTGCCAGTAAGATTTTGGCGGCGGTTATGCTCCCCGCGAGCATCGTGTTCGTCACTGTGCCCGTATCGGTCGTATAGACCCCATTGGTGACGGTGCCGGCGTTGCCTCCTATTGAGAGTGTTGAGGTTGAGGTTTGATACCAAGTCCCACTACTGAGAGCCGCGAGGCCATTCCAAGCAGATGAGTTCTGTCCCGTCCCGCCGAGTGTGTTCCCTAGGGTACCTGCATAGGTCGTAGCATTGCCGACCGAAGTAACTGCTCCTGTAAGGTTGGCGTTAGTCGTTACATTCCCCGCAGTGAAATTCGCACCTGTCCCACTGATGTTCGTTCCCACAAGAGTAGATGGGGTGCCGAGATTAGGAGTTGTGAGTGTCGGCGACGTCTCGCGCACCACAAGCCCTGTGCCGTTCCAAGAGAAGAGTGAGGAGGTCGCGGTGAAGATAGGCACTGCCGCGCCACCGGTGTTATTCATCAAGACAGAGTTAGCAACAGCGGTTGAGCCGAATGTCGTTGCATTGCTCCCAGAACTCACTACGGCACCCGAGAGGTTGGCATTGGTTGTAACTGTCGCCGCGTTGCCCGTGATGCTGGTGTTGAGCGGTGATGAAGTGGCAATAGAGTAGGTGACTCCGGCATTCGCGCCGAGAAGCCCTGTGAGCGAGGTGGCGAGTGTCGTCTGCCCGGTGACATTGAGCGCACCGCCCACTGAGACTGCACCCGCCGGATTGATAGTGAGAGAGCCGGCGGGTGCGCCCTGCTGGACAGTGAAGGCGGTATTGTGCGCGACGATGTCGTTGCCGATGAAGTTGTGCGTGCCTTCAATCTCGACATCATAGACATCTTCTTCGGCTACCGGCTCCACGGATACTATTTTCTCCCAGACGGCGCGGGCGTCTGCGCCCGCGCCTGCATTGCCAGCAACAGCGATTTCCATTCCCTCTTTCAGCTCTGCGACCTTGCGCCATGAGCCATCGCCTACCGAAACGGCATTATCCACACAGTTACTTGACGCAAAAGAACGGCTCGTGTATATTAAAGAGGTTAACGCAACTCCGAGCTCTGTCTCGGAGTTTGTTTTTTCCTCTCCTTTTAGCTGTTCGACGAGCGCAAGCTCGTTCCGTACGGTATCGAGATACACATACTTCCCATTACGCGTAAGCTCCCACGCCATATTGTGCCTAAATGAAGCAAATACAATCTGCTTCCCTTTTTTCATCACGTATTCGCGAAGCTGGAGAAGATCGCTGTCACCAGATACAATTAATACAATATCGATCATATCGATTGCTTCGGTTACCCCGAGCGCAATATCAACATCCATGTCACCTTTCTTCTCGAGATGCTTCACTCCATTCATCATTGTCACAAGGTACTTCAAAGGCTTTTGTTTGAACGTGACGAACTGCTTGATACGTTCCATAAACTGCATGGTTCCTGTTCGCGCACTGTCTGTCTCGTCCGGCACGGCGATATAACAGTTTATGAATGACACAGTGAAATTCTTCTGCAGTGACCTCTTCATTTTCTCCACACTCACCAACCAACCAGCCTTCTTCTGCGCTTGATATATATTAGCGTTATCGAAGAACACCCCTAGACGAGGCTTCGCATATGGCGTGGCTTCGCCGCTTCTCGCCAAGTACGGATGATTCCCCGTCGTGCGAATCATCTTACCGCTAGCGGTCGTGAGACGATACGTCTGCTTCTTACCCATGAAGGCGAGCTGCTTAACTCGGCTCCACACGAGCTCGCCTGTTTTTTCATCAAGCGACTGTATCTCGTCGCCTTCTTTAATATCGACGATGTCTGGTTCATCATATTCATAACTGCCGTCACTGCGCCGCCTCCGGCGGCGCATCTTAGTATCAGCCGTCACACACTGGCCGACCACGAAACCACCCGCGAATGTGGAAGTTGCTGATGATGATGTCGCGACAAAGTTGGCGGCGTCAATAAACGAAGTGAAATGTGCGTTGCCCGCGACATCGAGCGAGTAGGTCGGGAGCGCGTTGCTGATGCCAACATTCCCTCCTGAGACAACGAGTTGATTCGTCCCGACAGTGAGACCATTCGACACGAGCGTGAGGACACCAGCTGAATCAAATGTTGAAGTCGCGGTCGCGCCGAAGTATGCTTTGTTTGTTACCGATAATTGCGTCGTTGACGCATTATTAAATATCGCGGTGTTGTGCGCGACGATGCCATTACCGATGAAGTTGTGCGTGCCCTCGACCTCGATGTCATAGACCGGCTCTGGCTTCTGTATAGCTATGGAGACTATCGGCTCCCACGCGACACGCGCCTGCACTCCCTCGCCATAAACCACAGCGATTTCATGCCCCATCCGAATCTCTTTGACCGGTATCCACACACCCTCCTTGACAAACTGCTCGATATCGAATATCTTTGAGCTTAAGGAAAGCGCCTGTGGGCCAACCGGAGGTTCTGCCGAAAGGTTTGAACTGAAAGTAGCTCTGAGGGCGCTTTCTGCGTTTCTACGCAATGCAATCTCCGTCGCTGTTGTCTGCGGGACAAGCGTGCCCTGCAACGCTTTATACGCGGCGAAGTGCGCGGGAGACTTCTTCCCTATTTTTTCAAAATGAACGTCAATATGCGGGAATGTCTCCTTTATGATCGATGTAATCGCTGCTTCATATCCAGAATACTCGTAGTCAACCACGAGCTCGTGAACACTCTCTGGCATGTCTGATACCGCTTGCACAATACCCGCTGCGAAGACAGAAGAGAGCATACGACGACGCTGGTCGTACGTGCGAAGAGAATCTCTGATTGACTGCTTAACTGCCTTAGGGATGCGTATGACATGTGCACACTCGGCATTTGCAACTCCGATGAACGAATCTGAAGTATATTCTTCTACCTTCATCGACATATCCACTTCAAACCGATAGAGCTTCTGCGCGGACCGCTTCTGACGCATGCGAACAAAATAGGGGTGATTCGCCGTCGTGCGGATGAGCCGGTTGCTCTGGGTACGAAGTGTCCAGATCTCCTTATTGCCCATGAACATCAGTGCATTCACGCGACTCCAGACGATTCTACCGGTGATCTGGTCCATAGAAGCAATCTCATCGCCGGCACAGACATCTTTAATCATCACCTCGTCATATATATAACCCTCTTCGTCTGCGTCGTCTTCTTCGCCGACACGCGCCTTACGCCGCCTGCGAAGGCGCGTGTCGGCAGCGACACACAAGCCGTTGACCGTTAGCGAACCACCAATTATGGCGGCACCGGACATGTCGAGAGACGTAATATTGGCGAGTGCGCCGTTGGCATCGATACGATTGGTGCCGACACCAGCTCCGGTGTTGATACCAATCGTGCCATTGAGAGTAGTGCCGGTGATGGTGTTGCCGGTTGAGATAGTGCCGAAGCCTGAGGCGATAGAGCCTGAGGCGAGTGCGCCGACGGTGGTGAGAGAAGAAGTGACGACGTTTGAAGCGAGTGTGGTGCCGGTGAGTGTGCCAGAAGGTGCGATGACGACTGCAGTTGATGCTGCGGTGAGGCGACCCTGCTGATCAACGGTGAAGGTTGGGATAGCCGTTGATGATCCGTATGAAGCTGGAGTGACGGCGGTGTTGGCGAGTTTGATAATGACGTTTGAACCTCCAATCTGATAGCCGAGAGATCCACTTGATGTGTCGAGTCCGGTACCGAGAGCGACTGATGATGTTGCGACTGTTGCGAAGTTGCCATAATGGATTTGATCCGCAGCGAATGACGTTTGACCTGTGCCGCCTGACGTGATCGCGAGTGCAGATGCTAGGGTGAGGACGCCAGCAGAATCAAATGTTGAAGTCGCGGTCGCGCCGAAGTATGCTTGATTGGTGACAGAGAGCTGTGATGAAGATGCGTTTGTGAACGAGAGCAAGCTTGGGAGCGAGAAGGTTGGATTCCCCCCGATACCGTCGCCATTGGTGATGTCGATTTGATTCGCCGTGCCGGTGAGCGTGCGAGCCGAGACACCTGACACGCCGTTTGATGAGAGGATGCCGAGAAGATTTTGGAAGGTGACGGCGGCGCTCGCGACGAGGTTGGTGGTAGAGGCGGTGCCCGAAATCGTGAGAGCGGTGGTGGATGCATTAGGGAAGGTGACGCGGCCGGTGCCGAAGAGAGTCGGCTGATTGTTGGTCGTGTTGACTGAGAGTGTCGAGCCAGCGTCGATGAGATATGCGCCATTGGCCATGAGGCTAGTGCCGGTCGAGGTGGCGGCGCCGCCGATGCCGACTGAGGTGCCGAAGTAGCCATTGCGCCAACGGAGCCACGCTGCCCCATCGCCGAGATCAGAGACGTTGTCGATGGTCGGGACGAGGTGCGTGCCGATACGCGAGTTGAAGTAGGTGATGTCGGTGGATGTCGCGTCCCCGAGGGTGGTGTTGCTATTGAAGTAGGCCCCGCCAACTGCGCGAAGAGTGCCGTTTACATCAAGGCGATAGCTTGACGCGAGCGCCCCGATGCCGACGTTGCCTGTCGTTGAGTCAATATGCAACAAGGGCGACGATGTCCCGACGGTAAAGAGACCCGATGCGGTGGTTGTCCCGATGCCGACATAGCCAGTCGCGGCATCAACGACAAACTTATCAGTCGCGATTGCGAATGATCCTGCGAAGGTTGATGTCGCCATGGTCGAGCTCGCGACGAAGAACGGTGCGGTCATGCTCGTGTCTGAGGTGATAGCTCCACCAACCGCGAGCGTACCCGAGACAGTGAATGTTCCTGCGTTAAGTGTAGTGAAGTTGCCATCGATCGCCGATACGCGAATGCCATCATCAAATATCCCTTTGTAGAAAGTGCCACTCCTCACGATCAGATTAGAGAGATCTTGAATCATGTTCACTTGCTGTATGGTCGCGGCGTTCGTGATCACTTGTCGCGAGACTGGTTGAATCATCCCTGAGACGGTTGCGAGGACTCCGGTGCGAAGTGAGTCGAGTGATTGATTAACGAAATCTTCAGAGACACCTTCAACACGCACAACGGTGTTGTATGAATTATTCGTAGCTGGCAGTGAGCGGGAGACAGGAGCAGGGGTTGTTGCGACACGAGCTTGTTTCGTGCTTGTTGCTTGCTGTTTGGTGCTTGCAGGGAACACGATAGTTGGTGTCGGAGCGATGAGTGTCGCGAGTGCGCTCGTTGCTGACATGAAAAGATCATTGAGTGTGTGATAGGTCGAGATCGCGATTTCTTCACCGACCGTGAAGGTCGGCTGTACCGCGGCTATCCCTGCTTCGCCAAGGCTACGCAGGGCGCGGACCGGAGGAGCATTAAGTACCGCAGCAACTTTTGAAGTTTTTGCGAAGGTCTCGAGCGCGAGGGCACTCTTGCCGAGAGTTGCGAGATAGGTTTCATTGATGGCCGCTGGGACTCCTGCACCCATGTTTGTGAGAGCCGACGCCAGAGAACGGATACCTGTTGTGCCTGCGTATGCGACATTGCCCGTGTCCTTTATGAGCGCGAGATAGCCCGCAGAGACGGCATTGCTGGCGGCGACAAACGGCGTGGCTACGGCATATTCTGCATCAAAGACGTTCTCTGCGAGTCTTGGGCCTGCTTGAGCAGGCGTCTCAACGGCTGTCATAAAGGCGACACGTACTGCCTCTGGAGTTCGCTCGGTGATAGCCGCGAGCCTGCTACCGGTGTTGACCATGAAGGCCACCACAGCACGACCCGCGACGGGTGCCGTCTCCGAAACATTCTTCACTGCCGACACGTCGGCGCGAATCGCCGCGTGCGCCAGATCAACAACACCGTTGCCGATCGCGAGATTCATGTGCGCGATAAATCGTGGCGATGCATTAAACGCATCGCGCGCTCCCGCGGCGAGATCAAGGGTTGTAGCCCCCGCATCACGGATGAGTGAGTTGTACGCGGTAAAAGAATTTTGAAGTGCTGCGTAGCCGAGCTCACCGAATGCGAGATACGAACTCGCGAGAAGATTTTCTAGCCCTTCGTAGCCTTGGCGAAGTAGGGTCGGTGATGAAAAGAATTTCGCGGTATCAGAAATAATCCGCCAGCTGGCGGATCGCGCATCAAACGTTATGGTGATCGGCGTCGCGGTTGCATTCGCATTCTCGAAGTTCGCATCTTGGAAGTCGGACATGGACAGCGGCTGTCGATCCGCCAGCCGGCGGACAACTTCCTTCTGCATCGAAGAATTTTCAAACGAAGGCATCTGAGCTGATGCGAGATCAAAGGCGACGAGCTCGGGTGCGACAACGCGCGCGGTCATCGACTCAGTATTTTTTGCAACAATCGCGACGCGTGCATTTGTTTTTTCTGCTACCTGATCAATCTGCGCCGCGATGTGTGCTGGGATATTTCCGAATGTTGCGTTGAAGCCCGATGCAACATCTTGTGCGATTGAGGTCACTCCTGTTGCGAGATCTTCAAGTGATGAGGCTCGCGCCATCATCACGCCTGAAGTGAGCACGAGCCCCGCGACACCAATCGCCATTGCCTGAGAGCGCAGTGCACTCACAAGTGTGTTCATCTTGTCTGACACAGGGAGCGGCTTTGTCAAAGTGCTCGTGACCTGTTGCAGGGGAGACTGTGTGTTGCGTGCGCGATATTCTACCTCTCTCGCTCGAGCGAGCTCGCGTGCATAATCAATCTTGCGACTCCCCTGCTGCTTCAAAAATGTTGTGAGTGAATCTTGATCGACGAACCAGCTGTGTCCGATTTTTTTACCAACAATTTTTCCTGAACGCGCGAGACGCGCGAGATAGTCAGAAGTGTACCCCGAGAGCTCTCCGGCATCTTTCGTTGATATGAGATTTTTTTCAAAGATTTGATGCATGTCGTATAGCCGAATTAACTAAATAATAACTCACTATTTTGGCATCTCCTAGATAAAAACTGTGGATAAACATTTATCAAAAAAATTTGCGATTATGAGCACCGTCCCCGCATTAAAAGATTTTGCATCTGATACAAAACTTCACGAAAAATTTCTCCAAAAATTGCTTCGTGAAGTGGATTTTTGATATAAAAAAGCTTTTGACAGAGCTTCATGATGATCTTGAGCAACAAAATGCTACTTCTCTAACTCTTTTTACGAAAATATACACTAATTAGGTAGCAGAGGACGCATGAGCGAACTATATAGCAGATACATAGCTATTCCGGCTTGTGCGCTCGTGATTGTACATACCTATATATAGGTATGTACAATCACTTGCTCCCGAGAGTCTAAGAATTATCTATTTTGCACAGATAGAGCTGAACATACTATATATATGTATGTGCAATACCCCAAGAATACCCTCTTTATGATCAATAAAACGCCTCTAATGGGCGTTTATTGCCTCGTATTCATGTAGGACCTCCGAGGTCCTACATGATATATAGATATTACCTATCTTTTCTAGCCGAGACGAGAAAGCACCTAAATAGGCTACTTATTATATAGTCCTACTCCAGAAATTATTCTGACTTGGCTATTCGAGATTATATATTGGTCTACATATCCGCTACCGATCACAGCTAAAGCGACGGCTACGAGTGCCATAGCCACCCCAGCTATCTTCAGAGTGCTAACAATGCGACTATTACTCCTCCTCACTACAGTAACAACCTCTTCTTCCTCTTCATCTGGTTGTGTGTAGGCAAGAGAGCGTGGTAGCAATTCTTCGGGTGGCGGTGCATAGGTATGGATTGGTATAGAGACTTCTTCCTCAATCTCCTCTCCTATTTCAGGTTCTGTCTCTTTTGTTTCTTCCTCAACTACTTCCTGCTCCTGCTTTCCTGCTCCTACCTCCTCTTCTTTAGTATTAAATCTATCAAACCACTCCTTCCATGAGTCTTGGATCTGTTGCTGTGGCTCATCTTTTTCTAAAACAACAGCTGCTACAGGCTCTTCTACGACCTTAATGCGGCTCACGACTGGCAGAGTATCATCTGACACCGTCTCATAGCGCGGAGGCGTCCATGTGGGCGCTATAGTAGCCTTTGGTGCGACCGGAGTCTCTTCTACCGGCCCATCTTCTGGGTTCCCGAAGCGGTGGTCAGCAATTGCCGACTCTAAAACATACCAACTACGCCCCACAAGGCGGGCGGGGACCCTACCCTCGCGACAGAGCTGCCCGATATAATCTTTAGCGTATCCGGTAATCTTGGCCGCTTGTTTTGACGATACGTACTTTTTTTCTTCTATAAGAATTTCATCCATGCCCGTAGTATAGCCATATCTCGGCTGGGATGGAAGAGCTATCCCCAGAAGCTCGAAAAATCTCGCTTCTAAATTTAAATGTTTAAATATTTAAATGTCTAACCTTGCGAGGAGCATCTCCCGCAAGGTTTGGGGGTTCCCTGCCCCCTTACTCTCTTGCATAGCCTTGCCCACGAGATACTGCAGTGCCGAGAGCTTACCCGCTTTATATTCTGCGATGGCCTTCTCCTCACGCGCGAGCACAGCCTCTACCGCCTTCATGAGTGCCACTGGGTCGTGGATCTGTATCAACCCCTTCTCTTGCGCTATCGCTTCAGGGTCGCCTCCCTCAAGCACCATGATACGCAAGACGTCTTTAGCCCCACGAGAAGAGAGCGTCCCCGCGAGGACCATATCGATAAGCTTGATGAAGTGATCAACATCCTCAAAGACTTTATCTTCTTTTTCCTTCAAGAGCGCGACGAGATCTGAGGTGATGTAGTTAAGAGCGAGCTTTATAAAGTCAGTCGTCTTGCCGACAATCACTCGCTCAACGAAGATGCCCAGAGCGAAGTTCTGTATAAAAAATTCTGCAGTCTCTTCTTGTAGCCCATAGTCGTTAACCCAGCGATCGCGCTTCTCCCACGGCAATTCAGGTAGCGAGGTACGCAATACTTCAAGAGAGAGTTCTGGTATCTCAGAGATAAAGAGCTTTGGGAGATCAGGCTCGGGGAAGTAGCGATAGTCTGCACTCCCCTCTTTAAAGCGCTGATGGAAGGTTGCTTGTCGCCCCTCATCCCACCCACGCGTCTCCTGCACCACCTTCTCGCCTGATTCTATGAGCTTTATTTGGCGATCTACCTCATAGGCAATAGCCCGCTCTACTGACTTAAAAGAATTTAAATTTTTCACCTCTACCTTCGTCCCCAAACTGCCTTCTGCTCCTGCCTCCTGCTTACTAACTGATATGTTTGCTTCAATGCGCATCTCACCCTTCTCGAGGTTCGCCTCCCCCGCTCCAAGGGTGCGCAAGAGGAGCTGCAACTCACGCGCAAACCTCCCCGCCGTCTCGGCATCATGAATCACGGGTTCAGTGACAAGCTCCATGAGCGGGATACCGGCACGATTAAAATCAACCAAACTTTTTTCTCCGGCATGAATCGAGCGCGCTGTGTCTTCTTCAAGATGCACGCGAGTCAGCGCAACACCAGCTTGTCCTGAGTTTGTCGAAAGGGCGAGTGTGCCTCCACTCACGAGCGGGTTCTCATACTGACTAATCTGATACCCCTTCGGGATGTCCGGATAAAAATAACTCTTGCGATCAAATTCGCTCATGTCGGCAAGCTCCCCTCCCACCGCAGCACCGATGCGGAGTACTTGTCGCACTGCTTCGCGATTAATCACTGGTAGCGTGCCGGGGTGCGCCATGCAGACAGGGCAGACATTCACATTAGGGCGCGCCTCATCTGGGTCATTGGCACAGCTACAGAACATCTTGGTGCGCGTATGGAGCTCTGCGTGAATCTCGAGGCCAATCGTGGGGCGGTATTCCATAGTAGGCAGTATGCAGCAGGCAGTAGGCAGTATGCAAGTCAGCCTGCTCGCTGCTCGCCGCTTGCTGCTCACTATTTTAGAAGTTTGGTGAGTCGATCTGAGAATGCTTTGAGTGACTCTGCATCTATAACCGAGACCGAGAGCACCTCCCGCCCTGTCTCTCGCGCGAGCAGCTGCTTCTTGAGTTCACACTCTGCAGGCGATATAAGGTCGGTCTTAGAGAGCACAATCGTCTCTCTCTTCTTGCCGAGGTCGTGCCCAAATGACTCTATCTCCTTCCTCACTTCGGTATATGCTGCGAGAGGGTCTTCTTGGTCTGCCGAGACGAGATGTAGCAGGATTCCAGTGCGTTCGACGTGCTTCAAAAATTTTATTCCGAGACCTTTGCCAGACGAGGCGCCTTCAATAAGCCCTGGGATGTCTGCGAGCACCCGCCCATAGAAGTCGCCAAGGTTGGGCTCGAGTGTGGTGAAGGGATAGTCACCTATCTTTGACTTGGCTCTGGTGAGCGCGTTTAAGAGTGACGACTTGCCAGCGTTAGGGAGGCCAATAAGCCCTGCATCCGCAATGATCTTGAGCGTGAATTCGATATCCCCACCCTTGGCTTCTTTACCCTTCGTTTGTTGAAATGGGTTCTGATTGGTCGAGCTCTTAAAGCGCGCATTCCCCTTCCCACCAAAGCCACCCTTAAAGACGATGATACGCTCATCTTCTTGGGTGATCTCATATGTTTCGCCGGTATCTATCACGCGCGCGATAGTGCCGACAGGGATACGGAGCAACACGTCTTCACCATTAGCACCATGCTTTAAATCACCCTTTCCTGCCTCACCATTTGCTGCATGAAATTTTTTCTCATAGCGATAGTGCGCGAGTGCTGCGAGATCGCGCACCCCGAGCAAGATAACATCACCCCCTTTGCCGCCGTCGCCACCCGAGGGGCCACCGCGCGCATTGGTCTTGGTGTGTAGCCAGCGCACGACGCCGTCGCCGCCGTTCCCAGCCTCTGCATGTATCTTTGCTTCATCAACGAGTGACATGCAATTACCCTACCATAAGACCGATAAGTCCAATAGGACCTATTGCCCGGCAATCTCCCAGCCTTCTGATAAAAGTTGTTCTGCTTTTTTAAATTTGAGCGTCTGCACCTCATCTCCTCTCTTAATCGTGACCAAATCATTCCGCCCATACTCGTGTGCGTGATGAATTGTGTGTGGTGCTCCTGCCTCCTCCTTCCCCGCTGCGACAAGCTGTTCGCGAATTTTTGCTTGTTCTGCTTTGGCGCGTGCGTCCTCTCCACTCTGCAGACGTGGTAGTGCCTCGGCAGTCGCCGCTTGGATATTAGCCTCGAGCTGTCTGAAGCGCGCGAGACCCTCCCGACGATATTCGATCAAAGGGTCCCGCTGGCCATAGGCGCGGAGCGACACTGAGCGACGCAGATAATCCATCGTCTCTAAGTGTTCAAGCCAGAACATATCGATCACCTGCAGAAGCAAGTGACGCAGATGCGGAGTATACGCCGCGCCGAGCTCACTCTTCTTTGTTGCGAGTGTTGCGGCTGACTCATCACTCTCACCAATGAGATCAAGAATAAGCGTCTCTATCTCAGCATCACTCCCTGCGAGTGCGGCGCGGCGGCGCGCATAGATCGCGAGACGCTGCGTATTCATCACGTCATCATAGGCGAGCACCTGCTTGCGTGAGTCAAAGTTGAATCCTTCGATGCGCTCCTGCGCGGTCTCGAGCGAGCGCGTGATCATCGCGCTCTCGATTGGCTCATCTTCAGGGATGCCAAATCGCCCCATCACTTTTTTGAGTGTGTCTGAAGCGAAGACGCGCATCAGCTTGTCCTCAAGTGAGACATAAAAGCGCGTCTCGCCAGGGTCGCCTTGGCGGCCAGAGCGACCGCGGAGCTGATTGTCGATGCGGCGCGCATCATGACGCTCAGTGCCGAGCACCGCTAAACCGCCCTTCTCAAGAATTGATGCACGCATCGAGCTATCCGCGAGTGGGCCGCCGAGCTTGATGTCGACACCACGACCCGCGAGGTTGGTCGCGACCGTCACTCTCCCCTCCTTACCCGCTTCAGCGATAATCTCTCCCTCGCGTTCGTGGTTCTTGGCGTTCAACACTTCGTGTGGCACGCCCTCCTTTGAGAGATAGGTGCTCACGAGCTCATTGTCTTCAATAGAGACGGTGCCGACCAAGACTGGCTGACCCTTTAGGTAACGCTCCTTTACCGCACGCGCCACCGCACGATACTTCCCCGCTGACGTTTGGAATATGAAATCGTCATAATCCTTGCGTGCGGACGGCTTGTTGGTCGGCACCACCACCACCTCAAGCCCATAGACCGTATAAAACTCTTCTTCTGAAGAGAGCGCGGTGCCGGTCATGCCCGAGAGGCGGCCGTACATGCGGAAGAGATTTTGGAAGGTGACAGAGGCATAGGTGCGCGTCTCCTCCTGCACCCGCACGCCCTCCTTAGCTTCAACGGCTTGGTGCAAGCCCTCAGACCAACGACGCCCAGGCTGCATACGGCCGGTGAATTCATCAACAATAATAATCTCATTATCACGCACCACGTATTCTTTATCTTTATGGAAGAGTGCTTCAGCACGCACTGCCGTCTCGAGATGGTGCGCGTATTTCATCCCACCTTCGGTATAGAGATTGTCTAAGCCAAGCGCCGACTCGGCTTTGTGCATCCCCTCTTCGGTCAGCTGAATCGCTTTTTGTTTCTCATCTATTGAATAGTCCTCACCTTCTTTAAAGCCGCGCACGATGATCGCGAAGCGTTCATAGAGATTTTGTGAATCACCGGCGGGCCCACTGATGATGAGTGGCGTGCGCGCTTCGTCGATTAAGATTGAGTCAACCTCGTCGATAATCGCGTAGTGATGCCCGCGCTGGACGATCTGCGAAGCATCATAGGCGGTGTTGTCGCGGAGATAATCAAAGCCGAGCTCGTTGTTGGTGACATAGGTGATGTCTGCCGCATACGCATCCTTCTTCTCGACGGGGCGCAAATAATCATAAAGCACTTTAAACGAGCCAATCACATCGCGCTCGCTGTCTAATTCGTCTGCTTCTTTTTTTTCGACATGTGCTGAATCATAGCGATACGCGCCGGTGCTGGTGACTACGCCGACGGTGAGCCCGAAGTAATTATAAATCTGCCCCATCCAGACACTGTCGCGACGCGCGAGATAATCGTTGACGGTAACAATCTGCACGCCCTTGCCAGCGAGCGCGTGGAATGTCGCGGGGAGCGTGGCGACAAGCGTCTTGCCTTCACCCGTGCGCATCTCCGCGATCTTGCCGCGCAGGAGCGCGAGACCGCCGGTGAGCTGAACATCAAAGTGCGGCTGCTTGAGCGTGCGACGCGATGCCTCGCGCACGAGAGCGAAGACGAGCGGGATGTCACTCTCTGCTGTGACGCCAGCTGCGTGTGAGCGCTGATGCACCTCATCAAAGCGAGCATGAATCTCTGTATCAGAGAGCTTGATGAACTCTTCAGAGAGGGCATTGGTAGCTGCCACGACCGGCGCCGCGGCCTTCAAGAAGGCCGCGGATTGGTTCTTGGCGAAGAATCGAGAGAGATCAAACATAGTGCTACATTGTAGCAAAATTCCAAGCACGAAGCACGAAATCCGAAACAAGCACCAAAATGTCAAAAATGAAGCCTAAAATGAAAAATCCCACCGGAGTGGGATTTTTCTGACTAACTAACCTCGCTTCTTTGCTGCCTTCTTCGCCTTCTTTGCTACCTTCTTCGCTGCCTTTTTCTTTTTTGCCATGGTGGTTGCGAATTAAAATTTATTGATATGTCGACCCGCTAGTGCAAAATTATTTTAATGCACAAACGTTCTACTTGTTATTATCGCGCGTAAAAAATATTTTTGTAACGAAAAAATAAAATGTGTGGATAACTCGCACACTCAACTTAGCATCATGTTTTTGCTGCACATCAAAATATTTTAATATACGCACGTTTTTATTCTTATCAAGATCAATTTTCATTCGTACGAAAACATATGCAGCAATGCTAAGTTGAGTGTTCGAGATAACTTTTATAAAAAACTTTTGCAAAAGTTTTTCTGAAATTTAAATGTTGCAATGTTTAAATATTTAAAAGTTTAGATATTGAAATGTTGAAATTTTTAACTCTCTCTTTGCGCGCCAAACGTCTCCACTTCCCTCTCTATCTTGATACCCGTCGCTTCAAAAACACGCCCAGCAATCTGATCAGCAAACGCATCAACTTCTGCCGCTGTTGCTCCCGCTCGCGCTACCACCACCAGCGGCTGCTGCTCAAAGAGGCGCACGTTCCCTTGCGCATATCCCTTAAGCCCCAGCGCGTGATCCAAGAGCCACGCGAGCGATATCTTTCCGCCAGAGGCGGATCCGCCTCTGGCGGACACCGGATACACAGGCAAGTCAGGATACTGTGAACTCAAACGAGCAAGTGTTTTTTCGTCAACGATTGGGTTCTTGAAGAATGAGCCGGCAGTGCCCTCTTCTCTTTTCTGCGGGAATTTATTGGCGCGAATAGTACGGATAGCATCTGCAATTTCAGCCGGCGTGATGCACGCCGGCTGCCCTTCGTAGCCTTGCTGTGCCCTTCCGTAGCTTTGAGCGGAGAAGGGGCGAAGTAGGGTCAGGTCAGGATACTTCAAGCTTGATGAAGTCTTTTTTGAGAGTCGCAGAGCGACATGCGTGATAATCAGATTGCGTTTTGTTTTGAATGAGCTCGTGCGGTATGCGAGCCCCGCTTCATCTTTATACACGCGTTTCTTTTCACTCGTGCTGGCGTCAATAACGTCAGCATAGTGAAAGGTGTCGGAGAGCTCGGCGCCGTAGGCGCCGATGTTTTGTACCACCGCTCCCCCGAGCGTCCCGGGTATCCCGGCGAGATTCTCAATGCCAAAAAGTTCTCGCGCAGTAGCGGCATCAACAACCTCATCCCAAGGCACTCCTGCGCCAGCGATGAGTAGTGTATCGTCGCTATCTTTTTCAAACGCAATGCCCGCGAGCAGCATCTTCAACACCACGCCCTCAACTCCCGCATCAGGCACCAAGATATTACTCCCGTTCCCGAGCACCAAGAGCGGGAGGTGTAGCTCGCGCGCGCGAACAATCGCCTCTTCTACTTCTGTTTCAGTTTTCGCTTCTATAAAAACGCGTGCGGACCCGCCGAGATGAAAGGTGGTGTGTGCCGCGAGCGAGTTCATTGCCCTGCTGGTCCGGCTTGAATCTGCTTGATAGCTGCTGCGCCAGAAGCGGCTGCTTCAGGATACTTCGCGACGGTCGTGTTGATGACCTTAATCGCATTCGTTTTATCACCCGCCATATAATATGCCGCGGCGAGCCCGAACCATGTGTTGGCGGTAGTGTTTGGATTCTCGGTGCGCATCTTCCAGACGGCGATCAGGCGTGGCCAATCCTTGGTGCGATAATAGGCGACCGTGAGCACATCATTATCGACGGTTGTGGTGCCAAAGGCAGCGAGGAGAATCTTATTTGCAGCAGCTTCATCGCCCGCGACGATGTTCCCCGCGGCAGCATATGCGGCGAGATCAGTGAACTGCGGCCCGAGCATATATGCTTTATTGAAGTATTCTTGCGTTAATTTGATATCCCCGGTGTCCCATGCCGTCGCGCCTGCCTCGATCAACATCTGCTCTTTATTTGGTGAGAGTAGGAGTGCATTCTGCATCTCCTTCAAGGCGCTGGCGCTGTCTCCGACAACGCGATATGCATATGCGAGCTGGAGTCGCTCACGCGCGTCTGTGGGATACGAAGCAACTTGATCTTTCATCTCGTTAATCGCGAGCGTTACAACTTTTTGTTTATCTTCATTACTGACCTGAGTGCTTTGTACGGCCGAGCCAGCAAAGGAGATTAATTGTTCGCGAATCTCCTGTGAGGCGAAGGGGTGCCGGCTGAGGAGATCTTCAAATGTTGCGATATTTTTTGCCGGCGAGTCTGAGGGCGATATCGCCGTGATTAATTGTGTCACCGCGCGAAGCCCGGGGACGTTAACAAACCAGACAAGCCCGAAGAGTGCGGCGGCTGCGATTGGTATCACATACGTCGTGCTCTCGTCAGTGCCTAGCTCAGGTAGTCGGTCAAGCCATGCAACTTGAGCTGTGCCCTTCGTAGCTTTATGCGAAGAACGGGAATCAATCAGCGCCAAAATCATGAAGAAGTAGACGTAGGAGTAGAGATTGTCGAAGACGAAGAGATTGTGAACCGCATACCCCGCGAGCGCCGCGGTGAGCGCGATACGCTCGGGGCGCGAGAGCTCAGAGCTCCGCCAGAGCATCATGATCGCCGTGCCAAAGAGTGAGAGATAGAGCAGGAATGCGGGGAGGCCGCCTGCGGTGAGCCAGTCGATAAAGGCGTTGTGTGCACGATCAAACCACGGCTCCTGCGCATAGAGCGAGGGGTCATAGTATTTGTTAAAAATATAATTAAAACCCTCTTGCCCCCAGCCGGTGAGCGGGCGCTCGAGCGCTCCCTCAAAGGCCATGTGCCAGATCGTGAAGCGTGTCTGGCCATCAGTAAGCGAGATGGTCGCGATGCGCCTGAAGATATTGTTGTCCTGAATAAAGCTTGAATTGCGTGCGAGATAAAAAGAACCAGCAAGCAGGAGCAGGAGCAGGAGTGCGCCCGCCGCGAAGCGGCGGGCATGCTTCCCTGCCGTCAAAGCCGTGAGTGCCGCCGCGAGTGCGAGCGCGCCGATGAAGCCGAGCATCGCGCCGCGCGTCTCGGTAAAGAAGAGGAGCACCGCTTCAAGCAGCGCGAGCGAGATCAGCGACCACTTCAGCCAATTCTTTTTTTCAGCCTGCCCCGAGTCTTTTCGAGGGGTCAAAGCGAGCCAGAGCGCGATGAAGACATTAAATAAGAAGTAGATCGCGAGATACGCAGAGTTGCCCAAGGTCGCGTCGATGCGCGTAGAGCCCTGATGAATAGCGAAGACGCCCGCGAGCTGGAGCAGTGCATAGCCCGCGATGACGAGCGAGACGCCGAGCGAGGTGATGAACCATGCGCGCCACTTCTTCTCGACACGCAAGACCGCACTCGCCGCATAAAAGAGCCCGAGCAGGTGTGCGAGCAAGACCCAGCCCTCCATCCGCTCAAAATTGCTCCAGAATGCTTTGACCGCGTTCAGCGCGAAGGCGTCGGCGACAAACATCCACGCAACAAAAGCGAGCGCAGCAACGCCGACCCAAGAGAATCTCGGGCGATAGTCTTTATCGATGAAGGCTAGTGCCACCCAGCCCACTATCGCTATCTCGGCAACAATCCTGAAGAAAAAAGCCTTGCCCGTGATGAAAGGGAAGAAGAATGAGCTCGCGACAATAAGCGGCGTGAGTGGGATAAGAAAGAGCGCCCCGAGCGTGACCCAT
>Ga0334722_10002849_pt1 | contig 19056 bp, 17 predicted proteins | sample C3_bottom_MG_FD_207210 | JGI IMG/M metagenome (GOLD analysis project Ga0334722, IMG submission 207210) | Sediment microbial communities from Yellowstone Lake, YNP, Wyoming, USA - C3_bottom | ecosystem: Environmental > Aquatic > Freshwater > Lake > Sediment | place: USA: Wyoming | collected...
CGATCGATCTCCTTCCCTCCAAGGCTTCTATTCTTTAGGGCCTACTTCTATTGGATAATGACATTATGGGCAAAAAAAAATCTGCATCATTTGAAGTAGGCGACATGGCGGTATATCCAGCCCATGGAGTCGGAAGAATCGATTCAATTGAAACGCGGTCGGTTGGCGATTTGAAACAGTCGTTTTATGTCATTAACATCATTGAAACCAAAATGACCATTATGATTCCGACCAACTCTTCCGATAACGTCGGGTTGCGTGCAATTATCAAGGCCGACGAGGTCGATGAGATCTATTCCATTCTAAAAGATCGCGATGTTACGATTGCCCCACAACCATGGAATCAACGCTACCGCGAGTATATGGAAAAGATTAAGACCGGTTCGGTGTATGAGATCGCCAGGGTGTTGAGGGATTTATACATTCTGCAGGTCGATAAGACCTTATCTTTTGGCGAACGGAAAATGATGGATACCGCCCAGGGGTTATTGGTGAAGGAAATTTCCATTGCCAATCGCACTAACGAGGATATGGTTTCCCAAAGTATCAATCATATCTTTTCCTAAAATGCGGCGTTTTGTTCTGATTGTTTTTTGTGTGAGGCGGCTCAAGCCGCCAAGCATCTCCCCTTATTGTCCCTGTCCCTGCTATTAATCGACGAGAGCTTGAGTTGACTTCCGAAAATTCTTTTTTCGACGAGACGGACGCTCAATTATTTGAAATCGCGGTCATGGAAACAAGTCATGGCCAGCGCCTGGATCAGTTCCTTGCCCTGAACGGCCCAATATTGGTTGGCGATTTTTCCAGAGGTATGTTTCAGGATCTGGTGGCCCGCAAGTTGGTATTGGTTGATGGCCAACCAAGAAAGAACAACTATCGGGTTCGGGGGCAGGAAATCGTCCAAATCTATGTCCCGCCGCCATCCCTATCCGAGTTGGTGCCGGAACCGATTGACTTTCCAATTCTTTACGAAGATGAACATATCATTGTTCTCTGCAAACCACCGGGGCTGGTCGTCCATCCGGCCTGCGGGAATCTGACTGGCACCTTGGTGCACGGGTTGTTGCATCACTGTGCGGATCTGTCCGGCATCAATGGGCAGGTGCGGCCAGGGATTGTGCATCGGCTCGATAAAGACACATCAGGGGTGATGGTGGTCGCAAAAAATGATTGTGCCCATCATTGCCTGGCCGATCAATTTAAGCATAAAACAGCAAAAAAAGTTTACCACGCTATCCTTGACGGGGTGCCGTCGATGGAGTGCGGTCAGGTGTCCACGCCAATTGGCAGGCACCCCGTTAATCGGAAAAAGATGGCAGTGCTGGTTGACCGTGGCCGGGAGGCGATGACCAAGTGGAAGCTGTTGGCTGGTTTTGGTCGGTTATATTCATTGGTTGAAATTATGATTGAGACCGGAAGAACCCATCAAATTCGTGTTCATATGGCCTCCATCGGCTTGCCAGTTGCCGGGGATCCGGTTTATGGTAAAAAAAATGATCGGAATAAGGATTATGGGATCAGGCGGCAGTGTCTCCATGCTTCGAGCCTATCGTTTTTACATCCTGCGACCAAGGAAATGGTGAAATTCTCGGCTGATTTGCCGGAAGATATGGCCACGGTGCTGGAACAACTGCAGGCAGGTGCTGGCGCCTTGTGAATGCCTTGCCTGTGCAGCCTTTTCGTCAGGCGATAGCGGTGACCGGTGGTATTGGTTCTGGAAAGAGTCGCGTGAGCCGGTGGTTGTCACAGGAGTGTAACTTTACCCTGTATGATGCGGACGATGAGGTGAGGAGCCTTCTTGATCCCGGCGAGCAGGGCTGGCGTCACTTGCGAGCTTGGCTTAGCCCAGATTATTTCGGAGCTGATGGCCGTTTATTGAAAGCGAAATTGAGGCAGGCAATTTTTGTCGACGACGATTTTCGTCACTTGGTTGAGCACGATCTTCATCCTTTGGTGTTAGCCAATCTCCAGACCAAAATCGTCGGGAGTGAGAGGCCATGTCTGGTCGAGATCCCTTTGCTCTACGAGGTGCAGTGGCAAAATTATTTTGACCGCGTGTTGGTGGTGTATGCGGCGGAGCCAATATGCCGCGATCGGGTGATGGCGCGCGATGGGATCTCGGAGGCTCAGGCGATGGCCGCTATTCGTGCCCAAATGCCAATCATTCAAAAGGCGCGACTGGCTGACTATACGGTAGATAATAGCGGGAGCTGGTCTGGCACCCTAGAGCAGCTTGCGAGAATAAAAAAAATGTTTGGCCATAAATACCTGGAAAAAAAGCTTGACAGGTATGACGGATAACTCGTATATAAAAAATATCAACTATCGTAACTTAGGCGGCTGGAGCTAAGCCAAGGCAGACACCAGCCGCAAAGTCATGCATCTATCCCCCCCAGTATTTTTTGGACTGGGGTCATTACCGCTTCCGAGATACATCATCTGCCTCCTTCTCTTGATAACGTTCTTTTATTCTTACTCTTTTATAACCAGAATCGGTAGCTCATCCGGCTTAACGTATCGTTCATTATATCTCACGCTATCTTAAAATAATCTATCCTCGCATAGCTGTTTCATTGCTATCCCCACATAATTATCCCTCGTCTTTCCTTGTCCGTAAGTCCTCTTAGGTCAATGTCTGACCGTGATAATCACTAATCATGCCTCTTGGCGTTGCCCACAGGAAGGAGAGTTGCCTACATGGATTTGGCAGAATTAAAACTGAAGAAGATTGAGGACTTGACGAAACTTGCAAAGACCTACAAGATTGAGGGGTACAGCAGTTTACGGAAGCAGGAGTTGATCTTCGAAATTCTAAAGGCGATTGCGGCCCAAGAGGAGAAACCAGATAGCAATCTGGGCAATGGTGTATTGGAGATCCTGCCTGATGGTTTTGGTTTTTTGCGGGCGCCTGATTATAATTACTTGCCAGGCCCTGATGATATCTATGTCTCGCCATCCCAAATTAGACGATTGAATCTGCGCACTGGCGATACCATTGCCGGTCCGATTCGTTCTCCTAAGGAGGGGGAACGCTATTTCGCGCTCCTTAAGGTCGATTCGGTTAATTTTGAGGCCCCGGAAAAAAATCGGGAAAAGACTCTATTCTCAAATCTAACACCGCTTCATCCTTGCGAAAAAATTAATCTTGAGGATGCACAGGATAATTTTTCGATGCGGGTCATGAATATTATGTCGCCCATCGGTAAAGGGCAGCGCGGTTTGGTTGTGGCGCCGCCCCGCACCGGTAAAACGGTGCTCATGAAGAAAATCGCCAACAGCATCACTAAAAATCATAAGGAAATTATCTTAATTGTTTTGTTGATCGACGAGCGGCCGGAAGAGGTTACGGACATGGCCCGCAGTGTCAACGCTGAGGTGGTGAGCTCCACTTTTGATGAGCCGCCGCAAAGGCATATTCAGGTCGCCGAGATGGTAATTGCCAAGGCTAAGCGATTGGTTGAAGCGAAAAAAGATGTCGTTATCCTGCTGGACAGTATTACCCGTCTGGCTCGGGCGTATAATATCGTGATGCCTTCCAGCGGAAAAATTTTGTCCGGTGGGGTTGACTCCAACGCGCTTCATCGACCGAAACGGTTTTTTGGCGCCGCCCGGAATATCGAAGAGGGTGGTAGTCTTACCATTATCGCCACTGCCTTGGTGGAGACTGGCAGCCGGATGGACGAAGTTATCTTTGAAGAGTTCAAAGGTACTGGCAATATGGAAATTATCCTGGACCGTAAAATGTCGGATCGGCGCATATATCCTGCTATCGACATGAATCGTTCCGGCACCAGGAAAGAGGACTTGCTGCTCTCGGCCGATGAGTTGTATCGGGCCTGGATCCTGCGGAAGTTGTTGTCTTCGATGAATCCAGCCGATGCCATGGAGTTTTTGATGGACAAAATGAAGAGCACTAAAAATAACGCCGAATTTTTTCAGACAATGAATGCTTGAAAAATAGCGATAAATGCGTTAAAAAGATAAACTTTTAATTTTAATGAACTCGAAAAAGTTCATCCCACTGTAAATGGTGGTGAAACAGGTTCGCTTACCTGCAACGCCATCAATCATAACAAATTGTTGAGGATCCATTAATGAAGAAAGATATCCATCCAGAATATCATAAAATTGTTGCTACCTGCGCCTGTGGCAATGCTGTCGAACTCGGTTCGATCAACCCGGTAATGAAGGTTGAAATCTGCTCGAACTGCCATCCGTTCTTCACCGGTAAACAGAAATTAATCGATACTGCCGGTCGTGTTGATAAGTTTATGAAAAAGTACGAAAAGCATTATCAGCAAGCCCCGACCAAATAATCTTCCATTCATTTTTTCTTTTTCTTGCAAGCATTATCAATCGTATGATTGGTGATGCTTGTTTTATTTTAGGAGCCGTTATGAAGTAACTTATACAATTCGGGGCGTTCCCCTTACGGCTCCTTACGCCGTTTAGGTTATCCCCGAACGACTAGGTTATTTTCTGACAACGGCTCAGCCATCAGCTATTTGAATGTTCTCTAAATTTATCCATTTGCATGAAAAGCGGCTCGAGTTGGAAGCCAAACTCTCTGACCCGGCGATGATTGTCAGGCAGACGGAGTACCGGCGTCTTGCCAAAGAGCACGCCAACGTCGCCAAAATGGACGATCTGTATGCTGAGTACCAGAAAACGGCGGAGCAGCTCCTTGAAAATCAGCAAATGATGAGTCAGGAGAGTGACGATGAAATGCTGGCCATGATCAAGGGAGATGTCGCCGAATTGATTGCCAAGCAAGCGTCTCTTGAACAGCAGCTTAAAATTTTGCTGCTGCCGGCCGATCCTAATGACCAAAAAAATATTTTGCTCGAAATCAGGGCCGGTACTGGTGGTGATGAGGCAGCCTTGTTTGCGGCGGATCTCTTCCGGATGTACAGCCGATATGCTGAGGGCCAAGGGTGGAAAATTGAGGTGCTAAGTAGTAGCTCAATCGGCATTGGCGGATTCAAGGAAATCATCGCCATGATCAAGGGCGACAAGGTCTACAGCAGGCTCAAATACGAATCCGGCGTCCATCGGGTCCAACGTGTTCCGGAGACAGAAGCCCAGGGCAGGATTCATACGTCCGCAGTGACGGTGGCGGTCATGCCTGAGGCCGAAGAGGTGGAGTTGCAAATCCAGCCCAATGAGTTGCGGATCGATATCTTCCGTTCATCCGGCCCTGGAGGGCAGAGTGTCAATACCACCGATTCGGCGGTACGAATTACCCATGTCCCCTCCGGCATGATTGTGATCTGCCAGGATGAAAAATCGCAGCATAAGAATAAAGAAGCGGCGATGAAGGTCATGCGGGCGCGATTGCTTGCGAAACTGCAACAGGCGCAGGATGATCAAATCTCGGCGACCCGCAAGAGTCAGATTGGTTCTGGCGACCGCAGTGAACGGATTCGAACCTATAATTTCCCGCAAGGCCGGGTCAGTGATCACCGGATCAATCTCACCTTATACAAAATCGAGGAGATCATGCTGGGCAAGATCGATGACCTCCTCGATCCTCTTCTCTCCCATTATCAGGCCGAGGCCTTAAAGACCATTCAATAAGCAGAAGCAATGTCGAGCTCCTGCGACCCGAGTCGAACATGACGACTTTACAGTTGTATCATGACGTGGTTCGTCAGTTAACCGCTGCCGGGATTCCCGATCCGGAGGTTGAGGCTACTCTGCTGATTGGTCATTTTTTGAACTGCCGGCGGTCCGATATTTTTCTCGATGGCGCACGTTTGGTGGCTGAACCTTTGCTGGATTCTGTGAATCAGGCATTGCTCAGGCGACTCAGCAGACAGCCTTTGGCCTACATCCTTGGCGAGCAGGAATTTTACGGACGGACCTTTACCGTGACTCCAGATGTTCTGATTCCGAGGTCGGAAACGGAACTGCTGGTTGAAACGGCAGTTCTTGCGCTTCGAAAAAGGGTGAACAAGAGACCACCGCTGATCCTTGATTTGGGCGTCGGCAGCGGCGTTATTGCGATTAGCTTGGCGCTGGAGGTGCCTGCGGCAATCGTTGTCGGGCTTGACCTCTCTATTCCCGCCTTACGGATCGCCCGGGCCAACGCCATCCGCCACGGCGTTTCTGGTCGTGTGCATTGGCTTAACTCGAATTGGGGCAGCGCGCTCCGGGATGGCATTGGTTTTGATCTGGTCGTCGCGAACCCGCCCTACGTTGCCAAGAATATTCAGACCACCTTGCAACCGGAATTGGCGGCGGAACCAGCCTCGGCCCTCTACGGCGGGGAGGATGGCCGCGAAGATATCGATCATATCATGAACGATGCCGTACGCCTTGTATGTCCGGGGGGTACGTTACTGATGGAAATTGGTTTTGATCAGGGGGACTATGTCGTGGCCATGATGAATTCCTTGAGACATTTCAACCCGGTCGTGGTTTTCCCAGACTATGCCGGCCTGCCCAGAATCCTGCAAGCCGCCCGTTGTAACTGTCCAGCAGCACCGCATTTGCGGCGTTTATCCCCCTTGCGTGGATCATAGGCCTGCTCACATAGGCTAGCTATAGTTCGCAGGCCTATTGATTGACCAACGAATCGGGTCAATATAAATCGCGCATCTGCGGCCCTGCTGAACAGTTACAATTTTGGACATCTGCTCACTTTATCTTAACGCGTAAACTCCCTTGCCCACTCCACTCCCTAACCTCATCAAAGGCCAAAGAAAGCAAGCCGTTGTCTTGATTCTGCCGTTGTTCAAAAAATATTGGCTGCGGGTATTTTTTGGCGTCGTAGCCTTGATGGGAGTAGATCTTTGTCAGCTCTTTATTCCCAGGGTGGTCAAGCTCAGTATCGATGCTCTCAAATCAGGCACAATCCATCCTCACGAGCTTTCCCGCTATGGTCTGACGATTATCGCGCTTGCCGTCGGGGTGGCGGTTTTTCGCTATTTTTGGCGTAACCTTATCTTGGGCTTTTCCCGCCTCATGGAACGAGACATCCGGGAGCAGCTTTTTTCCCATCTGTTGACCCTTGATCGCCCCTTTTTTCAGAAGAGAACCACTGGCGAACTGATGGCGCTGGCCACCAATGACCTTGCCGCAGTGCAGCTTGCCGCCGGCATGGGGCTGATCGCCTTGATTGACGCCATCATCATGACCGGTGCGGTGTTGGTGTTCATGATCTATATCAATCCGACCCTTACCCTGATCGCCTTAAGCCCCTTGCCGATCCTTGCCGTTTTGACCAAGATGCTCTCCAACAGACTCCATAAACGTTTCAGCAGGGTGCAAGAGACATTCTCCGAACTGACCGAGCTTGCGCGCAGCACGGTCAACGCCATGCGCTTGGTGAAAATTTATAGCCGGGAGGTTGATCAAACCGCGAATTTTGACCGGTTGGGACGCCAGTACATCAAATACAATATGCAGGTGGCGACCATTCAGGGGCTGCTCTTCCCCGTTTCCGGGCTGGTCGCCAACGGCAGCCTGCTTCTGGTGGTGATGATTGGTGGCAGAATGGCGATTGATAACGTCATCACGATTGGCGATTTCATTGCCTTTATCAGCTACCTCTTTATGTTGATTTGGCCGATGATGGCCATGGGCTGGGTGACCAACCTCTTTCAACGAGGGATGACTTCACTAGCGCGTATTCAGGCGGTGCTTAATGAACGGCCGATCTTCATAAACGACGGCAGCGTTCTCCCCTTGCCGGCAGTTATCGACTCCATTGAGCTTCGTGGACTGAACTACATCTATGCCGAGCAACAAACGCCGGTCTTGCAGGACATCACCCTCACCCTTTCGCCCGGTCTCTTCGGTCTGGTTGGTCCAACAGGTTCGGGTAAGAGCAGTCTGTGTCACCTCCTGGCCCGGCTCTATCCGGTGCCGGAGGGCAGCATTTTTATCAATGGCGTGGACCTGAATCGGATTGACATCAACGACTACCGTCGCGCCGTGGCCTATGCCCCTCAAGAGCCATTTCTTTTTGCCGATACCATCGCGGCGAACATCAGTTTCGGCAGGCCGTTAGCGTCGGTCCAAGAGGTTGAGGCCGCGGCAAGGGCTGTTGGCATTCATGACGAGATTCTATACTTCAAAAATGGCTATGGCTCCAGGATCGGCGAAAAAGGGGTGATGCTCTCCGGCGGTCAGCGGCAAAGGATTTCCTTGGCGCGGGCCATGCTGACCCAAGCCCCCATCCTGATCATTGACGATGGGCTTTCAGCGGTGGATGGCGGCACTGAACAGCATATCATGAGCGCGCTTATCGAATACAGCCGGACCAAGATCGTGATCATGACCTCCCACCGCCTGGCCCCACTGGCCCAGGCAAGTCAGTTGGCCGTGTTGCAGGATGGCCGACTCACCGCCGTTGGCAACCATCAGGAGTTGCTCTCGCAAAACGACTATTACCAGGCCATCTACCGCAAACAGACCGAACCTGGCGGGGGAGAAGCCCATGCAGCATAATTACGGCTTCTTCGAGGAGGACAAACTCGGTGATGTCAAGGACGCCCAACTTTGGAGGCGGATCCTTATCTTTGGCCTGCCCCAGAAGAATGGCATCCTCCTGGCCATTTTTCTGGCGCTGACCGTTATTGCCACCAGCCTGGCGTTGCCCCATTTGACCAAAATCGCCATCGACCAGTATATCACCAACGAGACCATCACCCGATCCGCCCGCATGATCGGTCTTCAGCACTTGGCCTGGATCTTTGCCCTGATGGTTGTCATCGGCTTTGCGGCCAATTTTTTCCAGGTCACGGTGCTTGAATGGACCGGCCAGAACATCATGCACGATCTGCGGCAAAAGCTCTTTGCCCATCTCTTGAAGCAGGAGATGGCCTTCTTCAACAAAACGCCAACCGGAAAACTTGTCACCCGCCTCAGTAACGACATCCAGAACATGAACGAGATGTTCACCTCGGTGATCGTCACCCTATTTAACGATGGAATTCAGTTTGTGGCAATCCTCGCCATCCTCTGTTCGATGAACTGGCGTCTTGCCTTGATGATGATGGCCTTGATCCCGCTTATCGTTATCAATTTGGTCCTGTTCAGTCGCTTGGCGCGAGACGCCTTTCGGGCCATCCGCACTCAGCTTGCGATCATTAATTCGTTTCTGCAGGAGTCGCTGGCCGGCATCACCTTGATTCAGCATTTTTTGCGGGAAGAGGACGCCGTCGTTAAATTCAGGAGGGAGAATCAGGACTATACGATTAAAAACATTCGGCAGATCAAGCTGTTCTCTATCTTTTTACCGTTTATTGAGGTCTTGAGCGCCACGGCAATCGCCTTGATCGTCTGGTATGGGGGTGGTCAGGTGCTGCGGGACCAGATGTCCTTTGGCGAGCTTTCCGCCTTTATCGCTTATATGCGGCTTTTTTTTAAGCCGGTGAAAGAAATTTCGGAGAAATATTCCATTGTCCAATCGGCAATGGCCTCGGCCGAGCGGATTTTTGAGCTGCTTGACCGTCCCCCTGCCATTAGCGGGGGAGAAAGGCGGAATGGATCGATCAGCGGCCAGATCACTTTTTCTGATATTCATTTTTCCTACAAGGTGCCGGAAGCGGTGCTTGCCGGTCTCGATTTGACGATTGGGGCAGGGGAGACCATTGCTATCGTCGGCGCAACCGGTTCGGGCAAGACGACAATCATCAATCTTCTCGAGCGACTGTATGACCCGGAACAGGGCCGGATTACCCTTGATGGACATGATCTGCGTGACTTTGATCTGCTCTGGCTCCGGCAGCAGATCGGACTGGTCATTCAGGACGTTTTGCTGGTCCCCGGCAGTTTGCGGGACAATATCTGCTTTGGCGAACAGGTGTCGGAGGAGGAGTTGCGGGGGATTTTAGCGAAGGCCCAGCTGACGGAGGTGGTGCGCCAATTGCCGGAGGGGATTCTGACAATGATCGGTGAGGGTGCCTATGAGCTTTCCACCGGCCAGAAGCAGCTTTTGGCCCTGGCCAGGGTGCTGGTCAGGGATCCGAGGATTTTGATTCTGGACGAGGCCACCGCCAATATCGATTCCATGACCGAGATGCGGGTGGAGAAGGCGGTGCGGGCAACCGTCAGCAGCCGGACCAGCATCCTGATCGCCCACCGCTTGTCGACCATCCGGGGGGCTGATCGGATTGTCGTCCTGGATCATGGCCGCATCGCCGAAGAGGGAACCTATCAGCAATTGCTCGATCAAGGCGGGCTCTTCCGGACTTTGGTGGAGCAGCAACGCCTCAAGTCGGCGGACTAAGGGACTAAGGTTGTTTGGACTATTAGTCGGTTAGCTTAAGCGGCTAGGATTGGGCAGAAAGAACAATGGGCACGTTGAATAAATATTTGGTTTTTTTTCTGTTGCTAAACAACTAATCAACCTACAGGCCTATCGACCTGGACGATTTTCCTACTTCTCCGGCAGCGTCACCACCGGCTGCTGGAGCATGAAATTTCCTTCCAGGATCCATTTTTTCAAGGTCTCGGCAATCTCCCTGGCACCCACCACACTGGACAAGGGGGAGGTAGGAATATCCTGGCCATTGACCTGGATCACGCCACTCTTCATCTGGGCGTAACTGACCTCACCATAATTGCGGTTCACCCGGTTGGCATAATCATACCCATAATCGACCACCTGGGTAAATAACTCGGCGTCCGAAACCCCGGTGTAGGCGGCCATTTCTTCATTCAGGATGGGAATGGGAATCCCCAGCCCCACCGCCAGGGAACAACCATAGCCCTGGAGGCTCACACCCTTCAGCCAGCGGGCGGACATCCTCTTCAGATCCCCCTGGACCATGATGGTCCCTGCCGCCCGCCGTGGCACTCCATTTTCGGAACGGATTGCATTGGGGTTGTGTTGCGTGCCGTGCCAGGTCACATAGCCAATGCCGCCGCCTAAAAATATCCTGGTGCCCAGACCAATCGTCTTGTAATAGGGGTCATTCAGCAACGGGCTGAGCTCGCCGGCACTGCAATAGTTGGCGCTACGGCCGTTGGATTTCAACGTCCCCATGTAGGTGTAAATGGTCTTCTCCGAGAGGTTGATGGCGCAGTTGTAGTTCTGATAGCAATTTCTGGGGTTGAACAGCATGGCAGAGGGCAGATCGGCCAGGGTGATCTCCTTTTCCATGAGTTTGTTGGGATAGCAGTCGGTGCCGTACCCCGTAGCCCGGAGCATGACCTTGCGGCCCGCCACCAGATCCTCAATGACATGGCCGCCGCCATAGCGGAATTCGCCGGGGAAGACCTTGTTCAAGGGATCGTCTTCGGTCGATTCGGTGGCGCCGATATAGGCGTCGACCGCAGCCAGCCCGGCGTAGGCCGGCACGTTGTTCAGGAGAACCTTGGCGGCCTTGATGGTCGGGGTGGTCTGACCGAAATTGAAGATCAATCCGGACGAACACATGGGCGAAAAGGTGCCGGTGGTCACCACGTCGACCTTAGCCGCAGCCTTGACCTTGCCCTCCTGGCGGACAATGTGCACCATCTCTTCGGCGGTAACCACTACGGCCTCGCCGGTTTTGATCCTGGCGTTGATCTCTTCGTATGTCTTGCTGACCTTGAATCCACTCATTGTGTTCACTCAGCCTGTGTAACAACCGGCAATTGAAATTTTATCTCATTTGTAACTGTTCAGCAGGGCCGCATCTGCTGCTGAAGAGTTACACTCATTCCATGACCGAGAGAACCTTATGGCCGGCTGACTCCAGATCGTTGACCAGCAGCTCGGCCTCGCAATTTTCCAGGCGGAAATAGTAGACCTTTTTTTTACCCTCTTTGGTATCCGTCGCCACATTGACGATATCGCAATCGTGGGATTTGATGATTTTGGTGACCATCTCGACGCCACCGTGTTCCTCGCTAACCAGGACGTCGATTCTGGTGGTGGACTTGAGCAGCCCCATCACCTCAATGAAGGCGGAGAGGAGGTCCGAGGCGGTAATCACCCCAACCAGGCGTCCATTGTCCATCACCGGCAAGCCGCCGATTTTCTTGTCATGGATAAGCCTGGCCGCCTCTTCAATACTGGCGTTGGCATCAATGGTACGGGGGTTGGTCACCATCACTTGATGGACCGGAATTGCCTCAATCATGGAGGGAAATGAGAATTGACGCAGGTCGCTTTCCGTGACAAAACCAACCAATTCGCCATCATCATCGACAACCGGCAGATGGCGGATATTGTTCTGTTTCATGAGTTGAACCGCGTCCTGCAACAAGGCCGTTCGGTTAACAATAATCGGATTTTTCCGAACCCAGTTTTTGACTTTCATTGTTTCATACCGTAGAATTTTAAATAATGCCGCTACCGGGCAACACGCCCCGCAAGGGATTCGATGTCTGTCAAACCTGACGACCGGATACAATCACCATGCCAACAGTGACAATATTTAGAATATAATTGCTATTATTGCAAGGCAGGAATATAAAAACGGTCGTAAGCCGTTCACAAAGTAACACTTTCATCCGGATGGCTAGCACGGCAATAAGGAGCCGTACGGAAACAGTCGGAAAAGGATATGTTGTTTCGTCACGGCTCCTAAACGTTTAGGAGCGCTGCTTTTGCGGTTTGACTTTCAGCGTCAGTCAAGATACTGTAACTGCTGCCAATCGAAACAGAATCAAAGAACATACGAGCCATGCCATGACCGAAAACAATACGCCAGGCGCCGCCCTCCTCAAGGTCCGAGAACGGATTGACGCCATTGACGATCAGTTCTTGCTCCTCTTAAAAGAAAGACTCCTCTGCGCCAAGGAGATCGGCAGACTAAAAAACCAGGAAAACCGGGCAAAGTGGGATCCGCTGCGGGAGCGGCAGATCTTCGAGCGCTTGAAAGAGATGAACCACGGGGAGTTCCCGGAACAGCCCATGATCAGCATCTTCCGGGAGATCATCACCACCTGCCGCTTGTCTCAGAAGACGGTGGATGTCGGCTATCTCGGCCCCGAAGCCACCTTCTCCCACTTGGCGGCGGTCAAATATTTCGGCCACTCCGCCAAATTTATCCCGATGCCGACCTTCGACGATATTTTCCACGATGTCGAACATGGCCGGGTTCGCTATGGCATCGTGCCGGTGGAGAACTCCATCGAAGGCTCGGTGACCTCGACCCTGGACTCGTTTATCAAGTATCGGGTCAAGATCTGCGGCGAAATTAATTTGCCCATCAAACATAACCTGGTCAACTACAGCGGCAACATCGAGGACATCAAACAGGTGGTGAGCTACTCCCAACCCCTGGCCCAATGCCGCGAGTGGCTGCGGAAGAATCTGCCCGAGGTGCCGACCCAGACCGTATTCAGCACCGGCACTGCCGCCCAGATGGCCAGCCAGGATCACACCTTGGCCGCCGTGGCCAGTGACCTGGCCATCAAGACCTATGATCTGCAGGTGGTGGCGCGGGGTATCGAGGACTATCGCGGCAATACCACCCGCTTCCTGTTGATTGGCGACAAATCGCCGAGCCGGAGCGGCCGCGACAAGACCTCTCTGCTGGTAAGCCTTTTAGACCGCCCCGGCGCCCTTTATCACACCTTGAATATCATGGCGGACAACGGCATCAACCTGACCAAGATCGAGTCGCGGCCGGTGAAGGGCGAGGCAGGGAAGTACATGTTTTTCATCGACATCACCGGCCATATCGAAGACCCGGTGATAGAGAAGACCTGCGCCCGTCTGCGGGAGACCTGCGCCAGTTTTGAATGGCTGGGCTCCTACCCGCAGGTGGCGGAAGATGATGCGTGATCTTGCCTTGCGGTTGGCCGCCTGACATCTTTCATGTTCCCTAACTGTCGAACACGATGATTATCCTTGGTGTGGAAAGCTCCTGCGATGAAACCGCCGCCGCCGTTCTGATTGATGGCAAATTGGCGAGCAATGTCATCAACTCCCAGATCGAAATTCACCGGCTGTATGGCGGGGTGGTGCCTGAACTGGCCTCGCGCCATCACCTGCAGAATATCTACCCTGTGGTGCAGGCGGCGCTCGATCAGGCTGGCCTCACCTTGGACGAGCTGGATGGCATGGCCGTCACGCAAGGGCCGGGCCTGGTGGGTGCGCTCTTGATTGGCCTCTCCTTTGTCAAGGCCATCTCTCTCGTGAAGAAGATCCCCTATGTCGGGGTGGATCACTTGGTGGGGCATCTGCTCTCCGTATTCTTGGGCGAAAGAAAACCGGAATTTCCCTTTATCGCTCTAATCGCCTCGGGCGGGCACTCGAGCATCTTTCTCGTCAACTCCACCTTCGACTATCAGCTCCTGGGCCGTTCACGGGACGACGCCGCCGGAGAAGCCTTCGACAAGGTGGCGAAACTCTTAGGGCTGCCGTATCCCGGCGGCCCAATCATCAGCCGCCTGGCCGTGGACGGCAACCGGCAGGCTATCGCCTTTCCCCGGGCCTGGCTGGCCCCTGACAGCTTGGATTTTTCTTTCAGTGGGGTCAAGACCTCGGTGGCCAACCATGTCAACGCCTGCCGCAAGGCAAACCTTGAGCTTGCCGTCCCCGATATCTGCGCCTCGTTTCAGGAGGCCGTGGCCGAAGTCCTGGTCCATAAGACTATGCAGGCGGCAGCGGCCAAGGGTATCAAGAATTTGGTGGTCGCCGGTGGTGTCGCAGCCAACCCCCGACTGCGTGAGCTTTTCGCGGAACACTGCCCGGCCAAAGGCCTCACCCTGTTCCTGGTGCCGCTGGAATTTTGTACCGACAACGCCGCCATGATCGCCCTGGCCGGCGCTTACCAATTTGAGAACAACAAGACACTCTCCTACGATATGGATGCCTATTCCCGAACTCCCATACTCCAATGAAGGTAACTGTTCAGGTGGATAGTCTGTAGGCGTTTAGTCTATTAGTAACAGAAAAATACAAGATGAGGCACGCTTTGCACCCTTATTTCCGATCGTTTTCACCTAACAGACTACAGTCTAATAGTCTAAACAGCCTGAGTTGTTACCAATGAACAAATTTCAGCGTCGCCTCCGTTACTACAAATTGCGTTTTCTCCGTCTGAAGGGTGATCCCAAGAGCATCGCCCGGGGGGTGGCCTTAGGCACCTTTATCGGCATTACCCCGACCTTGCCCCTGCACACCATCGCCACCTTGATCATCGCGCCGTTGATCCGGGCCAATCTCATTGGCGCTTTCCTGGCCGGTTTCACGGTCTGCAATCCTCTCACCTATTTTCCGCAGTATTACCTCTCCTGGCTCATCGGCACAGCCCTGACCCCTTATGATTTGACCTGGGCGCGGATCAAGGCGGTAATGGAAATTATCCTTTCCGGATCAGGCTATCAAGCCACTTTCAGCGCCCTTTCCCATCTCGGTATCGATGCCGTCATCGTTATGTGTTTGGGAGGGGCCATCCTTGCGACTCCCTTCACGGTGGCAGCCTACCTCATGACCTTCCGCTTCTTCAGCCAACGGCAGCGAAACCGGTGGCCTAATCATTCTGTTGAACCGCAATCCGTCGACAATCAGCATTGATTTAATAGCTCGTTTGCCCGGAGCTCCATTCGGCTCCGCTCAGGAACCTGTCGGTTGGACCACACTCTTATAATCTAAACAACCTGGTAGTTACCCCCATGCCGACACGACAGAGCATCAAAGACATCCTCAAAGACCGTCAACTGGCTCCGAGCAAACGCTTTGGTCAGAATTTCCTGGTTAATGAACAGGTCGTGGAGACAATTCTGGATCGGGCCGCGCCACAGCCGGAGGACACCATCATCGAGCTTGGGGTGGGGTTGGGATCGCTCACCATCCCCCTGGCCCGTAGGGTCAAGCGGGTTATCGGTATCGAGATCGATTCGGGGATTGTGCGCTGGCATGAGGAAAAGAAGACCTTGCCTGCCCATGTCACCCTGCTGCATGAGGATCTGCTGAAGACGGATTTCAGCGCACTTGCCGCAGAGAGCGGTGGCCGGCTGAAGATCATCGCCAACCTCCCCTATTCGATTTCCAACCCGCTCCTCTTTAAGCTGATTGAACAAAAAGAGCACATCGAGTCGGCAGTTCTCATGCTACAAAAAGAGGTGGCCGAGCGTCTGGTCGCCCGGCCCGGCACCAAGGCGTACGGGGTGCTGTCGGTGCTCCTTGGCGCCTGTGCTCGAGTGGAGGCACTGCTTAAAGTTGGCCCCGACCAGTTTCACCCCCGGCCTAAGGTGGATTCATTGGTAGTCAGAATTTGCTTCCATCCGGCGCCGGAAGGGGTGCGCGACGTGCAGGATTTTTCATCCGCCCTGCTCAAGGCCTTGGTCAAGGGCTCTTTCCAACAACGCCGCAAGACCATAGTTAACGCACTTGCCAACGCCGCTATTGGCGGGGTTGTCGATAAGGAGGCCATCGGTCGGCGCCTGCAGGCGGCAGGCATTGGCGTCACCCGTCGCGCCGATCAGATCACGGTGCGGGAGTACATCGCCTTGAGCCAGGCATATGAAGGAAAGGAATAATGGAGGGAGGGTGGTGCGGAAATGGTGCCGTTGGCCTCAAGGCGATTCTGTTCAATCCCCCCTTGAGGTGTACGGCGGCAGGGCGTAACGAAGAAAGGCCCATGATGCTCTTCATGGGCCTTTCTTCGTCTAGTTGTGGAGTGCGATCCTAAATTATAGGCGCTGGACATTGGCGGCGGAAGGCCCTTTTTCGCCATCAACAATGTCAAATTTTACTTTATCTCCTTCGTTTAATGTTCTGAATCCATCGGTCTGAATGGCTGAAAAGTGGACAAAGACATCGTCGCCATTTTCTTGTTCAAGAAAGCCAAAACCCTTTTTCGCATTGAACCACTTAACTGTACCCTCTGGCATTTTTCTACTCCTTCTGATTAATGTAGCATGGAAACAAACTAACAGCCTATTACTATATAGACACAAAAAAAATGCTTGCGCAAGAAAACTTTCGTGAAAAATATGATTTTTTCGTCCTCTGTGCCAACTGACTTCGCTAGCTGTTCCCTGGTCCATTACCTGGCGCATCGCTTTACCTATCTGTCGGAAAACGATTGGCGCGGACAACTTGCCTTGGGGCGAATCACTAGGAACGGAGAGCCTTGTCTTGTCGATATGCCGATTCAGGCTGGTGACGCCATTGCCTTCACCGTGAAGCAAGATGAGTTCCCCGAGCCGGACGCCGATTTTGCCTTTCGGATTATTTATGAAGACGAATGGCTGATGGGGATCGACAAACCAGGCAACCTGCTTGTCCACCGGCAGGGACGTTCGTTGACGCATAATCTCATCTACCAGTTGCGCCATGTCCACCAGCCGCCGTATCCGGATGCCGGTATCGTGAACCGCTTGGATCGAGAAACCTCGGGGGTTGTTCTGGTGGCGCGCCGTCCGGAATTTTTGGCCCGCTTGAACGCACTTTTTGCCGGGCATGCGGTGAAAAAGACCTACCTGGCCGTGGTCCATGGCAGGCCGCAGACACCCGAGGGGGTGATTGCGGCCCCCATTGGCCGCGATCCTGATAGCGTTGTCAGCTATCGTTACAGCGCCGGGCCGCAGGCCATCGCCGCCAAAGATGCCGTGACCAGGTATCAGGTCGTTTTGGAGTCCAGCGACTGGTGTCTGTTGCGCCTGATACCTGAAACCGGCCGTACTCACCAGCTCCGGGTCCATCTGGCCCATATCGGCCATCCGATCATGAACGATAAATTATATGGTCGGACTGATCGGGAGTTTTTGGAGTGGCGGGGTAGACCGTTGACCGCTCAGGCAGCAAAGCAGATGAGCCGTCAGGCCTTACATGCCGAGAGCCTTCAGTTCATTCACCCTTGGACCGGGGAAGAGGTTTTGATTTCTGCGGCGCTGCCAAGGGATATGCAGGATTGGCCTGATGGGATTGCCGGGCAATATCCCCTCCCCCCGTGCGTTTCGGGGGGAGGGTGAAGGGAAAATCAGACCTTCTGCAGCGAGGGGATGATCTTGTTGATGCCCCAGAAGATGATGAAGGGGGTAACGGCGACGGTCAAGGCCCCGAAGAGCCCCTCTTTGTAAGTCTCGAGGTTGTGGGGGATGATCGGCAGGTTGTAGTGCATGAAGCCCTCAAAAGAGAGAGAGAAGGCCTGACCTCCGATGACCACGTTCCAACGCATCATGAAGACGCCGAAGAGGACCAGTATCAGCGCCACCACCATCCGTTTGATGGTGGGGCGTGGCAGCATCAGCAGGAAAAATGGCAACAGATTGCCGCAGCCGTACTGTAGGATAAAGATCTTGGTGAAATCTTCGTGGAACATGACCGAGCGCAGGATGTCCCACGACTTCATGGCGGTATAGCCCCGGAAGATGAGATCCAAGAGCTCCAAGGAGATCGCCGCCAGCAGAAAGCCGATCAGGTAGCGGCTGGTCTTCGAGATGACATCCATCTCCACCCCGCCCAGTTCCTTTACCGTCTCGTCTCCTCGGCCCTTAGCCAGGGTCGCCTGAAATTTCTTGAATTCCATAATAATAATATAAGTCAGCATACAAAGGGCGATGCCGGAGACCACGGCGCTCATGATGAAGATGACCGGCATCAAGGGCGACATCCACAGGGCGTTGGCCTTGACCGAGCCGAAGATGAAGCCGGCGTAGCCGTGCAGGAAGCAGGCGACCGGGATACCGATGCCGGCGAGTATCTTGACCCCTTTTTTGTCGATGGCCAAGGCCTCGTCGTCGGTATTCATGGCGCCTAAGGTCAAGATGGCATAGAGAATGCGTTTGCCGGTATTCGCCAAGCCTGATTTGCCTTTCAGGGCTATGGTCTGCTCGACAAAGAACTTGCGGTAGACAAACCAGATCTCGGAGAGGACTATTGCCGCATAGGTGGAAAAAACGATGCCAAAGGCGGCGATGGCCGAGGTGAAGTGGGGGGTGAACATGACGTTCATGCCCCGGAACGGTTGCTGGAGGTGGAGCATGAGCGGCATCATGGCGGTGGGCAACAGCGCCAGCGAAAAGACCAGCGAGAAGCGGGCGATGCCTTGCAGATCCTTCTGGCCAAAGACGTGGTAGAGGGACGATAACACGAAGGCCCCGGCCACCAGTCCTGTCATGTACGGATACATGACGATCTGGATGCTCCAGTAGATAAAT
>Ga0334722_10002850_pt1 | contig 19055 bp, 14 predicted proteins | sample C3_bottom_MG_FD_207210 | JGI IMG/M metagenome (GOLD analysis project Ga0334722, IMG submission 207210) | Sediment microbial communities from Yellowstone Lake, YNP, Wyoming, USA - C3_bottom | ecosystem: Environmental > Aquatic > Freshwater > Lake > Sediment | place: USA: Wyoming | collected...
CTACGCGCTGATGGCGCTCGGCCTGTCGCTGATCCTCAACCTGAGCGGGGTGATCAACTTCGCCCATGGCGGCTTCCTCGCGATCGGCGCCTACATCGCCTACACGCTCATGCCGTATATCGGCTTCTGGGGTGCGCTGCTGCTGGCGCCGTTCCTGACCGCGGCCATCGGTCTCTTGGTCGAGCGCGTGCTGATCCGCCGCCTCTACGGGCGCGATCCACTGTACAGCCTGCTGCTCACCTTCGGTCTCGCCTATGTGTTCGAAGACGGCACGCGCTACATTTGGGGTGCGCAGAGCCTGCCCTATCCGATCCCCGGCTGGCTCACTACGCCGCTTAGCACCGAATACTTCTTCCTCACCGGCTACCGCCTGTTCATGGTCGCGCTGGTCGCGGTGGCCGTCGGTGCCCTGTTCTACATCCTCAACCGCACCCGACTCGGCATGCGTATTCGCGCCGGCACGCTCGATCTGGAAACAGTTTCGGTGCTCGGGGTCAACGTGCGCATCCTGCGCAACCTCAATTTCGGCCTCGGCATCTATCTCGCCGGCCTGGCCGGCGTGCTCGCAGCGGGGATGCTGGGCCTGCAGCCCACCATCGGCGCTTCGCTCATCATGCCGAGCTTCGTCGCCATCATCGTGGGCGGCCTCGGCAGCCTGCCGGGCACGCTGCTCGGCGGCCTGCTGATCGGCGTGGCCTCGGGCATCACGACCGTGTTCTTTCCCTCGGCCACCGAAGCAGTCATCTACGTAATGATGGGAGCGGTCCTGCTGATCCGGCCGCGCGGCCTGCTCGGCGAAGAAGGGAGGACCCAATGAACGGCATGAACAAGCAGAGCGCCAACGCGCTGATCTGGCTTGCGCTGCTGACCATGCCCTACTGGATGGGAATGATCGGCGGCTACACCGAACTCGGCAGCCGCGTCATCGTGCTGGGCCTGGCCGCAATGGCGCTCAATTTCCTGCTCGGCTTCACCGGCGTACTCTCCTTCGGCCACGCCGCCTACTTTGGCCTTGGCGCCTACGGCACGGCGATGACCATCAAGTATCTGGTGCCCAGCACGCCCCTTGCGATCGTCGTCGGCGTCATCGTCGGCACGCTCGCCGCTGCGATCATCGGCGCGCTGATCGTCAAGCGCCGCGGGGTCTACTTCGCCATGGTCACCATCGCTTTCGGCCAGGTGTTCTACTTCGTCGCTTTCCGCTGGAACGAGGTCACCGGCGGCGACGACGGCCTGACCGGCTGGCACCGCCAGATGCTCAATCTGGGCGTCGCCAATGTCGACATCCTCGGCAACGACAAGGCGTTCTATTACATGGCGCTCGCCGTGTTCGCCGTAGCCGTCGGCATCATGGCGCTGCTCTTGCGTTCGCCCTTCGGCAGGACGCTGATCGCGATCCGCGAGAACGAACAGCGCGCGCGCTTTCTCGGCATTCCGGTCGAACAGCACATCTGGCTCGCATTCGTGATTTCCTGCCTGTTCGCCAGCCTGGCCGGCACGCTCTACGCGCTGCTCAACAACTTCACCGACCCACGCGCGCTGCGCTGGGACCTCTCCGGCAACTTCGTGATCATGGCCGTGCTCGGCGGCATGCGCTCGTTCTGGGGTCCGCTGCTCGGCGCCGCGATTTTCGTCGTGCTGCAGGACTACGTCTCCAGCCAGACGGAGAACTGGATGTCCGTTATCGGGATCTTCTTCGTGCTCGTGGTGCTGTTCTTCCCGCGCGGCGTGCTTGGAATGATCAAGCGCAAGGTGGCGCAATGAGCCTGCTCAAGGTGCAGAACGTTTCGCGCCATTTTGGCAGTCTGATTGCCGTCAACGGGGTCTCGCTCACGGTGGAGCCCGGAGAGCTGCGCGCGGTAATCGGGCCGAACGGCGCCGGCAAGACTACGTTCTTCAACCTGATCAGCGGCTTTTTCCCTCCGACCTCGGGCGCGATTCTGTTCGACGACCGGGACATCACGGCGCTGCCGCCGCACACGCGCGTCAGCATGGGCATGGCGCGCACCTTCCAGATCACGCAGATTTTCCCGGAGCTCAGTGTGCGCGAGAACCTGCGCATCCCGGTCGAGGTCGCGGCAGGACACAGGCTCAGCCCATGGCAGTCGCAGGATACGGCGGGCGAGATGCGCGCGCGGGTGACCGATCTGATGGAGATGGGCGGGCTCATCGACAAGGCCGACCGCCTCGTCGGGGAATTGCCCCACGGCGATCAGCGCGCGACAGAAATCATGATGTCGCTCGCGCTCAAGCCGCGTCTGCTGCTGCTCGACGAACCGACCGCCGGCATGGGCGACCAGGAAACCTACGACATCACGCGCCTGATCCGCCGCTTGCACAAGGAGCAGGCGCTTAGCATCGTGCTGATCGAGCACGACATGCGCGTCATCTTCCATCTCGCCGACCGCATCATGGTGCTGGCCGAAGGTTCGGTGCTGGCCGAAGGCACGCCCGATGAGATCGCCGCGAGCGAAGTCGTGCAGGCAGCCTACTTGGGGAAAGCAGCATGAACGCGCTCGAAGCGGAAGCACTGCACACGTTCTACGGCAAGAGCCACATCCTTCACGGGGTCGGACTCGAGGTGCGCGAGGGCGAGATCGTCACCCTCCTCGGGCGCAACGGCGCGGGCAAGACCACCACGCTCAGGAGCCTGATGGGACTCACGCATGCGCGCGAGGGGGCGGTGCGCATCTTCGGGCATGCCACGACCTCCTGGCAGCCTTATCGCATCGCCGCGCTCGGCGTGGGTTATGTGCCGGAGGGACGTCGCATTTTCGCCAATCTGACGGTCGAGGAGAATCTCATGGTGCCGCTCGAGCGCCCGGGGCCGTGGACGATTGCGCGGATCTATGAACTGTTTCCGCGCCTGGCGGAGCGCAAGTCCAACAAGGGCCGCCAGCTCTCCGGCGGCGAACAGGAGATGCTCGCGATCGCGCGGGCGCTGCTGCTCAATCCGAAACTGCTGCTGCTCGATGAGCCTTCCCAGGGTCTCGCGCCGATCATCGTGCAGGACGTTTTCAACGTCGTCGTCGCCATGCGCAAGGAAGGCATGTCGGTGCTGCTGGTCGAGCAAAACGTGCGCGCGGCGGTAGAAATCGCCGACCGTGCGTATGTGCTGGACAACGGCGAGGTCGTCTACGAGGGGCCCGCCGCCGAGTTCGCCCAGGATGAGGAGCGGGTACGGGCGCTGGCCGGCGCCAGCGCCGAGAAGTGGGAAGAGATCGAGTAGTTTCGGTCCAGCCGCGGCGGCCGAGCAAGCTTCCTAGGGCCTGTTAATTCACCGCATGAGACGCGCTCATGTGCTGAATGTCAACAGGCCCTAGCGCAATCGTTCATGATCTTAAGGATTTCGCGGGTGTAAATACTGGCAACTACCTATGTCGGCCCTCCCACATGCGTGGGTATCGTCGGCGCTTGAGTGAAGAAGGCTCGCGCTGGTAGTGGCGCGCGGGCCTATTTATCCGCTGTACGTAAAATCGATCGAGCGATCCGACTTGGCCACGCGCGAGCGTGGACGCGAAACGATGCGCCGCCGCGTGCGCATTCCCTTTGCGTTTCCACGCGGCCTGGCCCAGTTGCCGCCGCTGATGCCCGCTGCCTACTGAAATTCTGCCCAAGGTCTGCACACAATCCGGAGCCGGCATTCGCCTTCTACGATAGCGGGCGTTCACGTGTAGACTGACCTCCAACTGGGGGTCGCACGAGGCTCTGCGCCCGCCCGATCCCAGTACTTGCGCGTTGTCCTGGCAACCGAAGGGGGATCGGATGAACAGACGTGTCGCACTTGTCAAACTCCTTGCGCTCATTTCGGCCGCTGTCCCGTTGCGCGCACTCGCCCAACAACAGCCCAAGGTGTGGCGGATCGGTACGATAAGCCTGGCGCCCGGTCCGACTGACATAGGAGACACGTTTGTCCAAAGATTGCGCGAACTCGGCTATGTGGAAGGCAGGAATCTCGTCATCGAGCGGCGCTATGCGGCTGGTGACGTGACGCGCCTGCCGCAAATGGCTGCGGATCTGGCGCGGCTGAAGGTTGACCTTATCCTCGTACAAACCAATTACATTGCCGACGTGACCAAGCGCGCTACTCGCACGATTCCGATTGTTCTCCCTGCGGCTTCCGACCCGGTCGGCAGTGGTCTTGCGAAGAGCCTTGCCCGTCCCGGAGGCAACGTGACAGGCCTTTCGTTAATGACGCCCGAACTCGCGGGGAAAAAACTCCAATTGCTGCGTGAGATTATCCCCGATGTACGGCGCGTCGCCGTGCTCGCGCTGGCGGATGCGGCCGAACCCGGGTTCGCCAAAGGTGCGCGCCTGCTCTTAGCCCAACTGCGGCAGCCGGCGCAGCAGCTTGGCATCGCAATCCTGCCGCAAGCGGCGGGCGTTGAAGCGGATATCCCGAAGGCGTTTGCCGCCATGCGCCGCGAGGGTGCGAAGGCACTCGTCGTGCAGTCAAACGCGCTCTCATTTGAGCACCGAAAGCTGATCGCGGGCCTCGCCGCCGAGCAGCATCTGCCGGCGATCTACGATACGAAATTTGCCGCCGAGGCAGGCGGGCTAATATCCTATGGACCGGATTACGTTGAGATGTATCGTCGATCCGCCGAATTGGTGGACAAGATTCTCAAGGGCGCGAATCCCGCCGAGATCCCATTTGAGCAGCCGAGCAAATACGAACTGGTGATCAATCTGAAGACCGCCAAGGCGCTTGGCCTCACCATCCCGCCCACGATGCTGTTCCGCGCCGATCAGGTGATTGAATAGTCCGTCTTGGCCAAGCAGTACCCAAGCAAACAAATACGGCACAAGAGAAATCCCGAGGCTCAAGCACGATGAGCGGGATAGGCACTACTCGAATAGGTCCTGGCGCCGTCACAAACGACCGCATTGGGGAATGAACCTGGAGGTCCGCTCCTGCGCGGCAGTGTGAGTTCGTCGTCCTAAGGCGGAACACAAATCGTCCTTGCGCAGGCCAGTCTTTACGCCTGACTTATGCCTGTGGCGTCATTCTTTACGTCTTCTTTACGCGCCACTGCCTATAGTTGAATCCGGAATTTCGCCGGCAGCCGGGCGCTTTCTTCTTGATCAAAATCACTATCGCCAGGCGGCTTTGGCAGACCATTGGCAATCGAACGATCTTGCAGGGGTGAACATGGATATTTTCTATCTTGGACTGACGGTGTCGTTTTTCGCATTGAGCGTCGCGTTCGTCTACGCCCTGGAAATGCTGCGGAGGCCGCAATGAGCTGGCTATACCTGCTGAGCGGGGCGCTGGCCCTCGGGATTTTCGTCTACCTGATCATCGCTTTGCTGTTTCCGGAGAAATTCTGATGAGCGCCAATGGCACTCTGCAGCTGGTGTTCTACATCGTCGTCCTGCTCGCGCTGGCAAAGCCGCTCGGGACCTACATGGCGCGCATCTACGCAGCCGAACCGGCGCTCGCGAACCGGATCGGCGCGCCGTTCGAACGCTTGATCTACCGTCTTTGCGGCATCGACCCGGCCATGGAAATGCGCTGGACCCAATATGCCATGGCTACGCTCTGGTTCAGCCTGCTCGGCACGCTCGCCGTGTATGCACTGCAGCGGCTGCAGCTATCCCTGCCCCTGAATCCCCAGGCGCTAGTCGCGATTACGCCTGATTCCGCATTCAACACGGCAGCAAGTTTTGCCACCAACACCAACTGGCAGGGCTACGGCGGCGAATCGACCATGAGTTACCTGACACAGATGCTTGCGCTCACGGTACAGAACTTCGTCTCCGCCGCCGCCGGCATGGCGGTGCTGATCGCACTCACGCGCGGTTTTGCCCGCCAAAGCACCGAGACCATAGGCAACTTCTGGGTGGACCTGACGCGCGGCACGCTCTACATACTGCTGCCGCTGTCCATCGTGCTTGCGCTCGCGCTGGCGAGCCAGGGCGTGGTGCAGACATTCTCCGCCTATCACACCACGCCGCTGGTCGAATCGGTCGAATACGACAATCCCAAACTCGACGCGGCCGGCCAGCCACTTAAGGACGAAAAAGGCAACGCGCTCACCGAGAAGGCGACGCAAAAGGATCAGATCATCGCGGTAGGCCCGGTCGCATCGCAGATCGCCATCAAGCAGCTCGGCACCAATGGCGGCGGCTTTTTCAACGCCAATTCGGCGCATCCGTTCGAGAATCCGACGCCGCTTTCGAACTTTCTCGAGATGCTGGCCATCCTGCTGATCCCGGCAGCGCTGTGCCACACCTTCGGGCGCATGGTGGGCGACACGCGCCAAGGCTGGGCCCTGCTTGCGGCGATGAGCATCGTATTCGTCGCGCTGCTCGCCCTCTGCGTGGCGGCGGAACAGGCCGGAAACCCATCGCTAGCGAAACTAGGCGTCGACCAGACCGTTTCGGCCGTCCAGGCCGGCGGCAACATGGAAGGCAAGGAGACGCGCTTCGGCATCGTCAATTCCGCCTTGTGGGCAACTGCGACGACCGCGGCGTCGAACGGCTCGGTCAATGCCATGCACGATTCGTTCACGCCGTTAGGTGGCCTCGTACCCATGTGGCTGATGCAGTTGGGCGAAGTCATCTTCGGCGGCGTCGGGTCTGGACTGTACGGAATGATCGTGTTCGCCATTGTCACGGTGTTCATCGCCGGCCTCATGATAGGGCGCACGCCCGAGTACCTGGGCAAAAAAATCGAATCGTTCGAGATCAAGATGGCCGCCATCGTGGTGCTGATTCCGCTCGCCATGGTGCTGGGCGGAACGGCGCTGGCCGTTACGCTCGAAGCCGGCAGGGCCGGTGTCGCGAACCCCGGCGCGCACGCTTTCTCCGAAATCCTCTACGCGTTTTCCTCGGCCGGCAACAACAATGGCAGCGCCTTCGCCGGGCTGTCCGCGAACACGCCCTTCTACAACACGGTGCTGGGCATCGTCATGCTGTTCGCGCGCTTCTGGCTGATGCTGCCGACGCTCGCCCTGGCCGGCGCGCTCGCGGCGAAGAAAAAGGTTCCGGCCGGCTTGGGCACGCTGCCCACGCATACGCCGCTGTTCGTGTTCTTCCTCATCGGCGTCGTGCTCATCGTCGGCGCGCTGACCTTCATCCCCGCCCTGGCGCTGGGTCCGGTACTCGAGCACCTCGCGCTGTACGGCGCGAAGTAGCACCCTTCGAGACCATTCGAATTCCAGGAGCGTTTGCATGCACACACCAGCCCTTTCCGCCAGCCCCCTGCCACCGCGTGGCCTGATCTCCCGCGGCATCCTGCAGCAGGCCCTCGCACAGTCGTTCGTGAAACTGCTGCCGCAGCATCAATGGAGAAATCCGGTGATGTTCGTGGTGTATCTCGGCAGCATCCTGACCACGATCCTGTGGCTGGACGCGCTCGGCGGACACGGCGAGGCCCCGGCCGGCTTCATCCTCGCCGTGACGATCTGGCTGTGGTTCACCGTGCTGTTCGCCAATTTCGCCGAAGCCGTGGCCGAGGGGCGCAGCAAGGCGCAGGCCGCCGCACTGCGCGGCGCCAAGCGCGACATCATGGCGAAGAAGCTCGATGCGCCGCGCAAGTCCGCAAGCTGGTCGCTCGCCGCCTCGGCCACGCTGCGCAAGGGCGACGTGTTCCTGGTCGAGGCCGGCGACTTCATTCCCGCCGACGGCGAGGTCATCGAAGGCGTGGCCTCGGTGGACGAGTCGGCGATTACCGGAGAATCGGCGCCGGTGATCCGCGAATCCGGCGGCGATTTCTCCTCGGTGACCGGCGGCACGCGCCTGCGCTCGGACTGGCTGGTGGTGCGGGTGACGGTCAACCAGGGCGAGGCATTTCTCGACCGAATGATCGCCATGGTGGAAGGTGCGCGGCGGCAGAAGACGCCGAACGAAATCGCGCTGACCATCCTGCTGGTGAAAATGACCATCGTGTTCATGCTCGCCACCGTGACGCTGCTGCCCTTCTCCATCTACGCGGTGGAACTCGCCAAAACCGGCAGCCCGGTGACCATTACGGTGCTGGTTGCGCTGATTGTCTGCCTGATCCCGACCACCATCGGCGGCCTGCTTTCGGCCATCGGGCTCGCGGGCATCGGGCGCATGCTGCGCGCCAACGTCATCGCGACATCGGGCCGCGCAGTCGAAGCCGCCGGCGATGTCGATGTGCTGCTGCTCGACAAGACCGGCACCATCACCCTGGGCAACCGCCAGGCCACCGCCTTCCTGCACGCCGCCGGCGTCACTGAGCGCGATCTGGCGGACGCGGCTCAGCTCGCCTCGCTTGCCGACGAGACACCCGAAGGCCGCAGCATCATGGTGCTGGCGAAGCAGAAATTCAGCCTGCGCGAGCGCGACATGGCGGCGCTCGGCGCGAGCTTCGTGCCGTTCTCGGCGCACACGCGCATGAGCGGCGCCGACATCGGCGAGCGCCATATACGCAAGGGCTCGGCGGATGCGATCCGCGCCTGGGTGGACGAGCAGCACGAACGGTTTCCCGCCGAAGTGCTGGTCATCATCGACAACGTGGCGCGCCGCGGCAGCACCCCGCTGGTGGTGGCCGAAGCCGATGCGCACCGCGTGCAGGTGCTGGGCGTGATCGAGCTCAAGGACATCGTCAAGGGCGGCATCAAGGAGCGTTTTGCCGAGCTGCGCCGCATGGGCATACGCACCGTCATGATCACCGGGGACAACAAGCTGACCGCCGCGGCCATCGCCGCCGAGGCCGGGGTCGACGACTTTCTCGCGGAAGCCACGCCGGAGGCCAAGCTGAAACTGATCCGCGAAACGCAAGCCCAGGGGCGCCTGGTGGCGATGACCGGCGACGGCACCAACGATGCGCCGGCGCTGGCCCAGGCCGACGTGGCGGTGGCGATGAACACCGGCACCCAGGCAGCGAAGGAAGCCGGCAACATGGTGGACCTCGACTCCAATCCGACCAAGCTGATCGAGATCGTCGAAATCGGCAAACAGCTGCTGATCACGCGCGGCTCGCTCACCACCTTTTCCATCGCCAACGACGTGGCCAAGTATTTCGCCATCATCCCGGCTGCGTTCGCGAGCACCTACCCGCAGTTGAACGCGCTCAATGTCATGGGCTTGGCCAGCCCCGCGAGCGCCATTCTGTCGGCGGTCATTTTCAACGCGCTGATCATCGTCGCGTTGATCCCGATCGCCCTCAAAGGGGTGCGCTACCGCGCGGTCGGCGCGGCGCTACTGCTGCGCGACAACGTGCTGATCTTCGGCGTCGGCGGCGTGATCGTGCCCTTCATCGGCATCAAGCTGATCGACCTGCTGATTGCAGGCCTCGGCCTTGCATAGATCTACGATTTGAGGAGTTGATCATGTTTCGGGAACTTAGAGCGGCTGCGGTAATACTCCTGGTGTTGAGCATCGTCACCGGCATGGCCTACCCGCTGGTCGTCACCGGGGTCGCCCAAGTGGTGTTTCCCGACAAGGCAAACGGCAGCCTGATCGAAGCTAACGGCAAACCCGCGCAGGACCGCGCCCGCGCCGTGGGCTCGGCGCTGATCGGCCAGCCGTTCGCGGACGCTAGACATTTCTGGAGCCGTCCGTCGGCTACCTCTCCCTACCCGTACAACGCGGCTTCCTCCGGCGGCTCCAACCAGGGCCCGCTGAATCCCGCGCTTGCCGATGCGGTGACCGCGCGCGTCAAAGCGCTGCGCGACGCCGATCCGGGCAACAGCGCTCCCGTGCCCGCGGATCTGGTCACCGCCTCTGCCAGCGGTCTCGATCCGCATATCAGCCCCGCCGCCGCCGAATACCAGGCGGCGCGCGTCGCCAGGGCACGCGGCCTCGATGCAAAAAAGGTGCGCGCGCTGGTCACGCAGGCCACGGAGGAACGCCAGCTCGGATTTCTGGGCGAGCCGCGCGTCAACGTGCTGCGCCTCAATCTGGCGCTGGACGATCTGCGTTGAGACGCCGAAAACGATGTCTAGTCCGACCGGCACGCGAAATCGAGAACGGAAGCGGATCGTGCCGAATCGGATAGAGTAAGCACCTGACCATGGCCAAGAGATCGCCTCATGTCCTCGCTCCCGCCTGAGAAGCGCCCGGATCCGGATGCCTTGCTCGCGCGCGTGCAGCAGGAAGAAGCCCGGCAGCAGCGCGGCAAGCTGAAGGTATTCTTCGGCGCCAGCGCCGGCGTGGGCAAGACCTACGCCATGCTCGAGGCCGCGCGCAAACGCCGCGCCGAGGGAGCGGACGTAGTGGTCGGCTATGTCGAACCGCACGGCCGCGACGAGACCGAGCGCCTGCTCGAGGGCCTGGAGCAGTTGCCGGTTCGCTTCACCGAGTACCGCGGCGCCAGTTTGAGCGAGTTCGACCTGGACGCGGCGCTTGCGCGCAGGCCTGCGCTGGTGCTGGTGGACGAATTCGCGCACACGAATGTGGCCGGTTCGCGCCATGCCAAGCGCTGGCAGGACGTGGAGGAACTGCTCGCGGCCGGCATCGACGTCTACACCACGGTTAATGTCCAGCACATCGAAAGCCTCAACGACGTCGTCGCCCAGATCACCGGCGCGCGCATGCAGGAAACCGTGCCGGATAAAATGTTCGATGAGGCCGACGAGATCGAACTCATCGACATCACGCCCGACGAACTGCTGCAGCGGCTGAAGGAAGGCAAGGTCTATCTGCCTGAGCGGGCGCAGCATGCGCTGGAGAATTTTTTCCGCAAGGGCAACCTGATTGCCCTGCGCGAGCTCGCCATGCGCGCGGCCGCCGACCGGGTGGATGCGGACATGCGCGAGTACCGCGACGGGCATGCGATCCGCGACACCTGGGCGGCGGGCGAAGGCCTGATGGTGTGCGTCGGACCGGACGCGCAGGCGGAGAAGTTGGTGCGCGCCGGCAAGCGCATGGCTAGCGCCCTGCATGCGCGCTGGCTGGTGATCTACGTCGAAACGCCGGAGCTGCTGCGCATGCCCGAAGGCGAGCGCAACCGGCGCATCGACGTGCTGCGGCTCGCCGAATCGCTGGGCGCTGAGAGCGTGACGCTGGACGGCCCGACAGCGGCCGAGGCGCTGCTCGAGTACGCCAGAGCCCGCAACGTCAACCGCATTCTGGTGGGCAAACCGAACCGGCGCGGCTGGCGCGGCTGGTTGCGGCCGTCGACCACCAGCCGGCTTGTCACGGGTGCCCGCGACATCGACGTCTACGTCGTAAGCGGGGAGGACGCGGCCCGTGCGCGCCCCGGCCCGATGCTCGCGCGCAGCAGCAGCTATCTCGGTCTGGCGCCCGGAAAGACCGGCAAGAATCGCGCGCCCGGCTACATCTGGGGGATCGCTGTCAGCGCTGCCTGCACGGCGCTCTGCTGGGGCCTCAGGGGCTGGCTCGATCTGCCCAATCTGGTGATGATCTACCTGCTTGGCGCAGCGATGATTGCCGCGCGCTTCGGCCGCGGGCCGGCGGTCATGTCCGCGATACTCAACGTCGCAGTCTTCGATTTCTTTTTCGTGCCGCCGTTTTTTTCGTTTGCCGTTGCCGACACCCAATATCTGGTGACCTTCGCCGTCATGCTTGCGGTGGCGCTGATCATCGGCAACCTCACCGCCAGCGTGCGCCTGCAGGCGCGGGTTGCCGGCCATCGCGAGCGGCGCACGGCGTCGCTCTACGCCATGAGCCGCGAACTGGCCGCCGCGCGCGGCGCCGAAAACCTGGCGAAGATTGCGGTGCGCCACACCAGCGAAGTGTTCGACAGCCAGGTCGTGGTGCTGTTGCCCGACACCGATGGTCGCATCGCGCATCCGCGCGGGGCGAGCCTGCCGGGATCTCTACGCGGTGCCAATCTCAGCGTGGCGCAATGGGTATTCGACCATGGCCAGAACGCGGGCCTCGGTACGGACACGCTTCCCGGCGGTGACACGATCTATCTTCCGCTAAAGATAACCGGGTCCTCGCTGGCCGAGACCGACGCGAAAAAGCAGACCGCGGCCAGCCAGCCCGCGCCTGCTCTCGGCGTGCTGGCGCTGCTGCCCGCGAACCCGCGTCGGGTGCTCCTGCCCGAACAGCTGCACCTGCTCGAAACCTTCGCCGGCCAAGTCGCGCTGGCGCTCGAGCGCGTGCATCTTGCCGACCAAGCGCACCAGACCGAGATCTACGCCGAAAACGAGCGCATGCGCAATTCGCTGCTGTCGGCGATTTCGCACGACCTGCGCACCCCGCTCGCGGTGATCGCCGGATCGGCGAGCACCCTGGTCGAAGGCGGAGCGGCGCTGGCCGAGCCCAAACGCAAAGAGTTGGCGCAGGCAATTTACGATCAGACCAGGCAGATGGCCCAGCAGGTCAACAACATCCTCGATATGACGCGCTTCGAGATCGGCGCGCCGAAACTCAACCGGCAATGGCAGCCGCTGGAGGAAATCGTGGGCGCCGTGCTGAACCGCATGCAGTCCGGCCTGGAGGGACGCAAAGTGGTGGTGGACCTGCAGGAGGATCTGCCGCTGGTGCTGATCGACGGGGTACTGATCGCACAGCTGCTGTCCAACCTGCTGGAAAACGTCGTCAAATATACGCCGCCCGGATCGCCGATCGAGATCGAGGCCTGGGCTTCCGGCGACGAGATCACGGTGAGCGTGGTGGATCGGGGCCCCGGCATCAAGCCCGGCGATGAGGAGCGGATATTCGAGAAATTCCACCGCGGGGTGCCGGAGGGCGCGGTCGGCGGCGCCGGCCTCGGGCTGACCATCTGTCGCGCCATCGTCGACGCGCACGGCGGCCGAATCTGGGCCGAAAACCGCCTGGTTGGAGGAGCGATGTTCTGCTTCACCCTGCCAGTCGGCGGAACACCTCCGACCGTCGAGCGGGAAACGGAGGCGGCGCCATGACCACCGCCGGACACCTGATCCTGATCGTGGAGGACGAGCCGCAGATCCGGCACTTCCTGCGCACCACGCTGACGGCGGAGGGTTATCGCGTGATCGAGGCGGAGAACGGCCAGCGCGGCGTGCTCGAAGCCGCCACGCACAAACCCGACCTGGTGATGGTTGACCTCGGCCTGCCCGATCTCGACGGCGTCGAAGTGGTGAAGCGAATTCGCGCATGGTCCTCCCTGCCGATCCTGATCCTGTCGGCACGAAGCGCTGAGGCCGAAAAGGTCGCCGCGCTCGACGCGGGTGCCGACGACTACGTCACCAAGCCGTTCGGTGTGGCCGAACTCACGGCACGTATACGCGTCGCGCTACGGCACGCGGCGCACGGCGGGAAGCAGGTCGCTCCGGCGAGCTTGCGCTTCGGCAACATCGACGTCGATCTGGAGCGCCGCCTCGTTCGCTCGGACGGCAAAGACATTCACCTGACGCCGATCGAGTTCCGCCTGCTCGGATGCCTCGCAAGACATGCCGGAATGGTACTGACGCACCGGCACCTGCTGCGCGAAGTGTGGGGCCCGTCCCATGTCGATCAGTCGCATTACCTGCGCATTTACATGAAGCAACTGCGGCACAAGCTCGAGCCGGATCCGGCGCGACCGCGCTTCCTGCTCACCGAAACCGGCGTGGGCTATCGGCTCGCCGCCGAATAGACGCGAGCTACCCCGTTTACAAGTCCAGCCTCGGCACAAGACGCCCGTCGTCGCGCTGACCGAAGTCAGGCATGCAACGCCCCGTGGAAGCGACGGCCGAAGTGTAGGGCGGGCAGTAAGCCGGCTTGTGCGCCGCATACCCCTATTCCACTGGTGCGACAGCCGAAGGCCATCGGTACTTCCTGATTGCATTTCTTCTCTCAACTGACGCGGTCGGCGCGATTCTTTACACCATTTTTACAGGGTACCGTCTATTGTTCCGGCAGCATTTGCTGCAGCTGCGGGGCGTGGTTTGCTTTACCAATACCAGATCCGCCCGGCATTTTTCCTCAAAGGCCCTCCGGGCGGTTTAGGTCGCAACAAGAATGAACGACGCGCTAAAAAAGGATTTCCCGCCATTCACTGACGAACAAAGTCTCAGATCGGCGATTGAAACCGTTTGCGCCAAATTCGGAAGCGTAAAGTCTCTGCGCATTCTTCCTGCGACCATGGGAGAAGGACTGCAATGCGCTTGCTTGCTGCGCCTCGACTCTCCCGCAGCCGAACTTGCACTAAAGTCAAGCCTCCATGTGGGCGAATTCCATCCAGATATCGCTTTCATGGCTGATGTGGATAAAGCATGGACCGGCCAGCGCATAATCTAAGGGCGGATACACTGGCTACCCCTTGGAAGTCAACGCCTGACCACGCTCAATCGCCAAATCGGTTCCGACGGCGTATTGCTCGACGCGGCATTGGGGAGTGCGCCTGCGTTTCCTGGGAGCGGACGCTCGGCCTGGCGTCCCTGATGTCTCAAATCGCGGAGCGTGAACGGCAGCGATGGCCGATGAAGAGTCGATTGAGCATTGCGCTTGTGGGACTGTAGCTCGGCCAAAGGCGACGTAGGCTACTAGATCCTTGCTGACCGCTGTTCATGCAAGTCCGGACACGGGCTGTTCAGGACCCTCGAACGGCCGCTATTCATTGCTGCGACCGCGTGCTATCGACCCAGAGCTGTCTCCGGCCTCGCTATCAACCTATGTCCGGAGCGCACACAAAGCCGCCCTTGACTATCACACCATGAGATCTATCCGCTAGGAGCGCAATTCGGTCCCGCGATCTCAGGCGCAAAAATACCAAACACCTTTCGTCAACCCAACCATGATGCCGCCTCGTTGCCCTGTAGTCGCAGCCGGTGCCATAATGTCTGAACCTCTCCATCCGCCACAAACATGGTCCTTCGTGTTGATCCCTATAGTCTCCGACTGTTCGTAACCACTGCGAAAGAGGGTTCGATTGCCCGAGCTGCGGCTAAGGAACATATTGCCGCATCGGCATTGAGCAGACGCCTTGCCGACCTTGAGCAGGCACTAGGGGCATCACTTTTCATCCGTTCTCATCGCGGCATTACTTTGACGTCGGCCGGGCATGTTGCTTTTGAACGCGGCATACAGATCGATGGCGATCTTCAAACTCTGGCGCGTGAAGTACAAGCTCACAGCGGCCAAATCTCCGGAACTCTGCGTCTGTTCGCCAACATATCGTCTATCGTCGGCTTCTTGCCAGAGCGGCTTCATCATTTTTGCAGCAAATACCCACTGGTCGATATTGAGCTGCAGGAGAAAATGACCGACGATGTAATACGCGCTTGCCTGAACGATCGCGCCGATATTGGAGTCGGCGTTGCGCGAAAGATACCGAACGGGCTCGAATCCTGGCATTTCGCCGAAGACCCGCTTATGGTGGTTCTTCCTGTGGGGCATGAACTTGAAAAGAAGCGTTCGCTGCGCTTTACCGAGGTTCTCACCTACCCTTTGGTCACAGCTCTGACCGGAGGAGCCGTCGACCAACTCCTGCGCGACCGCGCCACTGCCGCACGCATGCCACTTCGGAGTACTGTCGCGGTTAGCAGCTTCGACGCGTCCTGCCGAATGGTCGAAGCCGGACTGGGCATCGCCGTTCTGCCCAATGGCGCCGCTTCGGCCTATGCCGGCAGTCGCCGATTCCGGCGCCTGGCGCTAGATGAACCCTGGGCCAAGCACGAGCTTCGACTTTACGCCGCCAAAAAGAGTTCGCGTCCGCGAGCGTTCGCCGCATTGATCGCCTCGCTGCGGTCGTAGCGGACTAGTCATCGCAATTGGCGATGTCCCCGTGCCGAAACGGCACTTCCGCACCACAGCACTTGAGCCTACATTTGCACAATGGAGGTCAGCGTGACGCAACTTGAATTGCCGGGCGGGATACTTTTTCTCTGCGACGATCCACAAAAGCTCGACGCTCAATTTGCAGGCCAGACCCTGGCTCTAGAGGCAGCCCTGCCGCTGCGCGACAACGTCTCGACCGACGAGATGACGCCGCAGACCGTTTGCCTGCTTTATGACGAACGCATCGGCGGTGGCCTGCTGCTCGCCTACAGCGCGGGTGGTCGAAATCCCATCATAACGGATGCGATCAAGGGCGGCGGCTTTTCCGTGATCATCGCAGGCAAGCGCTATGGCAAGGGGTCTTCCCGCGAGCACAGCCCCCTTGCGCACGTGTCGGCGGGCATACGCCTAGTTATCGCCGAGAGTTTCGAACGGATATTCCGTCAGAACTGCGACAACCTCGGGTTGTTTACCTCAACTGATTTTGGACTGATCACCCGCATACGATCCGGCGAGAGCATCGGCGTCGAGGAATTGGTGCGCGATCGCGAGCCGTTGGCGGCCGAACTGCTCAGAGCGGGCGGCTTATTGCGCTTTGGGAAGCACGGTGCGCCAATCGCGTCTCCGCCCGCTTCTTCATCTCCCTCAAACGCCGTCGGTCCCAAGACTCTGGTAGAGAAGATCCTTGCACGACACGCGATCGATCCAGCGCGGCAGCTCAAGACTGGCGAAGGCGGTTTCGTACGCGCCGACTGGCGCTTTACCATCGAGTATTACACCGGGATGATCGCCTACATTCTGCACAATAATTTTCCGCGGCCGGTTCCCATGCGCGATCGCGACACCATCCTGCTGTTCGAGGATCACCTTACCTTCGCTCACCGCAGTCCCGTTCACGTTCAGGGCGGGCTGCTGCCCGGGGTAAAGGGCTTATCCGATGCGCACCAGAGTTTCGGCAAGGAGTATGGCCTGCGCAACCACGGATACCTGCCATCGAAGGAAGGCTCCGAGGGTATCTGTCACGCGATGATGACGGAGCGCTACGCACTGCCTGGTCAAATAGTGGTCGGCACCGACTCGCATACCACACACAGCGGGGCGCTAGGCTGCCTTGCTTTTGGCGTCGGTTCGACCGACATGGCGTATTCCATGGTCTACGGTGCGGTGCGCCTCACGGTGCCCGAAACACTGCGCGTCGAACTCCAAGGTCGCCTGCCGCTTGGCGTCAGCGCCAAAGACCTTATCCTGCACCTGCTTGCGCTGCCCGATATCAAGGCGGGCGGCGGAATCGGCAAAGTGTTCGAATTCGTCGGGCCCGCGCTCGCCGAGCTTTCCACGGACGAGCGCGCTACCCTGACCAACATGACGGCGGAACTGGGTGGTTTTACCGGCATAGTCTCTCCCGACGCCGAGACCGTGCGTTTCCTGCGCGAGCGCAGGGGTGTGGATTTCAGCCTCGAGCCGTGGATGCAAAGCGATCCCGGCGCCAAGTATGCTGGCGTGGTTGAAATCGATTGCTCTGCTCTTTCGCCCATGGTGGCAAGTCCGGGTGATCCGGGAAATGGCATTCCACTCGCCATGCTGAAGGACCGAGTGAAAGTCGACATTGCCTATGGCGGGTCGTGCACGGCAGGCAAGCGCGAAGATTTTGATCAGTATCACGCCGTTCTTGCCTGGGCGGTCCAGCACAAGCGCAGCGTCGCACCCGGAGTAAAGCTCTATCTGCAGTTCGGCACCATGGCGGTCAAGGATTATTGCGTGGAGCGCGGCTATCTGGACGTGTTCGATCGCGTCGGTGCGGAAATGCTGCTGCCCGCCTGCGGCGCCTGCGCAGGCGGTGGTCCGGGTTCATCTGCGCGTGCCGACGAGGTGACAATCAGCGCCATCAATCGAAATTTTCCTGGTCGGTCGGGACCGGGAAAGGTCTGGCTCGCCAGTCCAGCCACCGTAGCCGCAAGTGCCATAGCCGGTAAGCTCGCTTCGTTCGACGAGCTGCGGCAGCATTGTTCGACGTAGCGAACATGGACATAATACTCAACCAGGTGTTAGAAAAACGACTCGATCCTTCGTGCGCCAGCAAGTACAGCCGCAAGCCGTTGGCGGGTCTGGTATCGGAGTCAATGGAGGCCAAGGAGATGCTGGCAAGCTGGCTGACAACCTGGGTGCCGAGCATGCAAATCACAATGGAGTCAACATGAACCGCCGCTACTTTTTGCTCGCTCTGCTGGCCGCAATCTTTGCGGCCGAGGCATACGCCGACGGCCCGGTCGTGAAGTTCATACTACCCAATGCCACCGGCTCCGGCGTGGACGCCATCACGCGGGCAGCGCAGCCCGCGCTCGCCAAGGCGCTGGGTGCGCCGGTGGTGGTCGAGAACCAACCCGGTGCCGGCGGGGTTGTGGGACTGCAGGCGCTGGCGCGATCGAAGCCTGATGGCAACACACTGGCGGTGGTGTCGAACAATGTCGTGATCTTTCCGAGCGTGCTTCGATCGCTGCCGTTCGATATGCCGAATGACTTCACGCCCATCGCAGTTGTTGGCGCCACGCCGATGGTGCTCGTGGTCAATCCAAAAAACATGCCGGCGACGGATGCGAAGGAATTCTTTAGCCTGCTGAAGGCGAACCCCGGCACCTACAACTTCGCCTCCGGCGGCAATGGCACGATTCTGCACCTGGCAAGCGAATTGGTGCTCGAAGCGGGCGCAGCGACCGCGAAGCATATCCCTTACAAAGGCGTGGGTCCGATGGTGACCGACCTGATGGGCGGACAGGTCGACTTTGGTACTCTGGCTTTGCCTAGCGTCCAGGGGCAGATCAAGAGCGGCACACTACGCGCCATCGGCGTGCTGACGCCGACCAGAACGCCGGCCGCGCCGGAAATTCCCACATTCGCCGAGCAGGGTCTGAAGGATTTCGCTGTCGAGGCGTGGTTCGCCGTCATCGGTCCCAAGAATATGCCCGCCGCGCAGATCAAGAGGGCTCACAGCGCCATCGTCGAGGCATTCAACGATCCAGCCGTCAAGGAAGCGATGGCCAAGCAGGGCAACACTATCAACATCAGCACACCGGAGCAGGCGCAGGCAGCGTTTCGACGTGAACTCGCGAAGTATGCGGATCTGGTGAAGAGGGTGGGGCTTGAAGCGCAATAGAAGGCAGATCAAATGTACTACGCACTCATGCGGTGTCAGTTCAGCGTTGACTTGAACCGCTGGGGTGAAGAAGGTCAGCGGCAGTTTGCAGTCCGAAGCGGACGCTTAAAACAACAACCGCGACGTCCCGCGAGCGTCTCATGATGGCCGGGAGTACGCGCTCAGACGCGCCGCCTGCCGAAATTTCGCCCAGCGGTCGCTTTTCCAAAACGCGAATCGTCGCTCCCGACCCGATATAGGTAGTCCGTTCAATACCCAGCATTGTCCAGACCAGTACGGT
>Ga0334722_10002851_pt1 | contig 19039 bp, 17 predicted proteins | sample C3_bottom_MG_FD_207210 | JGI IMG/M metagenome (GOLD analysis project Ga0334722, IMG submission 207210) | Sediment microbial communities from Yellowstone Lake, YNP, Wyoming, USA - C3_bottom | ecosystem: Environmental > Aquatic > Freshwater > Lake > Sediment | place: USA: Wyoming | collected...
ATCTTCATGATCGGTTCCCAGTCGGGATCGGTCATATCGGTAACCAGAACCTGACCGGCTTTAAAGCTGTGGATATCAACAACATCGGCGATGACATTGGCCTTGCCCTGGCCGATCTTGCTACCAACCGCCAAACCCTCCACCAAAACCGTACCCTTTTCTTTCAGCTTATAGGTTTCAATACAGCCTTTGGAGGCTTGGGAATGGACGGTTTCGGGGCGGGCCTGGACAATAAAGAGTTTGCCGGTGCCAACATTAACCCCATCACCATCCTTGGCCCACTCGATGTCCATACCCTTCTTGTAGTGGTCCTCGATGATGCAGGCCCATCTGGCAAGCTGGAGGATTTCATCGTCGTTCAGCACATAATTGACCCGTTCAGCCTGGGTGGTGGGAATATTTTTGACCGGTTCAAGGGCTCCTGGTTCGTTATTATAGACCATCTTGATCTCTTTGCTACCCACCCTTTTGCCGACGATGGGCCGCTTGCCCTGCTTAAGAGTGGGCTTAAAGACATAGAACTCATCGGGGTTAACTGCGCCCTGCACGACGTTTTCGCCCAGGCCCCAGGCTCCGGTCAGAAAGACTGCGTCCTCGAAACCGCTTTCAGTATCGATGGAGAACATGACGCCGGAAGAAGAGGAATCACTCCGCACCATCTTCTGAATAGTGATCGAGAGGTAGACATCAAACTGGCCAAAACCCTTGTCGTGCCGATAAGAGATGGCGCGATTGGTGAAGAGACTGGCGAAACACTTCTTGCAGTTGGCGATCAAGGCATCGACACCGCGAATGTTAAGATAGGTTTCCTGCTGGCCAGCAAAGGAGGCGTCGGGAAGATCCTCAGCGGTGGCGGAGGAGCGCACCGCCACATCCACATCCTTGCCGTATTCGGCTTCCATTTTTTGATAAGACTCGATGATGGCCTGACGCAGGTCAGCCGGGAACTCAGCGGTACGGATAATATCCCGGGCCTTCTCGCCGCGGGCCTGGAGGTTGTGGAGATCATGGGTGTCGAGACCGGCCAGAGCATCTTCGATGGACTGGGCTATTCCGGCAGCCTCCAGCAGATAACGATAGGCATAAGCGGTGATGGCGAAGCCATGCGGTACAGCCACGCCCTTGGAAGTCAAATTTTGGTACATCTCCCCCAGAGAGGCGTTTTTGCCGCCGACCAGATGCACATCCCCGATACCAATTTCTTCGAACCAAAGGATCAAAGCTTCATCATGTGTTCCCATCATTCCTCTCCTGCATTATTTAACGATTTTCAAACCATTGACAATTTTGGGCGCGACTTAAGACCAGCGACCTTTATCATTAAAGACGAGGGCCGCAAATTTTATAGCGAATCTTCCCGGCATTGTCCACTTAAACTTGCCCGCCAAGCCTGTAAATCCGGGCCGCACAAGCGTCAAAGATACCAATAATCGACGTAATATTCAGAGATTCCTCAATACCACCCAGGCAAAGGTTACTGTCAAACCCATCTATACCCCACCGCAAACTACGGTAAGCAAAACTTTGCCGACCAGCCCCGGCTTCTGCTATATTCGGAGGGGAACCAGAAATTAGCCAACCATTCCTTCCTCTAGGACCATAATCATGCCCGACCTCGACAGCCTAAAAAAACTCTGCGACCAGCATCTCAAACCCGGCGACCATCGCACAAGTGATTATTTTGCTTTACTCCGGCAGTTGGTGGCAAAACGCGGACAAGCCCCCCCCACCACTTCCGACCATGATTTCTGGCAGAGTGAAATTGACCGGGTCTACGTATTATTGGCAGATGAGATCCGCACCAACTCTAACAAGCCGCGCAAACCAGTTAAATTCGGCACCTCCGGCTGGCGGGGAGTACTCGGCAAGGAACTCTTCGTAACCTCGGTATCCCAGGTCGCCCTGGCCATCGGCGAACTCTACGAAGAGATGGGCAATAACCGCCAACTCATCGAGGCCTTGGGGGTGTCCGACCCCACCGAGGCCAGGAAACGCGGCTGCCTCTTGGGCTTCGACAACCGTTTCGGCGGTGAAATCCTTGCCGACGCCGTGGCCGATGTCTTGACCGGCCTGGGTTTCGTCGTTCACTACGCCGGGGAATCCACCACCGGCGTGCTTTCCGCTGCCCTGCTCGAACTAAACGGTGCCTTCTCGATCAATCTGACCCCCAGCCACAACCCGCTGGAATATGGCGGCTTCAAGTTCAACGCCGCCGATGGGGGCCCTGCCGCCCCGGTGATCACCGACCAGATCACCGCCAGAGCCGAGGCAATTATCAATGGCGGACGCAAACCGACCAGCAGTCCCCACCCTGAATTACGCCAACCCTGCGACGCCTTGGGTCTCTGGCTCACCTTCCTGAAACGCGGCGGCAAACTGCACGGTTTGGACCAGGAGAGAATCATCGCCCAGTTCTTTGCCGACCCGCGCCTGGTGGTGGCCATTGATGCCGTACATGGAGCCAGTCGGGTGCACCTGCGGCGCCTCTTCGCTGATCGCGCCAACGAACGACTTATCTTCCTGCGTGACAGCAATGACCCGACCTTCGGCGGTATTTCCCCGGAACCCTCCACCGCCAACCTGGAGCCGGTCCGCCAGGCCCTGGCGGCCAGACCCGAGCCCCTGAAGCTGGGAATGATCATCGACCCGGACGCCGACCGGATCCGCTTCACCGATGGCGTCAACGATATAGACATGAATCGCTTCGGCGCCGCCGCCTACCACTACCTGCACGAGAGCAAAGGCAAACGCGGGCTAGTGGCCAAGAGCGTCGCCACTAGCAATTTCGCCAACGCTGTGGCCAAAGGACTGGGAGAAGAGGTTTTTGAGAGTCGAGTGGGTTTCAAGGAGTTCAAGCCGGTGATCGGTCGGGCCCTGGTGATGTTTGAGGAGTCAGACGGTATCTCGATCCTGGGCCACACCCCGGAAAAGGACGCCTATATCGGCCTGTTTCTGGCCCTTGATCTGGTCATCAACACCGGCAAAAACCTGGGAGACTACATCCTCGATATTGAAAAACAGTTCGGCTCTTATTATCCAGGCCGCAGCTCCATCTCCGTCAGCCTCCAAGGCGAGGAACTTTTGGCAGCATTGGAAAAGCTGGCGAAATACCAACTCGGCACTTACCTTACAGTCGGAGGGCGGGAAAAGCAGATTGTCGAGGTTCTGGCCATCGATGGTCGCAAATTAATTCTCGACGACGGCAGCTGGCTCTTGATCAGACCCTCGGGCACCGAACCCAAGGTCCGTTTTTACGTGGAGGCCAGAAGCGCCGATGGTTGCCAGGCCCTGGTTGATACCGCCCAACAGCTGCTGGCGGAAGTCGGCCTGGTTGACTGAACCGGCCCGCTGTGCTAATTAAGAAGGCAAGGAAAGGTTCCGGAAATTTACCCCGCACTAATGGAGACTAAGGCAATGAGAGATCGGGTGGAAGTGGCCTTGAACCAGATCAGACCGACTCTGCAAAAGGATGGCGGCGATGTCCTGCTGGTTGATGTCGGCAGCGATGGCGTGGTCAAAGTGCGGATGACCGGGGCCTGCCGGGGATGTCAAATGTCGGATGTGACCCTGCGCGAGGGTATTGAAAAATTTCTCAAACACGAGATCCCGGAGATCACGGCGGTGGAGTCTGTCTGAGGTGCGGATCGGCTATTTGTGATAACCGCTACCGGCCCTGATACTGAATGCCCGGTAAAGCTGCTCCAGGATAAGCAGCCTGGCCATTTCGTGGGTGAAGGTCATCCGCGATAACGATAGTTTAAATTCGGCCCGGGCCAGGATCTCAGGCGCCAGCCCCAACGCCCCGCCCACCAGAAATATCAGCTGCCGCCGACCGCCATCCTGCCAAACTCCCAACTGGCCCGCCAACTCCTCCGAACTTAAGCTCCGCCCGCCTGGATCCAAGGCTACTATCAAGGCCTTCGGCGGCAGATGCGCCAGCAGCGCCTGCCCTTCCTCCTGCCGCACCTGCGCCTCCGGTTTACTGGCCGGTCTGATTTCTTTCAGAACCCGAACTTCCACCTCGGCATAATTGGCAAGCCGCCGGCGATAATCATCAATCCCTGCTGCCAGATAGGCTTCGCGGGTCTTGCCGAGGAAAAGAAATTCAAGGCGCATGATTTAAGTCACAGATAAGAGAAACCTGCCGAGAAATAGCGGCAGAAAGAATGCGCAAGATAGAACCCCGGTGGCTGGCACGATAAGCGCCGAGAAACTTCACTAAATCGCTCTCAACAGTTGGGCTTCCCCTTCTGCTTGGCGAAATAGGCCGTAAGTATTGCACAAAACTCCTGGTACTCCACCTCCCGATTAAGCCCCGGACAGGAAGCCCTGATCGCCGTGAGGTTCCCCTCATCCGCCAGGATACTGGGATGAAGCGGCCACTGCCCGCAGCGCCATGGCTTACCGGAATGGACGGTGCACCCCTCGCGGTAGAAAATACAGTGGCCATCGACCACCTTCATCTGCACGACGTTATCGGTAACCCGCAGGTAGCGCCGGAACACCTCTTCCTGCGGCAGCCGCAGATAGGCAACCAAGCGCACTTGATCCTCCTGATCCAGGGACACCGTAGTCTCACCCTGGCAGCAGTGGCCACATTGGCGACATTTGAAAATCTTCTCCGACAAAATTACGCCCCCGAAAAGTTTGACCCAGCCCTAATTCCCTGTCACGAAAAGCGCTTGCTCAAGGTTTCGTCGCACAACCAAATTGGTCACGAAAAATTGGTCGCGAAAAATGGTGTTTATACCTGAGCTTGGCGACTTAGACAAACGTTTTTGACGTACTGAGATCGGTAATTACCACGCAACTCAGGCGGAACCAACCACACCGCCAAAAATGGCGATATCAATTCCACCCAAACTGGCTGCCTGTTTCCATTTGCGCTCGACCGGGGTGTGAAAAATCACCTCGTAATCACCGGGCAAAACCAGCCAGGCATCGTCGGCCAGCTCTCTTTCCAACTGCCCCGGGGCCCAACCCGAATACCCCAAAGCAAAAAGATAATCGGCCGGGGCAGCGCCCCTGGCTATGTCACGGAGAATAGCCACATCACTGGAGAGACGAATACGACTGGTCACCTCCAGATAGTGCTGGCATTCGAAGTCAGCGGAAAAGAGAAAGAATCCCGCCTCCATCTCCACCGGGCCACCTAAATGGATGGGTGGTAGCGATAGAGATGGCACCTGGATACCGGCCCCCTCCATAACCTCGGCCAGGCTATGACTGCTGACTTGATTGATGATCAGCCCCATGGCCCCCTCGGCATCGTTATGGGCGCAGAGATACACCACCTGCTGCTTGAACCGGGGATCGGGCATCCGGGGTGTAGCGATCAAAAAATTTCCCTGAAGTGATTCCATGCAACGTCCTGATTGATTTGATTCTAAAAGATAAACGGATTATGCTCGAATTGACAGAGCGTTGAATAATAGCACCATCAGTACTCATGAGCTCACAAAACTCCAGTGCTGACATAATTTAAGCGAAGTTAATCGAGTAGCGATAAATAAGATGTTGCCCTCACCTAGGACAATGTTCTACAACAGACGAGTAATTATATACATCATCCCCATCCGACAAACCTCAACCACTTAAAAGCAGCCAATTTTCACTTTCGGCTGAACAAATGATATGCGCAGCGAGACAGAACTAATCCTCGATAAAATCATCAACTCCGACTGTCACGATCCCTTTCAGGCCCTGGGGATTCATGTCATCAGCGAGAAGCCGCCGCAATCGGTTATTCGCACCTTCCAGCCCCATGCCGAATCGGTGCGACTGGTCGTTGACGATGAGCTGCGCGACATGTACAAGATGCGCGAGGAGGGACTGTTCGAGATCATCGTTCCCCGCCTACCCCCCTTCGACTATAGTTTCGAGGCCACCTACTACAACAATTTCACCAATAGTTTTGGTGATCCATACACTACTTTGCCGGAACTGGGCAGTGATGACCAGCATCTTTTCAACAATGGCACCCACTACCAGCTTTATGACAAGTTAGGTGCTCACCCCACCGACATTAATGGGAAAAATGGCACCATCTTCCGGGTATGGGCGCCCAACGCCAGAAGAGTCAGTGTCATCGGCGATTTCAACTCCTGGGATGGTCGGGTTCATCAAATGCGGGTTATCGATCAGTCGGGAGTCTGGGAGTTGTTCATTCCCGGCCTTGGCCAAGGAGAAGCCTACAAATACGAGATCAGAACCAGCGACAACACCACCCTGGAAAAATCCGACCCGGTCCAGTTTTTCGGGGAAGTGCGCCCCAAGAGTGCTTCGGTGGTTTGGGATCTCGACGGTTACGAATGGCAGGATCAAGATTGGCTTAAAAAGCGGCGCCAGAGCCAACCCTACGATGCCCCCATGTCTATCTATGAGGTCCATCCCGGTTCCTGGCAACGCGACCCCAATGAGCCGGGCCGCTTTCTCTCCTTTCGGGAACTGGCCAATTACCTGATTCCCTACGTCAAGCAGATGGGCTTTACCCACATCGAACTGATGCCGGTATCCGAACACCCCCTGGACGAGTCCTGGGGGTACCAGACCACCGGCTACTACTCGGTGACCAGCCGCTACGGCACCCCCCAGGATTTTATGCATTTTGTCGACACCTGCCACCAGCAAGGCATCGGGGTAATCATCGACTGGGTGCCGGCCCATTTCCCCACCGATGGCCACAGCTTAAGCATGTTCGACGGCAGCTACCTCTACGAACATTCTGATCCTCGCCGGGGTTTCCACCCGGAATGGGGCACCAGTATCTTCAATTTTGGCCGCAAAGAGGTCAGCAACTTCCTGATCGCCAACGCCCTCTTCTGGTTCGATAAATTTCATATCGACGGTCTGCGGGTTGATGCGGTAGCCTCCATGCTCTACCTGGACTACGGCCGCAAAGAAGGGGAATGGATACCTAACCAGTACGGGCAAAAAGAAGACTTCGAGGCCATTGAATTTCTTCGCCACTTAAACAGCATCGTCTACCAACGTTTTCCCGACGTGCTGATGATAGCCGAGGAATCGACCAGTTTCTTCGGGGTATCCAAGGCGACCAACCATGGCGGTCTGGGCTTTGGCTTCAAGTGGAACATGGGCTGGATGAACGACACCCTGAAGTACATGGGCACCGATCCGCTCTTCCGCAAATATCACCATAATTCCCTGACCTTCTCGCTGCTTTACGCCTTCACGGAAAATTTCATCACCCCCCTCTCCCATGACGAGGTGGTCCACGGCAAACGCTCACTGCTCGCCAAGATGCCCGGCGACCGCTGGCAGCAATTCGCTAACCTTCGCCTGCTCTACTTCTTCCTCTGGACCCATCCCGGCAAGAAGCTTCTGTTCATGGGCGGCGAGTTCGGGCAGCTATCGGAATGGTACTGCAAGGTCAGCCTTGACTGGCACCTGCTCAACGAAGATCCCCTGCACCAGAAACTTCAGGACTATGTGGCCCGTTTGAACTCCGTATATCGGGAATCAAAGCCACTCTGGGAGGTGGATTTCTCACCCGAGGGCTTCCGCTGGATGGATTTCAACGATGTGGATAATAGCATAGTTTCTTATGCCCGCTTTGGCAAAAACCCTGCCGACCATCTGGTTTGTCTGCTCAACTTCACCCCCAATGTCATCCACGACTACAAGGTGGGAGTACCGGGAAAACTCCCCTACATTGAGGTGTTCAACACCGACCAACCAGATTTTGGCGGCACCAACGTCACCAATCCGACCCAGAAGTTCGTCTTCGCCGAACCCTTTGGGCAGGCCCCCAATCATGTCCTGGTTTCTGTGCCGCCACTGGGCGGACTGATCTTAAAACCGGTAGATTAAGGGAGAGCAAGGATGACCGAGGCCGACGCCACGCAACAGCCCCAGGGCGATAAGATTCGCAAAGCGGTACGCTGGATTAGCGATATGATCCACGAGCATCCAGAGAAATCCCGGGCCACCATCATCAAAGAAGCCGAGATTCGCTTTGATCTGACCCCCCGGGAATGCACCTTCCTTGACCAAGAGACCCCCAAGGATTGTAGCTGAGGTCGACGGGTTAGGGATGGCCAATGCCTGCCACTGTCATACCGCAACATTCACCGACCATGCTCGCGACAAACTCTGCACCACAACCACGCCACCAATAAATTCAGCTTGGATAAGTAGCCATGCCGGTACTGTTAAATTGCCAATATCCGCAACGCTCGCCAATCAACTTACCCTGGTTGCGACAGATCGCCGAAAATCTGCTGACGATCATTGGCCGCATCGATGCCGAACTAAGTCTGCTGCTGGTGGACGATGCCCAGATGCGCGAGTTGAACCGCCAGTATCGCGGCAAGGACAAGCCCACCAACGTCCTCTCCTTTCCCCAGGGCGGCGGTGACGATCCCACCGGCGACTATCTCCTGGGCGATATCGTCATCTCGCTGGACACCGCCATCCGGGAAGCCCACGCCAAGAAGATTACCGCCCACAGCCACTGCCGAACCTTGCTGATCCACGGCCTGGTTCATCTATTGGGGCTGGACCATGAACGCTCCGAGGAAGAATACCGGCTGATGCTGGCCCAGGAAAAATTCCTCGCCCAAGAACTTAAAAACACCGAAAGGAGAAACGGAATGATCAATCTGGCCATCAATGTCGATCACGTCGCCACCCTGCGTCAGGTAAGAGGCGGCAAAGAACCAGATCCAGTCACCGCCGCCGGGATCTGCGAACTGGCCGGGGCCGGCGGCATCGTCGTCCACCTGCGCGAGGATCGCCGCCACATCCAGGACCGCGATGTTTACCTGCTGCGCGAGCTGGTCAAGAGCAAGCTCAACCTGGAGATGGGCGCCAACGAGGAAATCATCAAGATTGCCCTACAGGTAAAGCCGGATATGATCACCTTGGTTCCGGAAAAGCGGGCTGAACTTACCACCGAGGGTGGCCTGGATGTGGCCGGGCAGAAGGTCAAACTCAAGAAGGTGGTGGCCAAGATGGCTAAGGCGGGAATTCCGGTGTCGATGTTTATCGATCCCGATCCCAAGCAGGTGGCGGCATCCCGCGAGGTTGGCGCCACTTTTGTGGAGATCCACACCGGCCGGTATGCCGATGCAATAAGCGCAGAGATTGCCGACCGAGAGTTTGAGCTGATCGCCAAGGCCGCCGAGTCGGCCTATGAAACCGACCTACGGGTCAACGCCGGTCATGGCCTCAACTACCTAAACACCCCACGCATCGCCGACCTGGGAATGATCGAAGAGTTGAGTATCGGCCATGCCGTGATGGCGCGGGCGATCTTTGTGGGGCTGGATCAGGCGGTGCGGGAGATGCTGGCACTACTGTAAGGATGGGGCAAGGGCCGTGGGAGCGTCGCCTGACCGCGAACGCCCAAAGAGTGCAAAACCCGCGGCCCCTTTACCTGCTCCGGAATGGAAGTTCGCGACCGGGAGGTCGCTCCTACAGGCACCAACCCAGCTGCCGCAGGCCAACCAGCTTCCCGACTAAAGCTCAGACTCCAAACCCTTGATATCCTTGTGGTTACCAAGAACCACCAGGATATCAGAGACATTAAGCAAGGTGTTGGGGCTGGGGTTGAACTGCATCTCACCACCCTGGCGCTTGATGGCCACCACAATCAGGTCATACTTCTTCCGGATCTCTGATTCCATCAGGGAAGAACCAGCCAGCTGGGAGTGGGCGGAAACCACCATCTCCTCCAAGCGCAAGCCCAATTCGCCACCATGCACCGCCAGGTCGATAAAGTCGATCACCGTCGGCCGCACCAGCTGCTGGGCCATCCGGGTGGCCCCAATATAATAGGGGGAAAGCACCTTATTGGCCCCGGCCCGGATCAGCTTGGTCTCAGCTCCATCCTCACCGCTGGAGCGGGCCATGATGAAGAGATCCGGGTTAATGCCCCGGGCCGAGAGGGTGATATAAACGGTATCGGCGTCGGAGGACACCACCGCAATCAACCCGCGAGCCGTCATTATTCCAGCATCTTTGAGGATCTGATCATCGGCGGCCTCCCCTTCCAGAACATAGTACCCATGCTCGTTGATGACCGGGATTCGGTGCGTGCTCTTCTCGATGACCACAAATGGCCTGCCATTATCCTCGAGAATCTTGCAGATCACCTTGCCAATCCGACCAAAGCCACAGACGATGTAATGGTCGCGCAGCTTAGCGACATCCTTCTTCATCCTCATTCTCCCTAAGGTTGCCCGCAGTCCGCCTTCCACCACGTCCTCGGTAATCTTACTGAACATATACAAGACAAAGGCCACCCCGATCATGATCAAGAACATATTGAAAACGCGGCCCGCCGCACTTAAGTGGACAACCTCGCCATAGCCGACGGTGGTGATGGTGATCACCGTCATGTAGAGGCTGTCCAGAAAACTGCCGCCCTCGATGAGCATGAAACCGACCGTCCCGAAGGTCAGGATCAGCAGCAACAGCAGAAACCGGACGGCAAAACGCCTGCTCATCTGATGGCCTGGTGATTTGAAGAAGCGTTTTAACATGGGCCTGGGCTTTTGGGTTGGCGTGCGAGGAACACCGGCAGTCGGCGCGTGATCATTATACGAATATCACGAAAAGCCCGGTTTTGTCCGCAAGAAAACGTTCTGCTGGCGGAAGATTTCTCCAGCACAGTTCAGGTTGGACGGCAACAAGGCATTCCAGGGCTGCCAAGGTATAAGTGGCGCTTTTAAGATTAAGGTTATTTACAAACTACTGCTTAGTTATTGGCAGGCCGAAATATTTATTTTATAGTCCGCCGACCGCGTTGAAACCGGCCACGTTTATCCGCCCCGCCGACGGTTCGGCGAGACGGAAAAGTCATATATCCCTCAATCCCAAAGGCACAAAGGAGCAGTCATGAACATCCTGGTATTCGGACCAAACGGCAGCGGCAAGGGCACCCAGGGCGCCATCGTCCAGAAGAAGTACAACCTTCCCCACATCGAATCCGGCGCCATCTTCCGCAAGAACATCGGCGGCGGCACCGAACTGGGCAAACAGGCCAAGGAGTATATCGACCGCGGCGATCTGGTTCCCGATGGTATCACCATCCCGATGATCCTCGACCGCCTGAAGGAGAACGACTGCAAGCCGGGCTGGATTTTGGACGGCTTCCCCCGCAACAAGGTGCAGGCCGAGACCCTGGCCAAGGCCTTAAGCGACGCCGGCATCAAGCTCGACTACGTGGTCGAAATCGTCCTGCCCCGCGATGTCGCCAAGCTGCGCATCACCGGCCGCCGTCTCTGCGTCAACGACAACAACCACCCCAACCACGTGGCCTTCGAGGCCATCAAGCCGGTGGAAAAAGATGGCAAGATCATCTGCCGGGTCTGCGGCGGCGAACTCAAAACCCGCGCCGATGACCAGGATGACACCGCCATCGACAAGCGCCACGACATCTACTACGAAGACAAAACCGGCACCATGGCCGCCGTCAACTACTTCAAGGGCCTGGGCACCGCCAAGGTTATTTCCGTGGATGGCCGTTCCGGCATCTCTGAAGTTAGCGAAGCAATAATGTCAAAGCTGGCCTAAGCGCTGGTAGCCAGGTAATGTAAAAGCCCTGAGGAGCGCGTGCTCCTCAGGGCTTTTCTATTTTATGTCTGACCGATCCGACCGATCAGTCAGATACTCACCGGCCCTTCAGCGCTGCAATCCTCTCTTCGATGGGCGGATGGCTGGCAAAAAGCGACATCATACTCGGTCTGTCGGTGATACCGGCGGTAGCCAGGCTCTTGGGCAATGGCTCCACCTCTAACCCACCCAACCTTTGCAGGGCGGCGACCATCGGACTGGGAGTGCCCAGCAGTTGTGCGGCCCCGGCGTCGGCCCGGAACTCCCGTTGCCGAGAGAAATACATGACGATGGTGCTGGCCAAAATACCGAAAACGATATCGAAGAAGATCACACTGATCATATAGCCAATGCCGGGGCCGGAGGATTGCCGGTCGTCCCGGCGCAGGAAGCTGTCCACCAGGTAACCCATCACCCGGGACAGGAAGATCACGAAGGTATTGACCACCCCTTGAATGAGGGTCAGGGTCACCATGTCGCCGTTGGCGATGTGCGAAACCTCATGGGCCAGCACCGCCTCGGCCTCCTCGCGGGTCATGCTCTCCAAGAGGCCGGTGGAAACCGCCACCAGCGAATTATTGCGGGTAGCCCCGGTGGCGAAGGCATTGGGCGCCCCGTCATAGATGGCCACCTGGGGCATGGCCAACCCGGCCGCATTAGCCAGGCGACTGACCGTATCCACCAACCAGCGCTCGGTCTGGTTAGCAGGCGTAGCGATAACCTTGGCACCGGTGGACCACTTGGCCATGGTCTTGGAGAGTAGTAAAGAAATAAAGGCACCGCCGAAGCCAATCACCAGTGAAAACCCCAGAAGCAAACCGAGATTCAGGCCGTTGGCGGTCAAAAATTTATTAACCCCCAACAGGCTGGCGACAACTGACAGCACCAGCATTACAGCGAGATTGGTGACGAGAAACAATACGACGCGCTTCATTTTTTCACTCCATTGTTATTTAGGTTATTTAGGCTGAAGACCGAAGGCTGAAGGTCTAAGCGGAAGACTATTAGAATGCATGACAAAAACCACAACCAGGCGATCAAGCATCTTAACAAGTAACAACCTCTACCCTTCAGCCATCGGTCTTCAGCCTTCAGTCTGACTTCCATCAGCCCTCGGTCTGCCTTCCTTCAGCCTTCAGTCGTTCTCCGAGCCCGAATCGAACTAAAGATCGAGGCCACGATCAACAAGGCTCCCAACAGCCCGGTGACCGCCTCGGGAATATGCCATTTTACTCCGGCAAACATCAGGACAGCCAAGGCACCAATGGCCCAGAAGGCGCCATGTTCGAGGTAACGGTAATGCTCCAAGGTGCCCCGGTCAACCAGAAACAAGGTGAAACTCCGCACAAACATGGCCCCGGCGCCCAGCCCCAGGGCGATGACCAGCAGGTTGTTGGTCATCGCAAAGGCGCCCACCACCCCGTCGAAGGAAAAGCTAGCGTCCAGCAGCTCCAGGTAGAGAAACCCGGCGGCGCCCTGGCGCACCACTTGCTGCGACTCCTCCTCGCCGCCCAGCAAGGCCGCCGCCCCCTTGGCGATAATAAAGGCAATCACCCCCCAGACCCCGGCAACGACAAATTCGCCACGACTGGGGTCAGCAAGTAACCGGGAAACCAGGAGAATCGCGATTAAGGTCAGAGCCCCCTCGATGGCCTCCATCTTACCCAGCCTAGTCAACGGTCTTTCCAGCAGCTCGAACCAATGCTCGGTCTTGTGACGGGCCACAAAAAATTTCAAAAAGACCATCAGCAGAAAGGCCCCACCAAAGGCGGCAATCTGGTGATGGGCCGCGACCAGCTTCCGGGCATACTCATCGGGATTGGACACAGCCAGCTTTACTGCCGCCAGGGGGCCAATGCCAGCGGTTACGGCCACGATCAGCACTGGGAAGAGCAGCCGCATCCCGAAGACCGCCACCAGGATGCCCCAGAACAGGAAGCGGCGGCGCCAGACCTCGTCCCAATTACGCAATACCCCGGCATTGACCACGGCGTTATCGAAGGAGAGTGAGGTCTCCAACACCGTCAGAAACAGCACCGTCGCCGCCCCTGCTAAGCCGCCGACAAAGAAACCGGCCACCACTGCCACCAGGCAGAATACCAGGGAACCACCAAAGTTTTTACTGAGGTTTTTCATTGAAGGCGATAGTACTGAAAGTACCCATGGGAAGCAAGGGAATTGACCGCTGCCGTGATCCTCGCCCCCCTGCAGCCAGCCAGGGAGACCACGAGCAAATCCTTACTTTTTATTTGCTGCCACCAATCTATCGAAAGTCGCCTGATCGGCGACAAAAGCCCGGGCTTTCTCTCCCGCCCGGATAATGCTCAGGCGCTTGAGCTTGTCCCCCTTGCGAATTGCCTCAACCACCTCCTGACCCTTAACCACCCGGCCAAAGACCGTATGAATGTCATCCAGGTGCGGGGTGGCCACATGGGTGATAAAGAATTGGCTGCCGTTGGTATTGCGCCCGGCATTGGCCATGGACAAGACGCCGGGGCCGTCGTGGTACAGGTGTGGGTAAAACTCGTCGGGAAAAGTGTAGCCCGGCCCGCCGCTACCGTTACCCAGGGGATCACCACCCTGAATCATGAATTTTTCGATCACCCGGTGAAATTTGAGGCCGTCATAAAAACGGACCCCTGCGCCCCGATTGGAGTTAATGGTGCCTTCGGCCAGGCCGACAAAGTTAACCACGGTCATCGGTACCTTCTCAAATTCCAGCCGCAGGAGAATCTCCCCCTTACTGGTATCCATCAGGGCATAGAGGCCATCCCCGAATTCAGCCACCTTGGCGCCCAGCTGCACCTCCGTATAAAGAATGGCCGGTTTTTCCTCTGGCGCAGTGAAATAGAAAATGCCAGCGCCAACCACCAAGATCACCAAGATGGCCAGCACTCTCTTTCTGGTAAATTTATTTATTTGCTCTCTCAGCACGGCGGTTTCTCCCCTTGTTGCAAAATTAAAAATCCCCATAACGTCACTACCACGTGATCGCCTTTATTGTAACTGTTCCTAATAGGTTGCGTTAATAATATTCGTTCTTACAATCTTGAAACATACCCTCCCACCTTCAGATAATTATGGAGAAAAGGCCTGCCTGTGACCAACGAAATACTGATGGAGCACCTGATCCAAGAGGAACCATTCTATCTGCCGCAAGGTGATGAGTTGACCATCGCCCGGGCCGCCTACGCCCACGGCATCCCCCTGCTCCTTAAGGGGCCCACCGGTTGCGGCAAGACCCGTTTCATGCACCATCTGGCCTGGCTGCTGAAACGGCCACTGATCACCATTTCCTGCCACGACGATCTCTCCACCAGCGACTTGGTCGGGCGCTTTTTGATCAAGGGCAACGAGGCAATTTGGGTGGACGGACCGCTGACCATGGCGGTTCGGCATGGCGCCATCTGTTATCTGGATGAGGTGGTCGAGGCCCGCAAGGATACCACCGTGGTCATCCACCCCCTGGCCGATGATCGCCGCGAGCTGCCCATCGAGAAGCTCGGGGAACTACTGGTGGCGCCGCCGGAGTTTATGCTGGCCATCTCTTACAATCCTGGCTACCAGAGTGTACTCAAAGATCTGAAACAATCCACCCGGCAACGTTTCGTGGCCGTGGAGTTCACCTATCCCAGCGAAGAATTGGAAAGCAGCATCGTCAGCCATGAATCGAGGGTGACAGCAGAACTGGCAACCTCCCTGGTTAAGCTGGCCACCATGACCAGGAAACTCAAGGATGAGGGGTTACAGGAAGGCGCCAGTACCCGGCTGCTCATCCATGCCGGCAAGTTGATCAACTCCGGGATGGAGCGCCGCCGCGCCTGCCGGGCCGCCATCAGCGAACCCCTGACTGATGAACCCGAGCTGCTGGCCGCCCTGAACGAGATGATCAATTCCTTGTTCTAAAAAGACCATGCCGACTCCCGCCCTGACCATGTTTGACCTGAAAGAGCGCTTCTTCGCCCTGGCCTCCCCGCCCCTGCCTTCTGACTGGGAGGTTGAGGAAAACCTGGAAAAACTGCGGCCCCTTTCCCCCCAGCGCCAGAGCCTGATCCTCCAACAAATTCCGGCCATCTGGCCGGTGAGCAACTCCCTTTGTTACTCCTACCTGGCCTGCGCCGGAACAGCCCTGGAATGCCTTAGCGATAGCCAAATATCCGACTGGGTAAGCGCCATCCTCGACACCTACGAGCAGCAGGGCTTGCGGGGCGCCCAGAATTTCATGGCCGATGCCGAAGGCAACTACCTCTGCCGTTTGCGCGGAGAGACGGGAGTTGAATTGGAATCCCTGCCCCATCTCCAGGCCTATGCCCAAGGGGTAGCAGGTCTGCCGTTACGCCTGGCGCCAAGCCTGGAACTGGGAACCGACACCGAGACCATCTTCCTGCCCGCCAAGATTACCGCCTTTGCCAACCGCGCAGAAAACTTCCTCTATTACAAACTACTGCTCACCCTGCAGGTCGGGCTTATCCAAATCGGCACCTATCAACTGGTGCTAAGACCGGAAGACCCCTTGGTGCAAAGTTTGCTGGCCGCCAACCCGGCAGCGGGAGCGATCCCGGCAGAGATCACTTTAAGCGATTTTTTTAAGCTTTTTCCCAACCCGCGCCTGGCGGAAGAGATCTTCACCCTCGCCGAGGCGCGGCGGCTCCTGGCCTGGTTGGCCGCCACCCTGCCCGGACTCTGGCGTGACGGTCAGGCCATTTTACGGCGACTCAGCGAAACCATGGATATAAAAAATCTGCCGGGTGGCGTGGTCACCAGCATTGCCGACCTGCGCTGCCTGGTAATGGCTGCTGGCCCCACCGACCCATTGCCCACCGGGGCTGAATCATCCCTTAACCTTTCTGCCCAATTTCTTGCCCCAGCGCTGACCGTTGCCGATTCGGCCACCAAGACCGGTGCCATCTACGCCATTCTCTCGAAAAGTTCCCACCCTTACCAAGCGAGCACGCCCCTGCCCTGGCTGGGGCGCTTGCAGCCGGACGCCGCCTGGCAGGTTCGGCTGCGCCAGCGCCAGGAAGCCAAGGCAAAATTCATCAAGGGGCTGGCGATTATTCTGGCGGCAGCCTCGCCAGCGGGACCACCAAACAACTCTGAGGGAAGCGTGGCGCAGCCGGGGCGCGGCGAGCAGAGCGCCACCGCAGCCCTGCTGCTTGCCCCGGGAAATAATGCCCCGGAACCGCAGAAATCTCCGGCATCCCCCAAGAGCCAGAACCTGGTAACCTTGGAGACCTTGGCCACCGAACTCCCGGAAGCACTGCGGGAACTTGGCCAGGAAATCACCCATGATCTCGGGCAGATTCCCGCTGAATATGTCAGCGCCGCCCAAGGATTGAGCGGCCATGGCCCCCTGGCGATAACTGCCTCGGCAGCAAGTCCCGGTGAAAGCCTGGTCCAGCAACTGACCTATGCGGAGTGGGATTTTCGCCGCCAGGGATATCGCAAGGATTGGTGCGCGGTGAAGGAGAAGATTTTGTCGCCAGTGAAAAGCAGCCTCATTGAAACGACCCTCGCCAAATACCGGGGCCAGGTGAGCCAGCTCCGCAAACAGTTTGAGATGCTGCGGACCGGAGAGCGCTTCGTCGGCCGCCAACGGGAGGGCAGCGACTTCGACCTGGACGCAGTCATCGAATCGCTCTCGGACCGTTGGGCCGGAAAGGCCGGTTCCGACCAGCTCTTTATCCGACTGCGCCGGGACCAGCGCGATATTGCCGTCTTCTTCCTGGTGGATATGTCATCATCCACCGAAGGCTGGGTCAACCTGGCCCTTAAAGAGGCCTTGATCCTGACCGGTGAGGCACTACAAACCCTCGGCGATCGCTTTGCCATTGCGGGATTTTCCGGCATGCGCCGCACCCGCTGCGACTTCTTCCGGGTCAAGGACTTTACCGAATCCTACAATGCCGAAGTCAAAGGGAGGATTTGCGCCATGGCCCCCCGGGAGTACACCCGCATGGGTCCAGCCCTGCGCCACGCCACCCGCCTGTTGGATAAAGTCGAGGCGCGGGTGCGGCTGTTATTTGTCCTCTCGGATGGCAAACCGGAGGATTACGACGATTACAAGGGCAAATATGCCATTGAAGACACCCGCCATGCCCTGATCGAGGCCAAGTCGGTCGGCATTCATCCTTTCTGCCTCACCATCGATCGCCAGGCCCATGACTACATGCCGCACATGTACGGCGCGGTCAACTATATCTTCCTGGACGACGTCCGCAAACTACCCCTGCGCCTGCCCGCCATCTATCGGAACCTCACGACCTCCAGATAATCATCCAGTTGCCAGCCCCCGTGCAAATGGCTTATCATTTTAAATGAACCCCACGCCAATAAAAATGGAGATCAACATGAAATGGAAATTGCCCTATCAGATACCCCAGCTACCTCTGTTACTGCTGCTCTTTGGACTTTGTTCCTGTACCGGCCAGCCGCCCAAGGCAGGATTGGTTGATGGCCATCTGCGGCCCTGCCCCAACACCCTCAACTGCCTGAACAGCGAGACTGCCGGCCCGGCCCATGTCGCCCCGCTTCTCTACACCAGCTCCACCGCCCTGGCCTGGCAGAACCTGAAGAAGACCGTCGAAGACAGCGAGGGAATCATCGTCGATAGCCAGCCTGGCTATCTGCGGGCCACCTACACCTCACAGGTGCTGCGCTTCGTGGATGACCTGGAGTTCCGGCTGGACGAAGCGGCAGGGTTGATCCAGGTGCGCTCAGCTTCGCGCCTTGGTTTTTGGGACTTGGGAGTAAACAAGCGGCGGGTGGAACAGGTCCGGGGACTTTTCGCGGGGCGGGACGAGCGGTCGGGGAGATAGGGGGGCGAAATTAACTGGGTAGAACTCTATTCTGAGGTTCTACCCGCCCAAGGCGAGTTCAATCGTGTTACGCAGTTCCCCAAAATCGAAAGGTTTGGCCAGGAAGCCTTTAACCGCCGGATGTTGACGCAGGTGCTCATCGACCAGCGAACCAGTGCAGAGCACCACTTTCTGCCCCGGATAAAGCCGGATCAACTCGCCTAGCAAATTTTCCCCACTTATATCCGGCAAGGAGAGATCAAGCATAATCAAATCAATCTCCTGAGCATGATCACCCATAACCGCCAAAGCTTTCTTGCCGCTGTCAGCAGTATAAACCTGATGCCCAAAGGCCTCCAGCAATTCAGTAGTTGTTTCTTGCAGTAAAACATTATCTTCAATCAACAGCAACTTACCCATAGGGTACAATCTCCCTGTTTTCGGTAATCAGAACAAATAAAAAGGCGGCGGGACATCAGCCGTCCCGCCGCCCAAACTAATAACCTACATGCCGTCGATTAATCAACCAGCAATCAAGCCACCAATGGTTTTAGTCAGTTTTTCATCAACTGCCAGGGCGATTGTTTGCTCGGTAAGACCAGGAACCTCACTGCGCAGCCCCTTGCTCAAATTACCGAAACCGACCCGTAACTTGCGATCACTGA
>Ga0334722_10002852_pt1 | contig 19035 bp, 13 predicted proteins | sample C3_bottom_MG_FD_207210 | JGI IMG/M metagenome (GOLD analysis project Ga0334722, IMG submission 207210) | Sediment microbial communities from Yellowstone Lake, YNP, Wyoming, USA - C3_bottom | ecosystem: Environmental > Aquatic > Freshwater > Lake > Sediment | place: USA: Wyoming | collected...
TGGGATATTTTGTTTCAAGGTTCTGTTTATCTCCATAGTAAAGAAATAGGGGGTTCTAGGGCAGGGGCGAGAGATATTATCGGAAGTTGAGCAATCTTTTTTTATACTGACTGTATAATTTCTGAGTGGCAGGGCATTTTGGGGATCTTGACAAAGACCTCAAGAATGCGATTGCTTATCACTCCTACTCAGCTTGTGGCCTGTTCTTCTGAACCTTTTGGGCTAGGTCGGGATTTAACCTGATCGCTTCGGAAAGATGATCCGTTCCCTCATCGATTCTCCCCTGTTGGCCCAGTGCAAGCCCTAGATTGAAGTGAGCATCGGCATTCTTCGGTTCCAGCCTGACCGCCTCGAAAAAATGATCCGTTGCCTCTTTGATCTTTCCTTGTTGCGCCAAGGCAATTCCCAGGCCAATATGTGCCGCGCCATAATCAGGATTCAGCCGTATTGCCTCCTCGTATTGCCCGATAGCCTCCTGCAACTTTCCGAGTTGGACGAATGCGTCTCCTAAATTGTAGCGGGGGGAAACAAAATTAGGTTCTAGACGTATTGCCTCCGAATATTGTTTTATGGCCTCATCGATTCGGCCATTTTTGAATAACGAAAACCCAAGGTTGTTGTGGGCCTCCGAGTAGGATGGATCGATCCTGAGCGCCTCTAAGAAGTGATTGGAGGCCTTGTCGATTTCCCCTTGATCTAAGAAAAACAGACCTAGATTGTTATTGAGAACGGAGTTGTTGTCTGTGATACTGATTGTATGTTCAAAGAGAGTTGCCGAGTTTTCCCAGAGTTGGACTTGCAACCGGCTGACTACGGCCGCTACTGCAAGACAAACGCCTGCAGCCAAGGATAAAGCGATCCTCCGATGGCGCCACCCTGCTAAAAACTTTGGTATGCCCCACGATATGATAATAAATAGCCCTATGCTGGGAACATAGGTGAACCGGTCAGCCCTGGTGACTATCCCCACCATAACCAGCCCACTCACCGGCAGCAGGGTGCCAAGATACCAAAACCACCCCACCAGTAGATAGGGGTGACGGCGATGTGCCCGCAGAACCAAAATGGAGACCGTGAGCAGGATCAAACCGGCTCCCGCAACTTGCCAGGGGAGTAAAGGGGCGTGAGTGTAGAGTACTCCCAAAGGATGGGGCCAAACCGTTTGCCAGAGATAGATGACGTAGCTAACCAGGCTGTTGGCAATGCGATCCCCGACAGGCACTCCCCCAACAGACTTAACAGCTCCGATATTGTTTTGGGCCAAGAAGGTGATGATACTTATCGTTGCTGCAAGAAAAATGAGTGGAAGTTTCTCCTTCACCAATTTGAGGGGGGGGACAGGCCTCATCTGCTCGATAGGCAAATGATGATGCAGCGGTTCATTCCCTGAAAGACTTCCGGGGATTTGAAAACGATTCAAGGGCCAGTAGTCGAGTAACAGTAGGACAAACGGGAGAGTGACCAACATGGGTTTGGCCATCAGACCAAAGGTCATGGAGAGGATTAGCAGGAGATATCTCTTCGTGCTCGGAAGCTCTGCGTAGGATAGGTATGCCCACATGGTCAGCATCCAGAACAGTGTGCTCAGAACATCCTTACGTTCGGTGACCCAGGCAACCGATTCAACATGCAAAGGATGGAGAGCAAATAAGGCGGCAACAAAGGCACTGCGCCATATTTTTCCTGTCATCCTTTTGAGGAGCAGAAAGAGCAAAAGAAGATTTGCAAGGTGGAACAATAAATTCGTGATCTTATAACCGCCAGCATTTTGTGCATGAAGTTGAGAATCCAACATCAAAGACAACCAAGTCAATGGAATCCACATGCCATCCTTGCTACAGTCCGTGAAAGCCCAGGCTATTCCTTCAATGGTCACTCCTTCCCGAACATAATGATTTTCTGTGACGTATCTATCGTCATCGAAAATAATGAACTCCTGATTTTTTAAAGGCCAGTAGACGGCCAGGGTAGCTGTAATCAAGCACAAACAGATCAGCAAACTTGTGCTATCCAATCTTATTTTAGTAAGTACGGATCCCATTGTTCCATTTCTATTCCGGTTGCCCCCGGTAGGGTGATAGGTGATTGTGATAAGAATTTGCTTTTTTCCCTTGGTCTTGAAGAAGACCGGAAACAACCCCAAGATCCGGCCCAAAGCCCACGTTCAGTTTACCTGAAGGTCGGCGGGATGACAACGTAAAGCGGATGTGCCAGGCGGCGCTTTTGGGGCAAATAGCGCTTTTCCCCGTATTGGGGGTTATGGCGTATAACCCGACGTTGGAGGCGGAGCTGCAGAACGGCGCCAAAAGGGATTGAACAGGATATTCAACTCCACCTGGCAGTTGAGGTAACATTTGCGGCAGGCCGAGGTTCCCTGGCGTATCCGGTTATAATCCGACGAATACCAGAATTCCCGCAAGCCGGTCTCCCGCATGTTGCCGACAGCCTTCCGCCAATTCGCCCATGGCAGACAAGGGTATATCTCCCCGAAGCAATCGACCGTAAAGGAGTTGTACGCGGCGTAACAGCGCAGTGGCGATTCCATCTCCTTGAGCCAGCGGCCAATCCCTCTGATCTGTCCGGGGGAATTCTCGATTTTCACCTCGCCCTTCTGCCTTTCCAGCAGATAGGCCGTAACGCCCTCCATCTTTTGCAAGAACAGGCTCTCGTCCGCCGGGAGCTCTTCGGCATCCAGTCTGAAGGGCTGACGCGGAATGAACTCCACGCAATCAACGCCAAGGCTGGTCGCAAGTGTGATGATATCTTTAACCTCGTCGACATTTGTCTCCTGAAGAACGGAGACCGTTTTCAGCCGCGGCAGCGCACCCTTCTTCCCCCGCAGCACCGCAATCCGACGGACCGCCTCCACCGCCAGCTCGAAGGCTCCAGCGACGCCCCTGATCGTGTCGTGGGTTTCCGCACAGGCCCCGTCGAGTGAGACGTTGACGGAGTCGACCTTCGCCTCGATGATCTCCCGTGCAACTCGATCATTCACCAGGGAACCGTTCGTATTCAGGTGAGAGATCATGCCCAGCTTCTTGGTATACGCCAGCAGCTCGAAGATATCTTTTCGGATGAGCGGTTCCCCACCGGTGAAGCCGACTCCCGATATCCCCAACGAGGCAAAGTCGTCCAAGATGCCTTTCATCTGCGCCGTATCGAATTCCGTAAGTCCCCTGGCGCGGAGTTCGCGGTCCCTGAGCTTCAGGTCGCACATGACACAGTCGTAGTTGCAACGGTAGTTGGTGATGAGCGTGCCCAGAATCGGACCGCAGAAAGGCCTTCCCGCCAGGCGGGAGGCCTGGATCAAGGCGTATTGCATCCCGCGGGAAAGGATCCAGCGGTACTCCTTGCTGGACAGCTTTTCCCGCAGGAAGTCCAGATAAACTTTTCGGATCAAGTCGACCTCCTTCGGCGCCATGGCGACAGATTGGCGAGGATGCTCTGGTACGCCTCGCAGGGGGTCCAGCATTGAGGGCAACTCCCGGCTCGGATCTCCTGGCGGAGGGCGATCCGCTGCTCAGACTGCCAGAGGCTCGCGAGCCGAAAGTCGTGGTCGCGGATATTGCCGATTGGCCGGTTGTAGATCGTGCAGGGATAGACCATGCCTGCGGGGTCGAGAAAGAAGGACGCGCCAAGCGCCTGGCAGGGCATCGGCGTCCGTCCGGTGCGCAAGTAATCCTCTGCATGCTGCTGGTACAGGCGCTCCAGGCGCCCAACCGGGTCAAGGAACGGCTCCCGGCGCAGCGTCCTGATCCGTTCCATCTGGGCCTGGATCTGTTCCTGGTCGCCGAACACCTTGCGGTCGACATTGACATAGTAGTGGTCCGAGCGGTGGGCGACATTCACGTGGAAATCCCGGTACTGCACCTTGCCGATCCGATCGCTTACGGCACGGACGGTCTCCTCGAAGGCATCGGCGTTGGCCTGCTGCAATGTCATGCCGAGCGAGACCCGGAAGCGTGGTCCCTGCAGTTGCCTGAGGCAGCGGTAGGTCTCGACCGCGCGTTCCCAGGAGTCAGGCACCCCGCGAATGCGGTCATGGATGGCCGGCGGACCATCGACGCTCACCGTCACCATCAGCCGGGGGGAGCGGGAGCGGCTGGTTATTGCCGCAAGCGTCTGGACGATGGTTTCCGTATCATAGCCGTTGGTCGGGAAGTTCAGGAGATACAAGCCTTGGCACTTGTCAAAGATAGCGTCCACGATCTCAAGCAGGTCCAGACGCTGGAATATCTCGCCGCCGCTCAGGTTGATCCACGAAAGTCCCGGCGAGCGTTCAAGGAAGCGGGCGATCTCCGCCGCCGTGAGTTCATCGCCCGGCTCGCGCTTACTGATGCCGCACATGGAGCAACGAAGCTGGCAGCGGTAGGTCAGGATCATTGTCATCCGGTAGGGCCTCGGCAGCTCTTGCAGGTTGCTCTTCAGAACCTGTCCCGCCAATTTTCCTAAACGAGACATGGGTCGGTCCTCGTCTCCGCTGGACGGTCCAGGTATTTTTCCTTCACGGCGAGATACACCTCGTCCGGCAAAAGGGAAGCCATGCAGGCCCCCTTGCCGTCCGGGTGCCGGCAGTCATGCGTTTTGGCATTGAAGTTTGTGATGCAGGGGCTGCAGGCAAGGGACCGGGTGCATGCCAGTCCCGACTGGCGCCAGGGGCCGTACAAGCGGGGAGTATTCGGCCCATACAGCCCGACGACGGGGACACCCATGGCCGAGGCCATATGGACAGGCGCGGTGTCGGAGGAGATGACGAGCTCGCTCTCGGCCAGGAGGGCCAGAAACTCATTAAACCCGAGCCTGCCGCTTGCGTCCAGAACCCCGTCCGTCCTTTGCACCGCCCGCAGGACGCGGGCCGCAAGCGGGGCCTCTTCCGGCAGGCCGGTTAAGACCACGATCATTTGGTGGCGGCTGACCAGGAGGTCTGCCAGGGCGGCATAGTACTCGGCAGGCCAGCGCCGCTCCTTGAAGTTATCGCTCGTGCCAACATGCATCGCGATGAACTGTCGACCATCCGGCAGGTCCAGACGTTCCCTGATCGACCGCGTCAGGGGACGGATGGATGGCATCCAGCGGAAAGACCGCAGCAACTCGTCGGCATCGCAGGTCGCCCCCGCTGCGACGGCTAAGGAAAAATAGGAGCGCGTAATGTGAACGGTGTTGTCATAGGCCACGGTCTTGCTGTAGAGGAAATGCCTTCGCTGGTCCGCTGTGTCGAAGCCGATAGTCTCCCCCGCGCCCGTCAGGGAGCAGAGAAGGGCCGAGAACTTGGCAAACTGCTCGAAGTCGATGATCACGTCATACGCTAGCCGACGAATGTCTGCAAGAGAACGGACAGTCGAGGCGAGGAAGGTGGGGAGGGTTTCATTGTCGATGGTGTGCAGCGTATCGAACATCTTGGTCGCAGTCGCGGCATCGCGGCTGGTACGAAGGGTGAGCAGGTCGATGGAAGCCTGCGGGTATTGGCGCTTTAGCGCCTCAACCGCCGGTAGCATCATGAAAAGGTTGCCTACCCCCCAGAACTTGACGCAGAGGATCTTGGCGGGGGTCTGCGGCGCACCGGTGACCGGGCGTTTTTTTCTCAGCCGTTGCAGCAACGATGCGCCGTACATCAGGGGGATGCCGGCATAGGTATCGATGAATCGGACGAATCTTAAGTTCATGGATCAGATGCTGCCGAGTGTGATCTGTTCTTCCACCCAGGGGATAATCTCGTCCAAGGCCTCGCTCAAGCTCGTCTTCGCCTCAAAACCGAGAAGCTGTTTGGCCTTTTCGACAGACGGAACCCGTTTGCCGACATCATATTGAAAGGGCGGGTCCGACACCCAACGGAAGGGCTGATCAGCACGGATCTTCTCCCAGATCATCCTCGCCAGCTCGACAATGCTGGTGGAGACGGAAATCGATATGTTGAAATCCTGGTTGATGGCCTGTTCCTTTTCAACGCATAAGCGAATTCCTGCGGCCAAATCACCGCCATAGGTGAAATGGCGGATCTGGCTGCCGTCACCAAGCAGGTGGAGCGGGTCTTGGCCCTTCAGGACTTTCTGCACCAGATCCGGCACGACATGGCTCATGGCCAGCTTGACGTTGCCGGACAAGATCTCCTTGTCGCACAGCGCTCTCTTTTCGCCAATGCCGATACAGTTAAAGGGCCGGATGATGGTGTACGGCAGCCGGTATTGTTCCCAAGCGCCTTTGGCGAAGTACTCGCAGGCGAGCTTTTGGAAACCATAGGTGGAGGATGGCGGCGGACAGCGCGTCTCTTCCCCTTCCGGTGTCGGGTACACGGTGGTATTTTCAAAGACCATGGACGATGAGATGATATTGATCTTCTTTAAGCTCCCCTGCTGAAAGGCCCAGAGGGCGGCGTCAAAGGTCGAGGCGACAATCCTCTCATTTTCCGCCAGCAGGTCATAGGCGTAGGAGTGGAAAAGGGAGATGCCGCCGATGATCGCGGCACCGGCCACGATCTGTTCGCACCCCGTGAGCGCCTCTTTTAAAAAGGCCGTATCCTTGACATCGCCCGTCAGGAAACGATAGCGGGGATGCTGGCTATAGCTCTTCTCTATCTTGCCGTATTTCGAGAAATTATCGACCCCCACCACGTCATGGCCATGGCTCAACAGCTCTTCAATCAAATACCCGGCCACGAAACCACTGGCGCCCGTCACTAGAATCTTCATCTTAGATCATCCCTCCTTTTTCAAAAAAATCCCAGATATCGACAACCTCCTTGCCGGCAAATTCCAGTCCGCAATACTCAGAGTGCGGGGTGCCGAGAATCAACAGATCGCTTCGGGAAAGCACCTCGTGCAGCGGCAGGATATCCTCATCCTTGACAAAGGGATCGGTGGTCAGAACCTCTTTGCAGTCCTTGGCTAAAATATTTTTCAGTTTGTACGCCAGCGATTCACGGGGGTCATCCGAATCTTTCTTGAAGGCCATGCCCAGGATGCCCACCACCATTTCAGCCAAGGGGAGGCGCAATTTCAGACGCTCGACAATATAATCCGGCATCCCCTCATTGACGAGCAGGGCCGAGTGGCCTAGAAAAAAGGTGTTGCCGGTAAGGGCGGCAAGCTGGAGCGTATCCTTGAACAGGCAGGGTCCGGCCGCAAATCCGGCCTTTGGCATATCCTGGATGCGTGGATAGTTGTGGGTGATGCCGTGATAAATCTTATAAAAATCAAGTCCCTTGCTGTTGGCGATCATGTAGAACTGATTGGCGACCGCGAAACGGACATAGCGCCAGGTATTGGTGAAAAGTTTGGCGAACTCCGCTTCGGTGGGGGATAATTCAACGAAATCGTTATTGAATGCCGAAAACAACTCCCTGGCCCGCACCAGTCCCTGGTCTGAGAAACTGGAGATAATCTGCGGCAACTCATACAGTTCCCGAAGCGCAATGCCCTGGGAGATTCGTTCCGGGCAAAAGGCCACATCCACCTGCAAGCCATGACTTTTGAGGATCTGAGCCACTTTTTCGCTGACTCCCGGATAGACCGTGCTGCGCAGGACAATGAGCTGGCCATCTCGGAGATAGGGGATATACTGCTGGATGCTTTTGAAGAAAGCAGGGTAGGCCGGGTAGAGATGGCTGGTCACCGGGGTGCCGACCACAAAAACGACTTGCTCGCTTTGCGAGATACAGTGCGGATCTCTTTCTGCCTTGAATTTTTTCGAGGCAAGAACGTGTTTGAGAAGCTCGTCGCCCCCTTCCTCTTTAAACGGCATCTCGCCAGCATTGACCTGACGGATCAGACCCTCATCGATGTCGAGGGCGACAACCGTTTTTCCCTCCTTGGCGAAACACATCCCCAGCGGCAAACCAACATGCCCGCAGCCACCAATAATACAAATGTCGTAATCCATGGAAATTCCTTCCTTTGAAGCCTTGACGGTTCCGCCAATTCAAGACTCGTTGCACCCTTTTCTTTGTGGTATAGTGTGTTACGAAATTTGCCGCATTACCCGCAGACTCCATGGTGGACAACTGTGCCATAGGTAAAGACTAAATGCTTGCTAAAAAGGCTGCGAGGTCCATGTTTATTAACTTTTCCCCCGGCCTAAGGCGATGGCGGTATGATTGCCCCAGATAAAAACACTATCCATAGCACACCACAAAAAATATCTGCCGCCAGTTGTGCCGGCCTCCTGCTGGCCATAATGCCGTTTGTGGTGGTATTTGTTCTCACCCTGACCCACCCGCTCGATCCCGACTTAGGCTGGCACTTGAAATACGGGGAACATTTCGTCAACCAGCACACCGTGCTGCAGGAGAACACCTTTTCCGCCGAAATGCCCGGTTACCGGTACGTCAATCACTCCTGGGGCAGCGATGTCCTGCTGTACGCAGTCTATAACGCTTTTGGCTTCCTGGGGGTGAGTCTCCTGGGCGCCATCGTCATGACCATGACGTTCTTCTTTTTCGCCCGCGCCGCCAAGCTCTCCTTTTGGGAGGAGGCAATCCTCTTTCCTCCGATGCTCTATCTGCTGGACGGGATCATTGCCCAGTCCTATCGGAGCCAATCCCTTTCGCTCCTCGGTCTGGGGGGCCTTTTTTTTCTGGTCGAGCGCTTTGAGGACCGCAAGCGCAAGGCCTTGCTGTTCCTCATACCACTGTTTGCCCTGTGGGCGAACATGCACGGCCAGTTCATCGTAGGTCTTGCTCTCTTGGGCCTTTGGGGCGCTGCCTATAGTTTTCGGACCTGGCTGGCGGCGAGAAATCACCAGGCCCTGCTTGCCGGCGGGGATCTGCGCCTCGTCCTGGCAGTTGTGGTCGGTGCCTTTTGCGCCACGCTGATCACCCCATACGGAGTGGAGATCTATCTTGAGATCTCCCGCCACGTTGGCAATAACTTACAGCAGTACATCAAAGAGTGGCAACCGATCGCCAACGACCCTGAACTCCTGTGGCAGTTGATCGGTTGGGGGGTATTTCTGGCCGGCAACGCCGTGATGATGTACCGCCAACGGCTGTTATTGGCCAAGGCCCATTACCTCCTGCCCTCACTCCTGTTTTTCATCGCCTCGTTTGCCCAACTCCGTTATTACTGGCCCCTGATCCTGATCTCAATGCCAATCGCCGCCACTTGCCTGACCAGAATAAGGCCCGCCAGCAACAAGGCTACGGCCTGGATCGCCGTAAGCCTCCTGGCCTCGGCCTATCTCTATGGCAGCCTGGTCAAACTGCCGTCCCAACAGATCATCTCCTATGACTGGAACCGGTATTGCCGGCATCTGGGCTGCACCTCCAGGTCCGCCGATTTTTTGCAGACTCAACTGGCCGGGGCTTCACTGCTCACCGATTACGACTTGGGCGGTTGGCTTATCTGGAATTATCCGGGAATCAAACCGACGATTGATGGCCGGATGCCATTTTGGCGCGATGAACAGGGCTACAGCGCCTATGAAAAATATGTCGCACTGGAGAGCGGCGAGGCGGACATAGATCGCTCTGCCTACAACATGGTCTATTGGCCGCCCAAAAAAGAGGCGTTGTTCAACCGTTTGAATCAACTGGTGGATGAAGGGAAATGGCGTGTTTTGTATGTTGATCCGTTTGCCTATATCTTTGCCCGCAACCAGCAACGGAGTTCGAGCCATCCCGTGACTTTTCGGAGTACCCCTCAAGATGGGTATTGAACTGAATCTCGCAGGCTCGCTTACCTGCGAGTTCATCAGCAATGAGCCTCACAAGCATAAGAACGCCAATATGTTATGCAGGGCAGGGGCGGGACGCCTTACCGTTTTCTTGACTTACGGTTCTGACGAAGCCTAAAAGCAAGGCATGGCAGACGCCAGAAGGCCTCCAGGGCAATCGCCGTAGACATCTTGCTTCGTCCAAGCTGGCGGTCGGTAAAGACAAATGGCGCCTCCACAATTCTTGCCCCCAGACGGGCTGCGGTCCACGTTGTCTCCACCTGAAAAACGTAGCCGCCGCTGGCAACAGGCTCCTGTATGACTCTGGCCAGCATGTCGCTCCGCCAGACCTTGAAACCGCTGGTCAAATCGTGGACTGGCAAGCCAAGCCACCACCTGGCGTAAAACGAACCAAAGCGGCTGATCAAGCGCCGAAAGATATTCCAGTTTTCCGTACCGCCGCCCGGCACGTACCTGGAAGCAATCACCAGATCGTAATCCTTAATTTTGTCCAGCAACGCAGGCAAGACAGCGGCCGGATGCGAAAAGTCGGCGTCCATCTGCACGATGATGTCCGGACTTAATTCTGCCAGGGCGTAGGCAAAACCGGCGGAGTATGCCCGGCCAAGGCCCTCCTTGGTCTTACGATGCAAAACTTTTACTCTTGCCTCCGCCCCGGCCAACGCGTCGGCCACCAAGCCGGTCCCGTCTGGCGAGGCGTCATCAATGATCAGGATTACTGCCTCTGGAACGAGGCGATGGATCTCTTTGGTAAGTGGGGCCAGAGTGTTCTTTTCGTTATAGGTCGGCAGACAGATAACCACTCTTTTTTCTTGTGCAGACATGATGGTCATCCCCGGCGCCGTCTTATGAATCTGACCGGCAGCGGTTCATTTCTTGATTGTAATGCACCAAACAACATCTTGAAGTTTCCCCCAACCCGGAGTATTTTTTGTAAATGACCGGCATGAATAATCCCCATCTTTGTCGAATGCTAGCTGCAAGTTGCGCCCTGTTGCTCAGTGCGGCGCCCTTGGCCTATGCCCATTTCCTCGCTCGGCAAGCGGCGGCGGAACTGAACAGCGCAACCCCGAATCCGCTTCAGAGCGGTCGGGCCGCGCAAAAAATCATCCACGCCGCCGCCACTTTTTCGTATATCCCTAAGGATGAAATTCCCACCGTCCAGTTGGTCACCGACCCATCGTCCTTTTCCTCACTCATCCTGACCGAGCCCGGCGATAGGGTTTTGGTGTACCGGCAGGCAAATCTTGCGGTACTGTTTGACCCGCGGACAGTCAATGTCATTAATGTTATTCCCGCCACCGACGCCTTGAAAACAATCCCTTAAGGCTCTTTCCCCGCCTGCGCCGCTCTGGCTTTTTGCAGATTTTCTCTGGCGTGTTCATAGCCCGGGTTAATATCCAGGGCGGTTTGAAACTCCTTGATCGCCTCCGCCATTCGTCCCTCTTTCATATAAATCAAGCCCAGACCGTTATGGGCAGCCATGGATTGCGGCTCGGCCTTGATTGCCTTGGAAAAATAACTTGTGGCCTCGGGCAACTGGTTATCAAGATACAAGGCCAGACCATAATTCATCCAGACCTTGGGGTCATCAGGATTATACTCCAGGGCCTTGCCGAAATAAAATTTCGCCATGTCCAGCTTCCCCTGCTTAACCCCGATGAGTCCCAAGTAGTCGTAGACTATGATAAAACCTGGATTGATACGGATCGCCTCAGTATAACAACGGGTCGCCTCATCAAGTTGGCCCATCTTGTCATAGGCGTTCCCTAAATCGGCATAGGCCTCATGACTCCATGGGGCTAAGCGCGTCGCCTCAGTCAGATGGAGAATCGCCTGCTCGAACTCCCCTGTATCTCGATATTCATCGCCTAGTTGGATCGCGGCTTCGTAATTGTCCGGATCCACCGCCAGTATATAGCTGAAAAGCGACCGGCTATCCCGCCAATGGCCTATCTGTTGGAAGGAGACCGTCGCGAGCAGAGCCAGCAAGCACAAACACGTCAGCATGGTTGGCCAGAAAATCCGGTCCTGCCATCGGTTAAGCAAGGTGCCGCCACCCCACGCTATCATGATAAAAATTCCGATCAAGGGGAGATAGGTGAAACGATCGGCGATCGGGCTTGCCCCAAGTTGTACGAGGCCGATCACCGGCAGCAAGGATACGAGATACCACCCCCAGCCCACGGCTAGATAGGGGTGGCGGGTTGCGGTCAACAGGCAAGACAGGGTGATCAGGAGCAGTAAGGCCAGCGATCCGCCCACCTGCCAGCCAGGGATATGATCGGGGTAGAGATACAACAGATGGAGTTTGGCAGGCCAAGCGGTCTTCATAAGGTAACCGGTGTAGGCAATAATGGCGTTCGACACCCTGTCCGGCAGCGAAAATTGCTCGACTGAGCTGATGGTGCCGATCTTCATCTCCGCCATTACCGTGATTACACTTGAGCCGAGCGCTATCAACAGCAGCGGGATTTTTTCAACCACCAGCCGGACAAAGGCCATGCCGGTCTTGGCCGATTGGCCGTGGCTGAAATTTAGCGGCAGCCGATTCAGTGGCCAAAAATCCAAGAACAGCAGGAGAACCGGTAAGGTGACCAGCATCGGTTTTGCCATAAGCCCTGCCGTGAAACAGGCCAAGATCAGGGCGTATCGTTTCCAGGAGGAGCGCTTCTCCACCCAGGAGGCGTAGGCCAAGAGAGTCAACAAGCCGCCGACGGTGCTCAACACCTCCTTCCGTTCCGCCACCCAGACGACTGGCTCGATATGGAAGGGGTGCAGGGCAAAGAGGGCTGCCACCAAGGCGCTACGCCACCGGGCGCCGGTCATCCGGGCAAGCAGGAGAAAGAGCAGCACCGCGTTCAGCGTATGGCAGAGGAGACTGGTCAGATGGTGCCAGCCTGCCTTGAGGCCAAAAAGCTGGCAATCCAGCATGTGGGACAGCCAGGTCAGCGGTTGCCAGGTTCCCTCCGGCATCGTGCAAAAGGCCCAGACCAGATTGTCGAATGTCACCCCTTGCCGGACGTGGGAGTTTTCATAGACCAAGACATTGTCATCATAATTGATGAACTCAAAGCCTGTGGTCTGCCAGTATATCCCAACCGTGACCAGGACCAAGGCCAGGCAGATCAGCGTATTATTCCAGTTCGCATTCAAACCGATACCTTTGCCGGCTGCGCTGTGCTGCTCCTCGGCGTACTGATGTACGCTCTCGTCGCTGCTTCGCTTGCCGTAGCAAGCTCGGGCTGAATGCTTGCTGGGATATTCTTTTGAATGCAACTTAGAATTATTAGGTTTTTCGGTTATCACGCCGTTGCAAGCGCCCCCAAGGTATCTTTTGTCGGCCCGCCGTCGGCAAGCCGCGCTTTTCGGCGGCGACGGAGCAGCCAGCAGAGCATGCCGGTCAGGGAGCCGGCAGAGAGTATCGCCCCGACCACAAACGTGGTCGGCAGGTAGTAGAGTTCCACTGTGCTAATCTGCGGATTCACCTTCACCGCTAGCAAGCCATTGACCGGGACCGGTTCCGGTCCGCCCTTGGCGTGCCAGTTCTTATAGAAGTTTTGGTTGACGACCACAAAGCCCTCGCCTTGCGCCTTGACCTCGACGATCAGCCGGTTGGGCGACCAGAGGCGGTAGCGGGCCGTGCCCTCGGTTCCCGACAGAAAGACCTCGCCCCGGTAATCCGGTGAGCCGATGGGAATAGCCTTGGTCGGCAACGGCATTGATTCGTAGGCGACAACTGTGCCGGCATTGGCCAGGAAAGCGGGAAACTCCGCGCCGAAGCTCTGATAGTTGTCATTGGAGTCCGGGGTGACGATGCCATTGATGTCATAGGGTTGGAACCCCTTCATCTGGATAAACGATTCGTTGGCCGGAATCGGTAGGGGGGGGATCAGAAAGGCGTCCTTGGACACCGGTGAGCAGACGACAAACAGGTCGACCAGGACCAGGGCCGTCACCACGTAGGCGATACGGTTCGACCAGCGCTCGCTACGGAACAGGATCGTCAGCCACTGGCTCAACGCTTGCAGCCCCAGCCCGGCAAAGAGCGACAGACAGAGCAGGAACACATAGCGGAAGCGCTCTGCCGTCCGCATGATGTTGTAGGGGGGAATTTTATGGACCAGGGCCCACAGGCTGAGCGGCTCGCTGCGGTAGCCAAAGGCGAGCCAGAGGAAGAGCAGCAGGCAGGAGGCCAGAACCCGGTATCGTTTCAGCCGGCAGCAAAAACCGATCAGAAACAGGGCGAAAGGCAACAGGCCGATATACATGCCGATCTCGTCTATGTTGTGGGTGAAGCCGTGCAAAAATCCCGGCTCACTGCCCTTGTCGTTAATGGCGGCGATTGTCTGGTCGCGGGCAAAGAGGCCATAGGTCAAGGCCTCAAGGCTGAAGCCGCAGTAGAGATCGGACTCCCTGGGAAATTGGCTGGTGAACTCGATGGAGGGCAGAAATTTGACCGCCCCGAGCAGGAAGGACAAGACGCCAATGAGGCAGAGGGCCTTGGCCGCGGTTTTGATCCGGTATTCGCCGAAGACGACGGCAAGCCCGCTATAGGTTCCGAAGAAGAGGACAGTCAGGCAAAAGGGATAGATGCCGCCAGCCAGCCACATCAGGGCCAGCACCCCGGCGGCTGCCAGGGCATGGGCGATATCGTCATGGGCCTTTAAGTAGAAGAGAAAGGCCCAGGGCATGTAACCGATGGCGTAGGCCGAGACCATCCCCATGGTCACGGGCAGGGTATACATGCTGCTCAACATGAAGACAAAGGCGACAAGCGCTGACGCCGGCAGGCTTAAGCGATAGTGTCTGGCCAGATAATAGGCGCCGGTCAGGCCGATAAAGAGGTGGAGGACGATATTGATCCGGTTGCCGAGGAGCACGCCAAAGATGAGTTCGCAGAGAAAGGGCAGGGAGAGGATATTGGTCTCGGGTTGGGCCAGGTGGGGCATGCCGCCCATGGAGTACGGGTTCCACAGCGGGAACTGGCCGTACTGTAAGAGGCTTGCCCGGCTGACGCTGCTGCGGGCCAGAAAGGCGTCCCAGTCCTGGATGCCCCAGTAGTCGAGGTGAGCAAAGAGCGGCATCGAAAACAGGACGGCGATGACAGCCGCCGCAATCAGGATGGGCAGATGCTTTTTGAATGATTCGGAATTCATTTCTTGTCGGCCCGCCGTCGTTCTTGGGCGGCCTGCAAATTGGCCTGAGCCTTTTGATAATCAGGCTTGATCCGCAAGGCGGCCTGAAAATTTGTGATCGCCTCATCCCAGCGGCCCTGTTCCTGTTTGACCAACCCCAAGGCATTGTACGCCTCGGCAAATCTTGGCGTAGCGTTGATGATCATTGAAAATTGCCGTTCCGCTTCACTAAATTTGCGCTGCATGGAATACACCGACCCCAGGTTCAGGCGCAGCATCGGGTTGTCCGGCTGCAGGGCGATTGCCTTGCCAAAATTGGCCTCCGCCCCGGGAAAATCGCCTTTCGTGGCATGGATGATGCCCAGATGGACGAAGACCTCATAATTGTTTGGCGACCTTTCAAGCGCCTGTAAATAATAGCTGATGGCCTCATCAAATCGGCCCATTTTTTCCAGGAGTTGGGCCAGATTCGCCAAGGCGTCAAAATCGTTCGGGTTGAGTCGCGCATCTTCCGACAAATAGCGATACGCCGGGTCGAATTGGCCGTCTTCCCGGTAATCGACGCCGAGTTGTTGCAAGGCAATGTGGTTTTCAGGATCAACCTGCAGGGTGTAGCTGAAAAGGGTCTTGGTGTCCCGCCAATGGGCGGTTTGCCTAAAACTCAGCACCGCACAGGCCAGAACAAGCACCCCGGCGACACTAAATAGCCAATGCCGCGCCCAGCCTCTTTGCGCGGCAAGGTCGGTCCCGCCCCAGGCAAACATAATAAAGACGCCGATCAACGGCACATAGGAGTAACGGTCGGCTAAGGCAAAAGCCGCCCCCTGCTGAATCAGGCCGATAACGGGCAGCAATGAAATGATAAACCAGAACCAGCCGACCATAAGGTACGGTTGGGAATCCATCCGGCGCAGGCACTGCCAGGTGACGAAGGCAAGGAGGGCAAGGGCAAAGGCCGCCTGCACGAGGGAGATCTCTACCGGGTAAGGATAATGGGGGACCAGATCTATCGGCCATACGGTCATCAAAAGATAGCGGGCATAGGCGATAAGGGCATTGCCCGCCCTGAAGGCCATCGGGTATTCCCTGAGCGAACCAAGACCCCCCACCAGCTCCGAGGCCACGACATTCAGCAGGCCGGAAACAATTGACAAGCCAAGCAGGATAATTTTTTCGAAGATCAAGCGGGCGATTGTCTGCCGCTGCCCCCAGAGATCTTTTGGGCGCTTGATTGCCAGGCGCTGCAACGGCCAGATATCCCAGAGCAGCAGGACGATAGGCAAGGAGACAAGCATCGGTTTTGCCATCAAGCCCAGCGCCAGACAGCAGACCACCAGCAGATAGCCGGCAACCGTCCGCCGAGCAACCCACAGGCCATAGACCCACATGGTCAGAAGCCAAAAAAATGTGCTCAAGACATCGCGGCGTTCGGCAATCCAGGCGACCGATTCCACATGCAGCGGATGAAGCGCAAAAAGGGCCGCGACCAAACCGCTGCGCCAAGTGCTGCCAGTAAAACGATTCAACAGGAAAAAGAGCAGCAGGCTATTGGCCAGGTGCCAGCCCACGTTTACCAGGTGGTGCCAACCGGCTGTCAAGCCAAAGAGCTGGCAGTCCAGCATGTGGGAGATCCAGGTCGTCGGTGACCATGTCCCGTGCTCAACCGAGGTTACGGCCCAGATCAGATTTTCTACACTCAGTCCTTGCTGGACAACTTGATTTTCGGTCACAAAATAGTTGTCGTCGTGCCGGGTAAACTCAAAGCTGGCCGTTTGGGCGTAAACAGCAACGGTTGTCAGGATTAACAACAGGACGATAACGAGCTTCGATCGTTTGTCTTTTGACCCGGAGAACATTAGTCGGTTAGCCACGTTTGTTTATGCTCTCCTTGAGATAGCAAGAGAAGGCGAAGACATAACAGAACGCCCCAGTCCAGAACGTAGCCGAGATCCCAGCCCCCATGGAGATAATGACCGCGATGACGCTGGCGCAGATGGACATTGCCCCGTTTGCGCCAAAAAACCATGGGGTCAGCGTCGAATTTGCAAGGGATGCCTTTTTCATGCCCAGTGGAAATGCCGTGCCCATAAAGAGTCCAAGCGGAAACAGGATGCCGATGGCAATCAGGATGCGATAGATGTTGGCAGCGGCTCGATAGGGGCTGGTTAACAGTGGGGTGGATATTCCGAAAATAAGCAGGCTCACAAGCAGCAACCCCAGGCAAATTAAGTCCACACGGTTGCCAGGGGAGTTGCTGAACCTCGACGTCAATAGGCTGCCAAGGCCGCTGGATAACAGCAGGGCAAAGAGCACCACACTCAAGGCATAGGTGGGGTGCCCCAGAAAGATGATCAAACGTTGCATCAGGGCGATCTCAATGAACATGTAGCCCAGGCCGATCGCCAAGAAATATCCGAGCAGCGGCCATGCCCTGCGGGGCGGCATTTTTCTCTCTTTGGACATAATCGGCACGATGATGCAAAGATACGACAAGCCGATGACCGTGATCAGCAAGACCCCCAGGATGAAATAGGCTATCGTATTGATCGAGCTGTTGCTGTCCCGTTCGCCGCGCAGCAAATGAAACATATCCTTAAACCGCACCGTATTAAAAAAGAAGGGCGTGTCATCCGTCGGGGCGATGATGTTTGCCGGAAAATCGGCATAGAACTGGGAGAGATCCTTGTTGCTGGCAAGAGTCGCGAGCATTGGGTCGGCGAAGGCGGCAGGGCTCAGTAAGACCTGAAAATTCATCTTTCGGGAAACGTTTTCGATGGTCTCCACATCCTGAGCGCTAAAAGGAGAGCGGCTAACCAGCATCGTCGCCCCAGTATCCTTGCGCACGATAAAGATATGAGCCCTCGGGTCTTGGATGCCGATATCCAGCAAGGCGGTCCGGGCCAGAGAGGTAAGCCTGTAGATCTCGTCAGGCGCTGCTTCGTCATACCAGCGGGTAAAGGTCAATACCCCCTGGGGTTTTAGTTTTTCGAGAAATATTTTCCAGGCGTCAACGGTATAGAGCGAATTCTCGGTCAGGACAAAGGCCCCAGCCGCCGTCGCCGCCCAGCTGTCGATAAAAGAACTTTCGATGATGTCGAACTTCTTGTCCTGGCGGGTAATATGGCTGCGCGCCTCATCGTTGACGAAGGTGACTTTGGGATTTCTGTCGAGATGCCCGGTGAAATCGCCATAATAGCCATTGACGGTATTAATAATGTTGGGGTTGATTTCAATGCCCAAAACGGATTTCTGCTGGAAGGCCAAGGCCGAAAGGATATCCCGTCCCCCACCAACGCCGATGATGCAGACATCCGCCTCATGGCGGAGATAATGGGCAAGATTTGTCAGATCGTATTTGAGATATTCCAGGCTTGTCAGATCGCCGTCAAAGGCGGTCAAGACGGTAGCGGCGTCGGCGTCAATGTTGAGTCTCATCTGCCGGACCTTACGGTCGGATTGATAGGTCTCGCTGATATTCCACCCCATGGGGCCGATCAACTCGTCCGGGTCGCCAAAGACGATAATTCTCGAAAAGGAGTTCCACTTCTCCAGAAGAGGGGTGGCTTCGGGAGCGCCTTTGACCCAGATCGGCCGCAAAATGGACACCCCCTGCTGATGGATCCAAAGCGTATTGCCGACCACAAACGCCGACATAACGATAAGCGTCCGCACGGCGAATCGCCGTAATCTCGGGGCTGCGCCATCGGCGGCAAAAAAAACTGCCCCTACGCTCACCAGCGCGGCAGCCAGGATCACCGCGGTTGGCCCATCGGTGATCTCAAGGGCAATGATCAAAAAGATACAGCCGCAAGCCGCGCCGATCAGGTCGACCGCGTAAAGCTTGCTGACCTGCTGCGGGAACTTGGTCAGAGCCAGGCAGACACAGATCCCGCTTACAATAAAAGGGATGGAGAGGATGGCGTAATTAAAAATAATCGAGAAGATGCCGACCAGCGAAATTTGAATATAAAAGGGAATACTCAGGTGCATCAAAAAGCTTAGGGGCATGGACACGGCAAGCAGCACCGCGCTTAAGGTCAGGTGATATCGCGCCCGTTCCGGTAAGAAATAATCAGGGAAGAGATAGACGATGACCGCGCCGGCGGTGAGGCCGAACATCGACACGGAGACCGCCATAAAGGCAAAATGATAGAACATCGTAACGCTGAAGATCCTCGTTAACAGGATCTCGTACATGAGCACCGCGAGCGTTACGAAAAACAGGCCAGCG
>Ga0334722_10002853_pt1 | contig 19033 bp, 30 predicted proteins | sample C3_bottom_MG_FD_207210 | JGI IMG/M metagenome (GOLD analysis project Ga0334722, IMG submission 207210) | Sediment microbial communities from Yellowstone Lake, YNP, Wyoming, USA - C3_bottom | ecosystem: Environmental > Aquatic > Freshwater > Lake > Sediment | place: USA: Wyoming | collected...
TTGTCATATACTTTTCTTCTAATTTTCCTATTCTTTCTTTATCGTAAATGAAACCCGTGTTTGTATCTATAATAAAAGCGGGATAAAAGTTTTCGAATTGGAAATAATGCTTCTTTTCTGGCAATTCCATAACTAAATACTTTTTGCCATCTTTTTCTATATACTGAACTTGCTTTATGTTTTCTGGCAATTCAAATGAAAACGATGCATCTCTGTCATATAAAGTTGATATTTCTTTATCGCTCGTTTTTATGTTTAGAAACGGCGGTTTTACTATTGCGGTGTAGGTTTTTATAACCCCCCTACTATTTAAATCAATAATCATTAATCCATCTCCTTCATCTATTCTTCTTAATGGCGTATCGGATAATTTTCTCGCTATGATAATTGTTGGAAATAGAAAAATTAGAGAAATAATTATGGCTAAAAACAAATTATAACTACTTATTAAAGTTATGATTAAAGCAAATAATGGAATAATAGATGCTATAAAATATGAACCGTATGATTTAACTTTTCTTAAATTAACCATTTTTATCTCCCCCCAAATAATTTTATTTCGGTTTTAGTTTCTGTTTTTGGCTGTTCTGGTTGAGTTGGATAAGCATATTCATATTCAAATCTATTTTTTAGCAATTCTTCAAATGCTTTAGCATTTAAGGATAAACTACTTCTACTTATGTATAAGAAAATATCAACTAAAAATCTTACATTATTTATCGATGCTTTAATTGTTTTTTCTAAAGTTTCCTTCATTTCTGATGTTAATAAATTTTCTTGCATAGCTTTTTCTTTTTGATTAATTAAATCATCAACAAATTTGACGAACTCTCTTATCCATGCGTAAAATTTTCCTAATAAATATCTTTCATATGGGGATAAATTCAATAGTTTTGTTTCTTCTGCTGTCATAAGGTATAAAACGGTATTGACATCCTTATAATCCCATTCTGGTTTTTTAACTAATTCTTCTATTCTTGCCACATTCTCTCTGCTTATAACTTTATCTACTAAACTTGCTTCTGTTTTTGGTGCGAATATGCTTGGCATTTGTTCTGCCATGCTTTTCACTTTATATCATATTTTTGTTTTAGATTGTGTATATCTCTATTTGTTAAGGTTATTTGAATTATGAAATATGTCGTTAATAGTAGTGATGCTATTTCGAAAATTAAATTTGGAAAAGCGAATAGCATAATTGATGCTGTTAATCCTAAAACTTCTGAAATAAATCTTCCTTTAAGTTTTTTGATAACTTCTGTTGCACATAATTTTTTAGGTATGGTTTCTGTCGCCACTAATTTGTTAAGAATTTCCTTATCTTTATCTGTCGTTTGAGTTTGGTTTTGATTAACATTTTCTAATGTCATAAAGATTATTGTTTTAAGTATTTAAAAGCTTTTAAATACCGATTTCTATTATTTAAATGAGAAAAGAGTTATGGAATTATGAAATAGAATTAGATGATGCATCAAATCGTTTTTCTTTAAAAGCAGAAACATTAGTGCCGAGAAATTGGATAATATCTTTATCTGAAGGAATAATGAAAAAAATTGCATGGATAAAAGGGATAAAAGTAAATGAAGAAGAATTGGAAAAAAGTAGAAACATTTTTAAATTAGTGAGAGAAGATGAAAACTTCAAAAAGGAATGGCTTCAAAATTTGGAAAAGCACGGAATTTTGAATGAACTTATTGATAAAGTAGCAAAAAACATTAACGCTTATTTTTATGATTATACAATTGATGATTTAGATTTTGAAGATAAGGGGGATGTAATAAAGGTTAAGGTGGTTATAAATGGAAGTTTCTGGCAAAATTAAATTTTATGCTTTATTTGTAAATTACAATGGAAAACCCGCTTTAATGATTAGAAGTTATATAAGCGATCCAGAATTGATAAAAAAGATAATTTTAGAAGCATACAATAAAGGGCAAATAGAAGTTAAAGGAATTTTGCTTATAAGAAACCCGCTTTTAGCTTTAGTAAAAGCTAAAGAATTAGGATTTTTATAAAAAAAGAAAAAAGAGTGAGGAAAGTTAAGAGTTTTTCATTCGATTTTATAGTGCTGAAGCTGTAGCTCTTCCGCCACCGAATACTCCTAAACCTAAAACTACTGATAATATTACTGCTATAACTACTGCCAAAACAATTAATGGCATGTATTGTCCTACTGTTTGAAGTGATTGGAAGCCAGATGATATTGCTGTTTTAACATAATCCTTAATAGTTGTATCATTAATGCTTTCTATTTGGTTCTGTGTTAAAGAATATGCTTGTCCCCCTAGAACGCCGATGAAGATTAAAAGCAATACTGAAACTCCTACTCCTATTATTAAAGCTGTCATAGCTCCTGCTTCTACTGTTCCTTTATATACTCTTTTATTTTCCAACATTTGCATCGTTATCACCGATTAAATGTTTATTGCGTTATATATAAAGTTATCAATATGTCTATGTCTATGTCATTAGAAAAAGCTTTTAAATAAGAGAATAATTTAAAATATGGCAGTTTCAGTAGTTTTTAATTTAGATTTGGTTTTTTTAACATTCTTTTTAACTTTTTTAATAAGCTTTTTGTATAGGATTTACAATTTTATAAAAAATTTGGGGAATTTTAACCAAAACTATTTAGCTACTTCTGTCGTTTTGCTTATAACTAATATAATTTCTTATGCCATAGTTTTTCTTTTTGTTAATTTTTATGCAACTGAAGTTTTATTCATTTTGTCGTTTTTAGGAATAGCTAATGCTCTATTTATTTTTAGTGTTTTGTTTTTCATTTTCGAAATTATGATTTACCTTTCTTCACGCACTAAATAAATTGAACTTTATTTTTTAATGAAACCAAAAAGCTTAACGATAAGAAAATTAAAGATGCTACTAAACTAATTATTGGCAGATACATATCGGCATTACTATAATAAGCATAAATTGTTATTGCCCCGCTTAAAACAAATGTTAAAACGGCGGAAACTCTTAAATCTACTGCCGATAAAATTATTGATAAACCCCAAACGAAAAGAAGCATTAACTCTATTATTCCTACTCCTAAAGTGCTTGTTATTAATGATATTAACCATTCGAACATTTATATCATCCCCGGTAATCTACTAAACAAACTTAATATAAATGTTATTAATAACCAAATATAAATTATTGTTAAACTTGCTTCAATAAATAGCTTTAAGTAAAATGCTAGTGTTGGTTCTAGCGGGAATAATTGAATTAGTGCGTTTAACAAAAATGTTGCCATTTGCGGTATTGCTGTTATAAAATTCCCTATTAAATCAATAAAAGCATTACCGCTGTAAAAAACTAATGCTCCTATATCTACTATTGGAATATTTCTGGTTCTCTGCAGTTGTTCTTCAAAATTTTGAGTAGTATTAACTATATCTGAAGAAGTTGGTAATGTCATAATAGAATTTAAGTCAATATTCATTCCGCTTAATGAATAAACTAAAATTGTTATTCCAAATGAGTAAATTAATTGAACTAAAATAACTGCGAAAAATATATCGGTTTGTTTTGCCATATTATACCACCCTTTTAGCTTCTTGCGTAATTGTTAATAATGAAAATATCATAACTATAATAAATATTCCTTCTGCTAATGTTATTGTTGGCGTTTGAATTGATAAAGCACAAATTATTATCGAAATTAAAGCCGTTAAAAATCCTAATATTCCTATTCCTAAACGCATACTTAAAGTAAATCCGAAAATGAAAAATCCGAATGCTAAAACTAAAGCCAATTCTTCTGGAATTAACCCTACTTTTCCACTCACATCAAAATATCTTCCAAATTTGCCATTATTGGTTTCTATTTCAATATAAAATATGTTTGAAGTTATGTTAATTGTTGAGAAATCGAAATACATTTTAAAATCGTTCGGATTATCGGCGTTTATTGTTGCTAATAAATTATTGTTATTGTAAATTCTCACTATTGCGTATGTGTTTGCGTTATCCGTTCTCAAATAATTTATAACTAAAGTTTTATCTGCTATTTTTGAAACTATAAAGTGTTCTCTGCTAAAGCTTATTGTTGGTTTAGTTGAAAAGTATTGAAGCATATCTAAATTGATGTATTGTGCTATTGAACCATCTACTAATGCTAAATAAACTTTTTCTGTTTCTGATAAAATCCTATATAAGTAGTAGTTTTGCCTTATTGTATAAATTAATAACCCGTATGAGTTTTGAATTGTGTATTCTGTTCTTCCCGCTCCAACATAACAATTGCTTATAGTATTAACTATTCCTACTTCATCGGTTTGTTGTGATGACAAAATGTATAGAGTGTAATAAGTAGTGCTTGATTCATAAGTGCATATTCTTGTTTCTGAAGGAATTAGATCGCTATGGATAATTCTGTTAATTGTATCAGTTGCATCACTGAATGAAAATTCTAATCTTAATTTAGTGAAATTCGAACTTCTTGGCTCAACAAAATAAATTATTGGATTAGCTAAAGATTTTAAATCTAATATATCTCCCGTGTTTTCGTTTTTTAATGCTAAAGTAGTGAAACCCGTGAAGTTCTGTAAAATTCTGTTTTTCGTTTCTTCCCATAGAATTAGTTTTTTGAATCTCACATCATAATAGCTTGAAGTTTGATTTTGATTTCCTACTAAATCGGTGCAACTTATGGTTAAATTGTTAATACCATCATTCCATAAAGCGTAAATTGTTGTGCTATTTCCTTTAAGTATTGCGTTTATTGTCGAATTAGAGTTTAAAGTTATGTTGCATTTGGCATAATTAATATCATTTGCATAAATTGTTGCGTTTGTCATATTAGTTAATGAAAATCCGTAAATGCTTATAAATTGAGTGAAATTAAAAGTTGGTGGCGTGTTGTCAAAATAGAAATTTGCTGAAGTGCCGTTTAATATTTTAGTATTGCCTTGAAAATCAATTCTTAAGTATGGTGTTATGGTATAAATTCCATCGTTTGCTATATTGATGTTTGAAATTGAATAAATATTATTTCCATTACAATTAAATGATGCGTTTTTATAATCTGTCGAATTTACATAAATTCCTAATGAAATTTGATTTGAAACTAAACAACTTATGTTAAAGTTTGTTTGAAGATATTTAGTAAAATTGATATTGCTAAATGTTGAATAATTAGCGAATGAAATCGAATTCAATAAGTATGCTACTAAAATATTTTGTTGGTTTGTTTGAGAATTAATTGTTGCTGTTGTGCCGTTTGCGTAGATTATTTGATTGGTGAAATAGAAATTAACCACTGTGTTGTTTGTTTGAACTAAAGGAATGTAAAATTGCGATGTTAAAGTGAAATGAGTAGCGTTTTGAGTTTGTAATGTTGAATAGCTTGTTGAATTCCATAATAAGTTTGCTGAAACATTTAATATTAAATCTGGATTATACCTTATCACTTCTGAAAATGTTTGTTGAGTAGTTTCATAAACATTTTGATTATAAATGATTTGTTGGATTTGATAATCGGTTATTGTAAAAATTGCCGTTAAGCTTGAAGTCAGTGGAGAGCTTGTATCCGTATCGTTTGCCCAAATTGTTAAGTTATAAGATTTTGGAATTATGAGATTTTGTGTTAAAACTACTAAAGTGCTGTTTTGATAACTTTTGTTTTCATAAATTAAACTTCCATCTAAAAATATCTTTATCCAAAATGTCACTGATTTATCATCGCTTACTGAAAAGTTGAATAGAAAGTTATTGCTGTAAAAGTAAGTTGTGTTTGAAGGTTGATAAATTGTAATTGTTGGTGGGAAGTTTAGTTTTTCTTCATTTCCAATATTTGTTGTAGGTTCTGGAGAAGTGTATTTTTTACCATACCTAAATATTTGGTTTAAAGTGCTACTGCCATTATAACCACCCAAGCAATAAATAGCATCACCTAATGGAACGCAAGAGAAGAAAGCATCTCCATTCATTATTGTTGAACTCATTGTTGTTATAGTGTCCTTCGATGGGTTGTATTTTAATATATCTTTGAGGTATGAACCATTATAACCACCGAAACAATATATAGCGTCCCCCAGAGGAGCACAAGGCATATCATTTCTACTAGACGGTAATGTTGCATTCGCAGTCGTTACAGCGTTACTTGTAATGTTGTATCTAACAATTTGGCTCAGACGATTAGTTCCATCAGAACCGCCAAAACAATATATAGCGTCTTGGTATGGAGCACAATGCCACCAACCTCTTCCAGATGGTAATGTGACTGTTAGGTTTGTTATAGTATTATCTGCTGGGTTGAATTTATCTATTTCTGATGATGCACCACCACTAATACCACCGCCAAGACAATAAATATAGTTTCCTATTGGAACGCATCCTAAACCAAGTCGTGCTGTTGGTAGCTTGGTTGATAATGTGGTTAATGTATCTGTTGTTGTATTGTATTTGACTATTATATCTAAATATGAATTATTCCACCCACCAAAACAATATATAGCGTCTTGGTATGGAGCACAAGACATATCACTATAAGCAAGTGGTAGTCGTGCTGACATTAGAGTAATAGTATTGCTTGTAATGTTGTATTTATAAATTGTATCTACAAAACCGCTACTGTTTTTTCCACCAAAACAATATATAGCGTCTTTAATTGATGCACAACGATGATAAGCTATTGCTTGTGGCAGTTGTGCTGACATCGTAGCGTTATTATCACTAAGAATGTCTGTTAATGAAGAAACGCTTGTTACAGTCGAATTCCCATAATAAATGTAAATTGTGGCATTTGACGATGCTGGAATGTAAGGAACTTTTACTGTAATTCTCGTGTTTGGTGTGTTACAACCGAGAATCCACCAAGAGTATGATAAAGATGTATAATTTGTTTGGTTTGTCCAAACCCATTGTGATATTTGTGTCTCTGTTCCATCAGTTGAATTGTAGTATGTTACCCTTATATCTCCACAATCTGAACGCATTTTACCTTGAGAGATTAAAGTTGCTGTATCTAAAGTTATTACAACTTGGTAATTTGTTGATGCGATTAAACCAGAGTTTGTTATATTTATTGCTCTTCTATAAACAAAACCACTTAACCACGCATAACCAGAATTCAAATTAACCAGAAAGATAATGCTAAAGAAAATTAAAAAAATTACAAATTTTATTTTGTTTTTCATTCCTTTCTCCCCCTTATCTTTTCTTTTTCTTATGGCACATTTTTATCCCCCCTAAATTTCAACAAACTCAATTGCCTTTTTTCCTTTCTTTAAAGGATTTCTTATTATAACCATTCCTTTTCCTTCATCCGCTATTTTGAAAACATCTAAAAGTTTTGTTTCCTTCTTCATTCGTTTTCACCCCCCATAAACAATTTTTTTATTTTAAGCATTTCAAATTCTAAACTGCTTATAACTTTTCCCGTTTTTTTGTTTCTATAACTTATTATTACCCCGTTAATTTTTTCGTATGGTTCATATTCTTCCAACATTAGCACCACCTATCTAAAAGCATACTCTGGATATTCTACTTGGCTTCTTGCAAACATGAATAGAGTAAATACTACTACTATTATTATGAAAATCCAACTATACTTAACAAAAAATGATAATATTTCTTCGCTGTTTCTCAAACCTTGAACTGCATCGTTTAAGCTCTGTTCCAATTCTGGATTTTGCGTATCATTAACTTGCGATATTATTTGTTCTCCCGCATTAGCGAATTGATGTATCATATTAGTTGATAATGGAATGAACAGCATAAATATCATAACCGTTAATATGAACGCTACTATGAAAACAAATATGTAAGCCATTACCCCCTTCATTTTCTTCTCCCTCCCGTTTTATGATTTATATTCATACCTAAAATATTTTTAACTATTTTTCTCTCATCGAAAAATCTACTTTTTGCTGGAATGTTTTCACTTCTTCCACCAAATCCCGCTGGTAAAAATCCTAATGGAAATAGAAACCTATTAATTTTTGCTCCACTCGATGAACTACTTGAACTGCTAGATGAACTACTGCTACTTGAACTGCTACTGCTACTTGAAGATGAACTAGATGAACTACTACTATATGAACTTGAACTACTTGATGAATAACTACTACTTGAACTGCTACTTGAAACATAAGAATATGAACTATATGAACTTTTGCTACTCGATGAACTACTAAAAACTTTAGAAATTAATGAATAGCTACTTGAATAAGAAACTGAAGATTTAGATGTTGAATATTGAGAAAATGATGGTGCTAAAGATTTAGATGTTGAACTTGAAATACTACTAAATATTAAACCTAAACCGCTTAAAGAAGATGCTGAAGAAACTGAAGATTGTTGCGGTGCTAAAAATTCAAATCTTATAGGTATAGGTTTGCCTTCTGTCGATGAAACTAATGTTTTAAACCAACCCGTTCCCGCATTAACAAAATTTTCATATTCTTTTGTCATTCCTAATCTTTCTGATAACCATTTTAACCCTTGCGTTCCGCCAACTATATCTTTCATTCTTTCTCCCGCTGGTAAAATAGCATTTTCTTGCGGTGTAAATGAAACTGCCACTTTTCTTCCTATTTGTTCTTCAATTCTCATAAATATTCCTTCTTTTGTCATTATTGGCTGTTTGGCATATAATCCCCATCCAAAATAAACATTTTCTTCTGGTTTGAAAATAATTTCTGCTAATTTATCGCCGTTTCTCATTAAAACAAATCTGTCTGTTTTTTCTAAAACGCTTATTTCTTCTGCTTTTTCTCCTAATCTGCTAAATAGTTTATTAATGAAATCTTGTGCGTATCCTTTATTTAATGCTGTTAAATCTACATCATGCGGTGTTTTTTGGTATGCCCCATACATATACTGCTCTGTTGAACCAAAACCTATTAATTTTCTACTTAACAAAAATTCTTTAGTAGTTTTGGCAAATTCTTCACTCATTCCTTCAAATCTTGGATTTATTTCTAAAACATCTTTTATCGAATATTGTAATTCTTTCCATTCTCCGCTGGTATAAGCTTTATTCAAAATTTTTAGTGCATAATCTAATTGCTCTGGCGTTAAAGTTTTCGTTATTCCTTTTTCTTCTATTAATTCTGTGTAAGTTTGCTTAAATGCATCATAACTTAAAGCTTTTTCAATTGGCGATAAATATGGCGTTTTTGGTGTGAATTCTGTGAATTTTGCTCCCGTTCCCGCTATTCTCCATCCTTCTTCAGTTTTCAAAAATCCAAATAATGTTTTGGCGTTTGTTCCCTTTTCAACATACAAACCTAGCCATTTTTCATTTTCGTTTTTAACATAACCAACTTTTAAAATTGGAATTTTTCCTTCTTCTATTGCTGTTATTAAAGCTTTAGAACCCAAACCCATTATTGAAGCAGTAGCTCCCGCAAAAATATAAGTTGCTAAAGGATAAGTTATTTTCATAGGTTCTCCTTTTTGTAATTCTTCTGTTATATCCGTTAAACCCGTTAAACCTACTCCAAAAACAAAATGCCTTAACGCTACTCCCGTATTTGAGTAAGTTCTTAATAATCCGAAATTAATTAATCTCATATTTTCTGCTAAAGTTGTCATAGTTGCTGAAGTTTCAAAAACTCTTATAGCTTCCTTATAATCTGGCAAACTCCATTTTCCACTAGTAATTTTAGATGAGATCGCAGAAATTCCGCTATAAACCGATGTGCCTACTATTCCAGAAGTTAAAAATAATTTTGGTGTTAAAATTACCCCAGAAATTTCTGCCCCTAAAACTCCCCCTTCAAACGCTCTATTTATAGCATAATTTTTTTCTTCTGCCATTCTCACTAATTCGCCAAACCATATTTTTTCTGCTGTTTTCTCATCCCCTTTAATTTTAGCCGTCAAAAGTGTAAAACTTTTAGAAAATGGTGCTAAAGCTATATTTGATGCTATATAAAGATTAGTTCTTAAAGCATCTTTTTGCGTTAAGATTTCATAGTATTCTTTTCCTTTTTTAATTGTCAAATCTTCTTTAAATTGTTCTTCTGTCGTTAATTTCAAATTATCTAAATTGCTTTTTATTTTTTCCGTTTCTTTAGGATTATCAACTTTATAAACCGCAACAAAATGCTCCGTTCCTTTTTCATCTTTAACAATTGTAAAACCTATAAAACCTTTTTGAGAAATTATAGTTTTGAAATTATCTGAAGTTAATGGAATGTTATCTAATGGTTTATAAATAAAATCGCTTTTTACTTCTGCATTAAAAGTTATTTTAGCTTGTCCGTTTTCATAAACTACTTGCGGTTTCAATTCAACATTTCCGAATTTCGCCAAATCTTCTGGTTTAACCATTCTTTTAGCTATTTCTTCCGCATTAACAATTCCGTATTTATTAGAAGTAAAAATTTGATTTGATGCTTGATTTACATTATACTTTTCTCCAACTGCTACTTCTTCTCTTTTAACCCAAACATTTCCTTCTTTTACAAAACCTTGCTGTTTCATAAAATCTTCATTCAAAACATTATTCTGTGGTATGGTTTCAAAATTTCTGCTTATAACTTGCCCGTTTGAAATAATTTCATTCCAAATTTTGTTGCCTTCTTGCCAATACCTTATTTCAACATTTGCTTTTATCGGCTCTTTATTAACAATTTGTGTGTTTATTGGTTTTGGTGTAGCATCTTTTATAGGTTCTCCCGTTTTTATATCATAAGCTGGTGCTAATGGTGTTGGTTTAGTAGTTTGCTGTTGAGTAGTATTTTGTTGAGTAGTTTGATTTCCGTAAAATCTGTTAAAAACTTCATTTGCCTTTTCTACTCCGTATTTTTCCGCATAAGCTCTATAATCTAAACCAACTACTACTTTTCCTTGAAATTGTTGCGGGATAACAATATTTTGCGGTGTATTTTGCGGTGTAGTTGGGGGATTTGCCATATTTTTGTTTAAAACCCTTATTTTTAATATTATCTAAATGTCATTTTCCTATAATCTTATTGATATTCTTATTTTTCTTTTTTGTTTGAGTAAAAGCTTAACGGTTTCTTCAATTATTTTAGATAAATCTTCTTTTTCAGATAATATAGCATTATCGTTTTCATCGGTTTTCATTCCTTTTTTCAAAAACAAATAGCCAGAATACATAAGCTTTTTATATCTCTGAAACGCATCTTCATAACTTATATTTGTGTTGGCGAAACAATAAAGTGCTGTCGTGAAGTGTTTCCACCATACGCTTATAACGGGATCTTTACTTAAATCAACATTTTCTGTAAATTCAAAATTACCCCCTTCTTTTAACTTTTCTATAACATTTTTTATATCTTCTTCATCGTTCATATTAACCCCCTTCTTTTAACTTCATTTTCAAACGCTGGAATGAATTTATTTCTAAATTCTTCTTCAGTTAAGTTGAATAACCTTTTTATGATTTCTTTTTTCTCTTTAGTGAAATAAACCCCCTTACCTTCTGAAAAACTCGCTAAATTCTTTATCATTTCAAATGTTTCATCAACTTTTAAAACTTCTTCAAATGACGCTTCCCCGAATTCTCTTTTTATCTCTTGCATTATAGCTTCCATTTTTCTTTTCATAATTTTAACTTTAGCATCCACCATTTTTTTATCGAATTGCTTTAATTCTTCAACATAACCCGCTTTTCCTATAATCATAGGATTAACATCTATTTCTGTATCATCGATTTCAATAGTATATCTTTTTTTGAAAAATTTTTCAAAATGAACATTATATTCATAATAATATGCCCTAGCTTCTCTGCTAGTTTTAGTTTTCTTTATCTCTATAAGCAAATCTATTGTTCTTCTTACATCACGATCCACATCTGTTGGATATTGAGTATTAAAAATAACCGCACCGCCAAACCCACAATTATCTTTTTTGATTTGCCTATAAGTAGCATTAGCATCCGCTATTGCTCTATTTAAGAATGTTTGCCACGATTTACCAGAAACTAGAAATCTCATTTCATCTATTCCAATTGCAAATAAACTTTTATCTTCTATAAAGTTTTCTATTTTTTTAGGATATTCTAATGGTGTGAAAATAAAGCTTTTATCTAAATTAAAATCATATTTATTACCATCAAATAGTGAAGCGTATAAGCTTAATTCTTTAACTAGCTTATACATAAAGTAGCTTTTACCAACTCCCGATTTACCTATAATTATAATTATTAGCATCTTTTCTTCTTTTGCTTTATCATAAAGAGATTTATAGAAAAGTGCTTTAAGGATGTCGTTTGAAAAGATTTCTTTTTCCATTTTAAATATTTGTTTATAGTATTTAAATTATTAACTATTATATTATTTTAGAAAATAGGTTAAAACCCCCGTTTAGATACAAAACTTTAATTTTGTAGTTTTTCAAAAAATGCCGTCAATTTTTTAGAAAACCCTATAAATAAAAAGAAAAAATTACCAAACTTCCATTTCTATTTTATCTTCAGTTTCGTTTTTCTTAAGTTTTACTATGAAAGCTTTTTTGTTTCTTATTATTCTCATGGCTTTTTGTATTTCTGGAAACCAATTATCGCCGATCCAAAATTCTACTTTTTTTCCTTTTTTATCTTTAGCTTCAAAAACTATTGGCATTATTGATCCCCCCATTTTTTAATCCTTCTTCTATACTTTCTCTTACTCTTTTCATATAGTATCCTTTAAGTTCTTCTATGAAATCGAGATCGAAAATCTTTTCTTTTTTTATGAAATACCATCTAAATTTAATCATTTCGAAAATCAATTTATCCCATTTGTGTATTTCGTTCTTATTTATGAAAAAGCTTCTCGGTTTGAATTTTTTAGCTTCTTCATCATTTTTTGATATCGGGATTAATCGAATTTCTATTCCTAATTTTGAACCCACTTCTTCATTTCCTTCTTTTATTATTACTCTTGCTGTTTGATAAGCGTGTGATAAACCGCCATTAGCTTGGATTTCATCGCTTTCTATTCTTTCATTCATTTTTTATCACCATTATTTAAAGTAGAAAATACTATTTAAAAGCTTTTCTATATTCTGGTATATATACCAGAATATATAAGTTGTTCTAAATAAATGCTCTATTTTGAAATTCAAATACCCATGCCCCCAGCCATTTTTTCTTTTTTAATGAACCTTCTTCTTCTAAAACTCTTACATAATATAAAATGTTTTGATAAAATTTCTTATAGTTTATATTCCCCGTTATTTTGTATTTACCTATAAGATATTCTGCAACATCCCTTATTGTTCCTTCTTTTTTGATTAAAAAGTATTCTAATACATCTTTTTTTCCTATTCTCATTTTTTATCCCCCCTTTCTGCATCTGTTATCATAAGTATATTTTTCATAAAAACGAATATTGTTAAAAATCCTAAAAAAAGAAAAATTAATATCGATTTGATGCAACTAAAATCAACAATAACATTTGTATTTGGTATGCTACAACTTTCTTCTGGTATGGCACAATTTTCTTCAACTAGAAAATTAGCTTTATATGTTAAAAATGTTAAAAATATCCCGATTATTAATAAAACAATTGATTTATAAACGGTTTCCATTTTATCCACCGCTTTTATTTCCGTAAAATTCCAAATAATCCTTTTTAATTGAATTACATTCATAACCAAAATCGCCGTAATAAATAACTGTTAAATTTTTTGTTATACATTCTTCATAAAGTTTAGGAAGTTCTTTTTTGTATCCTTCTACTATAAAGCTGTAATCCATGAAAATCAAAAAGAAAATAAGCAGAAAATCTAAAGCTAAAACAATAACAATAGGTAAAAATCTTTTTACTACTGCACTTTTACTTTCCATTTTACCCCCTATATGAATAAGGTATAGGTATTTCTTACCGATGCTTCTGTTGTTTCAAAAATCTTTGCCACTTCTTTTTGTGTTTTTCTTTCTTTTGCTAATGCACTTGCAACATAAAATAATCCAGCCAGAATTGTGTTTCTATTTTTTCCTCTAATCAATTTCATTTTTTCCGTATCGTTTAATGCTTTTTGTAATAGCTCTTTAGCTTTTTCAATAGTTTCTTTAGAAAAGTGTTTCTTTAGTTCTTCTTCATTAAAAGTGAATTTGTTTAAATTGTTCTTTAATACATACTCTGCTCCTAAAATAAATAAATCTTTTTCGCTAAAACCTTTATTTAAAGCTTCATCTATTTTTATCTTTTCTTCTTTAGATATCCATGCACCGATCATATACTTTTCTCTCATATTTATTAATTGAAATAAGTATTTAAAAGCTTTTCGGTTTTAAATAATAATTAAAGAAACTAAAGCCGATAAAATACATGCGATTGTGAAAAATTCTAAATCAAATCCCGTTATTTCTTTAACCAAATTTAAATAAAGTTTGTAAATAAAAACGATTTTTAATAGTTTTTCTTTAAAACTATTTGTCATTTTTATCACTCTCTTTTTCCAAATCTTCTAATTTAGAATTTAACTTATTTATACCTTCATTTAATGCTTCTATTCCTTTTCCTATTTTATCTAATACTTCTATGTGCTTCTGTAGGTTTCTGGCGAATTCATACTGTTGTTGAATTATAAAGTTTGCCATTTCTTCAAATCTTTTAACCCTTTCTGGCATTAAAATGAAATTTTCTAAATAAGTTAAATCGTTTGTTTCTATTTCCATATCCCCTAAACTGTAATCTACCCACGCTTTTGCTTGAAATTCTGTCGGATAAACGCTTTTTGCTTCTCTGTTTAAATCTACTTCTGCTGTCGCTTTATGCCCTACTTTTTGCTTTATTGCTTCCGCTATATTATCTTGAACTTTAGATGCTATATGTTGAGAAATAACCCTTCCATCATAAATATTGATTTTGATCCCATTTTTCTGTAAGAAATCATAAACAAATGTATTAACAATTAATATTTTATTGATGAAGTCGGAGAAATCTCTGGTTTGGAATTGATGTATATAAACTATAATCGATTTTGTCGTTTTCTTAAGTGTTATGCCATACGGAATGAATTGTTTTATTTGCGTATTCCAATTTTGCAGTTCAATTTCCTTATCCCAATTTAAATTTTTGCTTAATTCCTTATTTTCTTCCAAAATATTGAACTTTATGGCTAGGTTATGTAAGCGGTAATTTTGTGAAAAATTTCGTTCATAGGTATTGAGTAGGTTTTTACTTTCTTTTACTTCTTGTGCTTTTTTTAATTTTATCTTTAGTTCCTTTAAGTATTCTTGCCCCTTTTCTGTCAATTTATATTTAGTAAAACTCGTTCTAAACTCTTTTTCTATTAAATTCTCGCTTAAAAACCGTTTCAAATAGTAATTTATCAATTGTTTTGATATACCTAATCTTCTGGAAATTTGAGAAGGATAAGCTCCCTTCTTAATGCCGTATAGGATTTTATATAGAAGTAAAAATTTCTGTGCCATTTTTTTACTACTTTTTTACTTTAAAAACATTTTCGCTTTTCTGGTATATATACTAGAATATATAAGTTTCAGTAGAATTTCAATTCTTCTAAATATTCTAATTTTTCCCATGCCCCTATATCAATATCTAAAAAATCTATTTTCGCATCTCTCAACAATTGCTTAAAATCGCATTTCATCGTTCATCGCTCCCATTTAATTTTTATCTATTACTATAAATTTTTTTATTTGCGGAATAAAAATTAATGATAAAGTTTCGAAAACTCCCATAAACGGCAAAATTAGAAAATACTTATAGCTTTTTGATTTTAGTATTCCATAAGTGTATGCGGATAAATAATAAAGCATTCCGAAAAATCCGAAAAATGCTAATGGTGTAGTTGGCGGAAATATAAACCATAATGGAAATAATAGCATACTTGAAAAAATACCGCCGAACATTCTCAAAACTATTAATGGAATTGCCTTTAAATTTGTGTTTTTCAATTCTTTTAAAATTCCTTTATACCATCTCGCTCTCTGCTTCCAAAAATCTTTTAACGAATTCGGGGATTTTATCGATACTTTAGTTGAACTCTGCCATGTTTTGTATCCTTTTTTTATTAATTCTTGCGAAAAAACATAATCTTCTACTAATGTGTTTGTTTTAAATCCTATTTCTTTTAAAACTGAACCTTTAACTATTAGCAATTCGCCGTGAAAACCTATTAATCCTTTTTTTAATTTTCCCGTGCATAATCTAAACATAAAAATGTCATCAAAATACCTCAAAAAATCTAAAATATAAGTTAAATTTGATTTTCCCTTTCGCGGAATTAGTATGCCGTTTGACGCAACATAACCGTTTTTCTCATAATAAGGAATTTCATACAAAAAATTATCATCTAATGGATAACTGTCATCATCTAAAAATACATACCATTTATCATCTTCAACATAATTTTTTATGAAATATTGTATAGCTCTGCCCTTGCATTTAACCCCACCGAAATTGTTTGGCACTACTATTATTCTTATGTTTTTATCGTTTAACTCTAATTTGCTCCCTTCATCTATTATTATGTTTATCCTATAACCATCGAAACTTCTTATTTTTTCTATAACTTCTTTAAGTGAATTAATAGTTTTTTCATTTGCTACTGTCGGAATAACAAACTCAACATTTCTGGCTTTATAGCTTTCTCTTTTCGGCTTATAATTGTATCCAGAAAATCCTATTAATGAACTCAAACCATAAGAAAAAAATGCTATATCGAAAAACATTTAATCACTCTCTGCATATTTTTTAATTATTTCTTCGATTTTTTTATCTAAATCGGATCTATAAATTTCATTTTCTTTTTCTGGATCATCCGATACTCTGAATTCTTCTAATTTTTCTTCAGTTTCCAAATCATAAACTGCATATCTTGTTTTGGGATACTCATCAGCTATAAACAACAAATTTCTATAAACTACTAAAATGTTGCTAAAGTGATATAACTCATCTATTAATTCCCATAAAGTAAAACATTCATGAACTTCTAAATCATATTCTCTTTCTGTTGCAAACTCTTTCATGATTATTCTCTCAACTTTAGCTAAAACTTCTCTATCTTTTATTGGCAATATCATTCTCACCACCTCCCTAAATTTCGTATTTTATTATCTTCTCTAAAATTTTGGCTATTTTTTCCGCTATTTCTCTTGAATATTGAATATAATAACCAGCAGATTTGAAAATGAATTCTAATGATGCCCCTTTAAAGAATAGCAATTCGATAACATCCGCACCATTCATAGCTAAAAGTGTTAAAATGTTTTTTCTAAAGAAATAAAAGCTAAATGGATAAAATATGCCATCAATTGTATAACCTATTCCGCATTCTTCATTTAATTCAATTAAAAGTTTTCTCGGATTTCTTAACCTTGCGAATGATGGAAAAACATATTCTTTAGGAAAAACTTTAGATGTTAAGTAATCCGCTAATGCTTTTATTTGCTCTGATGATAATGGAATTAAAATTAACCTTTCTGCATATCCCCTTCTTTTTTTGGTTTGAAGTATTATTCGAATATATTTCTTTTCAATTGTTATGTTTTCTCTCTTAAGAAGCGTTATTTCTGAAGGTCTTGCTCCCGTTAAATACAATAATAGCAATAAATTTGCGTGTTCTTGGTTTTTTGCTTTAGTGTAGTAGTTTAAAATAAAATCGCTAAAGTTTAGTATTTGAAACTTTTCTTTTAGGAATGGTGCTTTATACTCTGGCAAACTTTATCACCGCCATTAATAGTGATGTGAATATTACAATTAAAAACGGGAATTCTTTTTCGTTTTTCTTTTTCATATAAAGGTTTAAAGCTAAAGCAAAATAAATTAAAAGAACGATAAAAAGAGATAACATTTTAAAATCGTAAAGAAAAAGCATCATAATCAAATTGCTTAAGAATATGACATCCCCTTCTGCTAGTTTTAAGAAGTAGGAAAATGTAAATGAAAAGGCAAACATAAAGAAACTCACAATTGCAAATTCGAAAAATGTTGGTTTGAATAAAAATAATAAAATAGCTAATAAATAACCCGTAAGCATATCCGCATATTTTCTGTCGAATGTTTTAGTTTTTATATCTTCTCTTAAAGCTAAAAAAATCAAAAAAAGGGGAAAAAAGAAAATGGTTATGTCGTTCATTAGCTTCCCCCTAATTCTTTTCTTAATTTTCTCACATCTTCTGATAATTTATAGTATGCCGTGTTAAGTTTTGCTAAAAAGTTATCTAAATCCGCTGGGAGAATTATTTCTTCTCTGAATAAAGCGTTATATTCGCTGGATATATCTTCAAAACTTTTTTCTACTTTTAAAGTGTCGTATCTTATTTTAACCTTACTTGCCAATAATCTTATTTGTGAAACCGCATTAGCTATTGCTTCTCTATTTGTTGCCCCTACTTTTTCCATTCCATCTTTAGAAAATAAACCATCGGAAATTCCATAAACATTTCTTGCCATTTTATCTAAATTAAACAATAAAACTTTATATGCACTAATTAAATCCATCAATTCTTCAATTTCTGTAATAAACCTTAAAATATAGTTTGCTTCTATTAATAGCTGATCCTTTATATCTGCCATCTTAACCAACTCCTTTTATTTCTAACTGTTTTGTTATCCTTTCGATTTGCCCTTCTAATGAGAAATATTTATTGTATAAATCAATTTCGTTTTTGATTGTGATGTTGATTATGTATAAGCTAAATACAAATGTCGTTAATGTTAATATTAACAATATAATTATGCTAATCCATAACCATTTAAACTTTTTATTCAATTCCATTTTATCTTGTTCCAACAATTCCACCACCCCCCGTTTGAGTTGCATGTTGAATTGGTTTAGATACTAATGTCGGCAAATAGTTCATAGCCATAACCAAAACGATACCTATTATTATAATTAGCATTACCCAGAATATCCAATTTCCGAATATTGCTGGTTTTGGTTTTAATTGCTCTACTACATACCTAGCGAAATCTCTTAAAATAGCACTTAACTCATCTACTTTTACCTTTAGATAATTCAAATCGGTTTTTGTCATATACTTTTCTTCTAATTTTCCTATTCTTTCTTTATCGTAAATGAAACCCGTGTTTGTATCTATAATAAAAGCGGGATAAAAGTTTTCGAATTGGAAATAATGCTTCTTTTCTGGCAATTC
>Ga0334722_10002854_pt1 | contig 19031 bp, 18 predicted proteins | sample C3_bottom_MG_FD_207210 | JGI IMG/M metagenome (GOLD analysis project Ga0334722, IMG submission 207210) | Sediment microbial communities from Yellowstone Lake, YNP, Wyoming, USA - C3_bottom | ecosystem: Environmental > Aquatic > Freshwater > Lake > Sediment | place: USA: Wyoming | collected...
CAATCGAACACGTTGCTGCTCGTTCAACTGAACACTAAATTGTTTTTGGCTCATGGACGCCTCCTTTTCAGGGAGTATGCCATAAAAAGCCTTAACTATCAAGAATTAAATTGACAATGTACTAGCATCAATTGCTTTAACGTTTGCCAGCCGGTATAACTTTTATTTTTTCGCATTCACCGTTCTCATAACAGTACCTATCTTTCTTATCACGTCTCTAATCTCCATGACTCTTATCATTATCGCGAAGATAAAGAAACAAGAGAGTCTAATTGTTTGGGCTAGATGGTTTGGAATCACAGTTTTGCTGTCGTTTATTATTGGGCTTACCATTCCCAGCAGTTTTTATTTATGGGAATACGATAAAAAGACATCTATGACATTCTGTGAGTCCTTGATTCCTATGCTGGAAGATTATAAAGCAACTTACGGTAATTTCCCTGACGTGATCGATAAGCTGCAATTTAAACATAGTGTGCCCAGATTACTTACAAAATACAGATACTACTCATCGCATGGTCGATTTTTCAGATTCAAGATTGTAAATATCGGTCCTCAAGCATATTGGACAGTTTATGACAGCCGAAAAAAAATATGGGAAGGCTATGACCCAATTGCTGAAGGTTTTGAATTTTAAAGATGATTTGTAACAATCGGATCGAGAGGGACGCGGCATAATCACCGCACCTCAGCCGAGCCGTTTATGTCATGGAGAACAGATACATGAAACGGATTTGCGTGAATTGCGGATCAAGCCGTGGTTTTGATCCGTGTTACCTTGACATGGCGCGAAGGCTTGGGCAGGCATTGATCGGCCGCGATCTTGAACTCGTTTATGGCGGCGCTGATGTGGGATTAATGGGTGAAGTCGCTGACACGGTTCTGAATGCAGGGGGGAGCGTCATTGGAGTGATCCCCCGGTCGTTCGCGCACAAGGTGTCTCACCAGGGTTTGACGAAACTGCACATCGTAGACTCGATGCACGAGCGGAAAACGCTGATGTTCGATCTGTCCGACGGATTTATCGCTTTGCCGGGCGGCTTCGGAACACTTGAGGAAGTCTCCGAACTTCTGACCTGGGCACAGCTCGGATTGCACAAGAAGCCCTGCGGTCTTGTAAATGTCGGAGGGTATTTTGACCTTTTGCTGGCGTTTCTGGACAATGCCGTTTCAAAAGGCTTCATGAAAAGAGAACATCGGGAAATGCTGATGGTATCGGAGTGTCCCGAGGAGATGCTGGAACGTTTCAAATCCTACAGCGCTCCCAATGTCGAGAAATGGGTAGGAATAAAACAAAATTGAATCATTTACCACGGAAAAAGCCACGGATTAGCACGGATACAAACTGGTAGGAATATTCGAAGCAATGATCCGCGAATGAACGCGAATGAACGCGAATAAAATTAGAATCGTAGCTATTCAGATACCATAGATCAGTCGTCCCCGAATGACCCTATCGGGGACCCAGTGATGTTTAAAACCTCTGGATTCCCGATTAAAGCGCTCGGGAATGACGATACGGTACGATATGGCGATATGAATTGCCGCTGCTTTCTATAATTCCGGGCCAGCTGAAAAGTTCGCGGAAAAGAAAGGCACATATCATGAAAAAGCTGATCTCCGGAATATGCTTCGTCTTCCTGTTATCCACCAATGTTCCGGCCGAAGAGGTCAATGCTATCCACGTTGATGTCCTGGCGAAATCCAGCGTAAGCTGGGATGGCAGTCATTTGCCGGATTACCCAAAAGGCGCGCCGGAGGTGACAATTCTCAGGATCAAAATTCCGCCCGGAGCGCAATTACCACTGCATAAACATCAAGTGATCAATGCCGGGGTATTGTTAAACGGGGAACTGACTGTCGTGACCGAGGACAGCAGGACATTGCACCTGAAGGCTGGAGATTCCATTGTCGAAGTTGTGGACAAATGGCATTACGGAAAGAATGAAGGTAAGGTAACTGCGGAAATTCTTGTTTTCTATGCCGGGACACCGGATACGCCGATAACCATCAAGAAGTAGGTTCCTGCTACCCCCATTTCTGTTGCTCAGCCCCGCATTGGTTCACCTCCCGTCCGGGTCCACCTTTTTTCTTCACATTTTCCATTTTTTATTGTACTCTCATTTCACCAGAGGCGTTTCAGTCAAGGGCGGGAAAAGCTAAGCTTCACTCCATTGTGCATAGCTCAGAGATGAGCGTTTGTTCTGCCTGCACTCCGGCTCATGTCAGGAAAAAGGAATGGGGTGTTCATGACCACAGAGATGTGTTCTCATAAGAGAACCGGCGCGAACTGTCCGATCAGCAAGACTCCCTGTCTGGGAGAATGTATCTATGCGAACATCCTGGATGATATCAGTCTCGGCATCGTCGGCCTCGATATCGTTAAAAAAGAGGTCTTTTTTCAGAACAAGCTTTCCGCGGAGATCTTCAAGGATACCATCAAGCCGAAGGATTACCGTGCGCTGTCGGATCTGCTTCTTTCCGACGTGCAGTTGCCGATCACGTCCGCACAAAGCTGCGAATCCCGTGCCATGCAGTATGGCAGCAAGTTCATCGGGTATTCCATCTATGTCATCTCCGACGCCTATCTCTGGATCTATATGTCCGACATTACCGAGAAGATGCGGCTCAACTCGATCGCGGAAGCGGTCAATACCATGAACAACCTTGGTTATATCTTTTCCGGCATCAGGCATGAACTGGGGAACCCGATCAACTCCATCAAAACGACCATAACCGTGTTAAAGAAGAACCTGCATTCCTATTCCAAGGAAACAACGGTTGAGTTCATCGACCGTGTGCTCTCCGATGTCACCCGGGTCGAATTGCTGCTCAAGGACCTGAAGAACTTCAGCATGTATGAGAGCCCGGAATGCGGAGAGGTCGACATGGAATCGTTCATGAACAACTTCCTTTCCATGGTGGGGCGGGATTTCAGCGAAAAGAAGATCATGATCCAAAAGCACTTCAGTTCCGGCGCCGGGCATGGCTTTTTTGACGCCCGGGCGCTGCAGCATGTGATGCTGAATATTCTGACGAACGCCGCTGACGCCCTTGAAGGGATTGCTACTCCGGTGATCATGATCAGTTCGGCCCGATCAGGCGACAGGATCATCATCAGGATCATGGACAATGGCAAGGGCATTTCCGATGATCAGAAACGGCATCTTTTCCAGCCTTTCTCAACGACCAAGAGCCACGGGACCGGACTGGGACTGGTGATCGTGAAAAAAATGCTGCTCAAGATGAACGGTACGATAGAGATCGAAAGCCACGAAAAGGCGGGCACCACGGTTACGCTGAACCTGCCGGCAGGCAGAGGCCATGATGCATAAGGCCAGGAAAAGCATTTTGATCGTGGACGATGACCGGAACTTCTGTGCGTCCATCAGAGACTATCTGCAGTCCGACGAGGTCGAGATCCATCTCGCCCACACCGGCAAGGATTGCCTTGCGCTCTGTTCAAAGAACATGGTCGATGTCGTGCTGCTCGACCAGCAGCTGCCCGATGCCGAAGGCGCCGACCTTTGCGCTTCCATTCTGAACTGCAACAACCAGACGAAGATCATTTTCACCACCGCGTTCCCGAGCTTTGATAATGCGGTCAAGGCAGTCCGGGGCGGGGCTTTCGATTACCTTTCAAAACCCTTTGAACTCGAAGAGCTTGATCTGGCCGTCAAGCAGGCGCTGCGGACACTGGACCTCGAAAAGGTCGAGCAGTTTCAGAATTACCGCTCCGAACGGGAACGCGAAGAGAATGTGCTCGTAGGGACCAGCGCTCAGATCGCGGAGATCCAGCGGCTGATCGATCTGGCAGCCGGCGCCGATGCCCCGGTGCTGATCACCGGTGAGACCGGCTCGGGAAAGAACGTGGCTGCCCGTTCCATTCATTACCGCGGACCCGACCACCATGCGCCGTTCGTCAGCATCAACTGCGCCGCCCTTCCCGAGAGTCTCATCGAGGCGGAACTCTTCGGCCATGAAAAGGGCGCCTTCACCGGTGCAGCAGGACTTAAAAAAGGCATGTTCGAGATGGCGGAAGGAGGGACCATCTTTCTTGACGAGATCGGCGAGATGCCCATGGCGCTCCAGGCAAAGCTCCTGGGCGTTCTGGATGACGGCATGTTTCGGCGGCTCGGCGGGACCACGGTCCTTCGCGCCCAGGTCAGGGTCATTGCCGCCACCAGCGTGGATCTTGAGAAGGCCATCCGCCAAAAGAAATTCCGCGAAGACCTCTACTATCGGCTCGGCGTGATCAAACTGCACCTTCCTCCCTTGCGGGACCGGAAGGATGATCTGGCGGCCCTCTGTGATTTTCTGATCAGCACGGTGGCGAAGGGTAGGCAGGTCGTTCTGGCAGGCGGGGAGCTCGAAAATTTAAAACAGTATGACTGGCCCGGCAATGTGCGGGAGCTCAAGAATGTTATCGAACGAGCGGCAATTCTTCAGCACGGCGCGGAAATACGGCCGTCGGAATTTCTGAAGAGCTCGTCCGCAAGAGTCGTGCGCCAGCCGCAAGCGCAGAAAAGCGTGCCCCTGAGTTCCCCGTCAACGACCCTCGATGAAATGGAGAAAAGTCATATTCTCGCTGCGCTCGAGCAGCATGCAGGCAATTTCAGCCGCGCAGCGCGGGCCGTCGGCATTTCTCTGTCCACGCTGAAGCGAAGGTTGAAAAGATACGGGATCGAATGATGAAGTCGCAAGGCCTTATTTACCACGGAGGCACGGAGCCAGAAGTAGGCGCTTCCAAGCGACACGGAGAACTGCCTGGATTTTTTAATTTACTCTTCCCTGTGTTGACCTATCCGCCTTTATCCGTCGTTAATCCGATTCTTCCGTGTCCAAGGGTTCTTTTTAGATAACCTTTAAACAGGAACCGCGAATGACCATGATCCCTCTCTGGATTAAGCTATCCTATACCATCTTCGTCATGCTCACGGTCGCGGTCTATACCGTCAAGTACGGCTATGGGAACTTTCTCTGGTTCTCGGACATCGCGCTGGTGGCCACCGTGCCCGCGCTGTGGTTCGAGAGCAGCCTGATCGCGAGCATGATGACAATCGGGATTCTGCTGCCCGAACTGTTCTGGAATGTGACCTACTTTGGACGTCTGGTGACGGGCAGGCGGCTGGCAGGGCTGACGGATTACATGTTCGACGCGCAAAAACCGCTCTACCTCAGGGCGCTCTCCCTGTTCCATGTGTTCCTGCCAGTGTTTTTGCTCTGGATGATCAGCCGGCTCGGGTATGCGAAGGAAGCCTGGATCGCGCAGTCGGTCCTTGCCTGGATCGTTCTTCCCCTGACCTATTTGCTCACCGACCCTGCACAGAATATTAATTGGGTGCATGGGCCGGGCACGAAACCGCAGAAACGGCTGCCTCCGCTCGTGTATCTCTGCTTTCTGATGATCGGATTTTCTCTGTTTGTCTATCTTCCCACCCATCTGCTGCTTCAGGCGTTCTTCATTTAAGGCTAAAGAATAATCGTTCTTTATATCCCGAATGGATCCCCCTCACCCTACCCTCTCCCTAGAACCCACCCTCACCCCCGCCCCTCTCCCTGAGGGCGAGGGAAAGTTGAAGGTGAGACTTTGTCATCGGGGAGAGGAAAAAAAGGGCTGCTTGCAGTATCTGCTAGCGCACGTCTGCCTTCTTGAAATTCCGATACAGCAAGAGGTCATAAACTATCTTGAGGCCGCCGGCAACAAGAAAAGGCGCGGCGAGCAGGGCCGGGGACGCCAGAAAGACGCCGGCCAGGAATGGTGAAGCCGCAGAGCCTATCGAACGGGCGATGGTCGTGACACCTGATGCCGCGGCCCGTTCGTCGGGAGCAACGACTGCCATGGTGTAGGACTGACGCGTGGGAACGTCCATCTGTGAGATGCTGAAGCGGAGCAGGAGCACCGTAATGGCAAGGCCGAGGTTCGGCATGAACGGAACAAGGCAGAGCAGCACGTTCGACGGGATGTGCGTGTAGACCATGGTGCTGATCAAACCGATCCGGTTTGCGATCCGGACCGCAAGCAGGGCGGATACGCCTGCCAGGATGTTCGCGCCAAAGAAGATGCTGCCCAGCACACCGGCATCGAGACCGAACTTGATGTGGAACCAGTAGGCGACCATGCTCTGGATCACAAACCCGCCAGCAAAGGCGTCGAGTGCAAAGAGCGCGGAGAGCTTCATCACGACACGCTTGGACTGGTGGAGCCCAAGCACACGCTTCTGTGTCGGGACAGTTGCCGCTGCTTCCACTTCCGGGGAAAGGAACAGGAAAACGGCCATGAGGACGATCCCGCATGTTGCATAGCCGAGGATGACGGCTCGATAGGATTCAAGCTCCGGCAGACCAGCGTTTATGAATGCCTGCGAAAGAAAACCTCCTGCAAGCGCGCCTGATGCCGCTGCCAGCGAACCTGCCAGGTTGTACCAGCCAAAGGCGCGGGTCCGCTGCTCCGCGGAGAGCAACTGCGAAAGAGCCGCCTGCTCCAGGGAAAGAAAAGGGCCGATCTCGTTCCCGCTCGGGCTGATGACGCCGATGATAGCTGCGATCATCAGGAGAATAATATTCCCGGTCAGGCTGAACACCACGCCGGCCATGACCATGAGACCGGCGCCCAGCAGGAGCATCTTCTTTCTGCCGAATCGGTCAGCAGTGGTTGTGATCCAGAGCGTTATCCCCGCATCGCCTGCCAGGGTGAACGTGAAGAGGAGCCCGATATTTGCGCTGGAAAGGCCCGCTTCATGAAGATACAAGGCGAGCACGACGGACAGCGCGCCGTACGCAAAGAGCCGTATGCTCCGCGCGGTAAAAAGCAGGATAACGTTACGTTGCGAATGCGCCATGCGGCCTTCCTTGTGCGATCATCGCCTGGCAGTATGCATAGAGCGCATCGTACACGATCCCTTCCGCGGCATTGATCGCGTGGTCGTCCTTGAACCCCATATGGCGGAATCCTTCTGCGATCGCGTTCAAACCCGGACCTTCGGGCTGATGGTGAAGGCTGTTGTCCGTGTCCGCGCCGTTCACGATCCTGGCGAGCAGCACGAGCGCCGGGTCTTTTGCGAGGCCGTATTTTTTCACAAGAGCGTCAAAGGAGCACTCCTTGCCATGATGCCCCAGCTCCGCGTTCGGGATGTCAAAGGGGACGGCATCCAATCGTAACGCTTCAGTTATCACGTTAGCCGCGGCAACGAAATAAAACTCCGCCTCCTTGTCAACAAACTTCTTGATGAGCCAGGGGCAGGCAACACGGTCTACTTTCACATTCTCTCTGGTTATCCATTTCATTTTCAGGACCTCAATTCCTTTTAGCCACATAACGCACATAAGGCTCATAAAAACGCTAATTTCATTAAAGTCTTATTTTGTGCTTTTTGTGACTTCTGGGGCAAATTTTTATTTCTTATGATTCAACAAGCTTGAGGAACTCGTACCTCATTCAGATGAACATCGTCCAGATATACCCGGCTGCCGCCGAACCGATAATGACCGGGATCATGCCCCAATTGAAACGCTGCATGCCGATGAAAGCGGTCACGGCCGCTGCGAGGGCATACCAGTCAAAGCCTCCGCTATCAGGGATCAGGGTGTGATGCGTGAAGAACACCGCAAGGTTCAGCACAACACCGACCACCGCTGCGGTGATGGCTGATAACGCGGTTCCGAGTTTTTTGTTCTTCCGGAGCGTCTCGATGTAGGGCGCCAGCAGGAAGATCATCATGAACGAAGGGATGAAGGTTACCCAGGTAGTCAGCAGTCCCCCGATTGCGCCGCCGAGGGCGGGGGAAAGCCCCTGGGCATGATAGTATCCCGCAAGGTAACCTACGAACTGGTTTACCATGATGAGCGGCCCTGGCGTGGTCTCCGCAAGGCCGAGTCCATCCATCATCTGCTCCGGCATGATCCAGTGATAATGGGTCACGGCCTGCTGGCTGATGTATCCGAGTACGGCATAGGCGCCGCCGAAGGTAACGACCGCGGCCTTACTGAACAGGATGCCGATATCAATGAACGTGTCATTCCAGCCTCTCCAAAGGCCGAGAAGCACGATGGGCAAAGACCAGAGGACGAGAAAGACAGACAGCACCTTGACAAAGCGCTGCCATCCGAGGCTGCGGGATTCTGCGGTTTTTTCCTCAACGATCGTGACCAACGCAGGCGCTGGGGTTTTCACGGGTGTTGACTGAAACGATCCCGGCGCAAGGATCCCGGCAAAGTAGCCGATGACCCCGGCTGACAGCACGATGATCGGGAAGGGGACATTGAAGAAATAGATCCCGATGAAAGCCGCAGCGGCAAGGAAATACAGGAACCTTGTTTTGAGCGATTTCTTCCCGATGCGCAGGACCGCCTCCAGAACAATGGCAACGACTGCGGGTTTTAAACCATAAAAGAGCGCTGCCATGGCAGGAACGGTGCCGAAGGATGCATACATCCAGGCGAGCAGCCAGAGGATAAAGATGGAGGGGAGAACGAACAGCCCGCCTGCGACGATCCCGCCCCATTTCCCGTTCAGGAGCCAGCCGATGTACGTGGCGAGCTGCTGCGCTTCGGGGCCGGGAAGGAGCATGCAGAAGTTAAGCGCCTGCAGAAAGTGGTCCTCGGCGATCCATTTCTTCTTTTCCACCAGGTCTTTGTGCATTATGGCGATCTGGCCGGTGGGGCCGCCGAAGCTGATGAAGCCCAGCTTCAGCCAGTAGCGCGCTGCTTCTTTGAAAGGAATCGTGTTTTGAGCCATTATTGGAACTCCTTTGTTTGGTCGTTATCGTGAGTTACGAATCAAATTCTTTGCAAAGTGGATAAAAACAAATAAAGCCTTTTGACAGGATAACAGGATTAACAGGACGTTCTGGATGAACCTAAAAAGAGCAGTTCAGCCACAAAAAGCACATAAAGCACATAAAAAATCAAACAGTAATGTGGTAAGGCGCTTCACCAATAAGGTGACTACGTTTTTAGCGTTAAGAATTTGTCTTTTCTATGTGAATTTTGTGACTTATGTGGCCAACTGCCGTTTCTAGGATGAACTGTTTTTCTTTCCCGGACTTTATCCTGTTATCCTGTCGAATATTTTAATTCTGGCTTGTTCAGGTCAAGTTTTCGACTGATACAGCATCTCGAACACGGACATGCCTCTTTCCAGCGCATCGCTATCGTTCTTGCTGGTCTTGCGGATTCCTAATAGTATTTCTTCTACTCCGGCCGTCCCTGCATTTTTATACTTCTCGTCCTTCACATCCAGATCGTGAACGATTTCGGCGATCTGTTTTACTGCTCTGTCCCTGATACCGAAGGCCTTGACCAGCACTTCGAAGGTGCAGAGCTCGCCCACATGAGTAAATTCGCCGTTTCGCAGGTCGAAAGCCGTGGTATCGGGGCCGCTGGTGTTCAGTTCCCGTTCTTCGATGAATTTGAACGTCGCGTTGCGATCAATGAACCGTTTAATGAGCCATGCCGAAGCCATGCGGTCCACAAAGGGTTTTTTCCGCGTTATCCAGACCCGGTTCTGGTACTTTTCCGCACGCTTCGGCGATATCGTCGCTGCCTCTCCGGGGCCGGTCTTGTCCAGGCCCTTGAGGCCGGACTGGAGCTGCTGCATGCGTTTTTCGACAGCTTCTCCGGTTGTCGAGGAAAAGAAGTCACGCTTCCGAATATCTTCAAAGTCCCTGGCTGCTTTGGCAAGCTCCCCGGTCAAGCTGGATTTGTTCTGGAGCTTCGTGCCCTTTCGGATGCTTTGGACCTTCTGCTCAAGCGCAGCAACGGCTTTGTCCAGGCCACGGTATTCTTCACTGATCTGGCTGATAAAAAGCTCGCGGACCTCCGCGTCGCTCATGGTCTCGATCGCCGAGCTTCTGAAGAAGGCGCCATCACCTCCCAGCGACCGCACCTCGCCGATGAGCCATTGAAAAAACTCCTGGTGTTCATCGGTCGCCGGAATGATGTACACGGCTCCCTTGAGCTGCACCGCCCCGGACCGTACCAGCTTTCTCCAGATCTTCATTCGGCTGCTCACCGGGTGCGAGGGTACGCTGTAAAAGATCAGGAGCCATTCCTGTTTACCTTCCTTGGTCATGGTTGCCTCGCCTTAAGATCATTCTGCGCTCAGCCATTGGTCAATGAGCAAGGCAGGCGTCGCCATGCTCCCGGAGGATTGTTGCATGGATGTCCTCGTAGTCAGCCTCCTCGGCAAAGGCGATCTCCATAAACTCCTCCTCCAGCTCGTCTTGCAGGCTATGTTTTACGGCTGCGGCCGGACGGTCCGGGTAAATGCCCATTTCAAGAAGGGCGGCATCGGCAAAGGTCTCTGCGAGTTTCTCTAAAAGGGTTCTCATAAGGCACCTCCTGGTTGAATTGTGTAACTCTTGATTACAATGTATCACATGTTACATTACTTGTCAAGGGGCAAAAATAATTCCGGCGCGATCCGGATCATTATCCTGGTCAAACCGCTATAGCATTTTGACGTAGTCAAATTGGCATAGCCAGCCGATAGTGGCGTCGGATATGCTCGTTGAGCCATCTCATTGAAATCATAATGAACGCGTTGATCGGCATAAGGTTACCGGTACTGTTTCCCACTGGCACGGTCATTGCATTTTATGTCGGCGTTATGGAAAAAGGGAAACTAAAAACCGTTCTGATCGTTGATGACGAGAAATCATTTCTCCTGAGCCTGCTTCAGGGGCTCGAGGCCTATGCCACGGATTTTGAAGCAGTAACGGCGCCGAACGGCAAGGCTGCGGTCGAGGCGCTTCAAACGCGGAGCATCGACCTGGTGGTGACAGACCTGAAGATGCCGGAACTGGACGGCTTCGGCCTTCTTGCTGCCATGAGCAAGAGCCACCCCGGCATCCCGGTGATCGTCATGAGCGCCTATTGCACGCCCGAGATCAAGGCGCGGCTGAACAGTCTCGGGGCCTTCAAGATCCTGGAAAAGCCCATAGACTTTCAAGACTTTGTTGAACATATCTTTGCTGAATTGCATGCGGTCTCAAAGGGCTACATCCACGGGATAACCCTGCCCGCATTTCTTCAACTTGTGGAGATGGAGAGGAAGACCTGCACCCTCAGCATCGGGTCGCACGGGAAGAAGGGGTTCCTGTATTTTCAGGAAGGCGTCCTTATCGACGCTGACAACGGCGTTGACAAGCATGAGCAGGCCGCCCTCGATATCGTATGCTGGAACGATCCCGCCATCGAGATCGACAGCTTCTGCAGACAAAAGGACAGGAACATCACCAGTTCGCTGGGGTTTATTCTCCTGGAAGGCTACCGCCTGCTGGATGAGAAGCAGAGAGTGGGCGGGAATGGTTCGCACACCCTCGGCACCGTGCCGAAGGAGACGCGGGAAGCGGAGCGGGGCGCACAGCAACCGGCATCCGGAACGAATACGAAGGAGAGGAACATGGCGACGACACGAGAGATATTGAGCGAGCTATCCAAACTGGAGAACATAGAAGCGGTCTGCCTGGTCGCACGCGACGGATTTCTGCTCGACAGCATCGCGCGCAGCGGCATTGACAAGGAAATGATCGGCGCGATCGCATCGAGCGGCTTCGGCGCCTCGGACTCCATGGGGAGGCAGCTCGACAAGGGGGCGATGCTGATCAGCATGATCGAGTTCGACAAAGGCCCGGTGCTGCTTGCGCCGATCGGCGAGGACGCGTTCCTGGTGATCGTGGCCGACAAGGACGCGAACCTCGGCATGATCCGCCTGAAACTGAAGAAGCACAGCCATGAACTGGCGCTCGCTGCGGCGATATAATACGATAGGGAGAAATGAATTATGAGTGAAGAAAATATCCTCGACATAGCGCACCTCAGTTTTCTCGATATGATCAAGGTCATGATAACGCTAAGTGGAGCGGCAAGCGCAAAGGGAACGCTGATCAGGAACGCCATCAAGACCGCTGAACGGATCGCCGAGGTCGACTATCCGACCTTTGACGCCTATGTTGCGGCGATCGAGAGCGCGACCAACCCGATCACGGTCATAGAAGGCAAGGCGACCCATGCAGGGAACTTTGTTTTCGGTCTGAAGCTCTGCCCCTTCGGGCCGTCCATCAAGAACTATACGAAGGTATTTGAAAAACTGCCGGACGGGTTTGCCGACTTCACCGCGGAATTCAATAAACCGAGCAACATTACCGACCAGTACCGGGTCGGCGAAGGGGCCGGGGTGAGCCCGTTCTGCTCCGTGCATCAGCCCATGCGGAGCGCCATCGCGGAAAAGATCAAGATCGGCGGGAAAAAGATCAGCGTCATCCAGCTCGGCTGCAAGTCCGGCGGCGGCAAAAAAGGATTTGCGGAAAAATGGATGTCGGAAACCGGCATATCCAAAGAGGTGGTTGACAAGATCCTCGACAACCACATGTGCTGCTATGCGCTGAAGATCCTGGAGTAGGGCGAAGATGCTGGAAAAGACTTTAGACACTGATTCACACTGATTTATTATGATGTGTCCAGGGCCAGGGGGATCATATCGAATCATACTTTTTCAGTGTCAAAACGTTCCCGCTTTCGCAGTACCTCGGTAACTTCGTGAAAGCCTTGTTATCTCAGACCGAAACTCAATTGAGCGAGGGAACATGAAACAGGTTCTCATTGTTGATGATGAAAAAAATCTGCTGGCAAGCCTTCGCGAGGGTTTCAGCGACCACGCCGGCGAGTTCACGATCGTTACGGCGGAAAACGGCGCCAAGGCGACGGTGATCCTCAAGTCGATGCCGATCGATCTGGTCGTTACCGATCTCAGGATGCCGGTGATGGACGGTCTTGAGCTTCTGGCCTACATGAGCAAGTATCATCCTGAGCTTCCGACGATCGTCATGACCGCGCACAGCAACACGCCGGACATTGAGCATACCTTAAAGCATTTTTCGGTGTCCCACTGCATTCAGAAACCCTTTGAGTTCGAGGACCTTGCTTCGGCGATCCTCAGCGAATTGAGATGGGCGGCGCCGGGCCGCGCACAGGGACTTGCTTTGCCCGATTTTTTGCAGCTCATAGCATTGGAAGAAAGGACCTGTACCCTTGCGGTGGAATTCGGCGGGGAAAAAGGTGCGCTCTATTTCAAACAGGGCGAATTGATCGATGCCGAAACCGGGCAGCTTCAGGGCAATGACGCCGTATACCATATGGCTTCATGGTCCCATTCCGGGATCGATATCGCTCCGCACTGCGCGAAGATCGTGAAAAAAGTGCACGGTACGCTTACGGAGCTTCTTGCCGGGAGACACAGGCAGCAGGATGCGCCGGAGCAGGCACAGCCGAAGGGGGCATCAGCAACGAGCGCGAAGGAGGGGAATATGGCAACGACGCGGGAGATCTTGAACGAACTTGCAAAGATACCGAGCATTGACGCGGTCTGCCTGGTGGCACGCGACGGGTTTTTGCTCGATAGTATTGCGCGCAGCGGTATTGACAAGGAAATGATCGGCGCGATCGCATCGAGCGGCTTCGGCGCCTCGGACTCCATGGGGCGGCAGCTCGACAAGGGGACGATGCTGATCAGCATGATCGAGTTCGACAAAGGCCCGGTCCTGCTTGCGCCGATCGGCGAGGACGCGTTCCTGGTGATCGTGGCTGACAAGGAGGCGAACCTCGGCATGATCCGTCTGAAACTGAAAAAGCACAGCCACGAACTGGCGCTTGCCGCGGCGATATAAGCGTGGCGACTGCTACGACGAAAAACCGGGGGAAAACCTTTGGACGCAGAAGAAGCGGATGAACGTATGATTATGATAAGGTCGGATAAACCGAAGAATGGCGGTTTGTTTTCGTAAGCCGCAAAAGAGCGCAAAGAAAATCGATCTCGTAAAGATTGATTCCCTCCTCACAATTCCGTCTTATACTATTTTCCGTAGAGCTTTTCCGCACAGTCCGGGCAGATGCCGTGCGATCGAAGAACCTTTTTCGCGCAGCGTCTTCACGCTTACTTTTTAAGAGCCTTCAGCAGGTCCTCAAGTGCAGCAAAGGGTTTATGCATGGGAGCAGGTTTTTTTTCTTTGCCAGGTGTTATCTCGCTAAAGGTCTCTTTGTCCAGATATTCCTGGTGTTCATTGTCGTGGCAGTAGAGGCAGAGCAGCTCCCAGTTGCTGCCGTCAGGGGGATTGTTGTCGTGGTTAAGGTCTTTGTGATGGACGGTGAGCTCGCGAAGTTTTTTGCCTTCGAATTCGCGGCCGCAGCGCGCGCAGATATGCGGGTACAGCTTGAGCGTTTGTTCGCGGTAGTCCTTCTCGCGCAGTTCGCGGTTGTGGCGGGCATCGGCGATGATCTGGTCGTGCTTGTTGTTCTGCGGCCCGCTGGTATTCGCTGACATGCTCACCACTCCCGCTCCTCGTCCCGTATCTGAGGACGCGGCATCTTAATACGCTGCGTGCTGCTCCGTCATGACACTCGTACTCAAGATTGCAAAAAAGTCCTCTATTGCCCGTTTCATATCGTTGACCCGTACCAGATGGTTGATCCTCGTTCTGAACTCTGCGCCATCGTGCAGGCCTTTTGTATACCAGCAGAGGTGCTTGCGCATCTCGCGGACGCCGACATCCTCGCCCACCAGGCAGGCCATGTCGTGCAGATGGCGGAGCATGACCGCCTGCCGTTCTTCCAGGGTCGGGGGCGCAGGCACCATGCCTGTTTCGAAGTATTGTTTTGCCTCACGGAAGATCCAGGGGTATCCCTGGATCGCTCTGCCGATCATGACGCCGTCGCAGCCGGTCTCGTCCATGATGCGCTTCGCATCCTGGGCCGTGCGGACATCGCCGTTCCCGATCACCGGAATGGCGACCGATCTTTTTACGGTCCGGATCATGTTCCAGTCGGCCTGGCCCGAGAAACCCTGCACCTTGGTCCTGGCATGGACGGTCACGGCGGCAATGCCGGCCGCTTCCGCTGCCTGGGCAATATCAACGGCGACGATGTTCCGCGCGTCCCACCCGAGGCGGATCTTGACCGTTACCGGCACTTTCGAGGCGCCCACGACAGCGGCCATGATCTCTTTGGCGAGCCCGATGTCGCGCAGCAGCGCCGAGCCTGCGCCGCTCTTTATTATTTTCGGCACCGGGCAGCCCATGTTGATATCGATGAAGTCGACCTCACCCTGCGACACGATATGCGCGGCTTCGGCCATGGAGGCCGGTTTTGATCCGAAGATCTGGAACACCACCGGCCGCTCAGCTGAATCGGTATGCAGCATGCCGTGGGTGCGCTTGTGTTCACGGATCAGCGCTTCGACGCTCACCATCTCGGAGAACACGAGGCCCGCGCCCATTTCCTTGCAGATCCTGCGGAAGGGAAAGTCGGTGATGCCGGCCATGGGCGCCAGTACGAGTGGATTGTTCTTGAGGATATCCCGAATGTGCATGGGCCATTATAACCGAACGGCGGGAGAAAGCAAAAAAAGATTTCAGGGAACCGGCAGGCTGGGATACGGCGTCGATGCGTTAATGCGGGAATGCGTTGGTTCGTGTTTGCAGGAGCAGCGCTGCCCCGATGAACGATGTTCAGCTAGGGTCTGAATTTCGTATGGCACTGCACGCATCCTTCGAGCAGTTGTTTGGTGATCCTGAGCATTTCTTTTTGGTTTTTGTGGTGAGCCGCGCGGTCAAGGGCTTCGAGCTTTGCATGAAATGCAATGTCCATGGTTTTGAATTCCGTGATGCGATCGGCATTCTTGCGGACGGTAACCGCGCCCGCGTGGAGGCCTTCATGCGTTTTTTCCATGGTCCCGTGCAGGGGCTCAAGCGCTTTGTGCACGGCATCGGTATCGCCGAGGGAGACGGCTGACACGATATCGCGGTACGAACGGTCAAGTGCCATCATTTCTTCGATGAGTGGATTTGAGCCTGGCTGCACGGTTGTCGCGTGCTGGGAATGGGGAGAGTGGGTGGGATGCTGCGAAAATGCGGACGTGGGAATTACTGCAAGAAGCAGCATGGCAGACAACAGGATCAGATGCCGCGTGGTGTACCTCATGAGCGCCTCCTCGTGCCGTCCGGGTCCCCTGTCGTGCGGAGACCATTCCTTAAACTGGACAGCATGATACCACGAAAACGGAGAAAAATAAACCCTGTATCGAAAGGATCCAGTGGCGCAGAAAAAAGAAAACCCCGGAGGCTGATACGCAGCCATCCGGGGCGGAGGGGGGTGGAATTGCGAATTGAACTGTATTCCGAATCAGGGCTTCTCGAGATCGTAGCTCCCGTCCTTGTCGATGTCGACCTTGGCATTCAGGAACTTCACCTGGTAGCCTTTTTCTTTCAGCTTGTGGTATGCCATTTCAGCACGCACGCCGGTGGAACAATGGGTGATGATCTGCTTGTCCTTCGGGAGCTCGGCCAGGCGATCCAGGAGCTCTTCATCTGAAATATTCTTTGCACCCTTGATCATGCCGGCGCTGACTTCGTCGGCATTCCGGACATCAAGGATCATGATCGTGGCTGGCGAGCTTGCGGCCAGCTTCTTGAACTCGTCGATCGACATCTCACCGGGCCGGGGCTTGGGTACATAGACCATGTTCACGGCCGGCTTACCGGTCTCGACCGGGTAGGCGGCAGCTTTCCAGGCATCGAAGCCGTTGGTCAGGATGCCCACCTTGGTATACCCAGCTGCAACGAGCGTCCGTGCAGCGGTCTTTGCATCGTCGCCGTTGTTCTGGTCATAGATCATGATCGGCGGTTTCATGTCCTTTGCCGGGAATTTGGAGAGACTGGCGGCCACTTCTTTGGACGGAAGTGCTATTGCTCCTTTGATGAACCCTTTTTCCGCCTCTGCTGCCGCACGAACGTCAAGGAGAACGTGGGGGATATCCTTGTCGATCCACGCTTCCTTGAGGGATTGGGCGGAAAGCACGCCATAATTCTTTTTGCTCCATTCGGGCATGCCGTCTCGGTAGACCTTGACCCTGGAATAGCCGAGTGCCTCCGCCTTGGTTGCCGAGGCCGGGCTCATATTACAGGTGACGCCGTTGCAGTAGAAGATGAGCAGGGCCGCTTTGTCCTTGGGCAGTTTATCCGTCATCTTGTCAAAGGCCGGGAAGGGGATATTGATGGCAGTGGGAATGGCGCCTTCCTGTACGCGGAGGGCCGGGCGCGAATCAACGAGCGTGTATTTGCCTTTCTCCGGTCCCATGGCCACAAGCTTCTCGAGCTCTTCTGTGGAGATGATCTTTTCGGCCGCGATCTTGATGGGCGGTTTTACTGATACGAGGGAAGCGGTCTTGATGCCGTTCTTTTCCATGAACGCGATCCGGACCTCGTGGCCCTTTTTGATGCTGCGGAGCGCTTCTGCCTCTTCGGTCTTGTCGGCCGTGATCACCTTGATGGTCTTTTCGTCAAACTTGACGAGCTCGGTGTTGTCATCGATCTTGAGCTGAATGGAATGGGCTTTGAAGGCAACGCTGTCGAAATTCCCTCTCAGGCTGCCTTCCTGCGCCTGATGACAATTCATGCAGATCTTGGCTATGGATGGTTTTGCCTGGGGTGCTGCCGGAGCAACTGCTTTGTCCTGCGCAAAGACTTGCCCAGCGGCAATGGTCATACCGATGGTCAGTACTGTTGCACAGGTGATTCGATTAACGTGTTTAAGCAACATATGTTCCCCCCGTGGTTTCGCCTCATGGCGGATTTTATGCTTCAAATTCTGAAGGTTAAACCTGTTTTTTCTGATAACTGAGAAAAATAACGACGAATGTCAGTGCAATGTTACAATTAGTAGCTGTTATTATAATTACAGTTTTGCATATAGTCAATATAAATATAATCTTAGAAACTATCTGGCTGGACGGTTATTTACGGGTAAAAACAGGGTTAATATCCTGGAATGGCGCATGAGAAGAGAAAATCCTTGACAATAATGGCCTTATCTTATATATTCAACATTCTTTTTCAGCGCAGGTGCTTTCTATGTTTGATTCCTTAAGCGGCAAATTAGAGTCTGTTTTCAAGAAGCTTCGAGGCCGGGGAGTCCTTAAGGAAGACGATGTAAAGGAAGCTCTGCGCGAGGTGCGTCTTGCGCTCCTTGAGGCTGATGTTAACTTCAAGGTCGTTAAGGACTTTATCGGCCGCGTTCAGGAACGGGCTGTTGGCCAGGATGTTCTCGGCAGCCTCACCCCCGGGCAGCAGGTCGTCAAGGTCGTCCACGGGGAACTTGTGGCGCTTCTGGGCGGCACGCAGGCAAAGCTCCATCTGTCCCCGAACCCGCCCACGGTCATCATGATGATCGGTCTTCAGGGATCGGGTAAAACAACGACTGCGGGCAAACTGGCAAAGTCCTTTAAAAAGGATGGACGCCGGGTGCTCCTGGTCCCGGCCGACACGCGCAGGCCTGCGGCGATCCAGCAGCTTATGACCCTCGCGAAGCAGGTGGGGGTCGACGCTTTTGCATCGGACGACCAGGACCCGGTTGCGATCTGCCGCGCAGCGGTAAAACATGCCACTGCCTCCCTGTTCGAGGTCGTTATCCTCGACACCGCGGGCAGGCTCCAGATAGACGAACTGCTCATGGAAGAGCTCCGGCAGATCAAAGCCGGGGTCAAGCCCCAGGAGACGCTGTTCGTGGCCGACGCCATGACCGGCCAGGAAGCCGTGAACATCGCCGAGAAGTTCAACACCGCCATCGGATTCGACGGGGTGGTGCTGACCAAGCTCGACGGCGACGCCCGTGGCGGAGCGGCGCTATCGGTCAGGGCGGTCACGGGCAAGCCGCTCAAATTCGTGGGCATGGGCGAAAAGCTCGATGCGCTCGAACCGTTCTTTCCGGACCGCATGGCCTCGCGTATCCTCGGCATGGGCGACGTCATGTCGCTCATCGAGAAGGCGCAGGAGCACGTTGATCAGGAAGAGGCGCTCAAGCTTGCGAAGAAGCTCAAAAAGAACTCTTTCGATCTCGATGACTTCAGGAACCAGCTGAAGCAGGTAAAAAAGCTCGGCGGAATGCAACAGATCATGGGCATGATCCCGGGGATGAACAAGATGAAACTCCCGGACGCGCAGGTGAACGAGAAGGATTTGGGGCGGGTCGAGGCGATCATC
>Ga0334722_10002855_pt1 | contig 19029 bp, 17 predicted proteins | sample C3_bottom_MG_FD_207210 | JGI IMG/M metagenome (GOLD analysis project Ga0334722, IMG submission 207210) | Sediment microbial communities from Yellowstone Lake, YNP, Wyoming, USA - C3_bottom | ecosystem: Environmental > Aquatic > Freshwater > Lake > Sediment | place: USA: Wyoming | collected...
TGACTGCCAGGCTGATCTCCTCGTGTTCGGCATGGGGGAAAGAGCTATTCTGGAGGTAGCTCGCCGGCTGCGGGATGGCATGGAGATTTCTGCGCTGCAAAGGGTGCGGGGTACGGCTGTACCGTGGAAAGGCGAACATTTGCCTGAGGCGCTGATTCTGCCGGAATTTGACGAAGTGGCCGCTGATAAGGTGAAGTATGCGGAGGCTTTCTGGATTCAGTACCAGCAGCAGGATCCTTTCCGCGGCCAAGCCATGTATCAAGGGCACGGGAGGGGCGGCGGAGTTTTGCAGAATCCCCCGGCTTTTCCCTTGGACCAAACAGAGCTTGATTCCATCTATGATCTGCCTTTTACCGGCACGTATCACCCTATGTATGAAGCCTGCGGCGGGGTGCCCGCCATCAAGGAAGTCGAATTCAGCTTGGTTAGCGCCCGTGGCTGCTATGGAGCATGTTCCTTTTGCGCCCTCACCTTCCACCAGGGCCGGATTGTTCAAGGGCGCAGCGCTGATTCAATCATCCGCGAGGCAGCGCGCCTAACCTTGAGGCCCAATTTCAAAGGCTACATCAACGATGTTGGTGGTCCGACGGCCAATTTCCGCCGCCCGGCCTGCCCCGGGCAATTGACCAGGGGAGCTTGCCCTCACCGTCAATGTTTGTTCCCCGAACCGTGCGAACACCTTGATCTCGATCATCGGGAGTATATCGAACTTTTGCGCCGCTTGCGCCAGATGCCGGGGGTTAAGAAAGTATTTGTCCGTTCAGGAATCCGCTACGATGCGGTGCTTGCGGATCGGCATTCCGATTTTCTCAGAGAATTGTGTGCATACCATGTCAGTGGGCAGCTTAAGGTGGCTCCTGAGCACGTGAGTGCGCGTGTGCTCAAGCTGATGGGCAAACCAGGCAAGGAGGTCTATGGCCGGTTCGTGCAGCGGTTTGCGGCAATCAATCAGGAATTGGGCAAGAAACAGTACCTTGTTCCCTACCTCATGTCTTCTCACCCGGGCTGCGGCCTGCGCGAGGCTGTGGAATTGGCGGAATATGTCCGGGATATGGGGGTGAATCCGGAACAGGTTCAAGATTTTATTCCGACTCCAGGTACCCTGTCCACTTGCATGTATTATACCGGGCTGGATCCCAGGACCATGGAAAAGGTGTATGTACCGCGCAGCCTGCATGAGAAAGCGCTGCAGCGAGCCTTAATCCAGTACCGGGATCCGGCGAATTATGATCTGGTAGAAGAAGCTCTTCGCTTGGCTCACCGGGAGGACTTGATCGGGTATGGCCCGCACTGCCTGATCAAACCGAGACATGGTGGTGCCGGTCGGAAGCCTCTCCATCAGGCGAAGGCCCAGGCAAGGGCAGCCAAACTCGATGTGCGCAAGACCGCAAGACGGTTGTCGGGTCAATCAGCGGAGGCAAACTGCCGAGCCAAGGGACTTTCCAGCACGCCGGCCCAGGCAGCGGCCAAACTGCGGCCAAGAGGCGCAGGCCCAGCCCAGGCAGCGGCTACAAGACGGTCTGCAGTCAAGACCGGCGAACATGTACGGTCAACTAAGAGACAGCCGAACCAGCGGCGGAAAAATTCCGGCGAAGCCTAACCAAGCAATTCTTAACCGCTCTCGCCAAATTCATCGGCTAGAATGTCGTCAACTTCATCCATTTTTACGACCCCTAATTCTTTACCTTCTCCCTCTCCCCGGGCCCAAGCTTCAAAGATTTCTTCAACCATGGCTTGCTCATCCACATAAAACTTGGATAGTGAGAACAGGCGCTCTGTGGTGGAAAGCTCCGGTTCGTACCGCAGGACATAATGCTCGGAAGTATCCAGCTTGCTCCGCAAGAATACGGCCACGGCCGGAATCACGCAGACGGTTGCCGCGTCCTCATACTCACGGCCGACGAAACGCAAAGTAAAACTTTGCATTAGGGAAGTCAGTGCAGCATTGTTGCCGGGAACGATCGCATCTTCTCCTTCTAAGCCCCAGGAAAAGGTTTCGTCTAGGGTCCCGTTTTGTTCCATTCGCTCGGCGATAGTTTCCAGACGGCGGGCCACTCCTGCCGGGAGGCTATACTCCTCGCAGTTAGCGGTGCGGCAGTGGTAGACCGGGACATTGTGCACTTTGCCGGCCCCATGGATTAAATCAATAGGAATCGTGCGTGTAGTCAAGTAGCCAACATCACCGCAGCCGCATTCGTCAATCGGGGCCAAAGGCTCGTTGCCCATCAATCATCCAGCTCCTTTGCCAGTAGGCGAGCTCGTGCTGTATTCTCGGTTTTTGCCAGGGCGGCTGACTGGTCACTTGCCTAGGCGGGTCGTCCGGCTTGCCGTGCAAGCCGTTCGGAACCATTAGAGCGGTCGCGAGCTAGCCTGTTACGAGAATAGCTTTGACACCTTGTAAAAAATTAGTTTATACTATGATGTAGACCATTTGAATGGGGTGGACTGTTGACTAAGAAAATCTCCATAGTGACTTTGGGCTGTCCGAAGAACCAAGTGGACAGCGAAGTTATGTCTGGGCTGTTGGGTGAAAACTACGTTATTACGGATCGACATGATGAGGCCGAGGTCATAATCGTCAATACATGTACGTTTATTGGGGAAGCAAAGGAAGAATCAATCGAAACGATTCTGGACATGGCCAGGTACAAGACGTCTGGGCAATGCCGAGCGCTCTTGGCCGCCGGCTGTTTGGCCCAACGCTACGGGCCCGAATTGATGCAGGAACTCCCGGAATTGGACGGCGTTTTGGGTACAGGAAATATTGTGGACATCGGGGAGCTGGTTGAGAAAGCTGCGGCCGGCCGGACAATCCAGTTGGGACACGGCCGACCTGATTTTATCTTTGACGAACGCTTGCCGCGCCGGCGCTCAACCCCCCGGCATTATGCCTATGTCAAGATCGCGGAGGGTTGTGATAATTGTTGCACGTTTTGTGTTATTCCGCAAGTGCGTGGCCGATTCCGCAGCCGCTCCGAGGAATCAATCTTGGCCGAAGTGGAGATATTGGTGGCCGATGGGGTTAAAGAGATTCTGCTCATTGCCCAGGACACTACGCGCTATGGTGTGGATCGCTACGGCGAGCAGCGGTTGCCGCAATTGATCCGGATGCTTGCCGGCGTTGCGGGTCTGGAGTGGATCCGGCTGATGTACTGCTATCCCGATTTGGTGACCGATGAATTGATCGAGACGATGCGCACGGAGCCAAAAGTTTGCCGGTATTTGGATTTGCCCGTGCAGCACGCTGATGACCAAATTCTTGCGGCGATGAACCGCCGCGGCACTGCGGCTCAGGCAGCGGATTTGGTTAGAAGGCTCCGGCAAGCGATGCCGGACATTACTGTCCGGACCACCATGATTACCGGATTTCCCGGGGAGACCGAAGCTCAATTTGCCCGCCTGCTTGAGTTTGTCGAAGAAGTGCAATTCGACCGGTTGGGTGCTTTTGCTTATTCGCAAGAAGAAAACACGGCGGCAGGCCGTCGTCCTGATCAAATTCCGCTTGCGCTTAGGCAGGAACGGCGCGATCGCTTGATGGCCAAGCAGCAGGAGATTGCCCTGCGGCGCCAACAAGGTTGGATAGGACGGAACGTTAAGGTCGTGCTCGAAGAAGCGCTGCCTGATGGCCGTTGGAGCGGCCGAACCGAGGGCGATGCCCCGGAGATTGACGGGCAGGTCTATGTGGACGCGGGAGATCGGACGTTCGAGGCCGGAGATTTTGTCCGCGTGCTGATCAAAGAGGCCGACAGCTACGATTTATTAGGAGAGGTTGTAGCGTGAATCTACCTAATCGCTTAACCCTGGCGCGAATCATCCTCGTGCCAATCTTCATGGCTTTTTTGCTTTTGCAGGTGCCCAAAGGGACAACGCTTTTTCCGCATCAGGATCTGGTAGCTGCCGCTATTTTCATTTTGGCTTCCACAACAGACGGGCTGGATGGCTACATTGCCCGCAAGCGCGGACAGGTAACCGTATTGGGTAAGTTTATGGATCCGCTGGCCGACAAGCTGTTGGTATCGGCAGCCCTCATTTCGCTTGTGGAGCTAGGCCAGGTTCCGGCTTGGGTTTGCTGGACCATTCTGGGACGCGAGTTTGCCGTGACCGGCTTGCGGGCGATCGCGGCTGCTGACGGTAGCGTCATCGCTGCCAGCAAACTGGGCAAGATCAAGACGATCACCCAAGTTGTGGCCATTTCGGCGCTGCTCTTGCATGACTGGCCATTGTCGCTCCTTGGGGTTTACATAGGGCAGCCTTTGCTGTACCTTGCCTTAATCTTTACGATCGTCTCAGGCCTGGACTACCTGGTGAAAGCGCGCAAATTGTTGCGCCGGTAGGCCGGCTTGGCCAACACTGCTGGCCTCGTTCCCACACAACCGCTTGGCTGTGTGGGTTTTTTATTTCCAGAGCAGGACAAGGTGATGGAAATTGCGCACCAAAATTGGGTTAATCTTAAAACAACAGCGAGATATATCCTATGCTATAATGTCGATATAGCTCGAAATATAGCAAAGATTATTGAATGCTTGTCAAAAAAGTACGTGGAGGATGAAAAGATGACTAAACAGCGCATTACGCTGGTTAGCTTGGCCGCGCTCGTGGTTTTTGGCCTGTTGCTGGGCGGTCAGCTTATCTATACCCGCACTTGGGTCGACAGCAATTTGCTGCGCCACAGCCGCGAGATTGCTGGTGTGACTGCTGCCAAGGTTACGGAGGTCAATGGCCAGAAAGAACTTGACGTCACTGTCGATCAGGTTGCGGATTTGCGGGCTGCTAGCCAGGAGCTTATGAAGTTAGCCGGCAAAATGCCCATTCGCTTGCTGGACAGGCGGTCAGCGGAGTTGACAAAGTTGCTTGGCCAGATGGAATTTTCGCTTCAAGAGGGCCTTGTGCGCGGGAATTTTGTAGAGATGGAGAAGACGGTCGCCGAGTTGGCTGCCCAACAAGGTGTCGAGGCTAATTTAGCAATGGACAGTGAGGCGGTTTACCTCACCCTCAGCAAAGGGTCGGCGCAACTTGTCGAAGTCTTGGAACGGCATGGACAAGGGTCCTTCTTAGCCAGCGAGGGAGGTGAGCGGCCATGATGCTCGATATCTTGCTCGGCGCAGGAATCGGTCTCTTTGTCTATCTCTTGGTCGCTGGCTACAATGTTTTGCCTCTGGGTTTGCTTTTGGGTACTGCTTACCTGGTGTGGACTTTCGTCATCAAGCGGCAACCGCTCATGGCTGCCGGCAAAGGATTTTGGGTCGAGAGCACCGCTGTGGAGTTTGCCGATATCGGCGGCCAAAATTCGGCTAAGAAGGAACTCCAGGAAGCCTTGGATTTTCTGCTCTATGGCGAAAAAATGAAGGCTTTAGGCATCAGGCCGCTGAAAGGCCTCTTGCTTACCGGACCGCCTGGCACGGGCAAGACCTTGCTGGCCAAAGCGGCGGCGCGTTATACTAATTCAGCTTTCTTGGCGATTTCCGGCAGTGAGTTTGTGGAAATGTACGCCGGGGTGGGAGCCCAGCGAGTTCGGGGGTTGTTTCGGCGCGCGCGGGAGATGGCTAGGCGGGAGAGGAAATACAGCGCGATTATTTTCATCGACGAGTTGGATATTCTGGGAGCGAAACGGGGGACGAACGTCTCGCACCACGAGTACGATCAGACTCTGAACCAACTTTTGGTGGAGATGGACGGTCTGAATGCGGGCCAAGAGCCGCAGATCCTCGTCATCGGTGCTACCAACCGGGCGGAAGCCTTAGATCCGGCACTGTTGCGTCCCGGCAGGTTTGACCGCCAGGTGCGGGTAGATTTGCCGGACAAAGAAGGACGGATGGCTATTTTGCGCATTCATACGAAAAACAAGCCCCTGGCCGGCGATGTGAATCTTGAACAGATTGCACAGGAGACGTTTGGTTTTTCGGGAGCCCATCTTGAGAGCGTGGCCAACGAGGCTGCCGTTTTTGCCTTGCGGGAAGGGGCCGAGAGAATTACGCACAAACATTTGAGTGAAGCCGTGGAGAAAGTCATGCTCGGAGAGAAGCTTGACCGCAAGCCAACAGTGGAAGAAATGCGGCGGGTGGCTGTTCACGAGAGCGGACATGCGTTGATTGCCGAAGCGGTTCAGCCCAATTCGGTCGCCCAAATCTCGATTCGCTCCCGCGGCAACGCTCTCGGGTATGTGCGCCATTATCCGCAAGATGACTTGTATCTCTACACGCAAGTCATGCTCGAAGAACAAATCATGGTCGCCTTGGCCGGAGCGATTGCTGAAGAAACTATCCTTGGCGCCAGAAGCACTGGGGCCGCCGGAGATTATCAGCAGGCACTGGCTTTGGTGGAAAAAATGTTGCGTTCGGGCATGTCGTGTTTGGGCGTCGTCGATCCAGAGGTGCTGAGTGCCGAGCAGCGGCAGCAAGTGACTCAAGATATTTTGCACAATCTGGAGGAAAGAACCCGGCGAATAGTTGCGGCGCAGCGAGAGACCTTGCTGCGAGTTGCGCAATTGCTCGAAGAAGAAGAAGGTTTGAGCGGCGACACTCTGCGGGAACAGTTGCACCAGACAGCAAAATGAAAGCCTAGGGTTAAAAACCTCCCGGCTGGGGCATAAACCAGTACGGGGGGTTGTTTTATCTTGGCGAAAGTAGTAAATTTCAGGCAGGATAACTTGCTTGTGAATGAGAAATAATTTAGAAATAATTTTGCGCCGAAGACGGAGAGTGGTAGAATGTTATGAAAGCTGAAATAGTTGCCACCGGCACCGAACTCTTGGTGGGTGAGACATTAAATACCAGTGCGCATTTCTTGACTGGGAAATTATCTGCCTTAGGCATTGAAGTGGATTACCACACGACGGTTGGAGACAACAGCGAACGCCTGGAAGCAGTGTTGCGCCAGGCCTTGGCGCGCGCCGACCTAGTGGTGACCACAGGGGGACTCGGGCCTACAGCGGATGATTTGACAAAAGAGTTGGTAGCCAAGGTCCTGGGCTTGGAACTGGAGCTTGATGCCGGCAGCTTAGCGGAGATCGAAAGGTTTTTTGCCCGGCGCAAGGGACCGATGCCGGCAAGCAACAAAAAACAAGCTTATTTTCCGCGCGGTGCCAAGATTTTGCCGAACAAGCTGGGCACGGCACCAGGCGCGCTAGTGCGGCAAGGCGACAAGACAGTGCTGATTCTGCCAGGACCTCCTTTCGAGATGGAGCCGATGTTCGATGACTATGCCTACCCCGAATTGGCTAAGCTTGTTGGCACTGCCGCAGAGCGCATGCATTTTCGGGTCATCAAGGTGTTTGGCATTGGTGAATCAGCCATGGAAGAGGTGCTCGGCGATTTGCTGCAGCAGACTAACCCCAGCATGGCTCTTCTGGCCAAACGGGCTGAGATGCATATTCGTTTGGTGGCGAGGAGCGCTGACGCGGCAAAGGCCAACATGCTGTTGGGAGAGACGGAACAGCAGATCCGCGCTAAATTGGGGAACAAAGTGTTTGGCCGCGACGAGGAAACCATGATTGGGATCGTAGGTGCGGGACTGCGCGAGCGGGGTCTGAAGATCGCCACGGCGGAATCCTGCACCGGTGGTTTGCTGGGGGCTGCCTTAACCCAAGAACCAGGAAGTTCGGATTTTTATCTCGGCGGGGTTGTCGGTTATGCGAATGAGCTCAAGGAAGGCTTGTTGGGAGTTAAGGCCGACACGCTAAGAACATGCGGAGCGGTCAGTGCGGAGGTGGCCAGGCAGATGGCCGCGGGAATCCGGGAACGGACAGGCGCGGATTTGGGTCTGGCGACCACGGGTCTTGCCGGTCCCGGCGGTGGCAGCGAGGGAAAACCGATCGGCTTAGTCTTTATCGGTTTAGCCACGCCGGACGGTGTGGAGGCACAGAAATTTCAGTTTTACGGCGGACGGGAGTCCGTAAGGCAGTTGACGGTGATGGCGGCCCTCAACTGGGTTCGCCTCAGCCTCCTGCTTAAGAAAGGAGAACCAGTTTCACAGTGATGGCCGAACGTTTACAGAGTTTTGGTGAGATTCAATTAAGCAAACAGGTGTTGCAGGCACTTTCCGATATGGGGTTCGAGGAACCGTCGCCGATTCAGCGGGAGGCCCTGCCGCTAGCTCTTGAGGGGAAAGATGTGATCGGTCAGGCCCAGACCGGGACAGGAAAAACGGCCGCTTTTGGGATTCCAATCGTGGAAAAAGCCAATCCGAAGTTTCAGGCTGTTCAGGCGCTGGTGATCACACCGACCCGGGAGTTAGCCGTACAAGTAGCCGAGGAGCTTGCCAGGATCGGAAAATACCGTCACCTCAAGCTTCTCCCCATTTACGGCGGGCAATCTATCGAACGGCAGATCCGGGCGCTGCGCTTTGGCAGTCAGGTTGTTGTCGGTACGCCTGGTCGGATTCTTGACCATTTGAATCGGGGGACACTGCGTTTGCAATACGTCAAGACTGTCGTTCTCGATGAGGCCGATGAAATGCTTGACATGGGCTTTATCGATGATGTCAGGGCGATCTTGCAGCAGATTCCTGCCGAGGAGCGCCAAACGATGCTCTTTTCGGCAACGATGCCGTTAGAGATCCGCAGGCTCTCCCAAGCCTATATGAAGTCACCGGTGACGATCACCGTGAGCCGCGATGAACTCACGGTGCCTCTGATCGACCAGGTCTATTATGAAACCAGGGAGAAGCTCAAAGTCGATGCGCTCTGCCGCATCATCGATACCGAGGAGATCGGGCAGGCGATCATTTTTTGTCGGACGAAACGAGGAGCGGATGAACTAGTGGCCGCCTTGGAAGCGCGGGGCTATTTGGCGGATGCGCTGCACGGGGATCTGAGCCAGCAGCAGCGTGACCGGGTGATGAAGCGTTTCCGGGATGGAAAAACTGAGCTCTTGGTCGCTACTGATGTGGCCGCCCGCGGTTTAGACATCGAGAATGTTACGCACGTAATCAACTTCGATATTCCGCAGGATCCGGAATCGTACGTTCACCGGATTGGCCGGACAGGACGGGCAGGACGCAAGGGGCAAGCGATTACGCTGATTTCGCCGCGTGAATACCGCCAGCTGCGCTCCATCGAGCAGCTGATCAAAGCGCGGATCGTCCGGCGTGAGCTGCCGACACTGACTGATATTAGCGAGCGGCAAGCGGAGAAGATCAAGAACCAGTTGATCAAGCTGATCAAAGGCAACCACTTAGGGATTTACCGATCCATAGTCAGTGATCTTCTCGATGACTATGACTCAGTCGATGTGGCCGCCGCGGCGTTGAAGTATGCGTTGGAGGGTACGGCGGAGGAAGGCGAGGAAGATGATCCCGAAGTTGCCTTCGGCAATACCGGTGCGACACCGGGCATGGTGCGCCTCTTCATGAACATCGGGCGCCTCCAGCAGATTCGGCCGCAGGAAATTGTGCGCTGGATTGCCGATGAGAGCGGGATTCCCGGCAACATTATCGGGATGATCAATATCTACGACAAATTTACGTTTGTGGAGGTACCTGAGGAATACGCCAACCGGGTCCTGAACTGCATGCACCGGAACATGATCAAAGGCCGCCGGGTGAACGTGGAGCCAGCTAAGGCTCGGTAAGCAGTTGTGGCGAAAAAGTTTGTCCTTTCGTATTATGCTACAATATTTGTCGAGGCAGATGTCCACGATTGACAAGCTTCGCCGGGGCCTTCTATAATGGGAATCGAACAAATGTTTTCCCTCTAAGAGTAAGGTGATGGGGAGGAAATTAAATGGCCGGCGCGGATAAACTCAAAGCCCTGGATATGGCTCTAAGCCAGATTGAAAAACAGTTCGGCAAGGGCTCGATCATGAAACTTGGCGAGGCTACGGCCAAAATGGTTGTGGACGTGATCCCGACGGGATCGCTGGCGCTTGATCTGGCACTTGGCGTAGGTGGCGTGCCGCGCGGCCGGATCGTTGAAATCTATGGTCCTGAGTCTTCGGGCAAAACAACCGTCGCTTTGCACATCTTGGCTGAGGCGCAGAAACTGGGCGGCGTGGCGGCCTTTATCGATGCTGAGCACGCTCTTGATCCCGCTTATGCCAAAATGATCGGTGTCAACATAGATGATTTGCTGGTTGCGCAGCCCGACACCGGTGAACAGGCTTTGGAAATTTGTGAAGCCTTGGTGCGGAGCGGCGCAGTTGACGCAATTGTTGTGGATTCGGTGGCAGCGTTGGTGCCGCGGGCGGAGATCGAAGGGGAAATGGGCGACGCGCATGTCGGCCTGCAAGCGAGACTCATGTCTCAAGCGCTCCGCAAATTGACCGGGGCTATCAGCAAGAGTCGGACATGTGTTATTTTTATCAACCAGATCCGGGAAAAAGTGGGAGTCATGTTTGGCAACCCAGAGACGACTACGGGCGGACGGGCGCTCAAATTCTACGCAACGATCCGCATGGATGTCCGCCGGCAGGAAACCTTGAAGAAAGGCGAAGAGACGATCGGGAGCCGTACCCGCGTGAAGGTCGTCAAGAATAAGGTTGCTCCGCCGTTCAAACAAGCTGATTTTGACATCATGTATGGCGAGGGGATTTCCCGTGAAGGCAGCATCATTGATGTAGGGACTGCCATGGAGATTTTGGTGAAATCCGGAGCTTGGTACTCGTACAACGGAGAACGCCTCGGCCAGGGTAAGGAAAATGTCAAGGAGTTTTTGCGGCAACATCAGGATATTGCTGCTGACATCGAAAGGAGAATCCGTGATAACTTGAGTGTCGCGGTCGCTGTGTCTGCTGACGAAGGGGTCTCGGAAGAGTGAGCGATGGGCCCAGGATAAGCCCATTGGCTCGACGCGAGGGTTTGGATGCATGAAAAGTGCGTTGGAGGCGGCGCTCAGAGGTCTGTCGCGCCGGGCATATACGCATTGGGAATTGGCCAAGTTATTGGGCGGCAAAGGGTTTTCGCCGGAAGAGATTGCTGAGGCTTGCGAGCGGTTGGTTGAATGGGGCTATTTGGACGATTGCCGCTACGCCCGGCAGTATGCTCACTACAGGGCGTGGCAGCAGACACGCCGGCAGTTGAGCGCCGGATTAGCCAGGCGCGGTGTTGATGCAGCTATTGTGCAAGATGTTTTGGCGGAGGTGTATCCGCCCGAGCAAGAAATGGAAAATTGCCGGAATATGGCCCAGAAGCTTTGGCGTGAGGAAATGGTTCGGTTGGATCGGCAGTTGGCGCGCCAAGGGACTTTTGCGGCCGCAGGCAGTGAGGCTGAGGACCAGGCCGATGAGGCTCAGATGTTGTTCCAAGCACGGGTTAGGGTAGGTCGGAAATTAGCTCGCCGGGGCTACCCTGCGCATGTGATCAGGGCAGCTTTGGAAGACCTGCATTGCCCGCGCTGACTTTTCAGGATCTTTCGGAACTTGACATTATTTACAATTGGTATTAATATAATGGGAGATAGGTCTCTGTTTTTAAACCTTTAAAGGTTTTCTTATAGATTTCGTCTTTGTTAGGTGCCTGATCTGGTGATGTGAAAGACTAGCGAGCGAGAGTTTGTAAGGAAAATAAGGGATATTCCCTTATGCTTTAGGGGTTTATGTGGAGACTGGTGCTAAACCGGTTTTTTTTGTGCTTGGAACTTGATATTTTTATTCCTTTTTGCATGGGAGGTGAAACTATGGAACAAACAGGAATCGTCATTCTGTCAGGGGTACTTTCTGTATTGGGATTAGGTATTGGCGGCCTTATTGGCTGGATGATCCGCAAGAACACTGCCGAGAAAGCCATTGGCTCCGCTGAGGAAGAGGCCAAGCGCATAGTCCAGAACGCGCAGGAAGCTGCGGAAGCCAAGCGGCGTGAAGCGATTGTTATGGCCAAGGAAGATGCCATGCACATCCGCAACGAAGTTGAGCGGGAAGCGCGGGAACGGCGCAACGAATTGCAGCGCAGTGAACGGCGACTGATCCAGAAAGAGGAAACTCTTGATCGTAAGATGGAAGCTTTAGAGCGCAAGGAGGAAAACTTGCACCGCAAAGAAGCCGAAGTCGAGCAGCTCAAGGAAGAAATGGCGGCAATGGTGGCTAAAGAGCAAACCGAACTGGAGAGGCTTTCCGGTTTGACTGCGGAGGAGGCTAAGCAGCTTCTTTTGCGCAGTGTCGAGGAAGAAGTTCGCTACGAGTCAGCAATCTTGATCAAGGAGATAGAGACGCGAGCGAAAGAAGAAGCGGAAAAGCGGGCCAAGAATATTATTTCGCTGGCGATTCAACGGTGCGCGGCTGACCATGTCGCGGAAACCACTGTTTCCGTCGTCGCCCTGCCGAACGACGAGATGAAAGGGCGGATTATTGGCCGCGAGGGTCGAAATATTCGCACTTTGGAAACTCTAACGGGGATCGACTTGATCATTGATGATACACCCGAGGCGGTTATTCTCTCTGGTTTTGATCCGATCCGGCGTGAAGTCGCCCGAGTTGCCTTGGAAAAGCTCATTCTCGATGGCCGGATTCATCCGGCGCGGATCGAGGAGATGGTGGAAAAAGCCCAAAAAGAAGTGGACCAACGAATTCGGGAAGAGGGTGAGCAGGCTACTTTCGAGACTGGGGTGCATGGTTTGCATCCAGAGTTGGTGCGTCTGCTCGGCCGCTTGAAATTCCGAACGAGTTACGGCCAGAATGTGCTCAAACATTCGGTGGAAGTAGCCCACCTTGCCGGGCTGATGGCCGCTGAATTAGGGGCTGACGTGCAGTTGGCCAAGCGGGCCGGCTTGCTGCACGATATCGGCAAAGCGGTGGATCACGATACCGAAGGCACACACGTGCAGATCGGCGTAGATATCGCCAAGAAACACAAGGAATCTTGGGATGTCATTCATGCTATTGAGGCGCACCATGGCGATGTCGAGGCCAAGTCCATTGTTGCCGTTCTGGTGGCCGCGGCTGATGCAGTATCGGCGGCCCGGCCGGGCGCCCGGCGGGAGACTTTGGAGGCCTACATCAAGCGGTTGCAGAAGCTGGAAGAGATCGCCGACAACTTTGAAGGTGTGGAGAAATCTTATGCGATTCAGGCCGGACGGGAGATTCGCATTATTGTCAAACCAGAAAAGGTGGACGATGTTTTGGCGCCGCGCGTGGCCCACGATATCGCTAAACGGGTTGAGGAGGAGCTTGAGTATCCCGGCCAAATCAAGGTTGTAGTCATCCGGGAGACGCGGGCCGTTGACTATGCCAAATGAACTGTGTTCCGTACAAGCAAGCTCTTCACCGAGCAAGACAGGCGGTCTGTGATCGCCTGTTTTCGCGTTGAGCGGCAACTTTGGCGGCAGCGGAAGGACTTAACCGGCTGATGCCGAATACTACGCATAGATAACAATTAGAGAGGGCGGACACGATGGGTAATTTTGCCGTGCAGTATCGCAGTGGGGAACCGGTGCCGGATGGCGTGGGTTTGCTGATATCAATTCTTTTGCGCTATCCGGAGGTTGGTTCGGTGCGCTACATCCAAGATAACCAAGTTCTGCGGTTTACCTTCATGGTGCGCGGCCCGCGGCGAGCGGCGGCTTTACCGGACAGACTGCCTCTGGCGCTCGAGGTATTTCATGCGCTTGAGGGTCGCCACATGCGTGTGTGCAGCGTGGAGTATGCGGATAACGAGCAAGTAGCGACAGTGGCCATCGTCAGGGATGTCGATAGCATGACTCAGGCTGAAGTAGGGCTGATCGTCGAACTGGTTAAGGGTGAGTTTGGTTCAGAACTTGTCTGTGAAGACGCGGAACTACCGGAGGAAGAACTTGTATTTCAAGAAGAGATGATCGGGCACATGCTGGAGTCATTGAGGAATTTGGACATTGATAAAAATGTGATCGCGGTCCGCGAGGAGGGGAGAGTTCTTTTGTTCCGCAACTGACCCCTGATCTCGGGAATGAAGAGGCCTGCCAGCGGGCAAAGATCATATTAGGCGCTTGGCGATAGCCAAGTTTTTTTGTACGAGGGGGCTGCTATGAAGATTCTGTTTATAGGCGATATCGTTGGCAAACCTGGCCGGCAGGCCTTGAAGCAATTCGTTCAGCCTTTGCGTGAGCAGTACCAGGCGGACATGGTCATTGCTAATGCGGAAAATGCAGCCGGCGGCAATGGTTTGACCAAGGCAGTGGCCCACGAGATTTATGATTTCGGTGTTGACTTCCTTACCATGGGCAACCATGTCTGGGATCAGCGGGAGATTTTTGCCTACATCGAGGAGGAGCAACGGCTCATCCGTCCCGCCAATTATCCGCCGGGAGCCCCAGGCAGGGGTTACGCCCTAGTGCGGGCTAACGGCAAAAAAGTGGGGGTCTTGAATCTGGCCGGGCGGGTTTTCTTGGCGCCGCTCGACGATCCTTTCAGCAGCGCGATGCGCTGGCTGAACGAAATCCGAAAGGAAACTCCGATTGTCTTAGTTGACTTTCATGCCGAAGCAACTTCGGAAAAAGTGGCCATGGGATGGTTTCTCGATGGCAAGGCCAGTGCCGTGCTCGGTACCCATACGCATATCCAGACCGCCGATGCCAGGATTTTGGAGCAGGGGACAGCCTATATCAGCGATGTCGGGATGACCGGACCACGCGACTCTGTGCTTGGGGTCAAAAAGGAGATTGCCATAGCCAAATTTCTCACGCAGATGCCGGCTAAGTTTGAAGTGGCTGGCGGCCCTGTACAGTTGAATGCCGTCATTGTGGATATTGATGAAACAACTGGCCGCGCTCGCTGCATTGAGTCGATCCAGCGCTTCGGGTAACCTAGTGCCGTCGGCAAAAAACTGAAAAATCGGACTAATGGAAAGAAGGATTTTGCGGCTGACCCTAGAATACATCTAAATAGTTCGTGTGGAAAGACATGGTAATACTAGTCGAAGAGGGGGATGTTTTTTTGGATGTGTTAAAAGTCTCAGCCAAATCGAGTCCGAATTCAGTTGCTGGCGCGCTCGCCGGGGTTTTGCGCGAACGAGGCGGGGCGGAATTGCAGGCGATTGGGGCTGGCGCCCTCAATCAAGCGGTCAAGGCTGTTGCCATCGCCCGCGGGTTTGTGGCTCCGAGCGGTGTCGACCTTGTCTGCATCCCCGCCTTTGCGGACATTCAGATCGATGGAGAGGAACGCACTGCCATCAAATTGATTGTCGAACCGCGTTAAGCGGGTCTCCTGCCGTTGTAAGGGCATCGGGCATTGACACCTGTTTGCTTGAAGGCAAGCAGGTGTTTCCTTATTGTTTGAAGTAATGCTCCATGCCGTAGCCAGGGAGGGCTTCGTTGGGGAAGAATTCTTGTTTCTGCGGGGACCGAGTGCGTTTTGCCGCCAGGCGGTCGAGAAGCGTCTGCTATTTGGGAACTGCTCTTATCTCGAGGCGAAGACGGGGTGAGCGAAGAAGTTCGGATGCTGCGGAAGAAGACTTTCTCACCAGACTCTATTACGGTTTGTCAGGGAAGGGAGTTAGCGCCATGCAGCCGTGGATTGTCGATGGACATTGTGATAGCATTATTGACTTTGTCGAAGGCAGGCGAAAATTAGCGGATGATACCGGAAGCGGCCACTGGGATTTGGCCAGAGCGAAACGGGCCGGGGTTGGGCTTCAATTTATGGCGGCATTTATTGAAACTAAATTTAAACCTAATCTCGCTACCCTGCGAGGGCTGGAACTCGTTGAAGCTGTGCACAGGTTTGTGGCGGAGCAGGAAGCGGCGGCCTTTTTGGTCCAGTCCCGCAGCGATTTGGCTCTACTGCCTGACGGCGAGAGGGTAGGTGTGCTGTTGAGCATTGAAGGGGGCGAAATTCTCGGAGAGAGCTTGTTTCTCGTGGACATTCTGCATCGACTCGGTGTGCGGGCATTTGGCCTGACTTGGAATCAGCGTAACGCTCTGGCTGATGGGGTGGGCGAAATCGCTGCCCAAAGCCGCTTAACTACTTTCGGCGAAAGGGTTGTCCGCCGATTGAATGATTTAGGTATCTTGGTCGATGTCTCACACCTGAACGAACCTGGGTTTTGGCATGTTTTGGACATTTCGACGCAACCTATAATAGCCTCGCATTCTTCAGCCAAGGCATTATGCGATCACCGCCGCAATCTCAGTGATGAACAACTCCGGGCCTTAGCCCGCCAGCGGGGTGTTGTGGGGGTCAATTTCGCGCCGCACTTCTTGCGGGCTGACGGATGCGCTACCCGCGCGGACGTTGTTCGCCATATCCAGCATATCGCCGCGGTGGCTGGCGTGGAAACGGTGGGCTTGGGATCGGATTTCGATGGGATCGAAACTGTGCCCGTTGGGCTGGAGCAAGTCGGCGATCTGCCGCAGCTAATCGAGGATCTGCGTAGCGCTGGTTTTAATCGGACCGAGATCGAACTGATTTGCCATGGCAATTTCCTGAGGGTTTTGCAGGAGGTCTTGCCTCAAGGCAAGAATGAGCACTAACAATCCAGACATTCAATATTTTGCCTAAGGGTGATGCGGACGATGGAGGCAATTTCCGGCCCGGCTATCCGTCGTGCGGCCGGCTTTGTGGAAGCGGATTTGCATTGTCATACCACGGCTTCGGATGGGTTGCTTAGTCCTGCGGAAGTAGTGCGGCTCGCAGCTCAATGCGGCTTGCGCGCTGTGGGCATCACCGACCATGATACCATTGAAGGCTGGGGCGAAGCAATGGCTGCTGGCCGGGAACACGGCGTGGATGTTGTACGCGGCATCGAGCTTAATACGGACTGGGGCGGTGTCGAGGTCCATATCTTGGGCTATGAAATGGATCCTGAGTCCCGGGAACTGGAACAGCGCTTGCAAGAGCTGAGACGTGCCCGGTGGCTGCGGGTAGGGGCCATTCTCGCTCGTCTCGCCGAGTTGGGGATTCCTTTGGCAGCAAGCGAAGTAGAACGTTATGTGCAGGGTGAAGCGGTCGGCCGTCCCCACATTGCCCAGGCATTGATTGCCAGGGGATATGTTCAAAGCACACGTGAGGCCTTCGAACGCTATCTGGGTCAAGGAGCTCCTGCCTATGTGCCAAGGTTCAAAATTGCACCGGAGGAGGGTATTGGGCTTATTCGCGCCGCCCATGGAGTCCCAGTTCTGGCGCATCCTGGCGCGCGCCGTCTGGAGGCGGCCATTCCAGGCTGGATAAAAGCGGGGTTGCAGGGAATCGAGGTAAGGCATTCGGAACATGGTCCGGCTGAAGAAGCGCGCTGCCGGGAACTTGGAGCTAGATACAACCTTGTGTTGACCGGCGGTTCCGACTTTCACGGCGAGGTAAGAAAGCCAGGGGCCATCTTGGGCCGCTGGGGTGTACCTTATGGCGTTGTCGAGCAAATCCGCGCCTTAGCCGGAGGGGAGAGGCTTTAAAAAGAAGTCCAGGTGTGGTAACCTAGGATCCAAGTCAAGCGCCAGTAAAGGGGAGTGGAAACAGTGTTGGCACAACGCCTTCAAGGCTTGGGTGCTTCAGTTTTCTCCGAGATGGATGACTTACGGCGGGAATTGGAGGCTGAGGGTAGGAGCCTGATCAATTTAAGCATCGGCAGTCCCGATCGGGCGCCGGCTGAAAAAATCCGTGCGGCTCTCAGTCAGGCTGTGCTTAATGGCAAGGCTTACGGCTACACCTTGACCAGGGGCAGCCTTTCTTTCCGGCAAAGCTGTGCCCGGTGGTACAAGCAAAGATTTAACGTTGACCTCGATCCAGAGCTGGAAGTCTTGCCGCTTATGGGTTCGCAGGACGGTTTGGCCCACATCTTCCAAGCTTACATCGATCTAGGCGATACAGCCTTAATCCCTGATCCTGGTTATCCTATCTATACTGCTGGGCTGCTTTTGGCCGGTGGGGTCAAGGTTGCGGTGCCGCTGACGGCGGAACGCGGTTATTTGCCGGATCTGGCAGCGATTCCGCCGGATGTCGCCAGGGCAGCTAAGCTGATGTTTCTCAATTATCCGAACAATCCCACAGCCGCGGTGGCCCCGCTCGGATTCTTTGAGGAAGTGGCTGCTTTCGCCCGCGAATATAACATTCTGGTTTGTCATGACGCCGCCTATTCGGAACTTGCCTTCGAGGGCTACCGGCCGGTGAGTTTTTTGCAAGCGCGGGGAGCCAAGGAGGTAGGCATTGAATTTCACTCTCTCTCCAAGACCTTCAATGTTGCGGGCTTGCGATTAGGTTTTGTCGTGGGTCAGGCAGCAGCGGTAATGGCCTTGACAATTCTCAAATCCAATATCGACTACGGTGTGTTCGGTCCAGCTCTGCAGGTTGGGGAGATCGCCCTTGCCGGATTGGAAGAGGAAGTTGAAGAGAATCGCCAAGCATACCAGAGGCGGCGGGATATTCTTGTCGACGGTTGCGCTGCGGCCGGATGGCGCATCCCGAGGCCGCAGGGATCGATGTTTGTTTGGGCACCGGTGCCCACAGCGCAAGACTCGATGACATTCGCTGTTGATCTGGCCAGACAGGCCGGAATTATCGTCGTTCCCGGCATCGCTTTCGGCGAGCGGGGCGAGGGGTATGTCCGCATCGGCTTGGTTCAGGAAGATGAGGTCATGCATGAAGCTGTCGCCAGGATAACGGAATTTTTGGGGGGTAAGGGTTAAAACGCTCATGCCGGGCATAGACTACAAATGTAGACTGTGCCGGGGGGTAAGTTTGGCGTGGAGCCGAAGGAAGAACTGAAACTGCTCCAAGAGGAGCTAAGACATACAAAGGCTCGTGTGGCCGAATTGGAGCAGCGCATTGAACACCTTAGGGTGAGCAGACGTGTCTTAATGAACCTTTTGGAAAAGGTAGAAAGAGAAAAAGTTAATTTGGTTCACCGGTTAGAAAAAGAAAATGTGCGTTTGCACCGAGATAATAAGCGTTTTGCCAAGTGGCTGCTCCTTAAGAACCGGCAGATCATCGAGCTCCAGGAACGGTTTGGCGGCAGCCGAGAAGAGGAGGCCTGAGGTCTGGGCCGCAAGTGAACCCGGGGCCAGAGGAGGCCTGGGGTTTGGGCCGCAGGTGAGCCCGGGGGCAGAGGAGGCCTGGGGTTTGGGCCGCAGGTGAACCCGGGGCCAGAGGAGGCCTGGGGTCTGGGCCGCAGGTGAGCCCGGGGCCAGAGGAGGCCTGGGGT
>Ga0334722_10002856_pt1 | contig 19028 bp, 21 predicted proteins | sample C3_bottom_MG_FD_207210 | JGI IMG/M metagenome (GOLD analysis project Ga0334722, IMG submission 207210) | Sediment microbial communities from Yellowstone Lake, YNP, Wyoming, USA - C3_bottom | ecosystem: Environmental > Aquatic > Freshwater > Lake > Sediment | place: USA: Wyoming | collected...
CTCGATGCTCTCGGTCGGCATTGCGCCAGCCGCTTCTGCAGGATCCTCTTCGACTGCACTAACTGAGGTGCCATCCGACTCCGCGACCTCTGTGCCACCAGAAGAAATAATATCGATATTCCAACCAGTCAACTTTGCGGCGAGACGTACATTCTGACCACCACGGCCGATTGCGAGCGACTGCTCGTCTTCAGCAACGGTAACTTTCGCACGATGATCCGCTTCATCGAGTACCACTTCAAGCGGCGTCGCAGGGGAGAGGGCCTCCTTTATGAAGGCCGCCGCATCATCGTTCCATTCGATAATATCAATACGTTCGCCGCCGAGTTCACTCATCACGGTCGAAACACGTACACCGCGCTGTCCGACGAGAGAACCTACGGGGTCGACATGGGCGTCCTTCGACGCAAGGGCGATCTTGGTGCGAGAGCCCGGCTCGCGCGCAAGTGCTTTTACTTCGATAGCTCCTGAGGCAAGCTCTGGTGCTTCAAGTTCGAAAAGCTTCACAACGAACTTCGGATGTGCACGAGAGAGTCGCAGATACACGCCGCGGAAACCCTCATCGACGGCATACAGATACGCACGGATACGTTCACCCATACGGTATCGCTCACCTGGAATCTGTTCCTCATAAGGAATGATGCCCGTCGTGCGGCCGAGGTCGACAAAAATCGCCCCGCGCTCCATGCGTTGCACAATACCGCCAACAATCTGGCCTTTTTTCTCACCGAATTCCTCCATCATGGAGAGCTTTTCAGCCTCGCGCACCTTCTGAATGACGACTTGTTTCGCAGTTTGCGCGGCAATACGGCCGAAATCGTCTTGCGGTTCGAGTGGGAAGATAATCTCTTCATCAAGTTCGGCACCGCGCTTCATCAACTTCGCATTCGTAAGGAGAATATGCTTTTCAGGGTCAAATCGAGGCAATTCACCCTCGGCGAGATGCTCTTCACCCTCATGGAATCCGTGCCCATGATGTTCCTCGGGAAGTTCCTCGTCGGGTGCAGGAAAACGCACCGTGGTGTCGTCCACCACAGTTTTCACTTGTTCAAAAGCGATGGTGCCAGTGTTGAGGTCGAGTTTCGCATGTACGACTTGCCCGCGCTTTCCGTATTCGCGCTTATAGGCCGTCGCCATCGCACTCTCGATGGCTTCAATCATCGTCGTACGGCTGATGCCTCGATCTTCAAACTCTCCGAGCACTGCATTGATGGTTTTCAAGTCAATCATATGGGTTGTGTATGTCGCACTTTTATAAAGAAAGCCCCAAAGGGGCATTCGCGTAGGGGGAAGTATACCAGACGCTATTCGTACGTCAACTATTCCAAAAGAAAACCGCCCTTCCAGAGGGCGGCTTCGACAGTGCACGGGTTTAGTTCACGAGGTGAGCTTTGGCGATTTCTCCTAGCCCGACAGGCCTAAACAAATCACCGGTACTTGTTTCAAATCTTTCTGGACCGACTCTCCAGTCGTCATAGATGGTAAAGGGCTTGCCTGCGAGCTCTCGGAAATGACGCCACACTTCGAGCTCGATAGTCTGGTCGATGATAGCGTAGAACGCTTTTTTCATCTGCCAATCGAGTGCGGCATCTGCTCCCTTCGCCGCAAGTGCATTACATTCGTCATCCACCACCTTCCGTAGGGCACAGAGGCGTTTGATGCGATGACCGACTTCTCCCACAACCGCAGTGTGCGGCTCGCGGGTAGGTCGAGGAACATCGGCAATCTGTTTCTCGGTGATGCTCGTGCGCCGACGATCGATATCAATCATGACCCCGGGCTGATCTCCAGTATTCATTCCAGAATTCCTCTCAAAAAGTTGTACTACAGGAAACATCCTCGTTCACTATACGAGGAAACTCTGTCCTTCTGCAAGTTTTGAACGTCAGGTGTGAAATGCACGTCCAATCTATAGGGGAACGCGCTATACTCTACCGTATATGCACGTTTCGGAAGGGGAACTAAAGGAGTTCATCATCGACTCGGGACTCGTCGCCAAGAAAGAAATCGATGCCGCAGACGAAGAGGCGAAAACACGCGGACAATCGCTTGGCGATATTCTCGTTTCGCGAGGCTCACTCACCGAAGACGCTCTCCGACGTATTCAGGCATACGTTCTTGGAATTCCCTTTGTAAATCTCAAGGAACATCATGTCCCGGTCGATGTACTCGCACTCATTCCAGAACCAATCGCACGCACGCACAATATTATTGCGTTCAAGAAAGAGGGTGATTCTCTCGAAGTCGCGATGCTTGATGTTGAAGACCTTGCCTCCATCGATTCAGTACGGAAAAAGACAGGTCTGAAGATTCTTTCGCGATTGACCGATACCGAGAGTATTAAATATGCGCTTCTGCAATATCAGAAGTCGCTCAAAGACGAGTTCGGTGACATCATCTCAGCCGAAGCGGGAAAGATACGCGTCGTGACCCAAGGAGGGAAGGAACTCTCAGGCGATGAACTCAAGAAAATGGCCGAAGACCTGCCCATCGTCCGTATCGTCGATACGCTTCTGCGCCACGCAATCGTACAAGGTGCTTCTGATATCCATATCGAACCGATGGAAAACGAAGTCTTGGTGCGCTATCGCATTGACGGTATTCTCCATGACGCAATGACGCTGCCCCGGCCTGCAGCTGCAGGCATTGTCGCACGCATCAAAGTACTCTCGAACTTGAAACTCGACGAGAAACGCCTCCCGCAAGACGGCCGATTCAAAATGGAGACTGAGGCTGATCGAGTGTCTTTCCGTGTTTCGATTCTTCCTACATTCTTCGGCGAGAAGACCGTCATGCGTCTATTGCGTGAGACCGGGGAGGGCTTCACGCTCGACGTGCTCGGGCTTCATGGAGAAAACATGGAACGCATTCATCATGCACTGAAGCAAACCACCGGCATCATTCTCGTCTCAGGACCGACCGGAAGCGGGAAGACGACAACGCTCTACACGATGCTCGATATCTTGAACCAGCCAGACGTAAATATCTCAACCGTCGAAGACCCAATTGAATACCAAATGAAGCGCGTCAACCAAACACAGGTGAATCCCCAGATAGGATTCACGTTCGCGAGCGGACTTCGTTCACTCGTGCGTCAAGATCCAGACATTATTATGGTCGGTGAAATTCGCGACAGCGAGACCGCGTCGCTTGCAATCAATGCCGCGCTCACGGGCCACTTAGTGCTCTCGACCATCCACACCAACAGTGCGGCCGGTGCTATTCCACGACTTATTGATATGGGTGTCGAACCGTTTCTTCTAGTCTCCACTCTTCGTGTGATTATCGGTCAACGTCTCGTCCGCAAACTTTGCGAAGGGAAGGAACAATACCCAGTGGATAAAGCTATGCGTGCAAAAATCGCGAGTGACACAGATTTTAATATCGCGTTTAAGGCTCTTCAGGAAGAAAAATTGGTAAAAGAGGGCTCGACGCTCGACGACATTGCCTTCTATCGACCCACCCCTTCGGCTGAGTGTGAAGACGGGTACAAGAGTCGCATCGGCATTCATGAAGTGCTCGCTGTCTCACCTGCAATCCGCGAAATCATGCTTCGCTCGAGCACCAGTGCCGCTATCGAAGAGCAGGCAAAGAAAGAGGGTATGCTCACGATGTTTGAAGATGGGCTCTACAAAGCTGCACGTGGTATCACGAGCCTTGAAGAAGTACTCCGCGCAATAACTGAATAACTATGAAATTCCGCGCCACGATACGGAAAGAGGGTGTACCAGATTCTATAAGCATTATAGACGCACCTTCACGTTTCGCGGTATACGATCAAATACAAAAAGATGGCGGATTCGTCGTTGAACTCACTGAAGAGTCGGAGATATTTAAGATTCCTTCATGGCTCTCATACAGTATTGGCACCGGTATAAAACGCACTGAGATTATTCGCATGGCACGAAATCTTTCTGCGATGCTCACAGCGGGTCTCTCGCTCTCACGAGCACTTTCGGTCATCGAACGGCAGTCGGGCAACAAACGCCTCAAAGCAATCATCGTTGAACTTTCTGATTCTATTAAGAAAGGATCTTCGTTTCATGAAGGATTGAGTAACCATCCAAACGTCTTTCCTGAAATATTTACCGCGATGGTAAAAGCTGGTGAAGAATCAGGTTCCTTATCTGATTCACTTATGATTGTCGGTCTCCAGATGGAACGCTCAGAAGAACTGATACGTAAAATAAAAGGGGCGATGATTTATCCGGCAATCGTTATTTCAGTCGTTTTCGTCGTTGGTATCTTGATGCTCATTTATGTCGTCCCAACTCTGACCAGCACCTTCACGCAACTTGGCGTGCAAGTACCACTCGCGACTCGTGTCATCGTCAGTCTGTCGAATTTTATGGTGAATAATGTGCTACTTGTCCTTCTGCTACTCATGGCATTTCTATTTGGTAGCATCGTCACCATACGTTCGCGATGGGGAAGCAGTCTTATACTCTCTGGAGCGCTCTATCTCCCGGTTGTCGGTGAACTTGTACGCGAAACCTATACGGCACGCGCTGCTCGAACACTCTCGTCACTTCTTTCTTCGGGTGTGCCCGTCCTCGATGCTCTTTCGATTACAAAAGAGGTTGTGCATGCAGACGCTTTCGCAAACGTCATCGCTGAAGCAGAGGAGCATGTAAAAAAGGGGGAACTTCTTTCTACTGCATTTGCTGAACATACACGACTCTATCCGATTCTGATGAGCGATATGCTCACTGTCGGAGAAGAGACGGGAAAGGTCGCTGAGATGTTGAAACAGATCGCAGAATTTTATGAGACAGATGTCGCCGAAACAACAAAAGATCTTTCGACTATTATTGAACCAGTTCTTATGGTCTTCATCGGTACGGTTGTCGGTATCTTCGCTGTCTCAATGATTTCACCTATTTATTCGCTTTCATCCGCCTTTTAATATGAACGTACGACGCGGATTCTCACTTGTTGAAGTTCTCGTTTCAATCTTCATCGTGAGTGTTCTGTTACTTTTAGTACAAGCGATTATATACAGCGCCGTACTTACAAGAAATTCGAAGAATCAAAGTATCGCACTTGCCATAGCACGCAATGAAATTGAGAGTTTGCGTAGCAATGGGTATGCAAATCTTCCAGCAAACGGCTCCTTTGCAGATAGTCTCTTGAGTACGCTTCCTTCAGCAACGACGACCCTTACGGTGAGCGTTTATAACGCAAAAACGAAGCAAGTAACGGCAAGCGTCATATGGAAGAATTCCAGTTCCGCTGCATCAACCACCGTCTCCCTTTCAACCCTTCTCACCGAAACAGGTGGGCTTCCATGATGTCTCATCTTCGATCCTACAGAGCTTTTTCTCTTATTGAGACGGTCATCGTTATCGCTCTGAGCGCCGTCATCATGATGGTGCTCGGTCTTTTAATCTACAATTTCAATAAAACCTCACTCTATGGGCAGGCGCTCACTCAATCATCTGGTTCGGCAAGTACGATAATGCGCGAAATAGAATCACTCACTTTCCCGGCTCACGCAGTGCTTCAGACGCACACGTTCCCCAGTGCGACCTATACTTCAACCTCGACCTCTCTTGTTCTTGAGATACCTTCCGTCGACAGTTCTGGAAATGTCATCGCAAATACGTATGATTATGCAGTATTCTATTCCGTCGGGACAAATGCGTATCGTCTCCTTACGGCAAATGCGCTGAGTAAACGCGTCTCTGGTACAAAACAATTAAGTGCCACCCTAAATGCACTTACATTCACCTACAACAATGCTGATTTTACGAAAGTAGGTAGTATTACTATCGACATCCAGACACAGGCGAGCGCAAAACAGGACATTCTCTCTGACCATCGACGTGAGCAGATCCGATTACGCAATTATTAATTTCCACTTAACACTATGTACAAAAAAACTTTTTCTCCTGTGTCTCACCGAGGATATGTCCTTGTTCTTGCGCTTATCTTTCTTGGGATTTTTTTCACCGTCGGTAGTACGTACTTAAGTTCTGTCACCACGTTTGCACGAAGCGCGCGATACGATGTCGCAAGCGCTCAGGCACTCTCGCTTGCTGAAGCAGGTATAGACAAAGCGGCATATCAGTTGAACCAAAATGCGTCATACAGTGGAGAAAATAACACGGCACTTGGAAGCGGCGTATTTACCATAACCGTTTCAACTATTGATTCGAGTACGAAATTGATCACGGCAACGGGCTTTGTGCCGAGCAGTTCGAGCCCTCTAGCGACAAAAACCATCAAGGTAAAAATCGGCGTTACGAACGATGTCATTTCATTTCATTACGGAGTTCAAGCAGGACAGGGAGGTTTTAATCTGCAGAACAGTTCAAAAATAATCGGTAATGTATTCGCCGGTGGTTCCGTCATCGGTAGCGGCGGCAATTATATATACGGCGATGTTATTTCTTCCGGTGCAAGCGGGCTCGTGTACGGTATCCATGCAACAAGCTCCGTCTATGCTCACACGATCGGGAATGCCGGCACAGCCACAATTGTCGACAAAAACGCATACTACGTTACCAAGACCAATACGACCGTAACCGGTACTTCTTACCCGAACAGTCCCGATCAAGCGACCACTTCATTGCCGATTTCTGATGCTCAAATCGCCGACTGGGAAGCTCAAGCCGTGGCCGGAGGGACCAAAAATTGCGCAGGCGGTGACTATGATATTTCTTCTGGCAGTGTAACTCTCGGACCAGTAAAGATCCCCTGTAATCTCCACATCAGCAACAGTGCGACCGTCACAATACAAGGTCATATATGGGTCGCCGGCAATATTATTGTCGAAAATTCTGCGGTGATAAAAATGGCACCAGCCTTGGGTGCCGAAAATGTGGCCATTATAGCCGACAATCCAACCGACTTGATTAACGGGAGTACCATAGCAGTAAAAAATACTGCGTCATTCCAAAACTCAGGCACTGCAGGTTCATTCATTTTTCTTATTTCTCAGAACAAAAGCGCCGAGACTGGTGGTTCAGTAGAAGCGTTCAGCTTAGCAAACAGCGCTTCCGCCCTCGTTGCGTATGCAGCACATGGACTTATTCCAATTGAAAATTCCGTCTCTCTGAAAGAAGTCACTGCATATAAAGTTGTCTTGAAGAATTCAGCAAGCGTTACCTACGATACGGGTCTTCCGAACGCAGTATTCGAGTCAGGGCCGGGTGGAAGCTGGACTTTTGTCCCCGGCACCTACGTCATTACCCAATAACGGCAAAGAGCATTTTCTTGGTATCATGTGTCTATGCTTATCGTTGCAAATTGGAAAGCCTACGTTGAAGATCTTAAGAAAGCGAAGAAGCTTCTCGCCGTAAGTAAAAAGCTCGTACGAACGACCTCGAGCGGCATCGTGCTTGCACCACCTTCGCCCTTACTTGGTGCACTCGCCGCAGGAAATAAGTCGAAAGTGGCTTTCTCTGCACAAGACATTTCCATTACCACCGGTGGAGCGAAAACAGGGGAGGCGACTGCTTCTGCCTACGCGGCGGCAGGGGCAACGTATGCACTCATCGGGCACTCTGAGCGCCGAGCGCTCGGCGACACCGACAGTATCATTGTCGAAAAGCTTGCGCGCGCATTCGCCAATGGACTTACTCCTATTCTCTGTATCGGCGAACATGAACGAGACGGCGAAGGTCGTTATCTTTCTTTTGTACGAGAAGAATTAACGGCGGCACTCTCAGCACTCACCGCAAAAGAACGTGCACAAATCATCATTGCGTATGAGCCTCTCTGGGCGATAGGCAAGACCGCTGCCTTCGCTATTCCTCCCACTGATCTCGCCGAAATGGTGCTCTATATCCGTAAGGTGCTCGCGGAACTCCTCCCTGGAAGAAGTTCTGCGCGGACGCTCATACTCTACGGTGGTTCAGTTGAACCAGAAAATATCCGTACGCTCGCCACTCTTTCGAGTGTCGATGGCTTCCTTATCGGCCATGCTTCCGTTGATCCGACAATCTTCAGTGAACTCGTTCGACAACTTGCGTAACAATGCGCACCATCCGCGACATTCAATTTTTTGAAAATATTCCCGTATTGGTACGTGCGGCGTTAAATGTTCCCGTTGAGAATGGACAAGTTGTAAATGATTACCGCTTACGGAGAGCGGTTCCTACCATTAGCTATTTGCGCGAGCGGGGCGCAAAAGTAATCCTCATAAGCCACAGTGGGGAACAGGGGACTGAGACGCTCGAGCCCGCTGCACGAGCTCTTGGGAAACTTATCCCTGGCGTTTCTTTTTTTGATGAGACAGTCGGAGAGCGTGCAAGAAAGGCGGTGCGCGACCTCTCAGCAGGGAAAGTGCTTGTTCTCGAAAATTTACGAAGAAACAAAGGGGAACGAACAAATGACCGCGCATTCGCACAGGAACTCGCCGCACTTGCCGATATATTTGTCGAAGACTCATTTGATACCTGTCATCGCGCGCATGCTTCAATTATTGGCGTTCCTGAATTTTTGCCCAGTTATGCCGGACTTCTTCTCGAAGAAGAAGTCCGTGAGCTCTCCGGAGCGCTCACCCCCACCCGTCCGTCGCTTGCGGTTATTGGAGGAGCGAAATTCAATACGAAAGAAGAGGTGCTGACGATGCTTCTTACGAACTACGATCATGTGTTTGTCGGCGGTGCACTTGCGAGCGACTTTCTGAAAGCATCCGGGGCTGAAGTGGGGAAGTCTCTCATCTCAAACGAACCTTCAAATTCTTTAAAAAAACTCCTTGCGAATCCGAAACTTGTATTACCGGTCGATTTTCTTGTGATACCCGCAAGCGCTGTGGGTTCTATGAGTGCACGAGCAGAAGCGCACATCGCTCCTGTCGGACAAATACATCCTGATGAAATCATTCTCGACCATGGTCCGGGTACGTCGACGCTTCTCGCGAACCTCGCTCAGAAAGCGAAAACTATTCTCTGGAATGGTCCTCTGGGGAATTATGAACATGGTTTTATTGACGCTACCGATGCCTTTGCGCGTGCCGTTGCAGCCTCGAGCGCGCATTCAGTTGTTGGTGGTGGCGACACTGTTGCGGCTATTGAGAATCTCGGACTCCTTCCGCGATTCTCCTTTGTCTCCACCGGCGGAGGTGCCATGCTCGATTTCCTTGTGAAAAGGACGCTCCCCGGCATCGAAGCACTCGGGCATTAAATCGTGGGCGGTTTGTCTTTAAAAAATCTTGGGAGTAGGTGCACATGCACATGCGGAATATCAGTACCGATAACTGAAAGCTGGATATAATCGGCTTTCATTTTTTCTTTTAACTCCTGCGCCACGTGTCGCGCTGCTCGAAAGAGTTTGTTTGCAATGTCATCAGGCAACTCATAAAACCATGTGTAGTGTTCAATAGGAATAACGAGCGTATGACCAGGGATGGCTTGATTCATGTCGAGAAATGACACAATGGAATTGTCTTCGTGATGCACCTTACGCGAAGGAACTTCATCCAGTGCAATTTTACAGAAAATACAGCTTTCCATATCCAGACAGTATACAATGTGCATCACATGTTCCCACTCCATGATCCTTTACACGAAACACTCCGCGAAGAACTCGTGGCACATGACGATCTTACTGCTGCGCTGCTTGCGCGCCGTGGTGTTGAGACCAAAGAAGAAGCGGAAAAATTTCTCAACCCTTCGTACGATACGCACTTGCATAGTCCGTTCTTGATGATCGATATGGGACGGGCTGCGGAGCGATTTGCGAAGGCGATTCTCACGGGAGAAAAAATCGCGGTGTGGAGTGACTACGATTGTGACGGTATCCCCGGCGGTGTGCTCATGCACGACTTCTTGAAAAAAGCGGGAGCGAATTTCGAAAATTATATTCCACATCGACACGCAGAGGGTTACGGTATGAACATTGGCGGTATAGAGAAACTCGCGGCAAACGGAGTAACACTCATTGTGACGGTGGACTCTGGTATCACTGATGTCGAACCGATTGCGCGAGCGAATGAACTTGGTATAGAAGTCATCGTCACTGATCATCATTTGCCGGGAGATATATTGCCGGAGGCATATGCAATTTTAAATCCGAATGCACGGGAGAACGAAACGTATCCATTCAAGAGTCTCTGTGGCTCGGGCGTCGCGTGGAAACTTATTTGCGCAACACTTGCGATAGAGCCAGTGCTCCGTGAGAAAGTGCCCGAGGGTTGGGAGAAATGGCTCCTTGATATGGTCGGGCTCGCGACTATCGCGGATATGGTCCCGCTCATTGGCGAGAACCGCGTGCTCGCGACCTACGGACTCAAGGTGATGCGCAAATCGCCGCGCCTCGGCTTGCAGAAATTGTGTCGCACGATACGCGTCGAGCAACGAGCGATTACTGAAGACGACGTCGGCTTCATGATAGCCCCGCGCGTGAATGCTGCGAGCCGGATGGGGGAAGCACGCGACGCGTTCACACTCTTCACGACGACTGACGAGAGTGAAGCCGACCTCTTGGTGAAGAAACTGGAGAAGATGAACCGCCAAAGGAAAGCAGAAGCGGGTGCAATCACGCGCGCCGTCCACACACGACTCAAAGAGCGTGGAGAAATGCGGGCCGTCATCGCACTCGGCGACCCCGACTGGCGACCAGCACTCCTCGGTCTCGTCGCGAACACGATTGCCGAAGAATACGAGCGGCCAGTGTTCCTCTGGGGACGCGAAGGGAACCTAAGTCTCAAAGGTTCATTTCGAAACGGTGGATTCGCGCAAGCTATGGAACTTATGCGCGCGACAGAAAATACTTTTGCACAATTTGGCGGACACGCAGCCGCAGGCGGTTTCACCCTGATTGATACCGAGGTGTTCTTTCTCGAAGACCGACTCGTTGAGACTCATGCGCGCATCACTGCAGAAAGCGAACCGATTGATGAACTTATACGCCGTGCCGATGCCGTCATCACCCCAGAAGAAGCGACCCATGCGTTCTTAAAGAAGGTTGAGCGCCTTGCCCCTTTTGGTATGGATAACCCTAAACCCGTGTTCTTGCTACGCGATGTGTCTCTGCGAGAGATTTCACGCTTCGGAAAAGCAGAAGAGCACCTAAAGTTGAAGATCGCCGTGGACGAAGGAAATGGAACCGTTGATGCCGTCACATTCTTCGCAAAAGGTTCGGTCGCGCGCATCGCAAGCACTCTCGTGCCCGACAGTCGTGTGAACCTGCTCGCGCATCTTGAGCGTGACACCTTCTCCCGCGGCAACCCTGTCCGCCTGCGACTTCTCGATATACGAGTCGTGTAACGCGAGACAGTGGTTGTACCCGATCGAGGACGTGTCGGAGCGCGACGGCGCGAGACACAGCAAATTTTCAGCCAGAAAATTATGCGTGTCCGAGAGCGGGTATGACTACCGACGAACGGTGTATAGTACGCAAATGAAATTCACCATTCATGCTGACGGCGGCTCGAGAGGGAACCCGGGGCCAAGTGGCGCGGGTGCGATGATACGCGACCACCTCGGCAACTCGGTCGCGAGCGTCTCACAATTCTTGGGTACACGCACGAACAATTACGCCGAATATGAAGCGGTGATTCTCGCGTTTGAGACACTCGCGAAGCTCGTCGAGAAGAAAGTGAACACGACCGAGGTGGTGGTGAAGATGGACAGCGAACTCGTGGTGAAGCAGATGAAGGGGCTCTACAAAGTGAAGCATCCCGTACTGAAAGGGCAGTACGCGCGCCTCACGCATGCTGCCGGCGCATTTGGAAAAGTTTCTTTCACGCACGTCTTCCGCGCCGAGAATTCCGACGCCGACGCCCTCGCGAACGAAGCGATGGATCGTGGTGCATGAGCTTCTTAATTTCTGTTGTTACAGGATTTGCGAGCGGAATATTCTTTCGCTCGCTTTTCTTTTTTAGCTGGCCGCCAATTGTTTTTGTTTTAATTCTCGCAACACTTTTCGGTGCGGCGGCTTTTCTAAAGTCCCGACCTCTTTATGTACTTGGAGGGATGTTTTGTTTATTCGTCGCGTTCGGGATGGTGCGAGCAATAATTGCCGACACTCCGTTGCCTGATGCATTTGTGCGAGACCTGCGACATCGCGTGCAGTACGAAGGCATTGTGGTGAGTGACCCTGATGTACGCGAGAAAAATCAGCGCATCGCACTTGAAGTGGACAATGTAGGAATACTCGCAGTGATGCCGCTCTCTGCAGAAGTGAAGGTCGGCGACCGTGTGCGCGTGTACGGAGCACTCTCTCTGCCGCAAGCATTTGAAACTGAGAATGGCCGCACTTTCCGCTACGATAAATATCTGCAAGCGCGCGGTATCCGCTTCCTTATCCAGTATGGCTCGATATATACGGTAGAGCCGGCGCCGTGGTATTCGGTCCCCGCCGCACTCGCACGAATAAAACATTCTTTCTTAGATGGACTTAATCGTGCATTACCAATGCCCGACGCTGCGCTTGCGGGCGGGATTGTGATAGGAGGGAAGCAAGGGCTCGGCACTGCGCTCCAAGACGCATTCACGCGCTCGGGACTCGTGCAGATTATCGTGCTCTCGGGCTACAACGTGATGATAGTCGCCGAATGGGTGATGATCTTTCTTGCGCTTCTTCGGCTACCTCGACGGCTCCAGTTCTTTGCGGGCGGCGCGGCACTCCTCCTCTTTGTCGGCATCGCCGGCATCTCTGCCACAGCCGTGCGTGCCGCGATTATGGCAGTCATTGCGCTCTATGCGCGCGCGACTGGACGCTCTTACGCCGCAAGTCGCGCGCTTCTTTTCACCGTCCTTGTGATGCTCATATGGAATCCACTCTATCTCGTCTTTGATCCCGGCTTCGGCCTCTCGGTCGCCGCAACCGCAGGCATCATCTGGCTCTCGCCGATTATTGAGACACGCCTTATGCACCTCTGGCCCTTCTGGAGAAATGCAATCGCGACAACTCTCGCAGCGCAAATTTCAGTGTTGCCGCTCCTTCTCTACAACATCGGCCTCTTCTCGCTGGTCGCTCTGCCGGCGAATCTTCTCGTGAATCCACTGGTACCACTCGCGATGGCTGCCTCCGCGATCGCGGGTGTCGTCGGTATGACTGTCGGACCTTTCATTCCGTTTATTGCCACCGTCGCGGGATATCCCGCGCTCATCCTGACGCGTTATTTTATCTTCATCGCAGAAAAAAGCTCCGCACTACCCTATGCAGCATTCGATCTTCCCTTATTTCCGTTCTGGCTTGTTCTTATCGCTTACGCGATTTTGATTTACATCGCCGCGTCAAAACGCTTTTCAACAACCGACCAATTCAAGTTCGCGAAAAACGCGTCAATATAATTCTTCTTCTCGGCAGGGACATAATCCACCATATAGGCGTGCTCCCAAAGATCGAGTGCGAGCAGGATGGGGAGACCGGCGAGCTGGCCAACCTCGTGATCAGTAACGAATGTGGTATGAATCGTGTTTGCACGAGTGTCTTTGTACACGACGACCCAGCCGATACCGCGCGTCCCCGCCACTTGTTTGATGTGTGCAAGAAATTCCTCGCCGCTCCCATACTTCTCGGCTGCTGCTTTCGCGAGTGCCGAATCAGGGCTTCCACCTTTTTCACCCTCAAACTGCTCAAAGTAATATTCATGCATCCTCATCCCGTCGAATTCAAAACCAAACCGGCGGCGGAATTCAGCAAGAGAATACTTTCCACCTTCATCCTCCGTCTTCCCGTACAGATGGGACATCGACATAATGAGATTCACATTTTTCACATAGCCCTCATAGAGCGCGAGATGCACTTTGATTTGTTTTTCCGATAACCCCTGCAGGGCAGGGAGGTTAAATGTTTTTGCAGTGTAGGTCATAGGCATAAAATGTAACACACCCGCAGAAAGCGAGTGTGTTTATACTCGAAACCCCTTTACTTAAATAGCCTTGGCTTTCTTGAGCGCCGCAAAAGCGCCGTTCTTCTTGATAGTCTTAAGACCTTTCATGGAGACGTCGACGATAACGGTCTTGCCGAGTTCGGCGACGTAGATACGACGCTTCTGGAGATTGGCCTTTCGGCGGACCTTGCCGGTGGGGTTGTACTGGGTCGCACGGGTACGGTTAGAGTACCGCCCGCCAACTTGCGTGCTCTTACCGGTGATTTCGCATGCTCGTGCCATAGTCGTCGCATGGTAGCATAGGTTCGTAAACGAGCAAACATGGTCACTCTTCTCACCTTCACTATCCTTATTCTCTCTATCATCGCCCATGAGGTGGCGCATGGCTATGCGGCAAATTCCTTAGGCGACCCGACTGCGCGCCTCGCCGGACGCCTGACGCTGAACCCAATTCCCCATATTGACCTTATGGGCTCTATCGTTCTGCCGGCGCTTCTTGTCTTTACGGGGTCTCCCATCATGTTCGGCTGGGCAAAGCCTGTGCCCTACAATCCTTACAATTTAAAGAATCAGCGGTGGGGCGAGGCACTCGTTGCAATCGCAGGAAGTGCAACCAATATCTCTCTCGCGCTTATCTTTGGGCTCATGGTGCGTTTCAGTCCGGTACTCGGGCTCGACCAGACCGCTGTTTCAATCGCCGCGACCATTTCGTTTATTAATCTTTTCCTTGGCCTTTTTAATCTCATTCCATTTCCTCCGCTCGACGGCTTCACGGCACTTCGCTCAGCCCTCCCGTGGCATCTCTCCTCGGGCATTGCTCGACTCGAGCAGAAGATTCGTAGTATGGGCCCCGTATCACTTCTTCTTTTTCTCTTTGTCTTTTCCTATGTCTTCGCCGGACCATTCTTCAATCTCGTCCTCTGGCTTTTTGGACTTCTAACCGGAGCAGGATTATAGTGAAGCATATGGACTTCAATAAAATACCAAAACAGTTCTGTGAAAACGTCGTCGCCGGACATTCAGAAGAGAATTTCGTCATGGTCATGAGCGTCGGAGAGACTGCGGCAGCCTATGCGCTCACCCCGCCACACATGAAGCGACTCGTACAAAGTCTTTCGCACCAAGTAGAGGAGTATGAAAAAAAGTTCGGTACTATCAATGCGAAATGGGCGCCCGGCATCGAGAGTCCTATTCAGTCAAAAGACATAAAGGGGAGTGGGGAATAGAGTATCTACCAACACCATACGGCATTTTTGCCGTTCTCTACTGGTATACTAGAGAAGATGGAGTATCAGGTACCGCAGTTCATTGAGGTCGAGGACAAGATTATCGGTCCCCTCACTTTGAAACAGTTCATCTATGTCGCCGGTGCGGCTGGACTCTGTATCGTTTTCTTTGTGTATTTGAATATCGTTGTTGCACTTCTCCTTGCAGTTCCAGTCATAGCGTTCGCGACAGTGCTTTCTTTCTACAAGGTGAATGGGAAACCCTTCATCGAGGTTCTCGAGGCAGGGTTCGGTTATTACACACGAGCGAAGCTCTTCCTTTGGAAACATCAAGACCAGAAAATGCCCGAGAAAAATGCTCCGACCGCAGAGGAACTCCTTGCTCCTCGCGGTACTCCGAAGCTGACGAGAGGGAAGCTCTCAGAGCTTGCGTGGTCACTTGATGTAAAACCGATGGGTGGTAACCCCGCAAATCTTGAATCCTAATATGGCAACACCACCCTCAGGCGCAACGCAACAGTTTGTTCCGGTCAAAGAGATCCGGAATGGAGTCATCATGCTCAAAGATGGTGGATACCGCGGCGTCCTCATTTGTTCTTCAATCAACTTTGGGCTCAAGTCGGCCGACGAACAGCATGCTATTACGCTCGGGTTCCAAAATTTTCTCAACACACTCGATTTTTCGATTCAGATTGTCGTTAATTCGCGTAAAATGGACCTGCGTCCGTACCTCGCACTCCTTGAAGAGAAAGCTCCAGGGCAGAAAACAGAACTCATGAGAATACAACTTCGTGAATATATCGAGTTCGTTCGTTCGTTCACCGATCAGGCAAATATCATGACGAAATCTTTTTATGTCATTGTGTCCTACGCACCGCACGTCAGTGCAACGAGTGCAGTTAACTTCTTGCGGCGAGAAAATCCCACAACGAAAAATGCTGCTGCTGAAACCTCGTTCGAAGAAGACCGCGCCCAGCTCGAGCAGCGTCTGACGCTCGTTTCTGCAGGCCTTGCAGGGACCGGCGTGCGTGCGGTCCCGCTTGGTACTGAAGAAGTTATCGAATTGTTATATCGTTCCTTTAACCCAGGGGAACTCGAGAATCCTATTCGCCTTGATAATTAATTATGTCACTCCTCGACTTTCTGAATCGTAAAAATGAAGAAGCACCGGTCGTTATGCCGGTGTTACCGAAAGATATCTACAAACAAGGAGCGTTGGATCTTATCGACACTATCGCTCCAACGGCATTGAAGATTAGCTCGCGCGAGATAGAGCTCGGAGAGAAATTCGTTCGCGCATTTTATACCATTTCCTATCCTCGATTCCTTTCTGATAGTTGGTTCTCTCCTATCATCAATCTCGATAAGATACTCGATATTTCCATCTTTATTCACCCGATCGAAACTGAACAAGCATTGCGTGGTTTCCAAAAGAAAGTTGCCGAAGTACAGAGTCAGATTAATGAACGGGAAGCAAAAGGTCTCGTTCGTGATCCACTTCTCGACACGGCGTATCAAGATCTCGAGAGTTTGCGCGACAGTCTCCAACAAGCTCAAGAAAAATTGTTTGATGTTGGTCTTTATCTTGCGCTCTATGGCGACACAAAGGAAGAGATCGATAAAACCGAAGGCGATATCCGTGGCATCCTCGATGCAAAACTTGTGTATACAAAACCTGCATTGTTTCAACAAGAACAAGGATTCCGTTCTTGTTTACCACTCGGAAGCGATGAGCTCTTGGTGAATTCAAAGTTAAATTCCTCACCGCTTTCTTCTATTTTCCCCTTCGTCTCCTTCGACCTCACGAGCGATCGCGGAATTCTCTACGGCATCAATCGTCATAACTCTTCACTTATCCTCTTCGATCGTTTTTCGCTCGAAAACTACAATTCCGTCGTCTTCGCGAAATCTGGTTCCGGAAAGAGCTATGCAACAAAGCTTGAGATTCTGCGTTCTCTTATGTTCGGCACCGACGTTATCGTTATTGACCCCGAGCGTGAATACGAACAACTCGCTGAAGCAACTGGTGGACGCTCTTTCCATATTTCGCTTTCGTCTGAGCACCACATCAATCCGTTTGATCTCCCTCCGGTCAAGGAAGATGAGGACCCGAAAGATATTTTGCGTTCCAATATCATCGCGCTCGTGGGGCTCTTCCGTATCATGCTCTCAGGACTCTCTCCTGAAGAGGACGCTATCATCGACCGTGCAATCAATGAGACCTATGCATTGAAGGATATCACCGGCGATTCAGACTTCACGGGTGCCGAGCCGCCTCTTCTTTCTGACTTCGAGCAAGTGCTCTCCGGCATGGAAGGAAGTGAGTCCTTGGTTGAGCGTCTTTCAAAATATACCCGAGGCTCATGGTCAGGATTCCTTAACCAGCCGACCAATATCGACCTGAAGCAACAGTTTGCCGTCTTTTCGGTACGCGACATGGAAGACGAGCTGAAACCGATCGCTATGTATATCGTCACACACTATATCTGGAATGCGGTGCGTCATGAAATGAAGAAGCGTCTCCTGATTATTGATGAGGCGTGGTGGATGATGAAGAGCGAAGATACTGCCTCCTTCTTGTATTCTCTCGCGAAGCGTGGACGAAAGTACTATCTCGGAGTCTGTACTATTACTCAAGACGTCGAAGATTTCTTGAAAAGTCCGTATGGCCGGCCGATTCTCACCAACTCTTCTATTCAATTGTTACTGAAACAATCGCCGACAACGATCGATGTGCTCCAACAGACCTTTAATCTCACTGATGAAGAAAAATATCTCCTCCTCGAGGCTGGGGTGGGGGAGGGTCTCTTCTTTGCGGGTCTGAAACATGTTGCGATTAAGATTGTCGCAAGCTACACCGAGGATCAAATTATTACCTCTGACCCTTCACAATTGATCGCAATCAAACAAGAAAAAGATCGGCATGCCGCAGAAAAGAAATAATCCGGAACCGCCGCCCGTGATGACCTGGGGGAAGGCCACGCCTCTTTTTGTCATTGCGGTTATATTCGACGCCCTACGCTTCATGTGCGAACAGTTGTGGCTCTTCGGTCCAGCGTTATCTGCTCTCTACTGCACCGTCAAAGTGAGTGACGTCGTGGGAACAACGCTCGGAGGATTCCTCTGTACGACAGCCGCAGGCACAGTAGGTTTCGTGAGCGCCCCCGCTCTTGAAGCGCTCGGTATCGTGATGGCGATAGCAGTCGGTCTTTTCGGCTGGCTCACAATCGGTCTCCTTCTCATCATGACCAATGCGCGCATATTTAAAGAGAATGCGGCCAATACGGTCTGGTTTATGGTCAGTCTTCTTATAAGCGAGGTACCTCTTGTTGGCTCTGTGCCGGCGCTTACCGGTACCTTATGGAGGATGTATAGCGTGCAGATAAAGAAAGACCGAGAGGCATTCAAGAAATATGAGGGGGAACAAGCTGCGGAACAACTTCAAGAACGCCGACAACAAGCCGCACAACTTATGCAAGCGCAGGCTGCAGAATTCTCACAAGACGAGATATACTAGGCATATGCGTTTTAGTCCTCTTTTCATTCTCATCCTCCTCTTGCCTTTTTCGGCTTCAGCACAAATCTTCCCCGATTTAGGAAACGCAGCGTCTTTTACCCTTACGTCTCTCCCTCAATACCCTGCACCATACAGTAAAGTATCTCTCTCTTTCCTCTCAAGTTCTCTCGATCTCACGAGAGCGACACTCACCGTTACAGCAAACGGGAAAAATATATACGCGGGTTCGGTACAGCCAGTCGCCGTGACGATTGGGAAAGCGGGGAGTGTGACTTCGATAACGGCGACACTCTCCTCTGGTGGTGCACACTACAGCCAGTCACTTACTATTCAACCTCAAGATGTCGCTCTCATTGCTGAGCCTATTTCCTCATCTCCTATTCTATATCCAGGGAAACCTCTTGTTCCTCTTGAGGGGAATGTGCGAGTGGTCGCGGTAGCAAACCTGAAAAATGCCGCGGGGAAGTCCTCTGATCCTTCTACCTTCTCCTATGCG
>Ga0334722_10002857_pt1 | contig 19024 bp, 32 predicted proteins | sample C3_bottom_MG_FD_207210 | JGI IMG/M metagenome (GOLD analysis project Ga0334722, IMG submission 207210) | Sediment microbial communities from Yellowstone Lake, YNP, Wyoming, USA - C3_bottom | ecosystem: Environmental > Aquatic > Freshwater > Lake > Sediment | place: USA: Wyoming | collected...
ACTCTGACTGAGTATTTCTACTGGAAGGCCAACCGCCTCCTCTATAATCTGGACAGGATTGAGTCCCTCAAGTATCATTGTGCTTACAGTCTTTATACTGCTGAGTTTCCTTTCTATGAATGATATGACTTCGTCTCTTGCACCAGGAAGCCTCTGGATCATAAAACCACCAGAGGCCTTTACTGAATTGTCTCTTTCCACATATACACCGAGAGAGACGGCAGAGGGAATCTGCTCAGAGGCATTCAGATAATAGGCAAGGTCAGTCGCTATCTCACCTGTCTGGAGCGGTACACTGCTCTGGTATATCTCCCTGAGTCCAAGGTCCCTTATGACATTTATAAAACCTTTACCAATGGCCCTTCCAACATCGAGCTTTCCGTCTTTAAGGCCCATGTGAATATGGGGTCTCTTAATATAGGCCCTCACCCTGTAAAGGCTATCGGCCTCTGCAATTATCTCTCTCAAAGGTCCATCACCCTTTATCTGGAGCGTAACCTTTTGATTATCCTTTAATGTTGAGGCAAGCAGAAGGGCTCCACTTATTACCCTACCGAGGGCAGCAGTAGCTGTCGGAAAGGTATCATGGATCAGCCTTGCCTTCTCAATAGTCTCTGTGTCGATAAGGCTCACGATAAGAACAGGGTCTTCTTTAAGTATTGCCTTTACTATTTGATCCATATTTCATTGTATCATATAAGAAGGCATGAGACTGAAGAAAAGTGTCATGGAATATATAAAGGAATCCATCACTATCAACAGGGCACCTGAAGAGGTCTTCTCCTTCTTGAGACAGATAGAGCCAAGACTGAGGCTCAACCCTTCTTATAAACTATTAGAATTCAAAAGGCTTACAGAAGGCCCTATCCAGAAGGGTTCACGCTACAGGGTAAAGGCTATTGCTGGAAATCAGATGATCGAGTATGAGAGCGAGGTCCTGGAACTCATTGAAAATAAACAGATAGCAACAGGAGACACAGGAGAAAGGCTCAGGGTTACCCTTACACTTAGACCACTTCAAAAAGGCACGATTCTTATTCATGAGGAGGAGTTCATTATCCCCGATGAGGCCCTTTATATATCATCAGATGAGAAATCCGAACCACCATTCTGGCAGAAGGTGCTAAGATTCTTAATAGAGATTGAACGGACAAGGATAGATGAAAGACAGAGGCGCAAGGAAGAGATTATAGCCACTCTTAAGAGAAATCTCAGAACATGGCTGGAAAGGATAAAAGAGGAGATAGAGGGGACATCAAAGATATGATCAAGATAGGTTGTTGTGGATTTCCTGTCGGTCAAAAGAGATATTACAGGACCTTTTCCGTCGTAGAGGTCCAGACAACCTTTTATGACTTTGTTAAACCCGAGACGTTAAAAAAATGGCGAATAGAGGCACCTCCAGATTTTGAGTTTATACTCAAGGCCTTTCAGTTTATAACTCATCCTCCTTCATCTCCTACATACAAAAGGGCAAAATCCCTTAGGGATATGAATTTAGAAAATCTCGGAGGGTTTAAGCCTACAAAAGAGGTCTTTGGATGTTACAGGATCATTACCGAATATGCGGATATACTCAAGGCAAGGGTGATTATCTTCCAGTCTCCTCCTGGTTTTAAACCAGGGAAAGAGAATATAATGAATATGGAGAGGTTTTTCAGAAAGATAGATCGAGGAAATCTTGTTTTTGGCTGGGAGGCCCGCGGAGAGTGGAATCCAGAAGAGGTAAAAAAAGTATGTGATCGATTAGGGTTAATTGATGTGGTTGATCCCTTTGTGAGGGATACAACTACAAAAGGTCTCTTCTACTACAGGATTCAGAGGCAAGGGATATCGCGAGAAGATCAGTGACGAAAGACTGAAGGAACTAAAAGAGAAGTTGAAAGATAGAGAGGGATATGTGATGTTCAACAATATCTCGATGTTCGATGATGCAAGGAGGTTCATCGAATTACTCAGAGATTAGAGCAACTGCTCCGGGCTTGTCGATTCAAGACCTGCAGCTGCATTTATCTGTTGAGGTGAGAGTCCTGCCCTCCGGAAGAATTCGACCTCCTTCATATAGGATTCGCCATGCCTTACCCCCTTTGATCCACTATCAGTCCCGATCTTCAATCTAAGACCGATGGATGCAGCATAATTAATTGACCTCAGATGACCATCGATTATCCTTTCCACAAGAGATGTATCATGAGGTTCAGAACTCATAGCAACATGGAAGGCAAATACAGTAGGTGTCCAGGAGACAGATTTCTCCTTCATCATATCTAAGGTATCCTTAGTAATAAAAAACCCGTGTTCAATTGAGATTACTCCTGCCTCAACTGCCTCTCTGATTGATCTATCAGAATTGGCATGGGCAAAGACATCAAGTCCTATCTCACCTGCCTCGCTACAGATGATCTTGAGTTCTTCTCTACTGAACCCCCCTTCTGTTACAGGAGTTGTTGGCTTAAGTGAAACGATTCCTGAATTTATGACCTTTATGAAATCTACCCCCCTTAAGAAAAGCTCTCTGATAGCCCTTATTATTTCATCCCTACTATCTACTTCAATACCTATAAAGCGTCCATAACCACCCTTCTTATATAGGCCACAACCACAAGTCTTTACCGAAAGAGAATCTCCGAAGACCTCCTTTGCCTTCAGGCCTGTCATAGCCCTGTCACCCATATCATATACCTCAAGAATGCCAGAGCATTTAAGGGCACCCTCTATCCCCTTCAGGTCGTTCTCATCAGCAGGCCTGCCATGGGTGATAAAATGCAGATGGGCGTCCCTGAATGCCATCTCACTTTATAAGATAGGCAGATAGCGATCTATCTCGTAAGGATGTATCTTTATCCTGTAATCATCCCATTCTATCCTCTTGCTCATGATAAGCTCATTGAATATATGCTCCCCAAGGGCGTCCCTGAGTAGTTCGCTCTTTTCAGCAATCTCGATTGCCTCAATAAGACTTCCGGGGAGTTCTTCTATACCCATCTGCTTCCTCTCCTCGGGGGAGAGATGATAAACATCCACCTCAGTAGGCTCAGGCAACTTATACCTCTTCTCGATTCCACTCAGCCCGGCATAAAGCATACAGGCAAAGGCGAGATAGGGATTACAGGCCGGATCTGGTGAACGGAGTTCTATCCTTGTTGCCTTCTCCTTCCCAGGCTTGTACATGGGTACCCTTACAAGGGCTGAGCGATTCCTCCTTGCCCAGCATATATATACAGGTGCCTCATATCCTGGCACAAGCCTCTTATATGAGTTAACCCACTGATTCAAGACAAGGGTAATCTCCCTGACATGTCTGAGGATACCGGCTGTGTATGACTTCGCTATCTCAGAGAGATGATAGATATCTGATGCGTCAAAGAAGGCATTCCTGTCTCCTGTAAAGAGAGACTGGTGTGTATGCATACCACTACCATTCTGACCAAAGATTGGCTTTGGCATAAATGTGGCATAAACACCATACTTCCTAGCAATCTCCTTAACCGTGACCCTGTATGTCATTACCTTGTCAGCCATATCGAGGGCATCAGTGAAACGTAGGTCTATCTCATGTTGTGATGGTGCAACCTCGTGATGGGAATATTCCACACGTATGCCCATGGATTCAAGGGCGAGGATCGTCTCCCTTCTTAGGTCCTCTGCTGCATCGAGAGGATAATCAAAATATCCACCCTCATCGAGTATCTCTGTAGTCTTATCTGATTTAAAATAAAAGAATTCCAGTTCGGGGCCGAGATAAAAGTTAGTAAAGCCCATTGATCTTGCCTTTTCAATGGCCTTCTTCAAAACATACCTTGGGTCACCCTTATAGGGGGTCCCGTCAGGTTCGTATATATCGCAGAACATCCTCGCAACAGCCTGCTCCCTGGGCCTCCAGGGCAGAAGGACAAAGGTCTCGGGATCAGGTCTTGCTATCATATCACTCTCATCGATCCTCGCAAAACCCTTTATAGAAGAGCCATCAAAACCCATTCCTTCCTCAAAGGCCGTCTCGAGTTCATCGACATGAATCGCAAAACTCTTCAACTGCCCGTGGATATCTGAAAACCAGAGCCTCACAAACCTCACATCATTCTCCCTTACAAGGTCAAAGACATCCTTCTTATCTCTCGGTCTTTCCATCCTGCCTCCTTAAATAAAAGCTATCTAATTCAGTTTTTAATAATATCAGAGAATATCAGATTTTTCCAGTGGAATTGCCTCACCAAAGATCTAAACGAAAAAATCAAAATTTTGGATTTCTCTAACAAGGGGATAGTTGCCTGCTGGTTATCCCTCCCCTTTTAGTTAATTGTGAGAATTTGAAGAGGTGTTGAGTAGATAATGTGAGAAGGGACAGGTCTATGAAACCTGTTTGCCAAAGAAGGAATAATTCATTTTATATCTTTGTTTGGATTTTTGTGTGAGACAACAGGATTTGAAGTCGCCGACTTCTTCGATCCGATACCTCAAGTCTGAACGCCAAGTCTTGGAAAGACAACTAATTGCAGGATGACCCATGCAGCAAGGATCCCTAACGGTAAAAGCCACTCACTCACCTTTTTTCTCTCCCTTCTGTGCTTCAGCCTTCTGCCTTATTTCCTCATAATCGACGAATTCAAGCACTGCCATTGGTGCAGCATCATTGACCCTGTTGCGGGTCCTTACAAGCCTCAGATAGCCTCCATTTCTCCCACTCAGGCGAGGTGCTATCTCGCCAAAGAGCTTTGCAATAGCCTTCCTGTTGGGAACCTCAGAAAGGGCAATACGTTTTGAATGGAGGTCACCTTTGATACCAAGCGTGACAACCCTTTCAGCCAGTTTCTTGACCTCTTTTGCCCTCGAAAGGGTCGTCTCTATTCTCTGATGCTCGATTAGGGAAGTTATCAATCCCCTGAGCAAGGCCTTTCTCTGGTTTGCTGTCCTGCCAAAATGTCTTCCTGAAACCCTGTGTCGCATCTTCCTTATCCTCCGCTTATCTAAAAACTCATTTTCTCTGTTCTAATAAATCAGGATCTATCCTCATGCCGAGATGTAATCCCATAGAATGCAAAACTTCCTTGATCTCATTAAGAGACTTCCTACCAAAGTTTTTTGTCCTGAGCATCTCATGTTCTGTCTTCTGTACGAGTTCTGCAATGGTCTTGATATTTGCGCTCTTAAGGCAGTTAAATGCCCTGACAGAGAGTTCAAGTTCATCAACACTCTTCAGAAGATTCTCGTTTATAGAATCAGGACTGATGCCCGAAGTCGATGCAACCATCATACCTTCCTCACGTTCCTCCTCTTCAGTCTCCTCGAATATAAAGAGATCCATGTAATCTATAAGGATGGACGCTGCCTGCGAGATTGCCTTTTTCGGTGTTATACTACCATCAGTCCATATCTCCATCACGAGACGATCATAATCTGTTGCCCTTCCGACCCTAGCCCTCTCTACATGAAAGCTCACCTTTTTTATGGGGCTGAATATAGAGTCAACAGCAATCATGCCGACAGGCAGGTTCTCCTCTTTATTCACCTCGGCAGGGACATAGCCTTTTCCCCTTCTAAGATACATCTCCGCCTCAAAGGTAGAACCCTTATCTACCGTCGCTATAAGAAGGTCCTTACTAAGGACCTCTACCCCTGAATCGACACGAATGTCCGCACCTTTTACCTCGGCAGGTCCTGAGACCTTTATATTTGCTACCTTCACGCCATCTGTATACATCTTGAATCTCAGCTTCTTTATATTGAGTATGATGTCAGTTATATCCTCTTTAATCCCATCTATATGGGTAAACTCGTGAAGGGCTCCCTCTATCTTTACAGCAGTAACCGCAGCACCCTCAATTGAAGAGAGTAAGACCCTTCTCAATGAATTACCGATAGTAGTACCATAACCCCTCTCAAAGGGTTCTGCAATCAATTTCCCATAAGTATCCGTTAATGTCTCTTCATCAAAACGGATTTTATCCGGTAATTGAAAGCCTTTTTTTCTTAAATTCATAAGGCCTCCTCTGCCTTAAATATTATTATTTTGAATATAACTCCACTATCAACTGCTCCTGGACCTCAAATGGAAGCTGCAGTTCCTCTCTCGATGGCACATGCAGGACCTTTCCCCTGAAATTCTGCGGATCGACCTCTATCCATGCCGGCAGCCCCCTGTGTTCTATCCTCTCGATACCCTCTCTAATAGACTGAATCCCCCTGCTGGACTCTTTAACCTCTACAACATCCCCTGGTCTCATGGAATAGGAAGGTATATTTACGGCCCTCCCATTTACGAGAAAATGACCATGCCTTACCATCTCCCTCGCCTGTCTCTTATTAAGGGCAAAGCCCATACGATATACAACATTGTCGAGACGTAACTCTAAAAGCTGTAACAGGACCTCTCCAGTTACACCCCTCCTCTTCTCAGCCTCGTGGAAATATCTCCTGAATTGCCTTTCCCCTATGCCATGATATTTCCTTACCTTCTGCTTCTCTAATAGCTGAATCCCGTAATCAGAGAGTTTTCCCCTGTTCTGTCCATGTTGTCCTGGAGGATATTTTCTCCTCTCGATCCCGCATTTCTCTGTATAACACCTATCGGCCTTCAAGTAGAGTTTCTCCCCTGCCCTTCTACATATTCTGCATAATGCCCCTGTATATCTTGCCATTACACCCTCCTCCTCTTTGGAGGTCTGCAGCCATTGTGAGGAACTGGCGTTACATCCTTTATAAGACTTATATCAAGACCCGAGGCCTGAATCGCCCTAATAGCTGATTCCCTCCCGGCTCCTGGTCCTTTAACAAAGACATCAACCTGTCTTAATCCATAATCCATTGCCTTTTTTGCTGCAGCCTCTGCTGCCATCTGGGCAGCGTAGGGAGTCCCCTTCCTGGAGCCCTTGAATCCAAGGCTGCCAGCACTCGCCCAGGTAAGGACATTTCCGTTCTGGTCTGTTATCGTAACGATCGTGTTATTAAAGGTTGCCTGAATATGGGCAGCTCCATAGACGACATTCTTTTTTTCCTTTTTTGTTCCTCTCTTCTTCTGCATTTATATTATGCCTCCTTCTTTTTGCCCATTATAGTCTTACGAGGACCCTTCCTCGTTCTGGCATTGGTCCGCGTCCTCTGACCATGAACAGGTAAACCGAGACGGTGTCTCAATCCCCTGTAACAGCCTATATCCATAAGCCTCTTAATATTCATAGATATCTCTCTTCTCAGATCACCTTCTACCCTGTAGTCTCTCTCTATGATATTCCTTATCTTTACAATGTCTTCATCCTTAAGGTCTTTTACCCTTATATCAGGATTTACTCCTGTCTTGTCAAGGATCTGTCTCGAAAGGGATCTCCCTATCCCGAATATACGGGTCAGACCTATCTCAATCCTTTCATTCTTTGGTAAATCAACGCCTGCTATTCTCGCCATTTATCCTCCTATCTGAACCCAGAAGTCTTTAATCTTTATTGTCTATCCCTGTCTCTGTTTATGTCTCTTGTTTTCGCAGATTATCATTATGACACCCTTCCTCTTCACGACCTTGCACTTGGCACATATAGGCTTTACTGATGAACGTACCTTCATCTCTCCTCCTGAAGCATTACTTAAATCTGTAAGTTATCCTGCCCTTTGTGAGATCATAGGGTGAAAGCTCCACCATAACCTTATCACCAGGCAGTATCTTTATAAAATGCATCCGCATCTTACCCGAGACATAGGCGAGTATCACCTGCCCATTTTCAAGTTCTACCCTGAACATGGCGTTGGGCAATGTCTCGATAATCGTTCCCTGTACTTCGATATTCTCTTCTTTTGGCATTTTAACTAAAAATTATATATTTTCTAATCTATTTTAGTCAATATCCTGGCACCATTCTTCGTAATTGCCACAGTATGTTCATAATGGGCTGAAAGCTTTCCATCAGCCGTAACCGCAGTCCATCCATCATCAAGAATCCTGACTTCATAAGTGCCTTCATTGACCATAGGCTCTATGGCAAGGGTCATCCCTTCCCTCAACCTGGGTCCATGTCCCGGATTACCATAATTCGGAACCTGGGGTTCTTCGTGGAGAGACCTGCCAATTCCATGTCCTACAAAGGTCCTAACAACAGAATAGCCGTGAGACTCCACATATCTCTGTATCGAACTCGATATATCAGAGACCCTGTTTCCGGGTCTTGCCTTCTCTATTCCCCTGTAAAGGGCCTCTTCAGTAACCTTTATAAGCCTTTCAGCAGATGGGCTGACCCTTCCCACAGGGATTGTAACAGCACCGTCACCATAGAATCCGTCGAGATAAACTCCGAGATCGATGCTCAGGATATCTCCCTCCTTTAATCTCAGGCCTGACGGTATTCCGTGCACAACCTGTTCATTTACTGACGTACATACACTGGAGGGATAATTCCTGTACCCCCTGAAGGCAGCAATAGCACCCTTCTCAGCGATAATTCTGTCAACAAAGACCTCAATCTCTTTCGTCGTGATTCCAGGCTTTACTATCTCTCTAATATCTTTCAAGATCTGGGCTACTATCTTACAGGCCCGGGCAATCTTCTCTATCTCATCCTGCGATTTTATTATGATCATTCAATCTCACTGTCAAACCCTGCGCACCCTCAAATATCATTGATTTTAGTGCTCCCTTATCTCCTTCCCCTTATCCTTCCCTTTCTTAGAAATCCTTCATATGACCTTGTAACAAGATGTGATTCGATCTGAGAAATGGTATCGAGGGCAACACCAACAACTATCAGAAGCGAAGTACCTCCAAAATAGAAGGGGACATTAAATTTCTTTATCAGTATTTCAGGTATTATACATATTATAGCAAGATAGATAGCTCCAACGAAGGTCAGCCTCGTAAGAACCCTGTAGATGTATTCTGACGTCTTCTGACCTGGCCTTATACCAGGAATGTAACCTCCATATTTCTTCAAGTTATCTGCAATATCCACAGGATTAAATATGACAGCCGTATAGAAGTAACTGAAAAAGAATATCATACCCACATAGAGAAGTGTATACATAATAGTTCCTGGAGACAATTGTTTAGCGACACCCTGAACCCATGGTATAGCTATAAAACCTGCTACTGTAGCAGGAAACATTATTATGGATGATGCAAAGATAGGCGGTATTACACCTGATGTGTTTATCTTTAAGGGAAGATGGGTACTCTGTCCTCCATAGACCTTCCTTCCAACAACCCTCTTAGCATACTGGATAGGTATCTTTCTCTGACCCCTTTCAATAAAGATAATGACACCCACAACGGCTATCATCATTACCACGAGAAAGATAACAAAAAAGATATTTAACTCTCCTGCCTGAATAAGCCTGAAAGTGCTGATGACAGCATTGGGGAATCTCGCTACAATACCTGCAAAGATTATCAGAGATATGCCATTACCTATCCCCCTTTCTGTAATCTGCTCACCGAGCCACATAATAAAGGCAGTTCCAGATGTAAGGGTGATCATTGTAATCAATCTGAAAGACCAGCCAGGATTCTGAATAAATGCGCCACCTGACATACTCTCAAGCCCCACGGCTATACCGAAGGATTGAATCATACTGATTATAACAGTCCCATACCTTGTGTATCTGACTATCTTTTTCCTTCCAGCCTCTCCCTCCTTAGCGAGCTTGCCTATAGCAGGAATAACCACGGTGAGGAGTTGTAATATGATAGAGGCACTTATATAAGGCATTATTCCGAGGGCGAATATTGTAACTCGAGATAGGGCACCTCCAGAGAACATATCAAAAAAGCCCATAAGGGCACCGCCCCTCTCTGCAAGAAACTTGCTGAGTTCTTCACCATTTATGCCAGGTGTCGGGATATGGGCGCCCATCCTGTAAACTGTGAGAAGGGCAAGTGTAAAGAGTATCCTGCTTTTAAGTTCTGGAATCTTAAAGGCGTTCTGAAAGGCCTTTATTATGGACTGCAATTATATCACCTCTGCCTTTCCGCCTGCTGAAACTATCTTTTCTAAGGCAGAATTGCTGAAGGCATGTGCCCTCACAGTTATGGGACGGTCAATATTTCCCTCTCCCAGGATCTTGATACCATCTTTGATCTCTTTAACAATCCCGTTCCTTTTTAAGACTTCAGGAGTTATTATATCATCCTTTATGACCGATAGGTCCTTGAGATTTATAACTGAGTATTCCTTTTTAAATGGATAGTTCTTAAATCCACGCTTCGGTAATCTCCTCTGAAGGGGCATCTGGCCTCCCTCGAAACCTGCTCCCTTCGAACCACCCGACCGGGCCTTCTGACCCTTATGTCCCTTACAGGCTGTCTTCCCATGCCCTGAACCAGGGCCTCTTCCAACCCTTTTTTTGGACTTTCTACTTTCTGGTGCTGGTTTCAAATCCTCTAATCTCATAGCTTTCCCTTTATTCCTTTGTCTCTAAATTCTCTGATTCTTCCTCTGGTCTCTTCCTCAACTTTGCAACCACTTCTGGATCCTTTAACTGCAGAAGACCATCCACAGTCGCCCTAACTGTATTAAAGGGGTTGTGAGAGCCCAGAGACTTGGCAACTATGTCATTAACACCTGCAACTTCGAGAACAGCCCTGACAGCACCACCAGCAATAAGACCTGTCCCTTTTGAAGCAGGATTCATCACCACCGTTCCTGATCCGAATCTCCCTATTATCCTGTGCGGTATGGTTCCATTCTTGATCGGAAACTTTATAAGAGATTTCTTTGCCTGCTCTATTGCCTTCCTTATAGCCTCAGGAACCTCGGCAGCCTTCCCCTTTCCGACACCTACAATCCCGCTGCCATCTCCAACAACGACGAGGGCGCTAAAAGAGAATCTCCTGCCGCCTTTAACGACCTTGGCTACCCTGTTGATATAAATAACCCTATCCTTAAGGTTAAGTCCTTCTGGGTCAATCCTTCCCACTCTACCTCCTTTTATATGATAATTAAAATTCCAGTCCTGCTTCTCTCGCAGCTTCAGCAAGGGCCTTTACGCTGCCATGATAGAGATAACCACCCCTGTCAAAGACAACCTTCTTGAGTCCAGAAGATATCGCCCTCTTTGCTATTAACTGACCGACTCTCTTTGCAGCCTCCACATTGCCCCTGTGTCCTTTATAATCCTCAAACTCTTTATCAAGTGTTGAGGCAGCCACAAGCGTACGACCTGCTGAATCATCTATAATCTGGGCATAAATATTATTATTGCTCCGGTAAACAGAGAGCCTTGGTCTTTCAGGGGTACCGAAGACCTTCTTCCTTATCCTCTCATGTCTCCTTATCCTTAATTCTCTTGCGCTTTCCAATTATATTCCTCCGAGTAGGGGCAATTCATTGATTGCCCTTGCATTTATTTCTTTCCTGCCTTTCCAACCTTAAGCTTTAGACGTTCACCCGCATATCTAATGCCCTTACCCTTATATGGGTCAGGCGGCCTGAGTGCCCTCAGGTTTGCTGCCACCTGTCCGAGTAGATGCTTATCAATTCCTGTTAGAGTAATCGTTGTCTGCTTCTGGTCAACTGTGGCAGAGATACCTTCTGGAAGCTGATACTCTACTGGATGGGAGTAACCGAGCGTCAGAAGCACTCTATTGCCCTGAACCTGAGCCCTGTAACCTATCCCGTGTATCTCAAGAATTCTCTGATACCCCTGAGAAACACCTGTAACCATATTGGCTATCAGGCTCCTTGAAAGGCCGTGAAGGGCCTTCTCGCTCTTTGTCTCTCCACTCCTCGCCACAAGGATCTTACCATCTTCGACAGTAACGCTTATCCCTTTAGGGTATCTCCAGTTGAGACTCCCCTTGGGACCCTTGATGAAGATGTTATCAGCCTCCACCTTCACTTCTACACCTGATGGAATCTCTACGGGTTTCTTACCTATCCTCGACATCTGAATCTCCTTACCAAATATAACATAGGATTTCTCCACCTACATTCTCCTGTCGGCAGGCCCTGTCACTCAGGATCCCCTTTGGTGTCGTAAGTATTGCAATACCTACTCCACCCATCACGCGAGGTATCTCCCTGCAACCCACATAAACCCTTCTGCCAGGTTTGGAAACCCTCTTTAATCCAGAGATGACATTCTCATTATCCACATACTTTAATGTGATCCTGAGGATCCCCTGTTTCTTATCCTTGAGTATCTTATAAGCCTTAATAAAGCCCTCTTCCTTCAATAAACGGGCTATGTCAAGTTTAATCTTGGAGGCAGGGATGTCAACCTTCTCCGCCTTTATCATAATGGCATTTCTTATTCTTGTAAGCATATCTCCTATTGGATCAGTCACCATTCCTCACCCCTACCAACTTGATTTTATTACGCCAGGTATCTGTCCCTGTAATGCAAGGGTTCTGAAACAGATACGGCACATGTTATACTTCCTCAAAAAGGCCCTCGGCCTTCCACAGAGTTTGCACCTGTTATAGCTCCTGACCTTAAATTTAGGTGCCCTCTTAACCTTTTCCATCATACACTTCTTAGCCATTCTTACCTCGAAATTTATTTATTTTCTGAAAGGCATGCCCAGGTGTCGCAGCAGGGCTTTTGCCTCAGCATCTGATTTCGCTGTTGTACATACAGTTATATCCATGCCATGAACCATCTCGACCTTATCATAATCGATCTCAGGAAATATGAACTGCTCCTTTATGCCAAGGGTATAATTGCCTCTTCCATCAAAGGCCTTCCCTGAAACCCCCTTGAAATCCCTTATCCTCGGAAGGGCAACGCTGATGAGTCTATCAAGGAACTCATACATCCTGTCACCCCTCAGGGTCACCTTGCAACCAATTGGCATACCCTTCCTCAGCTTGAATGCTGCAATGGATTTCTTTGCCTTTGTAATGACTGCCTTCTGCCCTGTTATCATAGACAATTCCTTCTGCACAGAATCAAGGAGCTTTATATTCTGTATAGCCTCCCCGAGACCGACATTCAGGACAACCTTTTCGATCCTCGGCACCTCCATCACATTCTTATAAGAGAACTCCTTCATTAATGCTGGAACGATCTCCTTCTTATACCTCTCCTTCAGCCTCGGAATCATGATCAGTCTATTACCTCCTGACATTTCTTACAGACCCTAACCTTTTTCCCGCTCTCGAGTATCTGATTTCCTATCCTCGTCGGTTTATTACATTTCGGGCATACAAGCATTACATTTGATATATGAATGGGGGCCTCTTTCTCGATAATTCCACCCTGAGCATATTTTCTGCTCGGCTTCATGTGCCTTTTTATGATATTGACCTTCTCAATGATAACACCCTCTTTTGAAGGCAATACTGACAATACCCTACCCTTTTTGCCCTTTTCCTTTCCTGTAATCACGAGGACCGTATCTTCCTTCTTGACTCTCAATCCCACCTTATCCTCCTAACCATTTCTCGATATCCCATTTCCCATAGACTATAATACCTCGGGAGCGAGAGATATAATCTTCATAAACTCTTTCCATCTCAACTCCCTTGCGACAGGTCCAAATATCCTTGTTCCTATCGGCTCCTTCTGAGCGTTAATCAGCACAACGGCATTCTGATCAAACCTTATATAGGTGCCGTCAGGTCTTCTGAACTCCTTCCTGGTCCTGACAACAACGGCCTTTGCCTTATCCCCCTTCTTTATATTGCTATCAGGAAGGGCCTCCTTTACGCTCACCATAATGATGTCACCGAGACGGGCGTATTTTTTATGAAACCCGCCAAAGACCTTAATACACTGCACCTTCTTTGCTCCTGAATTGTCTGCAACTTCAAGTATGCTCCTTGGTTGGATCATCTCTGGTAACTCCTTACGCCCTTTCTATGATATCGAGGACAGCCCATCTCTTATGTCTGCTGAGTGGTCTTGTCTCTATGATCTTGACAGTATCTCCCACCTTGCACCTGTTCTCCTCGTCATGGGCCATAAACTTGGTTATCTTTTTTACAGTCTTCTTATAAACAGGATGCTGGTAAAGCCGTGTAATAGCCACTACCACCGTCTTATCCATCCTGTTACTTATGACCTTTCCTGTATAAACCTTTTTTGGCATATCTACCCCTTATCTTAAATCGCCCTTCGGCTGTTTCATCTTTTCTGTCATTATTGTTAGAACCCTTGCTATGTCCTTCCTTACAGACCTTATACGCATCGGGTTCTCTAACTCGCCTGTGGCGAGTCTGAATCTGAGATTGAATAGCTCTTTCCTGAGCTCTTTCTCCTTCTCTCTTAATTCCTCTATGGTCATGGCCCTGAGTTCAGAGGGCTTCATATAACCGCTTCCTCCCTTTTAACGAATTTTGTTGCAATGGGCAACTTATAGGCTGCAAGTCTCAGGGCTGAGCGAGCCACATCCTCAGAAACCCCTGACATCTCATAAAGTATCCTGCCAGGTTTCACAACAGCAACCCAGTACTCAGGTGAGCCCTTTCCCTTTCCCATCCTTGTCTCAGCAGGCTTCTTGGTTATGGGTTTATCAGGGAAAATCCTTATCCAGACCTTACAACCTCTTTTGACGTGCCTCGTAATTGCTATCCTGGCAGCCTCTATCTGTCTTGAAGAGATCCAGCCAGGTTCGAGGGCCTTCAGACCAAACTCTCCAAAAGAGACCTCTGAACCCCTGTAGGCCTTTCCAGTCATCCTGCCCTTCTGCATCTTTCTGAATTTTACCTTCTTAGGCATTAACATCTGCAATCACCTCTGCTATATATTCTTTTAAGCCTCACCACTTACTGTACTTACTGCCTTTGAGTCATGAAGTATGTCTCCATGATAGATCCAGACCTTCACACCGATAACACCATAGGTAGTACGGGCCTGGGCAAAGCCATAATCTATATCAGCCCTGAAGGTATGAAGGGGAACCCTCCCCTCTCTATACCACTCGGTCCTCGCTATCTCGGCACCGGCAAGCCTGCCTGAACAGGAGACTCTGATGCCGAGGGCACCAAATCTGAGGGCTGAGGCTACAGCCTTTTTCATAGCCCTCCTGAAGGCAACCCTCTTCTCAAGTTGAAGGGCAATATTCTCTGCAACGAGCTGGGCATTCACCTCAGGTTTTCTTATCTCCTTAATGTCGATTGCCGTCTCCTGACCTGTGAAGGTCTCGAGATCCTTCCGTAGTTTCTCAACCTCTGCACCTTTCTTACCTATTATGATTCCTGGTCTTGCTGCATGTATTATTATTCTTATCTTCTGACCTATTCGCTCTATCTCTATATTGGCAACGCCTGCATGAAATAATCTATCCTTTATCATCTTCCTGATATTAATATCCTCAATCAGCTGGTCTGCGTACTCTTTTTTGGCAAACCACCTCGAATCCCAGGTTCTGATGATGCCCAGTCTGTTTCCTATAGGATGCGTCTTCTGACCCAAGTAAACCTCCTTATTTTTTCTCTGATAAAACCAGGGTAATATGAGATGTCCTCTTCCTGATCACATTCGCCCTTCCCATTGCCCTTGGCTCGACCCTTTTCATAACAGGTCCCTGCCCAACATAAGCACCTGATATAATCATATCCTCAGGACTTGCAACATTCTTCTGTTCAGCATTAGCCATAGCTGACTTCAATAGTTTTTCAACAAAGGAAGAACCTCTATAGGGCATGAACCTCAGGGCTATAAGGGCCTCACCTGCCTTTTTACCCCTTATAAGATCAATTACCCTCTTTGCCTTTCTCGGCGTTATCCTTGCATATCTCAATGTAGCCCTTGCATCCATCTCTTAACCCTTTGTCGCTGATTTTTCTGAGCCAGCATGGCCCTTAAACGTTCTTGTCGGCGCGAATTCCCCAAGCTTATGTCCCACCATATTCTCTGTCACATACACAGGTATAAATTTCTTACCATTATGAACCGCAAAGGTAAATCCTATGAATTCGGGCACTATTGTAGAGCGCCTTGACCATGTCTTTATCATCTTCTTTTCGCCCGAATCAAGCATAGCCTTTACCTTCTTCATCAACTTCGCATCCACAAAAGGACCTTTCTTTAAGGACCGGGGCATCTATTCCTCCTTCTTACTTTCGCCTTTTTACAATCAATTTATCAGTCCGTTTATTCCTTCTTGTCTTAACGCCCTCGGGCTTTCCCCATGGCGAGCAGGCAGGCCTGCCACCAGAAGACTTTCCCTCACCACCTCCGAGGGGATGATCTATAGGGTTCATAGCAACCCCACGCACATGGGGTCTCCTGCCAAGCCATCTATTCCTCCCTGCCTTACCGAGGGAGATATTCTCGTGATCAGGGTTGCTGACCTGTCCTATAGTAGCCATACAGGCTGACGGAACCAATCTCACCTCTCCAGAAGAGAGCTTTATATGACAGTAATCATCTGCCTTTGCAATCAACTGGGCTGACACACCAGCGCTCCTTGCAAGCTTTCCACCCGAACCAGGATAAAGTTCTATGTTATGAATGAATGTGCCAAGAGGCACTTCATTTAATGGCATCGCATTCCCGATCTTAATCTCAACCCCTGACCCTGATATGACCTCATCCCCGACCTTGAGACCGAGCGGTGCTATTATGTATCTCCTTTCTCCATCCCTGTATTTGAGAAGGGCAATTCGAGCTGACCTATTAGGATCATATTCTATAGTCTCTACTATAGCAGGTATATCCTCCTTATCCCTTTTAAAGTCTATCAGTCTGTAAAGCCTCTTATTTCCACCGCCCCTCTGCCAGGCTGTAACCCTGCCGAAATTATTCCTGCCACCACTCTTTTTGAGCGGTATAACAAGAGGTTCATAAGGTCTATCAGCAGTAATCTCTTTAAAATCAGATACTGTCTGAAACCTTACACCTGGTGATGTGGGGTTATATTTCTTTAATCCCATTTAAGCTCCCTCAATAAAATCAAGTTTTTCTCCCTTTTTAAGGGTTATTATAGCCTTCTTCCTATCAGGTCTCCTGCCTATAGACCTACCATATCTCTTCAATTTACCCGTAGTATTAATCGTTGCCACCTTCTCGACCTTCACCTTGAATATCTCCTCGACGGCCCTTTTAATCTCTGCCTTATTTGCTCCCCTATCAACCTCTATAAGCACCTTATTTTCGTTTTCCTTTATAAAGGCTCCCTTTTCGGTAAATAATGGCCTCTTAATTATAGAATAGATGTCTTTCATATCTTACACACCTCTGGTATCAGATCGAGGGCATCCCTTGTCATAAGAATATTTTCATGTGATAAAAGTTCATATGGGTTCAGGTCACTTACCCTCGTAACGTCTACGCCAGGAATATTCCTTGCTGAAAGGAATATATTGTCATCCTTTTTACTCAGGACAATGAGAAGACTCTGATTGCTCAGACCGAGTCCCTCGATAATCTTGATCATCTCCTTTGTCTTCGGCCTTTCCAGAGAGAGAGATTCAACAACTATAAGGTCTCCAGTTGAAACCTTTGCTGAAAGCGCTTCCTTCAGTGCCCTCTTTCTTATAGTCTGCGGTAATTTATAATAATAATCTCTCGGTTGAGGGCCGAAGACCGTTCCTCCACCTCTCCAGAGAGGTGACCTTATGCTACCAGCCCTTGCCCGTCCTGTATGTTTTTGTCTCCAGGGCTTCTTTCCTCCACCGCTTACCATACCCCTCGTCTTTGTCGCATGCGTACCCTGTCTCTGATTGGCAAGGAAATTTACAGTTGCCTCATGAAGTATATCCTTCCTGCCATTAAGTCCAAAGATATCTTCAGGAAGTCTCACTGAACCCTTAGAGACGTTGTTTATGTCCTTTATATCTATCTCTAACATTATTTACTCCTTTATAATCTCCACATATGAGTTGACCCCACCAGGTACGGCACCTTTAATCAAGAGGAGATTCTGTTCAGGTCTAACATCAACGATGGTGAGATTTTTTACAGTTACCCTGTCTGAGCCCATATGTCCTGCCATCCTCATGCCCCTCCATACCCTCGATGGAAATGAACTTGCCCCGATAGAACCTGGTGCTCGATAAAACATCGAACCATGAGTAGCAGGACCGCCTGCAAAATGATGCCTCTTTACGACTCCCTGAAAACCCTTCCCTTTTGATACACCTGAAACCTTTACAAGATCACCCTTTTCAAATATAGATGCTGTTATAAACTCACCGACCTTAAAGCCATCCATCTTGAACTCCTTTATGACCCTGTAAGGCCTTACCCCTGCCTTCTTGAAGATACCTGCCATAGGTTTATTGACAGACTTTTCCTTCCTGATCTCTGAGAAACCAACCTTTATTGCCTCGTAGCCATCCCTTTCTAATGTCTTCACCTGAATGACACAGCAAGGTCCTGCCTCTATAACCGTAACAGGAACAGCCTTCCCATCCTCAGTAAATATCTGGGTCATACCGAGTTTTCTTCCTATGATAGCCTTCATAGCTTTATCTCCACGTCAACACCAGCAGCCAATTCGAGTTTCATAAGGGCATCAACGGTCTGGGGTGTAGGATCATATATATCTATAAGCCGCTTGTGTGTCCTTATCTCAAACTGTTCCCTCGATTTTTTGTCGACATGGGGTGACCTCAGTACTGTAACCCTGCTTATCCTTGTCGGCAGGGGAACAGGTCCTGCTATCCTTGCCCCTGTCTTCTGAGCCGTCTCCACAATCTCCTTAAGAGACTGGTCAAGGAGCCTGTGATCATAGGCCCTCAATTTTATTCTTATCTTTTGATTCATATCCCTTCCTTCGCCCTAACCTTATTCCAGTATCTCTGTTACTACCCCGGCTCCTACCGTCCTTCCACCTTCCCTTATGGCAAACCTTAACTCTTTCTCCATGGCTATCGGTGCTATCAATTCTACCGTTACGTTTACATTATCTCCAGGCACCACCATCTCTACCCCTTCAGGTAGCTTCACTACCCCTGTCACATCCGTTGTCCTGAAATAAAACTGCGGCCTGTATCCATTGAAAAAGGGTGTGTGCCTACCCCCTTCTTCCTTCGTCAATATGTATACCTCTCCCTTGAACTTCGTGTGAGGTGTTATGCTCCCAGGCTTAGCTAATACCTGCCCCCTCTCTACCTCGTCCTTCCCTATACCCCTCAATAATACCCCTATAGTATCTCCT
>Ga0334722_10002858_pt1 | contig 19023 bp, 12 predicted proteins | sample C3_bottom_MG_FD_207210 | JGI IMG/M metagenome (GOLD analysis project Ga0334722, IMG submission 207210) | Sediment microbial communities from Yellowstone Lake, YNP, Wyoming, USA - C3_bottom | ecosystem: Environmental > Aquatic > Freshwater > Lake > Sediment | place: USA: Wyoming | collected...
TACGAGGACGGCATGCGGCCATGGCCACCTCGCTGTTGACGGCGCAGGTCTTTCTCCGCCTACTGGAGTTACTCAAGGCCAAAGGCATTACCACTCTCGGCCAGGCGATTTCCGCCTCGGCCAAGGTTAAGTTATAAGCTAATCAGGAGGTGCCCATGCCTGAAACCAAGCGAAAAAACGAGCGCCTGGTCGTCCTCTTCCTGATCGGCGCACTCGCCTTGAACTACCCACTGCTCGCCCTGTTCAGCAAGGTCAAGGTCTTGTTCAGCATCCCGGTGCTCTTCCTCTACATCTTTCTCTGCTGGGTGCTGTTCATCCTCGGGGTGGCGCTGATCATGGAACTGCCGGCCTCCCCCCTCTATCCGATGCAACTCCCCAAACGCCGCAACCCGGAGTGACATGCTCCAGCAATGGGTCATCCTGCTCATCTCCTTCTGTTATCTGGGAGTCCTCTTCGCCATCGCCTACTATGCCGACAAGCGGGCCGATACCGGCCGCTCGCTGATCAGTAACCCCTATATCTACACCCTCTCCATCGCAGTCTATTGCACGGCCTGGACCTTCTACGGCAGCGTCGGCCGCGCCGCCACCGCAGGCGTCGGCTTCCTGCCGATCTATCTTGGCCCAACGCTTATGGCCGCCCTCTGGTGGTTTGTTCTGCGCAAGATCATCCGCATCGCCAAGACCCACCGCCTCACCTCCATCGCCGATTTTATCGCCTCCAGATACGGCAAAGACCCGCTGATTGGCGGGATTGTCACGGTCATCGCCGTGGTCGGGATCATGCCCTACATCTCCCTGCAACTGAAGGCGGTATCAACCAGCTTCAACGTCCTGCACAGCTTTCAGGGGGCATCACCGCTCGCGCACGGCGCAGGCCCCTTCTGGAATGACACCGCCCTCTATGTCGCTCTGCTGATGGCGGCCTTCTCCATCCTCTTCGGCACCCGCCACATCGACGCCACCGAGCGCCATGAGGGCATGGTGGCCGCCATTGCCTTCGAGTCGATGGTAAAACTCCTGGCCTTCAGCGCGGTCGGGATCTATGTCACCTACAGCCTCTTCATCGGCCCCTCGGAACTGATCAGCGACGCTATGTACGAACCGAACCTGTCCAGGCTGATGGAGTTCGGGGCGCTCCCTGGCGGCTATGCCAACTGGTTCGCCATCACCTTCCTGTCGATGATGGCGATCATGTTTCTCCCCCGGCAGTTCCACATCCTGGTGGTGGAGAATGTCAACGAGAGCCACGTCAGAAAGGCGAGCTGGCTCTTCCCGCTGTATCTGCTCGCGATCAACCTCTTTGTGCTGCCAATCGCCCTGGCCGGCCTGCTCATGTTCCCGGAGGGATCGGTTGATCCGGACACCTTTGTCCTGGCCGTGCCGCTTGCCGAAAACCAGAGGGGGCTCGCCCTTTTCGTCTTTCTGGGCGGGCTCTCCGCTGCCACCGGCATGGCCATCGTCGAGACCATAGCCCTCTCCACCATGGTCTGCAATGACTTAGTCCTGCCGGTGCTGCTGCGTATTAAGGCCTTCCAGAAGAGAAATATCAGCCGCGTCCTTCTCGTCATCCGACGGGGGAGCATCGTCGCCATCCTGCTCTTGGGCTACCTCTACTTCCGGCTGATCGGTGAGTCCCATACCCTGGTCACCATCGGCTTGGTCTCTTTTGCAGCTGCGGCCCAGTTCGCCCCGGTCATCCTGATCGGCATCTACTGGCGCGGCGCGAGCCGCAACGGCGCCATCGCAGGTTTACTCGCCGGTTTCGCCGTCTGGACCTGCACCTTGCTTCTCCCCTCCTTCGCCATCTCGGGCTGGATCCGCTCTTCAATCCTGCAGACCGGCCCCTTCGGCATCGAACTCCTGCGACCATATCAGCTCTTTGGGCTGACCGCCTTCGACCCCATCACTCACTCAGTATTCTGGAGCATGCTGGCCAACGTCGGTTTTCTGGTGGGGGTCTCGCTCTTCGACCGCCAAGACGCCGTGGCGCGCATCCAGGCCACCCTCTTTGTCGACGTCTTTCGCCATGAAGGGGCGGACACCTTCCTCTGGCACGGCAACGCGACGGTAGCCGAAATCAAGGACCTGGTGGCCCGCTTCGTCGGCCCCAGCGAGGCGGCCAGATCCTTTGCCAGCTATGAAGAGGAGGAGGAACCCTTCGATATGCGGCCCAACGCCCAGGCCGACGCCAATCTGATCGCCTTTGCCGAACGGAAGCTCTCAGGCGCCATCGGGGCCGCCTCCGCCCGGGTGATGATCTCGTCCGTGGTCAAGGGCGAGGCCTTAAGCATCGAGGGGGTGATCAAGATCCTGGACGAGGCCTCCCAGGTGATTGAGTACAGCCATCGCCTTGAAGAGAAGTCCCGTGAGCTCGAGGCGGCCACGGCGGAACTCCGAGCCGCCAATCTCCGCCTGAAAGAACTCGACCGTTTAAAGGACGAATTCATCTCCACGGTGACCCACGAACTGCGCACCCCGCTCACCTCCATCCGGGCCTTCTCGGAGATCCTGCGGGACAATCCGGGGCTCGACCTTGAGGAACGGCAAAATTTCCTCGAGATCACGGTCAAGGAGAGCGAAAGGCTGACCCGTCTGATCAACCAGGTACTTGACCTTGCCAAGATCGAATCGGGGACGGCCGAATGGACCCGTGAGTGTGTGGATCTTAAGCTAGTGATCCTGGATGCCTTGACCACCACCAGCCGCTTGTTCCTGGAAAATTCGGTGACCATCGACAAGGAACTGCCAACCGAATCCGTCTTCGTCATGGGAGACCGGGACCGTCTGGTGCAGGTTGCCATCAACCTCCTCTCTAACGCAGTAAAATTCTGCGAGTCCGGGAGCGGCCGTGTGACCGTCCGCATGGATTGCCAGCAGGGGGAGGCCCGTATGGAGATCGTAGACAACGGACCGGGCATTCATCCGGATGAGCAGACTCAGATATTTGAAAAGTTCCACCAACTGAAGGGCCTGTACAATGAAAAGCCGGGGGGTAGCGGTTTGGGGCTCACGATCTGCAAGCGGATCATCGAACACCTTGGCGGACGCATCTGGGTCGAGAGCAGGCCGGGGGAAGGGGCAAAATTCAGTGTGGCCCTGGCCCTGTGCAAGCCGGGGAAAGAGGCGCAGCAAAAACGCAAGCATTCAAATATTGAGGCGTATATAGAGCCAGCTTGATATCCAAACCCTAGTTTGCGTTCAAAAGTCAGTTCTCAGAGATTTCACAAATTTCTTTATTAACTTTTGGTTAAACTCGTAGCCGCTAAGTTCTTTAATCTTGAGTGCTACATCACCAATGCATGTAGGAGGATTGTCGGTAAAATGGGCTACAATTCTCGGCCTTAAAATTACGAGTTTGGCATAATCTGCCAACTGAGGATCTTCTGCTTTAGAGACTAGAGAGTGTTTCCTTTTATTGTAAGAGGCATAGGCAAACATCCCCAACAATGACAGAGCTACCAGCAAAAATGTTTTGGAAGTAGTATGGGTGTTCCTTGGTGGCCCTGCTGCAGGACCTGGAAAATTCAGTTGAGAGAAACTTTTCCCTACTTTGGCACTAACTCTGTTAAGTGGAATGTCAGGTGAACTTTGTTCTGATTTTGCAGCCTCAGTCGATTGATTCTGATTCGCAAAATCTCTGTCAGAAATCTGAGCAATATCTTGAATCTTTTTCGGTTCAGACTGTAGCAACTGGTCGTTGGGAGAAACAATACGATCGCTGTCAAAATAACACTTAACTACAATTGCACCAGGGATTTCACTTTTTATTTTGCCTAAAAGTTCTTTGGTTTGAGTGTAGTTATCAAAACGACCGATCCGCACAGTGAAATATGGCTCGACATATTCCACCCGTAGAGAAATCTCTTCATGTTGAGGAATCGCCTTTTCAAGAGCGTTATATTGCTTAAGCGCCTCTTCCTTCACCGATAAGCTGCCTGCCTGGATAGAGTAAACTTGCACTGGAGCAGAATGCACTTCAAAAGGAAATGTGATCACGCTGAGCCAAGTAATAAAACAAAGGGGTATACAGTTCTTTTTTAGGATTTGTTTCATTTTTACGTTTAAAGATAGTACAGTTAAGTAAGCGCACGATGCACAATACCGATAAGGGGATGCAACCCGCCGGGCAGCGTCTTGCACTACCTACACCAAAACCCGTTCTGAACAAATAAAAAAGATTTATGGAGTGACACTTTCAATCTCCCGGCGTTGCACGCATCACCCTAACTGCCAATAAGTCAACTGCCGTTCCTTGGCGGAGTGTTTCAGCACCCCAACCTGATCGTCGACATAGTCGTAGACCGTGGCCTGCTTGCCGGTTCCCGGGCGTAGGATACGGCCGATCACTTGCTTGAGCCGCCCTGAAAATTTTATCGGCGTGGCCAAAAACAGGGTGGTGAGGCCCGGGGCATCAAACCCTTCGCCAATTAGTTGCAGGGTGGAGATCAAAATTTTCACCTTTTCCCTTTTAATCCCCTCCACAATCTCGGCCCGCTTGTCAGCGCTGACGCGGCCGGTAAGCACCGCCACCCTACCCCCCCGTTCGCCAATCAGCTCCGCCAACGCCTCGCAGTGCGCCACCCGATCGGAGACCACCAAAATTGCACCGCTGTCTTTTTTCGATACCGCCACCACATCATCGGCAATCTGGCGGTTTCTGCCATCGTCGAGGGTCAAGGCGGTCATCATGGCCGGATAATCGTCCCGGTAGTGATAGGAAAAGCCAGTCACCCGCAACTTGATTTGAGGCTTCAAAATCGCCCCGCTCTCCTGTAGGCGCTTGGCATCCACCAGGTGGGAGCGGCTACCCATGTAGAGGTAGATCAGCCGGGTCAGGACATTTTCCCGGCGGTAGGCGGTGGCGGAAAGCCCTAAGGAATATTTGGCGGCAAAGCCGGTGACGACATCGGTAAAGAGGCTGGCCGGCACCCGGTGACACTCGTCCACCACCAGATGGCCGAAGTGCGCGGACAGGGCCGCCAACTGGTTACGCGCCGAGTTGACAATCGCCACCGTGATCGGCCCCACCTCCGACTTGCCGTCGCCGACCATACCGGCCTCAATCTTGAGGAATTCCCTCACCCGCTCCACCCATTGGTACATCAGCTCCTTGGTATGGACCAGAATGATGGTCGGCTGCTGGCGACTGACAATGACCTTTAACGCCATCACCGTCTTACCGCTGCCGGTCCCGGCCTCCAGCACCCCGAAATCACGGGCCAGGACCGCTGCCACCGCCTCGTCTTGGTAGTCGCGAAGTTGCCCGTGAAAGATGAATTCCTGTTCAGGCAAGACCAGCCTCTGGTCGATGATCTCCGGCTTACGGCCAAGGATGTCCAGACACTGCAAGACCACCTCCCTGGCGAAACCGCGGGGCATGACCAGACCCGCCTTGCTCTCTTTAAAGAAGTAGAGGTGTTGGGGCAGTTTCTTGCCGACCCAGCGCCCGTATTTTTGGGCCGACTGGTATTTGGGGTTGGGGAGGGTCAGGCCGTTTTTTAAGACCTTGATCAAGATATCCGGGGCGCCGGCAAGCTTGCACTGGGCGCCAACGGCAAGGGTCAGGGAGCCGCCGCTTTCACTCATGGCAGACGTTCCTTGGCAGGTAAGACATTACGTTGCAAAAATTCGCGGATCAAGCCGATGGCCAGGTTGCGGATAGTGTCCACTTCCATCAGAATCTCATGCTTCGCCCCTGGCATCTCGGCCAGGGCGCAGGCCGGCAAATCGGAACAAAACCCGGACTGAGGTCTGTTGTCCACCACCGTGTCCGCCCCGGCCCGCAAGAGCAGCACCGGCATGGTCAAATTCCTGTGATCTGCGGAAATCCTATCCATTCCGGCGAAGGCCTGATCGACCCAACCATAGGTCGGGCTGCCTAAGGCATCGGCGGGTTGAGCTGCGACAAGTCTTTGATTCAGGCTAAAACGGGCTTGGCTGTGGGTCACATCATTCGATGCAAATGGCTTTGCCGGGTCATACGGGCCGCCACCCGGCACATACGCCGCGCCAAAGCCCAAGAAGCTCGCACCATGCGCCAGAAAACGAGCGACAGAAACGGGAAACGGACGGGGGTTGATGCCGAGCATCGGCGCGCATAAAATCATCCCACTCACCTTGCCGGGATGCGTATTAGCGTAGAGCAAGGCGACAGTTCCCCCCATGGAGTGGGTCAACATAACGAGGGACTGCCCATGTTTCGTTTCAGCACCCCGCAAGGGGTTCTGCTCACTCCTCGCTTGACGGCTGTCCGGTTGGACCACGGTATCTATGAAAATCGACAGATCGTCCACATAGTCTTGAAAATCCGAGACATAACCTTTTTCATGATCGGGAAGCAACCTGTCGGATAGACCCTGGCCTCGAAGATCCAAGAGATAGATTGAAAGTGGCAGATCCCGCAGATCATAAAACAGTTCGGCGTATTTAGTCAGAAATTCAGTCCGGCCTTTAACCAGCACCAAAGTTCCGCCTGGGGTTGGCGCCTCTCGCTTTGCATAGCGCAACGTCAAACCGCCGGCACCCTTGAATGAACCGAGGGCAAACTGCCCCTCAAAAAATGGTTTGACTTGCGATTCAAAGGAAGAGGCCAGCTCATTTTCCGGCAGGGCCATGGCTGACGGTGGCAGACTAACGACAAATGCCGCTATAATCGTTATGAAAAATGGATTACGAAAGTTGCGCCAATGGGCAGAAGTCGAGATTCCGGCAGGCATTCAGATTAAGGCCGCATAGGTCTGCCAGGTCTCTTCGTTAAAGCAAACAAAGACCACCCTGCTTAAATTACTGTTCTCGCGCATGGCCAAACTGGCCTGCTGCATGGCGATGGCAGCGGCCTCATCTTTTGGATATCCGTACACCCCGGTGCTGATGGCAGGAAAGGCAATCGTTTGCAGCCCATGCTCCCTGGCCAGGCGAAAACAGTTGCGGTAACAGCTGGCAAGCAATTCCGCTTCCCCCTGGCCGCCGCCTCGAAAGACCGGTCCAACGGTATGGATGACAAAACGGGCCGGCAAACGGTAACCACGGGTGATCCTGGCCTCGCCGGTCGGGCAACCGCCGAGGGTACGGCACTCAGCCAGCAGCTCAGGGCCAGCGGCTCGGTGAATGGCCCCGTCCACCCCTCCCCCGCCGAGGAGTGTTGGGTTGGCCGCATTGACGATTGCGTCAAGGGCAAACAAGGTGATATCTGCCCGGCTTAACTCAAGGCGGGCAAGCCCTGTCCCCTCCCCGATCAAATCATTCGTAGCGTCCATCGTCATGCTGCCCTCAACGCCAAACGGGCAGCACCCAGCAAGGCGGTTTTAGGGTTAGTGACGAGGTGGATCGGCATAGCGGCGAGCAGTTCCCGTAACGACCGCTGACCGACGAAGGCCGACACGAAAACGTCGCGAAAGACAGGAACGATACGAGGAGGAATGCCGCCACCGATAAAGAGCCCACCCGTACTTAGGGCCTTTAGTGATAAATTCGCGGCCTCGACGGCAAGGATTTCGACGAAGAGTCGCACGGTGGCAAGACAAAGCGGATTGGCTCTCTCCAAATCCATCGCGGCATTGACGATAACTGGAGCAGGATCGCTGCTGGCCATGGCCTGGGCCAAAATGGCTGGTTCGTCATGGCTGCCCGCCTGCTTCAAGAAATCATAGATCAGCGGCAGGCCGCGGCCCGAGGCCAGCAGATCGAAAGTGACTGCCCCTACACGCTCGAAGAGAAAAGTCGCGAGCGCCAGTTGCTGCCTGTCTGCCGGTGAAAACAGGGCGTGCCCCCCTTCGGTGGCCTGAGGCAGGTAACGCTGACCATCCCAAAACATCATGGCCTCGCCCAGACCGGTGCCGGGGGCAATGACAGCAAGCGGACCGTGTCTGACCGCCACCCCCTGGTTCAGGCAGATCAGCTCGCTGTCCGGGAGGGAGACAATGCCGTGGGCCGTGGCCACCAGATCATTGACAACCACGACCTCTGAGAGATGAAAGGCCGCTTTGATGGCCTCCGAATCGATCAACCAAGGCAACTTCGTGATCTTGGCACGACCGTCAATCACCGGCCCCGCCACGCCGAAGGCGGCGCGGTCGACAGCCATTCCGCCGCCAGCCAGGAACTCAGCAATCATTGTCTCCAGATCTCGATAATCAGTCGAATAAAATGTGGCTTCGGCCAGCGGCTGGACCGGATCTCCGTCGGCAAAAATCGCAAGATTGGTCTTGGTGCCGCCGATATCGCCAGCTAGGATTAATGGTTTGTTCGTAGACACGGCAAGTTCCTCCGTCGGGGATAAAGTTTCGTGGTTCTAAGGGACTTAAAATTTTTAAAAGTACCGTTTATTTTTTTGCCGTCATACCAGCTAGAACCATGCCGGAATGACGAGGAGTAGATATTTGATAAACCGTAATTCAGTATTTTCCAAGTTCCTAAACTAGTTCAGCTAACTCCACGGATGTCATTCTTGGCCGGTCCCTTCAACTCCGCTCAGGGAACGGTATCGGCAAATCGTCCCCTTGAGCCCCCATTTCTACGCCCTCAATTTTCAAAATTGGCGGAGTCGCCGATGGTCTGCTCGATAAGGGTCTGAGAAATCCGGTAATCGTAGAGCACCTGGATCTGATTGGTTCTGGCGTTCACCAGCAAGACATAGGCATCGGTAATTTCCACCGGGGCACCAACTCCTGCCTCATAGCGGCCGGAGGCAATCTCAAAATTTTCCTCCGCCTGTTGGACGGCAAGCTTAGTGGTCGCGATTCGCTCTTCCGCTTCCTGCAGGTTGAGATACCCCTGCTGCAAATCTTTTTGAATCGTCTGCCGCAGGGTCGTCTCCTGGGCTGCCAGGATATCGGCGTTGGCCTGCGCCTCGCTGATCTGGTACTTGGTCTGATAGCCGTTAAAGATGGGGACCGAGAGGGCCACACCCACACTCCAGCCTGAATCCATGGACAAGGTATCACCGGTGTATGTGGTGCTGGCGTTGCCGGAGACGTAGGGAGAATCCCCCTTGCGGGCCAACTCGACACTCTGTTCGGCCGCACGCCTTTTGAGGAGCAAGGACTTGAGGTCTGGGCGATTATCAAAGGCCAGAACCAGTGCCTTGTCAAGCGGCACCAGGAACGGACTGAACCTGAGATTATCAACAATCTCAAATTCGGGCGCCTCGGGAAAACCCATGGCGTTCTTCAACACGACCCGAGCCAAGCCTAATCCTTTCTTGATACTGATCAGGTTGAGCCTGGCGTTACTTAAATCCACTTCGGCCTTGGTCACATCGTATTTTGGCTTCAACCCAGCCTCAAAAAAACCTTTCGCCTGTTCGAGATGCTGCCCGAATTGCTTGACGGTTTCAGAGGCGACCTCAATATTTTTGGCAGCCTTCAACATGTCGTAATAGGCAAGCTTTACGTTAAAGACCACCTGGTCTAGCGTTGATGCCAAATTGGACCGGGCTGAGTCGAGGGTGGTTTTCTGGATTTCAACCTGAGCGGCAACCTTGCCAAAATCGTAGAGCCTCTGAGTGACAGTCATCCCTGCGGTGTACTGATCATGACTTCTGCTGACAGCACCTAATGCAGTGCCGCCAGGCGACACCCGATTAAAACTGGCGCTCGCATCGGCCTGCGGGTAGTACTGAGCTTTTGCTTGGCCGACCTTGCTTTGATTGGCGTTGATTGCGCCTTGAGCGGCGGCAATACTCGGCTGTCGCTGACGGGCGATTTCCACCACCTGGGAGAGATTGAGCTTCTCGCCAGGCCGGATCGTATCGGCAGCCGGAGCCGCCATCTCCCCTTCCTGTGAGGAAGCAGAAGTCGTTGCCCCCGGCTCGTTGGCCCAGGCTAACGACAATCCGGCGCCCAGCACCATTGTGACAAGACATACCAAGGCACGCATTTGCTTTGTCATATCGTTTCCTCGTTGCTAGTTATTCTATCCTTGCCGTGATCGCGGGCCACCAGCATGTAGATCGAAGGCACCACAAACAGGGTGAAGATGGTGCCAACGGCCATGCCGCCAACCAGGACCAGGCCGATGGAATTTCGAGCGGCGGCGCCGGCGCCGGTGACCAAGGTCAAGGGAAAGTGACCGGCCACGGTGGCGCAGCTGGTCATTAAAATGGGTCGCAACCGGGTCAACGACGCCTCGTGGATCGCCTCCAGTTTCGAGCGCCCTTTTTCTTGGAGCTTGTTGGCAAACTCTACGATCAGGATACCATTTTTCGATACCAGACCAACCAGTGTCACCAGTCCCACCTGCGAATAAATATTCAAGGTGGTGGTCCAGCCCTTGGTCCAAAAGGGGATGTTGGGGTTTGGCATCTTCAGGAAGGTAAAGATGAGCGCCCCGAACATGGCAAGCGGCACCGAACCGGCCAGAATAACAAACGGATCGCGGAAACTGTTGAACTGGGCGGCCAACACCAGAAAGATGAGCACCACCGCCAAGCCAAAGGCCGGTAAAAATCGGTTCCCTTCACTGCGCAGCTGCCTGGACTCGCCAGTGTAATCGAGGACATAGCCCTTGGGAAGGATTTTAGCTGCCTCGTCTTCCAGAAACCGTAACCCTTCATCCAACGGCCGCATGCTGACGCCGCTGATGGTGACAGCGTTCATCTGCTGGAAGCGGGCGAGCGAACGCGGCACCGTGGAATTCTTGAGGGTGGCGACGCTCGACACCGGCACCATCCGCCCTTCCGGTCCGGTGATGTAGATATTCTGCAACTGATCGGGGTTCAAGCGGTCCAAGCGTTGGATCTGAGGGATGACCTTATAACTACGACCGGCGATATCGAAGCGGTTGACGAAATTGCCGCCCAGCATGGAGCCGATGTCGGCGCCGACCTGCTGCAGGTTGAGACCAAAATCCGCCACCTTATCGCGGTCGATGATAAATTCCGACTGCGGTTGATCGACTTTCATGTCGATGATCGGCGGGAAGGCGAACATGCCGCTCTTCATGGCTTTCATCTGAATTTGTTGGGCAAACTCCAGGATCTGCACCGGTTCCGCAGTCGAGGCCAGGATAAACTCCACCGGAAATTGCCCGCCACCCGGCAAGGCCGGCGGCGTCACCGGAAACATGCGAATGCCGGGAATCTTCGAAAGCTTCTGCTGCACCTCGGGCAGAATCTGAAAGACGGTACGCTTGCGCTGATTCCAGGGCTTGGTGACCATACCGCCGAAACCGGAAGAGGGGTTGGTGATCTGAAAGGTGAAGTCGGTCTCGGGTTCGCCGAGAAAGACCTGATTGGCCTCTGCCGCATAGTGGCTGGTCTGGTCCAAGGTGGAATTGGCCGCCGCATCGAGAATGCCGAAAATGACCCCCTGATCCTCAACGGGCGCGAGCTCCACGGGAGACATGATGAACATGGGCACCGCCAGCAGACTGACCACTAGCCACACCATATACACTGCCGGTCGAGCCCGGAGGGTTCCTGCAAGAAGCCGCCCATAGAAGGCCTTCAGCCGATCGAAACCACGTTCGATACGACCGGCCAAGCCATGCTCGGTAAGACCTGGGGTCAGGAGGTTGGCGCACATCATCGGCGACAGGGTTAGCGCCACCACACCTGAGATGGTAACGGCCCCGGCGAGCGTAAAGGCGAATTCCCGGAAGAGCGAACCGGTGAGGCCACCCTGCAGGCCAATCGGGGCATAGACCGCAGCCAGGGTTATGGTCATAGCGATGATCGGTCCGACCAATTCGCGGGCGCCGAGGATAGCGGCATTAAACGGGGTAAGCCCTGCCCGCAGATGGCGCTCGACGTTTTCGACTACGACGATGGCGTCGTCCACCACCAGACCGACGGAGAGCACGATGGCCAGTAGTGTCAGCAGGTTGATGGTGAAGCCAAAGGCCTGCATCAAAAAAACCGCACCGATCAGCGACAGGGGGATGGCCACCACCGGAATGAATACCGAGCGAAATGATCCAAGAAAGAGGAAAATGATCACCACCACGATCATCAGAGTGTCGCCTAGGGTCTTGATGACTTCCTGGATGGCGTTGTTGATGTAGGCGGTGCCGTCATAGGCGACGCGGGCCTGCATGCCGGTGGGCAGGTCTTTTTGAATGGCCGCCATCTCTACCCTGGCAAGCTTAATCACATCGAGCGAATTGGCATTAGGGAGTGGCCATATCCCCATGAATACGGCGGTCTGGCCGGAAAATCGCACCTCGGTGTCATAGTCTTCGGCGCCCAAGACCACCTCGGCTATGTCCTCGATGCGGACAAAGGCGCCCTTTTGTTCGCGCACCACCAAACGCTTGAACTCTTCCACCGAACGCAGATCGGTATCGGCGGTGAGGTTGACCTGAATCAGCGAGCCCTTGGTGTGACCGAGTGCGGCCAGGAAGTTGTTGGCGGCCAGGGCTTGGCGCACCTGCGCCGGGGTAATATTGTAAGCGGCCAGACGGTCGGGTTTAAGCCAGATCCGCATGGCAAAGGTACGGGCACCAAGGATATCGGCCCGCTGCACGCCGGGGAGAGCGGAGAGACGAGGTTGCACCGTGCGCACCAGATAATCGGTGATTTCGTTCTGGCGCAGGACATCGGAGGTAAAGCTTAGGTAGGCCGAAGCGAACCTGCTGTCGGCCGACTCGATATTGATGATCGGCACCTGGGCTTCCGGCGGCAGATCGGCCCGGACTTGATCGACCTTGGAACTGATTTCGGCCAGGGCCTTGGTGGAGTCATAGTTTAGCTTCAAGCGGACGCTGATGGTGGACATCCCTTGAGAACTTTGCGACTGCAGGTAATCGATGCCATCGGCAGCGGCAATGACCCGCTCCAGCGGCGTGGTGATGAACCCCCGCACCAAGTCGGCACTGGCACCAACGTAGATCGTGGTGACCGTCACCGTCGCATTCTCGCTGCGGGGATACTGCCGAACATTCAGGGATTTAATGGCTTGCAGCCCGGCGATGATAATGACCAGACTGATCACGAGAGCCAGGACAGGACGGCGGATAAAGAGGTCGGTAAAGTTCATAAGAATCTCTTCAAACTCAATTATTTTCAGGTTTGGGATTGAGCTCAAAGGTGGGCGCATGGCTATTGTCGACCACCACTGCCTGGCCATTGCGTAATTTAAATACCCCGGTGCTGACTACCGTCTCATCTTTTTTCACTCCAGAGATAACCGCGACGAAATCACCACGCTTCTCCCCCAGGCGAACAAATTGCTGACGCAAGACCAGCCCGCTCTTGCCGCTTTTTTCGTCTTTCTTTTCCTCAACCACAAAGACTGAATCGCTGTATGGGGCGTAGAGGACAGCCGTACCAGGGATGGTGAACACCTCCGCCCGATTGGGCAACACCACCGAAACACTGCCAAACATGCCGGGCCGCAAGAGTTCCCCTTTGTTGGCCACGGTGGCCTGCACCCGGAGGTTGCGGCTAACCTCATCCACGATCGGGTTTATCGTCGTAATCTCGCCGGGTACCGTTTGCGCAGCGCCCAAGCCATCGGCGCTCAAACGTACAGGCAAACCTGTCTTGATTCTGCCGAGCTCCAGCTGGGGCAGCATAAAATTGACAAAGATCGGGTCAAGAACCTGGAGGGAGACGATGGCATCAGCCTCACGCAGGATCTGGCCAAGATTAATCAAGCGTACCCCAAGCCTACCTGTAAAAGGGGCGCGGATACTCTTTTTGGCGATGATGGCGGAGATGTTGTCAATCTGGGCCTCGGACTGCTTGAAACTGGCCTCGGCATTGTCGTAGTCTACCTGGGCAATGAGCCCTTTCTTGACTAGACCTGACAAGCGGCGGAGATTGGTCTGCGCTAAATTTCTGCTGGTCTGGTTGGAACGAAGCTGTGCCTCTTCCGCAGCGCTGTCAAGTTGGACCAGCAAATCTCCCTTGTTGACCAACGCGCCGGGGGTAAAGGCGATTTGCACGACCTTCCCCGGTTGTTCGGCCGCCACCGTCACCCCTTGTACCGCCTCAAGGGAAGCGACAGCCGTGATAACCGACTCCCACGATTCAAAGCCGACTTGTGCCGTGCTCACCGTCTCCGGTGGCGGGACAAATTGACCGCCGGAATCGATCATGCGGCGAATCTGCAAGACTTTGACGCCGGCGATGGCGCCGACAATGATGATCAAACCCAGGAGGGTAAAGATAATGCGCTTTGCCATAGTTGTTCTTCTATATATGAGTTTAGCGGTAAAAAGATGGTAACTATCCAGCTTAAACCAAAAAGCGAGCAGTTACCTCACAAGAGACCAAGTTCGTGAAGCATAGCCCGCGCCGCTGCAAAAAGGGCGTCCTTGCCCTCATGACTGCGGGCTTCCACATAGAAACGAATCTTGGGTTCAGTCCCCGAGGGCCGGATCATGATCCATGAGTCATCGTCTAAAATCAGCTTATGGCCATCGATAGTGATTGTCTTGACAATGGTCCGCGGCTTGCCATTCACCTCCAGCACAACGCCCTCTTTATAGCGGTCAAGTCCGGCCAGGGTGTCGGTCAAGGCCTTGCCCTGCTGGGAGACAGTGACCCCGTCCTTGTCGGGGACATAGAGTCCGTAACGCTGCTGCAATTCCGCCAGATAATCGCCTAACGTCTTGCTCATGGTAAGGACCATATCGAGCGCCAGCAACAGGCCGATATAGGCATCTTTTTCAGGCGTGTGGCCGATCACGGTGATGCCGTCCGATTCTTCAAAACAGACCAAAGCCTCCTTGATGACCGGCTTGAACTCCTTAAATCCAACCCTGGGCTCAAAGACATCTTCATGCAGGGCAATGGCAATGGCATTGGCGAAATTGCTGGTGGCAACCGTTTTCGCGACCATGCCCTTCTTGCCCTTGACTTCATGGAGGAAATGGTAGGCCATGGCGCCAAATTGGTTCATGCTGATCTCAGTGTGCTGATCGGTAAAGCGGATGCGATCCGCATCCGGATCCATGATGACCCCAAATTTCAGCGGCTCGGCAATCGTGGCAAGCGTATTTCGAAGCAACGCCAGGTTGGCGGTGGAGGGCTCGGGGGCAATGCCGCCAAAGGTCGGATCGGCCTGTTTTCGTAGAAATTGCAGTCGCGGCGTCTTGATCCCGGAAAAAAGGGCATCGACATGGACCCGACTCGCGCCATGAACACAGTCGACAACAACCGAGACATCCTGCCGCTGACAAAATTGCTCCATAATGGATTCATAATCCAAGCCATGACCCCCTCTGCCCTTGCGCACCAAAGACTTCCATAGTTGCAGGGCATCGCACGCATGGCAGAGCTCAGGCCTGGCGGGAATTGGGGCCGGGAGGGGCAGGTCCAGCAGATCGTTCGCCCGCTTGGTGATCCAATCGGTAATCACCGGGGCGGCTGGCCCGGCATCGGCGGCGTTAAACTTGAACCCGCCATACTGGAGAGGATTATGGCTCGGGGTAAGATTGATGGAAAAGGCGGCCTTTAATTCCATAACAGCCGCCGACAAGGTGCCGGTGGTGGACTCCCCGGCATAATGCACGTGAAAGCAATGACCTGTCAAGACAGCCTTGATATGGTTGGCCAGGATTTCGTTACCAAAGCGGTTGTCAAAGCCCAGGACACAGCCCTTCTGTTGGGCCTCGGCCAGGGATTGCACGCCAAGCGCCGTTTTCAGATCATCGTTATGATCAATGACACCATACATATCGATGATCGCCCGCGTAACCAGATCAACCGATTTGACGAAGATGTCGGTGCCGATAACGCCACGCCAACCCGAGGTGCCAAAACTGATAGCCTGCCGCGGACGCCGGTCATTATTGAGGATCTGTAAACGTACCTGGTCATAGACCGTATTGATCTGCTCCTGAAAAGCGAGATAGCTCTGACTCTTGACCGGATGTTCCTCCCGTTGTTTGACCAACTCCTTGATGATCACAAAATAATCCGGATCGTTTTGTGAGGAATTGCCATACTGCGAGTTGGGCGGCTGTGCGCATTGATCGTGATTTTCCATGGGATTAAGACCTTTATTAACGGTGGCAGGAATACAGGATATCGAAAAGATAGTATAGCAATAACGACTTAAATATCTAGCCCAATATTATCCATTTTGCCAACAATTAATCAATGGGGCATACCCACCGTGAGACAGGCCACCGTCGGGAGGGTGTCGGAACTCAGGGGTTCAGGCTCAACGCCTTTAGTCCCGGTCAAGTCCACAGGAAAAAGATTGCTTTCTATTGGGTGGAGGGCTATGGTTTTCTAATCCTAAAACAAGGGAGGGTAAGATGAAAGGATCGGAGAGAAAGGAATACGAGCTGTGTGACGTACTCAGGACAGAGTACGACGCACTCCTCGAAACAGACACGTTCAAGGAGTCAAAGACCGACAAGACCTCGCTTAGCGAGATCTACTCTAAAGTTCACCACCAAGAGACTCCCCCTCTCCACGCCCTCTGTCTTTCAGGAGGGGGTATCCGTAGCGCGACGTTCAATCTTGGCGTGATGCAGGGACTCGCCAAGGCAGGCGTACTCAAAAAGTTCCATTACCTCTCGACAGTGTCGGGCGGCGGCTACATCGGCGGCTGGCTGAGCGCCTGGATCAGCCGGCACCCAAATGGAATAGACGGTGTCATCGCTGAAATGAGCGCCTCGGCGGGTTGCAGCCGGGGCAACAAAAAACCGGATGGACCTGAGCCCGAGGCGATCACCCGGTTACGTGCCTTCAGCAACTACCTCACTCCCAAGCTCGGACTCTTCAATGCCGACACCTGGACGCTGATAGCCACCTTTGTGAGGAATATGCTCCTCAATTGGCTGATACTCCTCCCGCTTATCACAGCGGCCCTCATGATCCCCCGCTTCGGCTTACTGTGGTTCAGCTCGGCAGCTCAAGCATCCAACACAACACAATGGCCCGGCTCAATTGGCTTAGCCGGCCTAGTAATGGTTGTCATCGCCGTCGGGTATATCTGTTGTGACCTGCCAAGCATCGGCAACAGGCGAGGCTCTCAGGGTAAGTTTATCCTCTTCTTTCTATGCCCATTCATCATCGCATCTTTTTGCCTGACTGCGTACTGGGCAGGACATGCGACTCTCGTAACGGATTTGTTCGAGGCAACGAAAAATCGATTTCCTGTCATAACTGATATTCTTAACCATGATTGGGCGCCGTTCGTGCTGCTCGGCGCTCTCATCCATACGATTGGCTGGCTTGTTTTCTTTTTGTTGTCAAAACTTTCTCCCAGCAGCAGAAAAATCGATGCAACCACAGCCTTGATCTTAATCGTTTCGGCAACCATGTCCGGCGCCATCGGAGGATTGGCGGCATATGGGTTTGCGACATCTCTCCATTTCTCCGGCAAGGAGAATAGTATCCTCTTTACCTGCTTCGGACCAGCGGTCATCATTGCAATCTTTCTGGTGACCGGGCTTTTCCAGGTCGGGCTTGTCAGCCGATGGACGACTGACGAGGACCGTGAATGGTGGGCGCGGTCCATGGCATGGCTGCTCATCGTTATGGTTGGATGGACAGCAGTCAGCGCCCTGGTCATCTATGGTCCCGATCTCTTCTTGAAAATAAAGTCTTCCCTCCTCAAATGGGCTCTAGGAGCATCGGGCGGTGTAGCAGGCGTAATCATAAGCGTCTTGGGCTACAGCGACAAAACATATACTTTCATCAAGAAGAAAAATCTCTCGGAACTCGCTCTGCAGATAGCCGCAGTGGTCTTCATTCTCGTCCTCGGTGTCGCTCTTTCCTTGCTCCCTGCATGTATTCTCCCAGCTACGGCATTCGACTTAAACGTCACCAGCTATAAAAGCTGGCTCTCCTTGCACACCATCAACAGCCCTTTGTTTTTATTCCTCGGGCTCCTTGCTTTTTCGGGCATAAGCGCCTGGTTCGTCAACGTCAACAAATTCTCACTCAATTCAATGTATCGCAACCGGCTGATACTGGCCTATCTGGGGGCCTCACGCCATGACAAAAAAGACAGTACAACACCCGGACTATGCAAACACCCAACAAATCATGACATATGCCTGACTTGCACAAAAGGTCCGCGCGCCCCGAACCCCTTTACCGGTTTTGACAGCAATGACAACTGTTACATGATGAGCCTGCCACAGAGACCGCTTTTGGTAGTCAATATGGCCCTCAACCTGGCGAAGACGAGCAATCTCGCCTGGCAACAGAGAAAGGCCGAATCCTTTACCGTAACCTGCCACCACTCTGGCAATTTCCGCATAGGGTACCGAAATTCCGATGAGTACGGCGGCGGCAAAATAGAGCCGATATCCCTCGGCACGGCGGTTTCCATATCGGGCGCGGCCGTCAGTCCCAATATGGGCTATCACTCCTCCCCGCTTATCACCTTCCTGCTGGCGCTCTTCAATGTGCGTCTCGGCTGGTGGCTCGGCAATCCCAAAAAAAGGTATTGGAAAAACAAAGGCCCCAATATGGCGTTTGCCCCCCTGATCATGGAAACCCTGGGCCTGACGACCGATGAAGGGCGCTTCGTGTACCTCTCCGACGGCGGTCATTTCGAGAACCTTGGGTTGTACGAAATGGTGCTGCGTCGCTGCCGCTGTATCGTCGTCTGCGACTCGGGATGCGATAAAAAATATGGTTATGAGGATCTCGGCAACGCCATACGAAAAATCCGGATCGACCTTGGCATACCGATCGATCTCGATCTCGGAACAGTAGAAAAAAATGGGTACGCGCTGGGCTCGATCTGCTATGAGGCGGTCGATGGCGAGGGGAGCCGGACAGGCAAATTGATCTATCTTAAACCCACGATAACCAAGGATGTGACGGCCGATGTCTTAAACTATAAAAGAACAAATGACGACTTCCCGCACCAGAGCACGGCGGACCAGTGGTTCGATGAATCACAGTTCGAGAGTTACAGGATGCTCGGTCTCTTGACTGCCGAGAACGTAATTCCGGTCATTAAGGGCAAAGAGGAAAAAGACCAAAGTCATGCCTGAATGCGAGAGATCGGCAGATAGGTACTCAAAAAATAACGGCAGACTGACAATAACCAAATAAAAACAATGAAAGGAGAAAGGCGATGAAAATGTTGAAACGTAATGGTGAGG
>Ga0334722_10002859_pt1 | contig 19006 bp, 17 predicted proteins | sample C3_bottom_MG_FD_207210 | JGI IMG/M metagenome (GOLD analysis project Ga0334722, IMG submission 207210) | Sediment microbial communities from Yellowstone Lake, YNP, Wyoming, USA - C3_bottom | ecosystem: Environmental > Aquatic > Freshwater > Lake > Sediment | place: USA: Wyoming | collected...
CAACCCCGCCTCCTCAATCAGGCTCTTGGGGAGACGGACCCCCCGAGAGTTTCCCACGCGAACCAAGCGACTCTTCATGACGTTCGACCTCCGAGAGCAGTAGGCACAAAGTATCCACGCTCCGTGTGCCGAGGCAATTCGTCATGGAAGGCCAGCGTCTGCCGTAAGGTGCAGCGGCCGCGATGATAACACCACGAATCCGCGCGACCGCGCTCGCGGCCGCTGACAGCTTGACGGCGTTGTTATAGGGTCGCGCCGGCATACGCTTTGGCAACCGTCGGGACCATAGCGACGCAGGCCTCGAGGACGGCCACCGCATCCCGCAAGAGAAGCTCCAGTTGATCTGGTAGATAGCCCTGCACGCCGCTCGACTCGTTGCCGTGGAACAGACTGTTGCGCAGCTGCCGGATGGACAAGAGGAGGTCATCCGGGGACGTCCCTCGGGCCGTAGCTGGGAAGAGTTGCCACATCACCTGTCCTTGGATGATGACGAGCTCGCAGGGCGAGGAGAAGAGAAGGCGTTCGCAGGACTTTGCTAGCGCGCCACCAGCCCGCGCGACGAAGTCCTGGGGCAGCGCCTTGGCGAACTCCTTGGCGTCTGCTTTCGCTTCAGCAGCAGCGCCACGGATCTTGCCTAGCCTGGCGAAGCCACCCACCTTTAGGGCGAACTCGTAGCGGGCATTCGCCATGAGGAAATCAATGAGAACTTCTCGATCGATGGAGGACGTCACAACCGCATCTCTACCCTATAACGTCTGAAGTAACCGACGGCCGGCGTTGAGGCGAGGGCCTGGCGGCTGCGCGTGCCCGGCCGTCCGGTTGAGTGAACAGTTATGACATCGGCGGCATTGGGACCGCGGCAACCCGTAGTGTACGCGTGCCTACCATGAAGAACCCGGCAAGGACCATCGTACCGCCGGAACGGATTGAGCACGCGATCTACCTGATTCGCTCCGAGAAAGTGATGCTCGGTCACGACTTGGCCTCGCTGTACGGGGTTACCACGGCCGCACTCGTGCAAGCAGTGAAGCGCAATCCAGGGCGATTCCCGGGGGACTTCATGTTCCAATTGTCGGACGCCGAGTTCGCCAACTTGAAATCACAAATTGTGACATCAAGTTGGGGCGGGCACCGGAAAAACCCGTATGCCTTCACGGAACAAGGAGTAGCAATGCTTTCGGGTGTCCTCCGAAGTGAGCGCGCCGTGGCAGCCAACGTTGAGATTATGCGGACATTCGTCCGTTTACGCCGGCTACTCCTCTCGCAGGAGGAAATGGCGCGTAAGCTGTCCGCACTCGAACGGCGATACGACGAGCAGTTCAAGGTCGTTTTTGACGCCATCCGACAGATCATGGCACCTCAGATCCCACCCAAGAGTCGGCGCATCGGATTTCGCCCTCAAGAGTCATAACGCTGCGCCAGAGCAGCCGGCGCGCGACGCGTGCACTGGTCGCTGAAGATCGTGCCGGGCTGCTCGAGGCGCTTGTTATGTTCGGTCACGCGACGCGCAGTACCAGGTTCTTGCCACATGCCTTAACGTACTTGCGAAGCGTGGCGATCGATGGCGAATGCTTGCCCGTGGCCAGAGAGCGCTCCAAACGCGCGACGGCGGGTGCCTGCGTGCCCATACGTTCTGCAACTTGCGCCTGAGTGAGTCCGGCCGCCTGCCGTGCCTTGAGCAGCGCATCCAGCAGGACGCCTTCCTCGCGCTCGATGCGCTCAACTTCCTCACGCACGCCAGAACGGCGCATGAGTTTTCTGACAACTTGATCATGCGTTCGCATGTTTGATCTCCTTCATGCGCGTCTCCGCAATCGCGCGATCACGCGGCGGGGTGCGCTCTGTCTTCTTGATGAAACTGTGGAGCATGACGATACGCCTGCCTATAAGCGCGCAGAAGAACACACGGGCGATGCCCTCAGCTCCCTTGAGCCGCAGTTCGAAGAGACCTTCTCCGAAGGCCTTGGTATGCGGTTCTCCGAGGTTCGGTCCGAGGGCAACCATTCGACGTGTCAGCACGATGTACCGCGCGGCCAGCGTGTCGGGCAATTCGAGGATATCGTCCTGCACCGCCTCACTGTAGTAGCTGATCGTGTAGTCCACGGTACGGAAATAACAAATATGTTACCGTTACGCAAGCGACGCGGCAGAGGTCTTCAGCCGTTGTGAAGAGCTACCCGTAGAAACATATCTCAAATATCCCGACCCGCTCAATTTCCGATACACGCGCGGTGGCAGCCGTCTATTACGCCATGGCGTTACGTGAAGGTAGCGCAAGCACTCGACTTGCCGTCACTTCTTCAATGGTATGGAGAGGCCGCCCGTCGACCGTCTTATCTCGCAGTAACGGCCTGGATATTTCTGCGTGACATGCATCACCTTCGGGCTGGGAGTGGCACTCTCGACGGAATCGAAGGCCGGTCACGCTTTGCGACGCGGTAGTTGGATCGATAGGTGCCCGCCGGCTGACGACGGGTTTCCGTGGACTGCAGTGTTCTCGCTACCGCATCACTCCGGATCGCGATCCGGCGCATCCCATGGAACGGGCAGCGGATCACCTTCGGCGGTCTTCACTCTGACCGGAGCCATTCCGAGTGCGGCGACGAGTTTCATTTCGTCACCTGAGGTATTGACGATTTGATGCACGGCATCCGGCTCCACGATCAACGTGGTGCCGGGGCCAAAGCTGGTCGTATTCCCGTGCACGGCACACTCCCCGGAGCCAGTCAGAACGACGATGACTTCTTCGCAGGCGTGGCGGTGAACCGGTGTCGCAGCGCCCGGAGCGAGCGTCTGGACCCACACCTCCATCGACTTCAGACCTTGCCGGTGTCCGCCGACCGTTTGGTGCGTGATGCCCGGCAACTCAAACTTCTGTACGTCTTCGATCTTGATAATTGGCATTCGATCTTCCCTCCGGCAGACGATTGCGCTCAGTCGCGCCGCAACACGGCATGTACTGGCATGAATGTGATGTGCCAGCAGCAGCGACGAGCAGCAAATCGCAAGCACAGGTTTGTCTTGATTCGATTGTCAGCGAGAAGCCTGCGGGCGTTGGAATGCGTTTCTTGCTTCTATCGCTGCGAAGACGACCGTTTGCGCGGTGCAGGGGCAAAACTTTCGCCCGCGGCAAAGAGCAACGGGATCGAAGCGACGATGCAGGCAACGGTGACCGGACCGGACACGACGAATACCGACGCGTCGACGTAACCTTCTGCGAGCGACCGATACACGAGCCAGCCGCCAAGCGGCAGATTCAAAAGCAGCGCAGTGGCCGCACCGGGAGCATAGGAGCGAAGCGCAATGCACTCACCGACGTGCGGGACGATAACGTTGAGCACCATCGCCAGAGCGTAGCCCGTGACGAAATAAGCGCCGCAACTGCGCGCGCCGCCGGCAGACGCGAGCCACGCCGCAACCACAACTGCAACCGAAAGCACCGCGACCGCAAAGCGAAACGCTCCCGGCGTGACATGCACATGCCAACGACCCGCGCGCGCAGACCATGCCGGAAGAAACAGCGCCTCCTCCAGATTGTGCACGACAACGCCAAGCGCGAACAGCCAGCCAAGCAGCGACAAGCTCATCTGTGTTCCGCATTCACGCGTGAGATGAAGCAAGCGTCGTGGCTCACGCTTCGCATCCTGGCATCGACTCGCCACGAGCAAGTCGTACTGTAATGGACAGAGGCGAATCCCACCGTCACTCCGCGACCCGCCGTCCGACGATCACCAGGTCGCGCTCGATGCCGTCGAGCTCGGCAACGTTTGGCAGCAGCCCCCAATATTCGAAGCCGAACGACCCGAACAGAGCCAGGCTGGCGTGGTTGTGACCGAAGATGAAACCCACGAGCGTCCGCAGCCCGAACGAAGGACTTCGCTCGATCGCCCGCGCAAGCAGCGTGCGCGCAATTCCGCGCCTCTGGTACGACGGCGCGACGTAGATGCTCAGTTCCGCCGTCGCGTGATACGCGGAGCGACCGTAGAACGATTGAAAGCTGAGCCAGCCGGCGACGGTATCGTCCACGGTCGCAATCCACAGCGGACGGCGGTCTGGCGTGTGTTCGAAGAACCACGGCTCACGACTGGCTACCGAGACTGCCGCGAGATCCGCTGTCGCCTGCCTGCCCGGGATGGAGCAATTGTAGATTTCGACGATCGCCGAAAGGTCCCTGACAGTCGCGTTGCGGATCTCAGGAGTCATGTGCTCACGCCGCCCGCACGCTCACGGTAAACGTCGTCCCGCCCTTCTCGCCGACGTGCAGTGCAATCGTGCCGCCGTGCCTCTCGACGATTTTCTTCACGGTTGCCAGACCAAATCCCGTGCCGGTCTTCTTCGTCGTGAAGAACAGGTCGTAGATGCGGTCGCGCTTCTCGACAGGAACGCCAGGTCCGCTGTCGCGCACGCTCAGCCACACGTTGGCAGCGCCATCGCGAGCCGAAGACCTTCCGGTGGCAACGACAATGCGGTCGTTCTCGGGCGACGCGTCGATCGCATTGGCGAGCAGCTCGACCACGACCTGCTCGAACAGTGCGGCGTCGAGATCCGCAGCGAGCATCTCTGCGCTCCCATCCAGTTCCAGCCGCACGCTCTTCTGCGCTGCCCTGCCGCGCGAAATCTCCACCGCGCGCGCAACCACTTCGCGCAAATCCATCCGCTCCGGACGCGGCTCGAACGGACGCGCAAAGTCGAGAAGGTCGCTGATCCTTCTTTCGAGTCTGGTGGCTTCCGAGCGGATGTCGGCGAAGTTTTCCGCAGACGGCTGATTCTCGAATTCCATGCCGCCGAACTCGGCGGCCATCTTGATGGCGGCGAGCGGATTGCGCATCGCGTGCGCGACGGCACCGGCAAGTTCACCGATCGCGGCCAGACGCTCGGCGTGGACGAGTTGGTCCTGGGCCTGGTGCAGCTCGCGGTTGGCGCCCGCCAGCGCCTCGGCCTTGGCGGAGAGATCCTCGTTGAGCAGACCGATGGTCTTGTAGGCTTGCGCGTTCTCGAGCGCGACGGCGAGCTGGTTCGCCATCGTGCGCAACAGCTCGGCATCGTCGGCCGTGTGATAACCTCCGGCGCGCTTGCCGCCGACCGCAAGAAACCCGGTAAGACGGCCTTCGAGCTTCATGCTGGTGGCAAACTCGCGCGCCACGATCGCGCGGCGCTCGACATGACTCGACTGGCCGGCCGCGCCATCGCCACCGTTGCCTGCGCCGATGCCGGCAATGACTCCCGACGTCACCAGGTCCTGCTGCTGCAGAAGCGCCGCCGCCTCGGCAAGTTCAGGGGCTGGCGCATCGGCGATCTCGATGCGCGCACCGGCTCCTGCGGGCTCATCGACCAGCAGCGCGCGGCGTACGGGAATGCCGCGGCGGTCGATCGTGAAGATCTCCGCCGACACCGGCTGCACCGTCTCGTCGATCAGCTCGAGCGCGGCCCGCGCCAGCGACTCGAAATCGAGAATCGAGCTGAAGCGGCGCGAAGCGGAGCGCACGACATCGCGATACTCGTAACGGCGCCGGTCGTAGAGACGATCGACGAACGCCTGCACACGCTCGCGACTGGGATTGAACAGCAGCAGCAGCGTGAGCACGACGAGGCCCGACGTGAGCCGTTCGGCCGCGCCGGTCAGATTCTCGAACATTGCCTCGAGCAGCGTGATCGTCAGGCCGTAGGTGCCGAGCACCGCAGCGCTGAGCATGACATAGGCCAGCGCTCTCTTGATCAACCTGTCGACGTCGAACAGGTCGTGCCGCGCGATCGCGTACCCGATGCCGACGGGAAAGATCACGAAGAACACCGTCAGCACGTTGAACGGAATCGCGGCAATTCCTGCGTAGATCGCGAACAGCGCGATCACCGGGAGGAAGGCGCCCATACTCGATACCAGAACGACCTTGGTGCGCTGGCGCACGGCGTGATCGGAGGCAGTGTGGAAGTGCCACGCAAAGAACGCGACCGCCGCCAGGATGCTGCTGAGCAGGTAGACGTGGAACAGGCGGTCGATTCTCAGCAGAGCGTCGTGGTGGCCGTAGAACGTCAGGGTCGAAGCAATGCCGAAGGCGACGGAGAGCGCCGCGCCGATCATCAGAAGAACGTCTTCGTAACGACGGCGGCGGCGTCCGACCGGGAAATGGCTCAGCACGTACAGCGCAGACGTCGGCGCTGCGCCTGCGAAGAAGAAGTAGCCGTGGCGAAACAGGTACGGTCCGAACAGGTCGATCGCGGTGGCAAGGTACAGGCCGAGCGAGATCGCGAACACGAACAGCGCGTTGGCGTCGGCACCGTTGGGCTTCAGGTAGAGCATGATCACGGCAAGCGCCATCAGCGCGATCGCATCGAACAGGAAGACGCCGGTGCTTTCGGCGTACTCGCGCAGACCGAAAACCGCGATCGGCACCGAAGCCTGGTAGCGCCTGCCGGAACGTTCGGCTTCGTAGACAACGATGTCGCCTGGCTTCTTGCCCTCCAGCACGCGCGACAGGTCGGCGGCGTTGGCAAGATACTGGCCGTCCGCACTCACCAGCCATGAATGATAGAGCAATCCCGACTTGACGCCGGTCCAGGACGACGAGCCGATGGCCGGCACGAACAGGTTCTCCCACACGAAGAAGCCCGGGTATGGTCGCCCGATCGAGCGCACCGAGTTGAAGCCGCACACCGAAACGATCACCAGCGCGGCGATCGCCACCAGGACGCGAGCCAGACCCGGCGCGAGCAGGCTTGCCGGCCTGGCGGCCGTAATCACGCGCGGGCTGACGTCTGTGGCGGATTCGTACAAAGCGAGCGCACTATACACCGCCGCGGGGCCGGTGATGAAGAAGGCGGACCGTTACTTGCCGGCCGCGCAGCGCAGCGATTGCGGCGACGTCGCGCACGGCAGCCTGTTGGACCACGCATCATCGCCAATCGTCGCCGTCATCACGAGGCCGTGCGGCAGGATTTCCAGAGGCTGCGTATCCACCAGGTTCACGCCACGAGCGACTACGACCATCCGGTAAAGGCCGGTCTCCACGGGCCTGATCCTGGCGCTCACGATTCCGCCGATCGAGCCCGTGCGATCCTTGTACACGAATGCCGCCGGGGATCCCTTGCGGACGAAGGCCGCGGTGAGTTGCGCGTGATAGTGACGGCGGTCGCCTTCGGCCAGCGATATCTCGACCGATTCGGTATCGGGAGAAATCGCCTGCCCCTCGCCGAGCCGCAGTCGGGCCTGGAGCTTCACGCTGTCCTCGCTCACCCCGGCCCGCGGCTTGATGCGGGAGCGCACGCGCGTGAACAGCCCGTGGAAGCGCGCCGCCGACTGCGGACATTCCAGGCATCCTGCGGCGTTGCGATCGACGACACAGGTCCCATCGCAGCAGTTACCCGTTCCATCGCCGTCGGTGTCGATCTGGGCGGGATTGACGACGCTGGGACAGTTGTCGTCGCAGGGAATCGACAACGCGATGTCGGCCGCCTTGCACGGATGATCGCCGATCGTCCGGCTTGCGTCGCCGTCGTCCAGGACGCCGTCGTCGTCGCTGTCGAGCGGAGCCGGCGCATCGCGTCTGCCGAAGATCATCGCCTGGTCGCGCAGCAGCGCCGCGGCGGGCGGGGCATCGATGACACTGACCGCGCCGCTGCCACTTACGCCGCTGGTATCGACCGTGACGGTCGCTCCCTTGGCCTCCAGGATGGTCATGGTCTCGCTGGTCGAGTCGTTGTCGAGGTTGGGCGAAAGAATCTTCATGCCGCCGCCGGCGATCACCTTGACGGGAAGGCCGTTGGGCAGCGGATCGGCGATGTTGCCGAGCAGATCGACCGGCAGCACGCGCAACGAAATCAGGTCGCCGGGAGTGACCGAGATTTCGCCCGCCGGCATCACCAGCGTGCGCAACGAGCCGGAACTGTCGGGTGCCACGCGTGCGATCATTCGCGAAGACGCAGTGAAGTTTGCCGGATCGGCTTCACGCATCAGCCTCACGCCAACCGCCGCTCCGCTGATCGAGACGAACTGGTCGGTACTGGGATTGCTGCCATCGACCGCGACGGCGAATGCTTCGGGAAGATCCGCGTCGTTCGGAAGCGGCAGCAGGAAATCCGACGGATGGTAGAAGAGGATGTTGGGACCTTCGGAGTCCGGCGGATTCGGCTCGGTCAGGTACACGATCTGCGACGGATCGAGCGGCGGGAAGAATGGCCACTGCGTGAAAATGGGCGCACCGTCGGACCACAACGCATCGGCGTTGGTGCCCGTGTACATGCCCGAGGCAAGACTGACGACGAGGCCGCCGATGCTTGCGGGCGCCGCCACCTGAACGCCGAGCGAGTTGGTGAAGCGTCCGCCGCTGATCTGACCGACCGCACGTCCGATGTGCGCGATGGCCTCCTGCCTCTCGATGGCATTGTCGGCGTTGGTATCGCTGTCGGTCGGACCGATCAGGCCATCGCCGTCGAGATCCGCGAAAGCGAATACGGCCACAGGACGCGTGTCGAGCTCGGGACCCGACAGCACCGCACCGTACGGAAAACTTCCCGGACCATCGGTAACCATGACGGTAAACGCAATCTCCGAACCCTGTCCGCTGCCGCCGCCACCGGCAACGTTCTGCACCAGGGAAGGATTGCCCGCGCTTCCCGCGGGCGCCGGCACTTCGGGATCGGTAAGAAACGTTCCGACGCGCACCGCGAGGTCGACATCGCCGACGGTGGCGTTGTTGATGATCGGAGGGCCCGAACGCCATCGTCCGGTGAGACCATCGAAAGGCAGGACCAGCGGCAACCCCGGCAGCATCGGATAAGGACCGAACGTGGGACTGCACGGATCGCCGGTAAACACCGGAGGTGCACTCGTGCACATGTCTGCGAACGGGCGCGGAAGCGGATCGAGCGCCATTGCCACCGTCGCCAGCGACGCAGCAGAGGCACAACAAACAAGCCACGCGACCAGACTGCGCGCGCGCATCACTGTTGCGCCTCCGGCACGGCACCCGCGGCAGCCGCGGCGGGTGCGCCGCCAGCGGGGGCCATCGCCGTCGAATCAAGCGACAGCGACAGTGTGTTGCTGATGATCGGCGAGACGTAGTCTCCGTCGATCACCAGGTACGCGACCGCGCTGTAAGGCCCGGTCGCACCGAGCGGCACCAGCGCGAGCTTCATTCGCTGCGGTTCGAAGCTGACGATCCTGGCGAACGAGTCGACCGTACCGATGCTTTCGATCGCCTGCAGCTGGGTTCCCTGCAGCCCGTTGTCGAGCGATTGCGACAGACCTGTGTAGTAGCCGGAGTGCGCCTGGTCGGGATACGTGAAACGGACGAAACGGTCGCCCTGCACGACCAGGACGTTGAACGACAGGCCCGTCGAGACCTGGAGAAGATTGTCGAACTCCCACGTTCCCGACAGGCCAACTGCAAGCCCCGACGCCGTCGTGTCGATGCGCATCGATCCGAGTGCGACGAGCACGCGGCACGAGCCCGCGAGCGAAACGGCAACAGCAAGCGCGACGGAGAATGCTGCGCACGCGGCCGCCGCGACGCGGATCAGTTTCATTCTGTGCGCACGACTGGTCTGCACCGCAGTGCGATCCGGCAGCGCTGATGGCTCACGCGAATTCATTGCCCCTCCCCCGACATGGAGATGTTTGGCACCGCGACATGCTCAAGACAAGCGACTTTCTTGTCAGGAAGCTGCAAAGATGAGCGCAAGAGCTGACGCGTGCGCAGTTCGAAAGCGGAAGTGACCTGCAGCGATACGCGCGGCGCGACGCTTAACGATCGTTCAGCCGCACGACGGCAATGCGCTTAACGATCGTTCAGCCGCGCTACGGCGGCGGCAGCGGCATCGTCGTGGCCAGCGCTGCGGCAAGAGCGCGCGGGTCGGTAGTGCCCGGCCGGCACAAATGTTCCTCGCAGACATACGCGGTGGCTTGCGCGTCGATCGCGGCCTTGCCCTCCAGGGCCGGGATGCGGCGGGCGAGCTCATCGAGTGGCGCGCCGGTCGGTGAAACCACCAGCGTCCTGTTGGGCAGGTACGCGCGCGCCACCACTGCAAGCAGCGCGGAAGCATCGGACGCCGGCGGCACGAGCACCAGCACCTGCTTGAACGAATCGACGCTCGCTTCCAGACCGGACGCGAGCGCGGGCGCGAACAGCGCGCTGTACGAGAGCACGTGCGAGAGCGCCCGGAGCGTCGCGAGCGCGGCCTGGCGGTAGCGCGGCTGGCCCGTGAGCGCGTCCAGACGCAGCAGCAGTTGCACAGCGGCAGCGTTGCCGCTCGGCTGCGCCCCGTCGAACTCCGGCTTCATGCGCAGCAGCGGATTGTTGTCTGCCGCGGACGTGAAGAAGAAGCCGCCGGTTCCCTTGTGCTCGAACCGCTCCAGCAAGTCGTCGGCAAGAGCCATGGCCGCCTCGATCCAGCGCGGCTGCGGATCGATCTCGGACAGATCCAGCAGGGCGGTGGCCATCCACACCGAGTCGTCGAGATAACCATCGGGACATGGCGTGCCGCGTTCCAGGCAGTGGACCGGACGGCCCTGCGGCATCATGCGCGCCAGCAGGAACTCCCCGGCAGCGATCGCGACTGCCCGATAGGCGTCGTCCCCGAATACCTCGGCGCCTCGCACCAGTGCCGACAACGCCATCGCGTTGGCGTCGGCCAGTACCTTGTCGTCGCGAGCTGGCGCGGGTAGCGCGCCGCGCCGCCGCAGCAGTTCATCGCGCACCTGCTGCGAATCGACGGCACGTTCACGATCGGCCGCGTCGATGCGGTAGAAGCAGCCTTCGCAAGGCGCGCCGTCGGGTCCGGCGTTCTCGGAATCGAGAGCGGCATCGAACGCGCCCGCGAGCGCGGGATCGGCAAGGTCGCGCACAAGAAAGTCGAGCGTCGTGCGCGCAGTCGTGCGGAAGTCTTCGCGTCCCGTGACGCTCCACGCGTCCAGGTACAGGCGCACCAGCAGCGCATTGTCGGCCAGCGTCTTCTCGTAGGAAGGATGCTGCCAGTCCGGTCCGCGCGCGTATCGATGAAAACCTCCTGCAACGACGTCGTGAAGCGGACTCCTGTCGGCCGCTTCGAGCGTCGTCTCGGCCATCTCCAGCGCCGATGCCTGAGCGCTGCGCCGGTGATAGCGCAGCAAGAAATCGACCAGCGGAGGACGCACGAAACGCGGAGTGTCGCCGAAGCCGCCTTCTTCGCGATCGAAGATCGACGCAGACTGGAACAGCAGCGATGCGAAGACCGATTGTGCCTGCGCCAGCTCGCCGGGCGCTCGCGGAGCGTTGCGGCCTCGCACGCGTTCGGCCAGGTCGGCAGCCTTCATGTCGAGCGCGTCGCCGCCGAGCTCGATCTCGCGCAGCGCCCGGTCGACGTCGTTGCGCAGATCGCCCGGACCGGCAGCCGCACCGTAGGAGAAGCCCTGGAACGGGAGTCCCTCCTTGTTCAGGAACAGCAGCGCGGGCCAGCCCGCTGCGCCGGTGCGCAACTTCACCACTTCCATGTAGACCGCGTCCAGGTCCGGGCGCTCGTCGCGATCGATCAGCACCGGAACGAAGCGGCTGTTGACGATTTGCGCGAACACCGGATCGTCGAAGTACTCGCGCTCGAGCAGATGACACCCTGGGCACGATGCATAGCCGACGACGAGGAAGATCGGCCGCGCCAGGCGCGCCGCATCGGCAAGAGCCTGCTCGCCCCACGGCCGCCAATCGACCGGTGCGTGCGCCTGGCGAAGCAGGAACGCGCTGTGCTCGGTCAGCAGCCGATTGCTGTACGCGGGAGCTTTGCCGGCGTCGTTGCCAGCGGCTTCTGCATCGAGCGCCGTCGCAAGTTGCGCGCGCGTTGCCGGGTCGAAGGGTTCGGCGCCGGGAAGTGCTTCAGGCACAGCCCAATGACGGGAATGCTGCGCCGGATGCGACCAGTCGCATCCGCACGCAAGCGTCCCCGCCAGCAGCGCCACGAGTGCCACCATTTGGGCGTGACGTAAGTAACGCCGCAGACGGGGCCGCAGGAACAAATGCTTCAGGCGGCAACGCCGGCAATATAGTCGCGCAGGAAGCGGAACTCCGTGGACTTCTGCTCGTACTGCTGCTTGACCACGTCACCGATGGAGATGATCGCAACGAGGCTGCGCCCCTCCAGCACCGGGAAATGTCGCACGCGCCGTTCCGTCATCACCCGCATAACGTACTCGAGATCGTCATCGAGCACGCCGATCACGAGGTTGACCGTCATGACGTCGGCCACGCGCATAGTCAGCGCGTCACGGCAGTCTTTGTGGCAGCACACCTTCAGCACGTCACGCTCGCTGATGATGCCGATCAGCGAGCCATCCGCATCGACGACCGGCAACGCTCCGATGTTGAACTTGCAGAGTTGTTGCATGGCTTCGTGAACGGTCTTGTCCGGCGAGATCGTCTGGAGCTCGATCTGCTTGCTCTTGCGGACGTCGCGAATCTTCATCGTGCGAAATTCTCCTTGGGCGGCCGCCTGGGCGGAGCGTTGGCCGGCCGGCGTAGCGGTCGAGTAAAGACACCGCAAGAGGGCGCCGTCAATCCGGATTCTCTCGCGAAACCGTCAGGGCGCGGCGCGGGACGGAACTTCGCCGACCCAACCAGCGCCGGCTGCGCGCGACCCCACCGAGGGACGAGCGGTTGCCTGCATAGGATGATCTTGCGAAAGTCGCCCGACGGCGCGCTGCGGCACGTTCCATTTCTGCAAAGGCGAACTACCAGATGACAATTTCTTCAACTGCTTCGACCCCTGCGCCGGGGCTGCCGTCCGGCGCTCCGCGCCGCGGATATGGCGGCCTGCGCGTCGTGTCTTTCGAAAGCCGCATGGCCGCAGAAGCCGGCAAACTCATCCAGAGCGCTGGTGGGGTCGCGCTGTCGGCGCCCTCGATGCAGGAAGTCCCGCTGGAGCCCGACACGGCCGGGGGAGCCAACCGCGAAGTCTTCGCTTTCGCTGATGAACTGCTGGCCGGCCGCCTCGACGTCGTCATCTTCCTCACCGGTGTCGGTGCCCGCTACCTGTTCGAAACGCTCGCCGTGCGCCACGGCCGCGCCGAACTTGCCGCTGCACTGGCGCGCACCACCGTCGTGGCGCGAGGATCCAAACCGGTACGGGTGCTGCACGAGATGGACGTCCCGGTATCGCTCGTGGCGCCCGAGCCGAACACGTGGAAGGAAGTCGTGGCGGTCATCGATGCGGCCGCACCGAAGCTGAATCTTTCGGGAGCGCGCGTGGCCGTGCAGGAGTACGGCGTCTCCAACGTCGAATTGCTGGACGAATTGCGAGCGCGCGGCGCCAGCGTTCGGGCGGTGCCGGTTTATCGATGGACGCTGCCCGACGATCTCGCCCCGCTCCACGACGGCATCAGGCAGGTCATCGACCGCACTGCCGACGTACTGTTGTTCACCAGCTCGAATCAGGTGTTCCACCTGCTCGAAGTCGTTCGCAGCCTTGGGTGCGAAGACGCGTTTCGCCGCGCCTGCCGCGAAGTCGCCATCGGATCGATCGGACCTTTGTGCACGCAGACGCTGACCGAACAGGGCTTCGCCGTGGACTTCGAGCCTGAAGAAGCCAAGCTGGGCCGGCTGATCAAGGAGGGTTCCGAGCGAGCGCCGGAAGTCGTCATCGAACGTCGCCGCGCACTGCGTGCGTCTGTTACCGATGCGGCGACCGTGCGTGCCGCGCATCCGGACAGGACAGCCGCCGTCGATCTTTCGCAAAGCGTCTTCATGAAAGCGTGCCGGCGCGAGCCGGTGCCGTACACGCCGGTGTGGCTGATGCGTCAGGCCGGCCGGTACATGCAGGAGTACCGCGAGCTTCGCGCCGGCGTCTCCTTCATCGACCTCTGCAAGAAGCCCGAGCTTGCCGCGCAGGCCGCCGTCGATGCGCAGCGCCGCCTCGGTGTCGATGCAGCCATCCTGTTCTCGGACATCCTGCTGCTGCTCGAGCCGGTGGGACTCGGCCTCGAATATGTGCACGGCGAAGGCCCGAGCCTGACGCGCCTGGTGCGCAGCGGCGCCGACATCGACCGGCTGCGCGAAGTCGATCCGCACGAGTCGCTCAACTACGTCTTCGAAGCCGTGCGTCGCACGCGCGCCGAGCTCGATGCACACGTACCGCTGATCGGCTTCAGCGGCGCACCGTTTACGCTCGCCTCGTACATGATCGAAGGCGGCGGCTCGAAGAACTACATCGACACGAAGCGTTTCATGTACGCCGACAAAGGTGCGTGGGATGCGATGATGGCGCTGCTCTCGCGCGCGGTCGTCGCCTACCTGAAAGGACAGGTGGAGGCTGGCGCGGTCGCGCTGCAGCTGTTCGACAGCTGGGTCGGATGCCTGTCGCCGCACGACTACCGCACCTACGTGCTGCCGCACATGCGCACGATCGTCGCGGCGCTGCCCGCAGGTGTGCCGGTGATTCATTTCGGCACTGAAACGGCGACCCTGCTCGAATTGCAGGTCAGCGCCGGTGCGAGCGTCATCGGTGTGGACCATCGCGTCGAGATCGGCAGCGCGTTCGATCGCTTCCCCGATGTGGCCGTGCAGGGGAATCTCGATCCGGTGCTGCTGTTCGCCGACCGCAGCGCGCTGCGCGAGCAGACGACGCGGGTGCTGGCGGAAGTCGGCGGCCGCAACGGACACATCTTCAACCTCGGCCATGGCATCCTGCCCGGCACCCCCGTCGACAACGTGATTGCGCTGGTCGACATGGTGCACGAGCTGAGCGCACGCTGAAGGCGCAGTTGCAGACACGGAGGAACGAGTGATGCGCCGTCGCGCCGTGGTGGTCGGAGCCGGGATTGCCGGACTGGCCGCAGCCTATCGTCTCGATCGTCTTGCCAAACAACGGGGACTCGATCTCGAGCTCGTGGTGCTCGAGAGCAATTCACGCGCCGGCGGGGTGATCGAAAGCACGAAGCGCGAAGGTTGCCTGCTCGAGCTCGGTCCCGATTCGATCATCACCGAGAAGCCGTGGGCGCGCGCGCTCTGTGAGGAAATCGGGCTTGGCGAGCGCATCATCGGCACGTCTCCCAATTGCCGGCAGAGCTTCGTCGCGCTCGGCAACAAGCTCCACGCAATTCCCGAGGGCTTCTACATGATGGCGCCGTCGCGGCTGACGCCGTTCGTGCGCACCGGCCTGTTCTCGCCGCTCGGCAAAGCGCGCATGGCGCTCGACCTCGTGCTTCCCAGGCGCACCGACGCTGCCGACGAAAGCCTCGGCGATTTCGTGCGCCGTCGTCTCGGGCGCGAGGCGCTCGAACGTGCCGCGCAACCGATGGTCGGAGGCGTCTATACCGCCGATCCGGACAAACTCAGCCTGCGGGCGACGATGCCGCGCTTCCTGGAGATGGAACGCAAGCATCGCAGCCTGATCGTGGCGATGGCCGCGGCGCGCAAACGCGTGGTCGCCGGAGCATCGGCCGCCGAAGGCAGCGCAGCGGGACCGCGCTACTCGTTGTTCATTTCACTGGACCAGGGACTCTCGGTACTGCCCGAGCGCCTGTGCGAACTGCTGCCCAAAGGCGCGCTTCGCACCAGCACGATCGTCGAGCGTATCGAGCGTAACGACACACCCGGCGCTCCGAAATGGATCGTGCAGACGCTCGACGAGCGCCTCGAAGCGGATGCCGTGTGCCTGGCCGCACCTGCCTACGTCAGCGCTCGCATCGTCGAGAGCACGGCGCCCGAGCTTTCGCGTGCACTCAACAACATCGAGTACGCCTCCTCGGCCACCGTCAATCTCGTGTATCGCCGCGACGACATTCCTCACGCGCTCGACGGTTTCGGATTCGTCGTCCCCGCGGTCGAGCGTCGCACGCTGCTCGCCTGCACGTTCAGCAGCGTCAAGTACGCCGGCCGCGCGCCGGCGGGAAAGGTACTCATCCGCGCTTTCGTCGGCGGCGCATTGTTCCCCGAGGCCTACGACATGCCCGACGAAAGGATGACCGCGGGAATCCGCAAGGATCTCGCCGACCTTCTCGGCGTCAAGGCTGCGCCGGCCGATGTGCTGATCACGCGCTGGCCACGCTCGATGCCGCAGTACAACGTCGGTCACCTCGAACGCGTCGCAAACATCAACGACGAAGCTTCGCGCCTGCCGTGCTTTGCGCTGGCCGGCGCGGCCTTCGGCGGCGTGGGAATTCCCGACAGCGTACGCGGCGGCGAGGCAGCGGCCGAGCGCATCGTGATGTCGCTGACGCGCCAGTAGGCCGGCGCGCCGGGCGCGCCTGGGCCGCAGCGCCGGCGCTCTGCATGCGGGCGAGCATCTGACGTGCACCGAGGCGCCGCGGCGCTTGCACGCCCACCGGCGCAGGATTCCTCAGTCCGTCGCCTTGGCGACGTCCCGGCGGCGGATCGGATGCAGCGGAGACTGCAACTTGAACAACCCGGCGCGTACCGTGACGCTGTCGCCATCCTTGATCATCGAGCGAATCCCGACGCATCCCAAGGCCAACACCTTGGCGCACAATCCGTCCACGTTCTCGAGCCGGCCGCGGGCCGGGCTGTCGAACCCGACCCGCGAGGAGAGCACGAAGTCGCGATTCTGCTTCTCGTTCCGGTAGACGATCCCGTCGCGTTCGTAGAACACGCGCAGTTTTCCGAACCCCGCCAGAATGCCGCTCATGTGGAAGACCCGGCCGTCCTTGTCCTTTGCGCTGATCACCGTCAGCAGGTCGACGTCGAACATGTCATCCACGGCGCGCAGCGTGCGGGAGGGAAGATGAAAGACGCACGCATCCCGAAAGACACTGTTGGTGAACAGGTCGATGCCTCCCCAGCCGGCATCCGCGGCGCGACCGAAAACCTCGAGCGCCGTTTTCTCTGAAAGTTCGCGGACCGGAACCGTGGCCAGTTCCGGCGCGACCTGGGCGACCCAGGCTTTCACTTTCGGATCCACCTCGGGAAGCGAGTCGCACATGCGCTCGGGAAACACCTCTGCCGCAACCGGACCGGCGCGCATGACGAACAGTGCAATTGCCAAGGCTGCAACGCCCAATTCCCAGCGCGGGCGCAACGCGCCGCCAGGCGCGTCCTGGCCGCGTGTGGCGCCCTCAGTGGCGTCAGATGTCGACCGCTTTCGTCGGGGGTGCCCCACTGAACGAGATTACGCCGTCATGACGTTGTCGCCCAGCACTTCAGCCGCCGCTCGCGCTACCGGGCATCTTCACGCGGATCGGATGCAGCGGGGACTGTGAGGTGAACATGCCCGCCCGCACCGTCACTCCGCTGGCATGCTTGATCATCGAGCGAACTTCGAGGCAGCCCAGTGGCGACACTTCGGCGCACACTCCGTCGACGTTGTCGATCGTTCCAGAGGAAGGACTGTCGAATTCGACGCGCGAAGAAAGCATGAAGTCGCGATCGTGTTTCGGGTTGCGGTAGACGATCCCGTCGCGGTCATAGAACACGAGCACCTTGCCGAAGCCTCCAAGCATCCCGCTCATCTCGAATGACCTGTCGTTCTTGTCCTTTCCCCGGATGACGGTCACGAGGTCGAAATCGAACCTCGAATCGACCTGGCGCAGTGCGCTCGACGGGAGGTGAAAGAGGCAGGGCTGACGAAAGAGCCGGCTCGTGAACAGGTCGATTCCTCCCCATCCGGCTGCCGCCGCGCGTTCGAAAAGATCGATTGCCGTCTTCTCCGGAAGCTCGCGCACGCGGGTGTGGGAAAATTCCGGCGCGACCTGCGCAACCCACTCCTCCACTTGCGGGTCTGCCGGCGGAAGCCTGTCGCACAATCGTGCAGGGAGCACATCCGCGGCCAGCAGATTGCCGGGCAGCGCGATGCAGGCGAAGGCCAAACCCGCCGCTGCAACAGAATTCCGCGTCGGTAACCCGTATCGGCGGCTTCGCCTCTGGTGCGCGACTGCGGTGATGCGGTGACTGAACACACCCTCATCACTAGCCCCTCGATGAACACGCAGCCAGATCGGCTCGCGGGTTCGTGCAGCAACTTGTCCGCAACACACCCGGAAGCGGGCCCAAGGCTTTGCAATCGACCGGCGGACATCTACTGATCTCCTCATGATGCCGCCGCCTCACGAGATCTGGATCTTCCGCCACGGCGAAACTGCCTGGACCCTGTCCGGGCAGCACACGGGGCGCACGGACATTCCGCTCACTGACGGGGGACGTCGCGAGGCGGCGATGCTGGCCAGCAAACTCCATGGTCGATCGTTTGCGCTCGTCCTGACGAGTCCGCTCGCGCGAGCGTTCGAGACGTGCCGCCTGGCCGGATACGGCGATGTCGCACAGCGTTGCGACGACCTGATGGAGTGGGATTACGGCGCCGATGAAGGACGGCGCAAGGACGAAATTCGCGCCGAAAGACCAGGATGGTCGATCTGGAAAGACGGTGTGCGCGGTGGCGAGACCATCGAGCAGGTGGCAGAGCGCGCACGACGCGTCCTTGCACGTGCCGAGTCCACGGCCGGCGACGTAGCGTTGTTCGCGCATGCGCATCTGCTGCGCATCCTGACCGCGTGCTGGATCGAGCTGCCTCCGCAGAACGGCAGGCATTTCGACCTCGCCCCAGCGACGATAGGCGTGCTGGCGCGAAAGGACGGCGACCCCGTCATCCGCAAGTGGAATCTGGCGTGAGCGGCATCACGCCCTTGTGACTTTTTACAACGACTCGGGATCGGGTTCCGCCACACCGGCTTCGGCCATTGCCTTCCTGAGCTTCTCGATCTGCCTGCGTGCGTCCTCTGCGCCGCCGGTAAGATCCATGTTCTTCGCCTCGGGTCCGATCGTGACCACGATCGCGAGCGCGACGCCTATGATGGCGATCGTCCACGACAGTACAGATGCGTAATCGCCGCCGTTGGCTTGGGCAAAACCAGCCTGCCACGGCCCCATCCTGGCCATTGCGAGGTTCCCGAGCTGATAGGCGAAGCCCGGCAGGATCGCGCGCACCGTCGGCGGCGAGAGCTCATTGAGGTGAGCGGGAACGATTCCCCACGCGCCCTGCACCATGAACTGCATCATGAATGCTCCCACGGCGAACATCGCAACGCTGCTTGCGTAGG
>Ga0334722_10002860_pt1 | contig 19004 bp, 16 predicted proteins | sample C3_bottom_MG_FD_207210 | JGI IMG/M metagenome (GOLD analysis project Ga0334722, IMG submission 207210) | Sediment microbial communities from Yellowstone Lake, YNP, Wyoming, USA - C3_bottom | ecosystem: Environmental > Aquatic > Freshwater > Lake > Sediment | place: USA: Wyoming | collected...
ATCCTGGCCGGCCCGCTAGTGGTGACGCTTTTGACGGCGTTCGTGCAGATCTATCGCGAGGAGTTCATGAATAAGCAATAGAACCGTGTGACCGCAGATGTACACCAGCGGAAACGAACAGACAGCTTCGTTGTTATTCCAGCAGTTCTCTGCGACCTTTGTGGCAAATAACTGTTATTGCTTTTCGCAGTATCCGTGTTAATCTGTGTTTATCTGTGGTTGCATGCAATTCTGAGCTTTGCGGCGGAGGATAGGTTTCATGGAAGATCTTGCGAAGTCCGATACGTGGCGGGTATTCCGCATCATGGCGGAACTGGTCGAAGGGTTCGAGGCGTTGAGCGGCGTAGGGCCGGCGGTAACCATCTTCGGCAGCGCCCGGCTTAAGCCCGGCTCGCCGTATTACGACAAATGCCTGCATGTCGCTGAGCACCTGGCGAAGGGCGGATTTACCGTCATCTCCGGAGGCGGTCCCGGCATCATGGAGGCAGCCAACAGGGGGGCGCAGAACGGCAACGGGACCTCGGTGGGACTGAACATCGCCCTTCCGCATGAGCAGTCGGCGAACGCTTTTCAGGATATCAAGGTGGAATTCCGCTACTTCTTCGTGCGGAAGCTCATGTTCGTAAAATATGCGGTTGGCTATGTCATCTTTCCGGGCGGGTTCGGCACCATGGACGAGCTGTTCGAGGCGCTCACGCTGATCCAGACCAAGAAGATCAGGCGCTTTCCGGTCATTCTCGTCGGCAAGCAATACTGGTCAGGAATGGTCGATTGGATGCGGGCGACCGTGCTTTCCCAGGGCAACATCGACGCCGCCGACCTGGACCTCTTTCACGTGGTCGAAGAGACCGAGGAAGTGTGCGAGATCATAAAGACCCATTACAAGGACCGTACGGCCTCCTTCCCGAGCGATAAGCGTTCGGCCCACCGCATGGGCGTGTAGCCGTACGAACGGTCCGTTACGGCTCCCGGAAATCCTCCTTCTCCCGGCGTCTTTCTGCGCGCGTCTTCCGATGGTGCCTCGCACGAAGCATCCTGAACCAATTCTCGATGTTCTCGCGGTAGATCATGACCAGCAGGACCACGGCGATGCCAATCCCGACCAAGGTGAACAACGCACCGTATCGCTCATTCCGAAAGAACGTACCCCCCACGGTCAGCAGCGTGGTCCCCAGCAGGCGCCCGCCGGTCGATACGATCAGGAAGTTCCGCTGTCCCATGTGGCCCAGGCCGAGGATATAACAGAGGATGTCCTTGGGAAATCCCGGGACGAGGAACATGATGAATGCAAGGAACAGCCCCTTGTGTTTCATCACGTAGTCGTATTTCTTGATGATCTCGGGATTCACCACGACCTCAATGATATGCCTTCCAAGCATGCGCGCCAGCATGAATGCGATATAGGACCCGATGGTAAGGCCTATCGTCGAATAGACGATCCCCCAGAAGGTCCCGAAGAAATACCCTCCCACAAAACCCGTCACTTCTCCCGGCACCGGCGCGGCAACGACCTGCAGCGCCTGCAGCCCTATAAAGACGATCGACGCATAAGCCCGGTGTTCGCGGATGAATTTCATCATGCGGTGCCGGTCCAGGAACAGGTCGACCAGGCCGAAAGAATACAGCAGGTAGGTTCCCACCGTAAGGAGCGTGCCGATAAGGAGCAGTTGAAGTATCGCTTTTCTATCGAAGGTAAACATGGCGGACTAACGAGCAGGACAGATCATTTTTTGAACAGATCCTCCAATGCCTTTCTGGTAGTGACCGTTTCGGGAGCAGACGATCCTGTTGTTCCCGTTTCTGAAAAAACAAAGTGATCGCAGTAGTTTGCTTTTCCCTTCTCCCGCACCAGCTCGGCAATGGGCTCGCGGCACTGCTTCGGCGATGACCGGTCGTAGAACCGGCAGTTCAGGCAGCAGACCAGGTCGGCATGGCAATGGGGGCATTCGTCCTTCCGCCCGACCTCACGGCCGACAGACAATTCCTTCAGGCATTTGTGGCAGGCCTTCCTATCAGCCATTAATATATATCATCAGGCGGGGTTAGACAAGAGCAAAGGCCCGTGCCGGAACTCAGGCACGGGCCTTCTCAATAGAGGCTAGACTGCGACTAACACCTACAAGTCTGCAATTTCGATCAGGTACAATTATTATCTACTGGTTGTAAATAGCACATGAGCAACGAGTTCACACGCCGCGAAGCGGGCGGCGTGGAACGACAGGTTAAACCTTACACGACGCTACTACCACGATTTCATTTTTTGTGACACTTCAATTCATTCCCGTACAAGCCGTGGTCGGCGGAACAAACGTTCTGCAATACTGCCGCCGAGCAGTCGGCTATCAAGCGTTAATATCTCTACAATATCAAGGGCCAAGCCTAATTCCATTTTTCGCTCTCTATACTCCGCAGTATGGTGTTGAAGAATCAACCCCGTAACGGCAGGCGTTTCGCCTGAGCCGGCAAAAATTAGAGGCGCACCAGACAAACCGGGCGGTGGAACAAACGAGAGCTCGTATCCCGGTGGATTTCCGGTAAGTATGTTCAAGCCGCGGCGCGTTACTATGTGTCCTTTGAATGCACGAAGATGATAAGTTGGGTGTTCAAGACCGAAGGCATAACCAAGAGCGAATACGTCGGTTAAATACTCTAACGCACCGAAATGAAATTTTAATATCTCAGCTTCGAGATTCGGGCATAAGAGAAGAGCCAAATCTATCTGTTCGAAAATCTCAAAGTCTTCAACTTGCACAACCTGAAGTTTTCCGGGAGTTAAGCGCGCGAGCGCTACATCTCCATCACCTTTTGCATCTCTATAGACATGGCCAGCTGTTAAAAAAAGGTTTGGCGCGAGGCAAAAAGCCGTGCCATGGAAAAGGCTATAATTTAGGTCGAAAGATTTATTTTCATGGCTGCCTCGACCTGCAACAACCGCAAGATTAACGGCGTAAGCATTCATAGTGCTACCTTATTTAACGACCAAAATGAGCCGCGCTTCGTCGGCTCGATTTTGATGGTTGGATCATTTGCTTTTCTTTGTCGGTACTAGCACAGATGAATTACTTGAAGAAGACGATAAATTCGTCCGACTTTTGGTGGACTGCTGGATACCTTGCCCTGGCAATTGGACTTGCGGTGCATCATGTCCTTTTGATGGTTTTTCTTGATAAATGGAAAGAAGAATCTGCACGATCATCAATGCTATACCAATAATTGCAGCAATGCCAGCAATCATGCTCCAAGTAAGGTTTTTGGAAGATCGAGCATCATCAATCTGTTCTCTTTTGGCAAGTTCGCCTAATATTTTATTGTATTCCTCCGTGGCGGCAGTAGCGCGTAAAAGAAGTTGATTCAATTTAGTCGTGGACATTTTAGAAAAATCATCAATAGACATAATTTATATATCCTTTTCTTTTAACAACGAATGACTGCACAACTTTGTTTATTATTGTGTTGTCCGAGATTGAAAATTCCCCTGCGTCGGAACGACGCCGTATGGGTAGCACCGATATTCAGTGCGCACGGATTCACCATTTTTATATTTATATAAGGCACCATCAGGGGTTATAATTCTCATTACAGATTCAGTATTTACATCGTCACTTTTTTTTGCCCAAGAAAATATATAGTCTGCACTTTGTGCAGAAACAGCATGACATGCTTTTAATGTTTTATGTTCTGAAAGGGGAATGGGTGGGTTAACATTAGAATTTGACATAAACTCACACCGCCATAAAACCCATTCGCCTGCGAGGGCAGTATGAGGCAATATCATAAAAGCAATGACGGCTAAAAGTATTTTCATTTTTCCACCTCACGGTTTAGCTGCTCAGCGGCTTTGTCCGTCTGGAGCGTGTGGTTGAAAAATTCCAACCAGTAATTATACAGTTACAGTTTGTAACGTAACTCGACAACACTGCAAATCCGATATTAGTCCGCCAGAAGTAATATCGGAATCCCGGTGTTATCAAGTTTAGCAATAACTATGCTAACAGCTACACATTGCTTGTTTTTGTGTTGCAATGAATCGCAATTTCAACGAGTTCAGGAAGAAGGCCTCCTGCAAACTATTGTACCTTCCCGCACTCCCGGCAATACTTCCCCTGCACCAGTGTCGACTTGCCGCAGCTTTTGCACGCCTTGAACTGCACAAATCCGCAGAATGGGCAGGCTGTCGATCCTGCAGGCAGGTGTTTGCCGCATGCCTGGCACTGCCCTTTCGCGATCCTCCGCTCGACAAGCCTCTCCCGGGAGAACAACTTCTTCTGAACAATATAGATAAGGAACAGCGCTGCAGCCACGGCGGCAGCTATGATGATGTAGTGCCAGACCGCAACGAGCTTGAAGGATTCTAGCAGGTCCATAAGCTTCTTCAGCAGCTTTTTAGGAATGATATCGTAAATTGTCTCGATGATCTTGAAGAAAATAGGAATGAACGAGACGACGAGGAGGTGTGAGGATACAAGCGTCTGAATGCCGCGGCCCTTGCGGATGCTCACATTGTTCCAGACGGCGAAGACCGCGAATAGCGGGAGCAGGAAGATCATCTGCATGCCCAGCCGTTTGACCGGATGCCAGAAGTACATCGTGCGCAGATCGGCCTTCAGCGTCTCCCGGTCCGTGTCAGAAAGGCCCTGAAGCCGCTCCCAGAGAAGGCGGATCTTTTCATTGCCGTCGATCTTGCGGTCCAACGCGACGATCTGCCCCTGCAGGGTATTAAGCGTGTCCGTTTTTTTCCGGATATCTTTCTGCAGGGCCTGGACGTGCGCCTGCCCTTGCTGCTGTCGGGCGATCGTCTCGAGCAGCGATGTGTCGTAGGCGCCCTTCAGGTTGCCGATCTCCCTCTGCACGTCCCGTGCTTCCTGGACAAACTTGGCACGATCTTCGAAGGATGCGACCAGCGTCTTGTCGGCCTTGATCTGGTCCATAAGGTCCAGATACGGAGCGCAAACGGGATGGCGGCCCTTCTTCTTCTCCTCGACCGGGTAATACCGCGTGCTGTACGAAACGACGATCTGGGAAAGATTGTCTATTCGATTCGTGGCATTCCATCGGCTGTTGATCACGATCTCCCGGCAGGTGGAAGGTATGCGGTCCTCGGGAGAGGCCAGCTGTCGGGTATGTTCGTCGAGGCCGTTGTAGATCGCGATGAGAATGAAGATATCGAGGAACAGGATGATGATCAGCGCTGCCTTGCTGAGCGGCAGGCTGTCGAGACTGGTCAGGTTGCTTTTAACCCTGCTGAATGCTTCCTTGAACTTCGCGTTAACGCTCATACCGCCTCCTGAGCCGCTGACGTTGGGACAACCTTAGATTCGGATAACTCTATCACAAACGTACGGTTTCTAAAAGTACTTCCTGATCGTCCTTCATTATCTAAAACAAAGGCCCGCACCGGAATTCCGGCACGGGCCTTCTTGAATCTTGCATATTGAATTTTGGGTCCAGCGTTAGAACAATCCGGAGACCTTGCCGCTGTTCACATCCACATCCACACGGCGATACGCCGGGTCTGAGGCTGTGCCGGGCATAAGGCTGATCGTCCCCGCGCACGGGCACAGGAACTTGGCTCCCGAGTAGATCAACACATCCCTGATGGGCAGCGTCCAGCCCTTGGGCACGCCCTTGAGGGTCGGATCATGGGACAAGCTCAAATGCGTCTTGACCATCATGGTCGCATAGTCGGCATACTGGGGATCGTTTTCCAGCATCTTGGCCTTGGCTTCCGCCTCGGCAGACCAGGAAACGCCATCGGCACCGTACACTTCCTTGGCGATCGTCGCCACCCGGTCGCGCAGCTTCATCTCAAGCGGGTAGAGGAACTTGAATTCCTTCTTCTCGTTGCAGGCATCGATGACCGCATCGGCCAGTTCCAGCGCCCCGTCGCCGCCTTTGAGCCAGTGCTGGGACTCTGCGCAGCGGGCGCCTGCAGCTTCGGCGGCCTTCTTGACCGCGGCCACTTCTGCATTCGTATCGGTGTAAAAACGGTTGACGCAGACCACCGGGTTTACGCCGGACTTGCGGATGACGTTGATCATGTGGACCATGTTGGCGCAGCCCTTTTCAACCAGGCCCACGTTCTCCTTGGTGTACTCTTCAGGAAGCGGCTTTCCGGCCACGACCTTCGGCCCACCGCCGTGCATCTTCAGTGCGCGGACGGTCGTGGTCAGCACGGAAACGTGCGGCTTCAACCCGCTGTTGCGGCACTTGACGTTCCAGAACTTTTCGAACCCGATGTCCGCGGCAAAACCGGACTCGGTCACATGATAGTCGAACAGTTTCAGGCCGACCCGGTCGGCGATGATGGAGGACTGGCCGACGGCGATATTGGCGAAAGGCCCGGCATGCACCAGGCAGGGGTTGTATTCCGCGGTGCACATGAGCGTGGGGTTGATGGTGTTGCGCATGAAGGCGGCCATGGCATTGCCGACCTCCAGATCGCCGGTGGTGACCGGCTTGCCGCTCTTGTCGAAGGCAACGGTGATGTTGTTCAGGCGCTGTTTCAGGTCGGCGAGGTCCTTGGCAATGGAAAGGATGGCCATGCACTCGGAGCCGACGGCAATGCCGAACTTGGACTGCATCATGAAGCCGTCCGTCCGTCCGCCGATGCCGATGATAATATTGCGAAGGCTCTGGGCGCAGAAATCTATGATCCAGCCCATTTCCACGCGGGTGGGATCGATGTCGAGCCTTCTCATCCGGGTCAGCCTCTTGAGCTGCTCGTCATTGTAGTTGCGCTCGTGCTGCATGCGTGAGGTCATCGCCACCATGGCCAGGTTGTGGGCATTCATGATGTCGTTGATGTCGCCGGTAAGGCCCAGGGAGAACTCGGTCATCGGGATCAGCAACGAGTTTCCGCCGCCCGCGGCCGTGCCCTTCACGTTCATGGTCGGACCGCCGGAAGGCTGGCGCAGTGCGCCGCCGACGTTCTTGCCCCTCTTGCCGAGACCCTCCATCAGGCCGCACGAGGTCGTGCTTTTGCCTTCGCCCAGCGGGGTCGGCGTGATGGCCGTGACCTCGATGTACTTGCCATCAGCTTTATTTTTGAGCCGTTCGCTTACCTTGAGAAAGTCGATCTTGGACAGGCGGCCCATGGGCAGCATCTCGTCCTTATTGAGCCCCAGCTTTTCGCGCCACGCGTCCGGCGTGGGCATGTTCTTTTCCGCTTCTTCGGAAATCTGCCAGTCAGCCAACTTCGTTGCATCAAAAGACATGTTATTTCCTCCTTGGAATGAGAAATAGATTCAATATATTGAATCTTGATTATTGAATGTTGAATAGCTATTAGTAGCTTATCAGCGCCTTCATCAGTTTTTCGTTCATCGTATGGACGTTCCTGCTCGCCATCCGCGCGATGGTCCGCATGATCTTGTACATCATGAGAGGCTCGCTTTGTTCGAATTGCCTGAAGTCCTCGGTCGTGATGCGGTACAGTTCCGTCGCATCCAGGGCCATCGCGTTCGTGCTGTGCTGCTTTCTGTCCTCGATCACGGACATTTCGCCGAAGAACTGGGACTCGGCGAAAAGGGCGAGCGTCTGCTTCCACCCGTCCGCCGTCATCTTCGATATCTCCACTTTCCCCCTGTTGACCAGGCATATCCCCCTGGTCGGTTCGCCTTCGCGGAAGATCATGGTCCCTTTCGTATACGGCTCGACACCGATCTTCTTTGCAACGACCGCAAGTTCAGCATCCTCGAGTTCGCTCAGGAGTTTCTGTGATCTGATATCAGCGACTGTGACCATCCCGTTCTCCTTCAACTGATTTTTTCTATTCGCACGGCCGTTACCTTGAGCGAGGGTATCTTGCAGACCGGATCCAGTCCCTTGCTGCTGGTCAGCACGTTTGCAGCTGCTTCGCGGTAATGGAAAGGAATGAACACGACGCCCCGGCCTGTCCTGGCCGAGACCTGCGCCTTGACGGAAAGCGAACCCTGGCGCGACGCAACGGTGACCAGGGCCCCGTTCGTTATGGACAGGTCATGGGCATCCTGCGTATTGATCTCGATGTAGGGCTCGCCGGCCACCTGCTCGATGGGAGCAACACGTCTCGTCATGCTCCCCCCGTGATACTGAAAGAGCATCCGGCCCGTCGTGAGCGTAAAAGGATACTCCGCATCCGGCTGTTCGATCGAAGGAGTGTATTGTACCATGGAAAATGCGGCTTTGCCACGCGGGAAGCCGTTCTTGAACAGGAAGGGAGTCCCCGGATGGTCTGCAGTAGGACAGGGCCACTGCAAACCGCCTTCCTCTCCGAGACGGGAATAGGAAATGCCGGCCATTGCAGGCCATGCTTTGCCGATCTCCTGGAAGACCTCTTCCGTATGATGATAGAGCATGGGATACCCGATCCGTTCGCTCAGCTCCATGATAATATGCGAATCCTTCATGGCAAGCCCGGGAGCGTCCACGGCCCTCCGCACCCTTTGCACGCGGCGTTCGGTGTTCGTGAACGTGCCGACCTTCTCGGCAAACGAGGTGGCCGGCAGCACGACATGGGCAAGCGCGGCGGTCTCGGTCATGAATATGTCCTGCACGACGAGAAAGTCCAGCGCGGATAGCGCCTTTTTTGTATGCGACATGTCGGGATCGCTCAGGACCGGGTTCTCTCCCATGATGTAGAGCGCCTTGAGCGATCCCGCGAGCGCAGCGTCGAGCATCCCGTTCGCCGTCAGGCCTTCGCGTTCGGGAAGCTGCACGCCCCACAGTTCTTCGAACTTCTTGCGCACGGTCGGCACCGTCACCCGCTGGTAGCCGGGATACATGTTCGGAAGGCAGCCCATGTCGGTCGCCCCCTGAACATTGTTCTGGCCCCGGAGCGGATTGACCCCCGAATGCTCTTTACCCAGGTTCCCGGTCATGAGGGCAAGGTTGGCAATGGAGAGGACGTTGTCCGTGCCATGGGAATGCTGGGTGATGCCCATCGTATAGTAGATGCCCGCACGCTCGGCGCGTCCGTAGGTCCTCGCCGCCTCGACGATCTTCTCCTTCGGGACCCCGGTGATCTGTTCCGTTCTCTCCGGAGTATACTCCGCGAGGTTCTTTTTGAACTGCTCGTTAAAACCCTCGGCCCGCTCTGCAATGAATGTTCTATCCTCAAGGCCGTCGTTCATGATCACATGCATCATTCCGTTCAGGAGCGCGACATCGGTGCCGGGCCGCTGCTGCAGCCACAAATGAGCGAACCGGACCAACGGCACCCGCCGCGGGTCCGCAATGATGAGCTTCGCTCCCTTCCGCACCGCCTTGATCATGCGGAGGGCGACGATGGGATGATTTTCCTTGGTGTTGGAACCGATGACAAAGAGCGCGTCGTTGTTCTCGATCTCGGCAAGGGAATTCGTCATCGCCCCGGACCCGAACACAGTGGCCAGACCGGCCACGGTAGCGCTGTGTCAGTAGCGTGCGCAGTGGTCGACATTGTTGGTGCCGACGCCTGCGCGCAGGAACTTCTGGAAGAGATAGTTCTCTTCATTGGTACACCGGGCGGAGGAAAGCCCTCCGATGGCATCCGGCCCCCGGGCATCCCGGACCTTTCTGATCTGTTCTGCCGTATACGACAACGCCTCTTCCCAGGACGTCTCGACCAATACGCCGTTCTTTCTGATCATCGGCGTCTTGAGGCGGTCGGGGCTGTTGATGAACGAAAGGCCGAACTTTCCTTTCACGCACAGCCAGCCTTCGTTGATGGATCCCTCGGGCGACGACGTCCGGATCACCTCGTTCTTGTGCACATGCAGGGTAAGGTTGCAGCCGCAGCCGCAATACGGACAGACCGTCGCGACGGTCCGGATGTCCTGCTGCCGTCCTTTGCCCAGGGACGGCTTGCACACGAGGGCGCCGGTCGGACAGACGGTGATGCACTGCCCGCAGAATTCGCACGACAGGTCGCGCTCGAACGGAGGGCAAATCTTGGTCTGAAACCCCTTGTAGGCGTAATCGATGGCCCCTACGCCCTGCACCTCGTCGCAGACCTTCACGCAGCGGCCGCAGAGAATGCACTTTTCCATGTCCCGCTCGATGAACGGGTTCCCGTCACGCTTGGGATAGATACGGCGTTCGCCGCGGAATACCGGCGTCCTGATCTGGTACTTGTAGGCAAGCTCCTGGAGCTCGCATGCGCCGGCCCGTTCGCAGACCATGCAGTCGTACGGGTGGTCGGAAAGGATCAGGTCGATGATGTCGCGGCGGAGACCCTCAATATACGGCGAGGCCGTGGTCACTTCCATGCCGTCCTCGGCTGCCGTCGTGCAGGACGTTACCGGCATGCCGTTCATTTCCACGATGCAGACGCGGCACGCACCGGTAGCGGTGAGCTTGGGATGATGGCACAGCACCGGGATGGTGATATCAAGCTGCCGCGCGGCATCGAGGATCGTGGTGCCCGGTGCAACCGTTATTAGCTTACCGTCAATTGTAAGTGTAACTGTGGTCATGTGCGCTTCTGTTCCTCGTGAGACGTGATGCGTGAGGCGTGAGATGCTCGTTCAAACCGGACAAGACCGGACAACATGCTATCCGTCCGCTCAAGAAGCTCATCCAGCTGGACAAGCTGCGGATCAGACAAATATCCCAATCTTCTGCTGATCTCAACGTGGGTATCCAGCTCGCTCAAAGATCCTTTCGCTATATGCAAATAGTTCACGAATTCCTTCTTTGTGTTGCGAGCGGCCCCCTCGGCAATATTTGCTGGGATGCTGACAGCTGCGCGTCTCATCTGTGATGTAAGATCGTACTTCTCGGTATTCGGAAGCGTCTCCGTAAGCCTGTAGACTTCCACAACAAGCTCGATCGACATTTTCCAGACATCCAGTTATTTGTTTGGCTTTTGGCTTCTCATCAGTCAACGTCTTACGCTTTATGTTTTCACGTCTGACGTCTCACGTTTCACGCCTGACGTCTTATGCTTTCCTGATCGCCTTGAACTTGCATGCGCGGAAGCATGCGCCGCATTTAATGCAGCGGTCGGGATCTATGACGTGTACTTTCTTCGGCTCACCCGATATCGCTTTCGTCGGGCAAACACGCTTGCAGATGCCGCAAGCCTTGCAGCGTTCATCGTGGACCGAAAACGTGATAAGGGCCGTGCATACACCGGCGGGGCATTTCCGGTCGCGTATATGCGCAAGATACTCATCCTTAAAATGATTGAAACTGGTGAGGAACGGATTCGGTGCGCTCCTGCCGAGGCCGCAGAGCGAAGTGGATGCCATGACACCGCTGAGGCGCTCGAGCGTCTTCAGGTCCTCGTCCGCACCCCTGCCTTCCGTGATCTTTGTAAGAAGTTCCATCATCCGCTTGGTCCCCACCCGGCAGGGGGTGCATTTGCCGCAGGATTCGCGCTGCAGGAACTCCATATAGAACTTCGTCACGGAAACGATGCAGTCGTCCTCGTCGAAGACGACCATGCCTCCCGAACCCACGATGCTGCCGACCTTCGCCAGGTTCTCGTAATCGAGGCCGAGATCGAGCATGGACGTCGGAATGATCCCGCCCGAGGGGCCGCCGACCTGGATCGCCTTGAGCGCCTTGTCGCCTTCGATCCCTCCCCCGATGCCATAGACGATGTCGCGGAAGGACATGCCCATCGGGATCTCCACAAGACCGTTGTTCCTGACCTTGCCGGAAAGCGTGAAGACCTTGGTGCCCTTGCTGTCCTTCGTTCCGATGGTGGAGAACCAATCCCCGCCTCTCCCTACGATGATAGGGATATTGGAGAACGTCTCGGCATTGTTAATGACCGTCGGTTTGCCCCAGAGCCCGGAGACCGCGGGGAACGGCGGGCGCACCCGCGGCATGGCCCGCTTTCCCTCGATGGACTCCATCAGAGCGGTCTCTTCTCCGCATATGAACGCTTCGGTCCCGAAGCTGAACTCGATCTCGAAATCGAAGCCGGTCCCGAAGACATTGGGGCCGATGAAACCCTTTTCCCGCGCCTGGTCGATGGCGATCCTGAGCCTCTCCACGGAACGATGGTATCGTTCCCGGATATAGAGGTATCCCTTGGACGCGCAGATGGCATACCCGCCGATCAGCAGGCCCTCGATGATAGCGTGGGGATTGCCCTCCGCGAGAGGCCGGTTCACTTCTCCCACGTTGCAGATGATATATTTCGGATGCTGTTCTTCGCGCCGGCATACCTTCCATTTCTCGCCGGTCAGGAAGCCGCTGCCTCCCCTGCCGCGCAGGCCGGAGCGGACCACCTCGTCAATGACATCGTCGGGCGTCATCTTGGTCATCGCCTTGCGGGCGGCGAGATAGCCCTGCATGGCAATGTACTCGTCGATGTTCTCCGGATCGATCTCGCCGCAAGGGCCGAGAACGATCTTGTACTGCTTTTCATGGAACGTCGCATAGTCGTCCGTGACCGCCCACTCGGCGATCGCGGTGCCCCCGATAATGTGGTCCTGCACAATGCGGTCGACCATGATCGGCGTGACCGACTGGTAGGTGGTCTTGCTGCCGTCCCGGATGACATCAACAAGCACGTCACGGGAACAGAACCCGCGGCACCCGACCTTCTTGGGCGAACACCGCCGGCCGATCTGCGCTTCGATGTTCTGCTCGGAAATGCGGTGCCGGAACATCCTGAGCACCTCTTCTCCGCCGGCAGCGCTTCCGGACGTTCCGAGACAGACCTTTATTTCAACGGGCGGCGTGCTCATGGGTGTGTCGGCGACTCCTTAGAGGTAACCGAGAAATTCCTCGCGCTCGTAGCCTTTGATGAGCTTGGTGACCTTGACCGGGTCCATGCCGGCGTGCACCTGCTTGTTCAGGATCACTACGGGCGCTATATTGCAGGCCCCGATGCAGGTCGCCTTCTGGAGCGTGAAAGTGAGGTCGCGGTTCGTGTCTTCGTCGCCGGACAAGCCAAGCGCATCGCGTGCCGTATCAAGCAGCTTATCCGCACCCTTGATATGGCAGGCTGCTCCGCAGCAGACCGTGATCGTGTTCTTCCCCACCGGTTTGGTCCGGAACTTCGGATAGAACGTGATCACGCCGAAGAACCTGCTTTCGGGAATGTCCAGCATCCGTGAGAACCAGGACACGTGCTCTTCCGGGATATGACCGAAGGTCTCCTGAATGCGCTGAAGAAGGGAGATGAGGCTGCCTTTCTCCTTGCGATGCTGATCCAGTATTTTCGTGAGTACTTTTTCCATGACCGTTAATGTGCGATCGTTCCTTGCCGGACCTGCGGCGTGATCCTGTCCAAAAGAAAAAAAGAGCCGCCGGAAAATAATTCGGCGGCTCGTGGTTTCGGCCTGTAATCTCAGTAAAGAGTCAGGACCTCTTCTCCCGCGTTAGAACATCGAGTCCATAGTGAGCGCCGGATGCTGTTTTTCCGTCAGGAACGCAACCAGTTTCTCGGCGTCCTCGGCGACCGTTTCGTCAGCGATCCTGTCGATCAGGTCGGGTATACCCTCTTCCTGGGCCCGCTTCTTGAATTCCTCGGCGAAGGACTCTTTCAGGTTCTTGGTCATCCAGACAACGCGCTTGAACCCGCCTTCTGCGAAGAGGAACTTTCTGCTTGTCAGGAAGAACCGTCCGATGCCCATGAACCCCGGTGTCTGGGCGCCGCCGCCGACCGTACCGGCGAGCGTCGAGAACTTCATGCCGATCGGGGTCATGCCGGTAAAGCCCCGGTTCACGATCATGACGCCGTTCGCTTCCGGCACGATGGCCATGATGCACTCGAAGCAGCCGCACGAGGTCATCGGCGCATCCATGATACTGTAGGCGTTGAAAAACTCCAGCGCCTGATGTGAATTTGTGTACACAAATTCATCCACACCCTTCCAGCGCCCCTTCACCGCGTCCAGCACATCGCCCTTCAGTACGGGCTGGTTCGGGCCGTTCGGGTCGATCTCATAGGCCGCCTTGGCATCGAGCCAGTTGTACGCACCGCAGAGGCCGAGACGCTCGGGAGAGACCACGCATACGTGGTTTGGCGCAAAGCTCTGGCACAGGAGGCAGGAGTAGAACGTGTCCACGGACTCGTCGGTCATGGATGCAAGCCGGACGTCGCGTTCATGATAGGCCTTCATCGCATCGGCATGCACCTTCTTGACATCGGCTTCGTCCACGTACAGGGTCACCTGGGCCTTGTCGACGATATTGGCGAACTTATGCTTGAGCTGGGTCGTCAGGATGTCGCCGAAATGGCGAAGCTCATACCCTTCATTGAGGGCCATCTTGCTGACGCGGAACCAGTTCTGGTCGCGCTGGCCCATGTGCCAGATGCCTTGCGCTTCATTGACGAAGTGATGGATCTTGCGCTCGAGCACCGGCTCGAAGTCCTTCTGCATCTTGCGGCCGGCAACCTCGATGACGACGCCCAGCGGCATCTGGCCGCCTTTCTTATAGCGGGCCTCGGCGTCGGTGCCGACGATCATGACCTTTCCGTCCTCAACCTTGTCGAGGTCCACCGTACGGAGCCATTCGAAGGCAGGCGTACGCTGGCCGCCCATCTCGATATGCATGTCCTCTTTGCGGATGCGCTCGCCTTCGAACGCCGGACCGAAGGCAACCGGGATCGGGGGCTTGGAGACCGTGATCTTGAGGCCGCGCACTTCGATGCAGCGCTCCACGATCTTCTTGGGATCGAGCTCTTTTTCAACCTCTTCGTAGATCGTGACGCCCGTGGGATGGACCACCGGGATATCGGTGTTGGCGATGGCCGGGAAGCCCATGCTGATGGCGCCGGCGCCGGTCGTCCAGATGCGGTCGTTCAGTGGGCCAAGCACCATCGCGAACGCAAACACCTTGTCCTTGGAGTATTTGAGGATCTTCTTATAGTCGCCGCCCTTCATGCCGCCGAAGGTGATGCCGGCACGTGCCGCCCAGTTCAAAGCGTAGATGGCATGCTCCACTTCGGGGCCGAGGGGAACGAGGCGGGTATCCCAGCCGAGCTGCACGCCCTTGCGAAGGAGCTGCTTGGTCATGCTGTCGCCGTTCACATTGCCGCACATGAGGGTGAGAATGTTCTTCTGCTGGAGGTCCCGGGCGATCTCGAACGCATGGTCATCGTCATTCGCCGCACCGATGATGCAGACGTATCCCGGCATGGAACCGTCCACCAGCTGCACGCCCAGGTTCCTGAGGATCGTGTCCGATATGAACCCGTTATAGGTGAGGCCGATTGAATCGTCCTTCACCGGCTCCTGGCCGTAAATATAGCGGATGGCCATGATCATTTCCTGGGCGAACAAGGCCGCCATGCCTGCGTCCAGCGCCTCTCCGAGATAGGGCGTGTACATCTTCTCGACCGGTGCTGCCGTCAACAACGGTTTCACGTTCTTCTCGAGGGCGGTCTTCATATCGCCGACGGTCTTGACCTCGAAACCCGTCATGGCAAACATCTGGGGCAAAAAGTACGCTGTATCGGGAAACTCGAACTTGAAATCCGCGCCCTTTTCGGAAATGGCCTTCTCGACGAGCGCTTCGGCCTGTTTCACATAGTAATGTGAACCCAGAATGGCACCAGTGGCAATGACTTTTGACATTGTTCGGCTCCTTTTTCCATGACGGAATTCAGAAGCCAGGAGCCGGGATCCGGAGGAACGCTCCCGGCCCCTGACTGCTGTCTCCTGACTGCTGAATTAATTACGCTCTGCCCTTGAGGAAGCTCGGCAAGCCGTTCGCTTCGCGCGGCCCCACGGTGATCTTCCAGCCCGGAAGCTTCTCTTCCAGCGCGCCCGAAAGGATGGCGACATAGCCGGGGATGATGAGCTCCTTGTGATTGATGGACTTATCGACGCCGCTCTCGGTGATGAACGCGGCGATCTTGCCCGCCGTGAACTTGCCGGCGGCCCAGGCCGTGAGCACGGAGAGCCCTTCGTTGTCCATGACCGCGAGCCAGGCAGGGACCTTGCTGTTCTCGACCTCGCCCCGAACGATAAAGTAGGAGAGCGAGAAGTTGGTCGTGATCATGAGCGGCGAGGTTTCCTTGGCATCGCCGACCTTGTAGACGTTCTGGGCGACCTGCATCGGCACCTGCGGGTCGGTGTAGATGTTCTGGCGCAGCGATAGGAGCGCCAGCATCTTCCATTTTTCCACATTGTTCAGAATGATGATGGAAGCGTACTTCATCGTCCCGATCGCAGCCGCCATGGTCTCCGAAACAGCGTTGTCGCGGCCGGCAAAGGCGATGATGGGGTAACCGAGCGGCTTGAAGTTCTTCTTGATGGCGGCCCGGCGGATGATGGTGTAGTGCTCGATCATATCCTTGACCTTGCGCGCGCCGGAATCGAGGACCAGATCGTCCACGCCCATGCCCTTTACCTTCTCGGACAGTGCGGTAAGCGCGTCAAGTCCGTCGGCTGCAATAGCGAGCGAGGCCTTCTTTTCCTTGGCGATCTTTGCCATGGCCTCTGCATTCTCGGCGGTTGCGGCATAGATAAGCGGCTTCTTGTCGGCACAATGCGCGATGCCGGCCTCGATGAACGCGGGGTTCTTGCTGACGAGAATGACCGGCACGCCCGGGGCACCGTCCACGACCTGTTTCACCACGGAGGCGAACTTCGCGGCATCGCCGCCCTCATCGGTCACGGCAATTGCGTCGACACGAAGTTTCTGTCCCACGCGGTCGATCTCGGAATTTTTCACGGCATCGATCTTCTTGGCCGCGGCGTCGCCCGCCTCGGAGGCCTTGATAGCGACCGCGAAGACGTTCGGGTTGAAGAACTTCTTATCGTGGCGAAACAGGCAGATCTCTTCTCCGACCTTCACGGCCTTGTCGCCCATGCCGAGGGTGATTCCCCGGATCGGCGGTGCAGCAGACTCGCCCAGTATCTTCTTGGCGTCCTCCGATGCGTCGGGACAAGCGTCGAGGCTTGCCTGCTTGGCGGCAAGCTTCATGGCGAAGGCGAGGCAGGTCGGATGGCCGCACTTCTTGCAGTTGGTCTTAGGTAGATGCTTGAATATTTCAACACCGGAAAGTGCCATTTCTGAACTCCTTTCAGAGAGAACCTAAGGATTATACCGCAGGGGAGAAAGAGGAGGACACAGTGATGTCGCTCTCCGTATCTCCGACGCTCAGCGGTGGTTTCGCGATTATCCCATCAATTCGGCGATGAGCTCTTTCGTCTTTGCAGCCGCGCCCGGATGCCGCATGATCAGCATGTCCGCGCCAGCCGTGATCATGGCTGATGCAGTTATCGCTTCCCACGCAAGTGCCCGGTCCTCGAGACCGCCCCACTCGGGAACTTCCGCATCGGGCGCCATGGTCTCCTTGACCTTCCAGACGTTCGCGCCGATGTCGCATACGACCGGGGTCTGCATCATGGGGTCGTTCTGGAGAAGCGCCGCCTGACGGATGCGCTCCATGACGCTGTAGGTATATTCGAGGCCATAGCCCAGTGCCGACGACATGGGGTCCATGATGATGCGTTCTTTGTCGAACCCCATCTGGCTCAGCAGGATATTGAGCTGCTTCGCCAGGTTCACGTCGAGCTGGCTCATGGCGATGAGCTTGTGGTCGTTGGCCATGACCGCCGCCGCAATGGTCTTGTAGTTCTCTTCCACAGCCTTGCCGATGGTGCAGTTCTTGCCGCGCGTGGAAGCCGCGGCAGCCTGCAGGACCTGCGTATCTTTTTCCACATGTCCGCTTCCGAGGATGATGAGCGGGATGTCGATGGCCGCAGCAACTTCAGCAGCGATCTTTGCTGCTTCGTCGGCACTTTTGTTCTGCTGGTCGGGATGGGTCCCGATCAGACGGAGCGCCACTGCGTCGGCACCGTTCTGCTGACAGAACTTGGCCCACTGGACGGGGTTTGATGCCGCACCGCTGACGGCCTTCTTTACCGTCTCGGGCCAGTCATCAGGAGCAATGTCCGTTACTTCGAGAGCAACGGCTGGTTTATTCGGAAACGTACCTTCGAAGGACAGATAGGGAAGTGCACTCGCACCGCCGATGGTCACGGCCTTTGCGCCGGACCCGAGCGTCACACTATAGATCTTGCCGCTGTAAGACTCTTTTGGGATCACCAGTGCCATGAAAGCCTCCTCGGAAAATTTCGCATATACTATCAGATTTACCGGTCAAGAACAATAGAGAAATATCACAATTTGTAACATTGTTAAGGTTTTTCTTAAATCTGTAGTTTTAGATTATGCAATTATTTGTCTTACATGTCGCGCGCCCTGAAGATCGCTACATCTCGAGATAGGAATGGGCGTACATGGTCTTGCCCATGATCATCTCAACGGTCTTCGCTGTGTCCATCATATCCTTATCGAGCGGGTCGATGATGGCATGGGTAAGACCTTCCATCAGGAGCATTGCCAGATAGAACCGGTTGATGGTATGGCGCACGTGCTTTGGAGCTCCGTTCGAGATATTCGAGAGACCAACGACCGTCTGCATCGGCGGATCGTTCAGGTCCTTGAACATTCTGATAGCACGGGCGGATTGAAGCGCCTGGTTCTGCATGGTGGCGATCTGCAGGATCAGCGGGTCGAGCAGGATATTCTCCATAGGTACGCCGAACTCCATGCCGCGCGCCATGATCTCCGATGCGATAACGCAACGGTCCTCGGCGTCGGCCGGAAGGCCGCCCTTGCCGAGCGTGAGCGCGACGACCTTCGTACCGTACTTGCCTGCCAGCTCCATCATGGGAAACCGCTCCGGCTCGTTGGACGTCGAGTTGATGATCGGAAGGCCCCAAGAGTTGTTGTGTGCCTTGATGCCCGCTTCCATGGCCTTCACATTGGTCGTATCCAGACAGATCGGCTTCTGCACCACTTCATGAACGATCTTGACGGCCCAATCCATGAGCTGGGGGCCGTCGTCCTCGGCGGGGCCGATGGACACATCGATATAATGCGCTCCCGCGTTGGCCTGCGCCACAGCAAGGTCCTGGATCGGCTTTGCGTCGCGCTTCATAAGTGCTTCGCGTACCTTCTTCGCCATTACACTGATCTTCTCTCCGATAACTATCATCCTCTGAAATCTCCTTTCACGTCGGTATTCTTTCACACCGTTATTTCATCAATTGCTGGATCTCCGC